>Ga0302324_100000856_pt1 | contig 76672 bp, 67 predicted proteins | sample Palsa_T0_1_FD_201949 | JGI IMG/M metagenome (GOLD analysis project Ga0302324, IMG submission 201949) | Peat permafrost microbial communities from Stordalen Mire near Abisko, Sweden - Palsa_T0_1 | ecosystem: Environmental > Terrestrial > Soil > Palsa > Peat permafrost | place: Sweden: Abisko...
GACTCCAAGTTCGCCTCCGACCAACTCCGGTTTCAAAAGCGGCAGGAAATCAAACTCCGCGCCAAAGCAAAATCAATGGGTTTCGAGCTCATCCCCCTCCAGCAGGCCGGATGAGTTCCTTAGAAGGCTGCGATCTTAGCCAAAGGCTTCGATCCTAACGCGGAGGCTGCGACCCTCACCCGCCTGCTGCGCTAAAGTGAATGTGCGGCCGGAGGAACGGAATGAACAAACTGGCACTCGCCCTCTTAGCGGCTTCACTGCCACTTTTCGGCGCCGACGAAGCGCTCCCTAGCGTCGAGGTGGTGTACAACCACTTCATCGCCGCCACGGGCGGAAAGGCCGCCTATGAGGCGCGCCACAGCATGGTGGAGCACGCCACCCTGGACTTCGCGAAGCAGGGGCTGAAGGGCTCGCTCACTATTTACGAGGCCGCACCCGACAAATACCTCGGCGTCACCGATCTGCCGGGTATCGGGAAAATCGCGAGCGGAAGCAATGGCGAAGTCGCTTGGGAAAACACCGCCCTCCAGGGCCCCCGCATCAAGCAGGGTGCGGAACGGGCCGACGCGCTTCGGGAGGGCGCCTTCAACGCTCCGCTCTATTGGCAGAAGCTTTACGCCAAGGCGGAAACGGCCGGTGCGGAAACCATGGAGGGTCATGACTGTTATAAGGTGGTGCTCACGCCCAAAGAAGGTAACCCGATCACGGAGTATTACGACAAGAAGTCCGGCCTGATGATCAAAACCGTGGCCCTGGTGCACTCGCAGATGGGGGATGTGAATGCTGAAATCATCTTCGACGACTACCGAAAGGATGGCGATATCCTGTCGCCGCATCGCATGGTCAACCGCGCCGCGCAGCAGGAATTCGTGGTTCAAATCGAAAGCGTGGAAGTGAATCCCGAACTTGGGAAGGACCGCTTCGATCTGCCGGCCGAAGTGCAGGCGCTCGTGAACAAAACCGCGCCGGCTGAAAAGAAGCCCGCGCCCGCCAATCATGGCGTCCTGGAATCGCCCGATCACGGCAAGCTAACCGTCTACATGGCGGGAAACAAGGTGGCAGCCGAAACCTATACTGTGAAGAAGTCCGATAGCGGGATCGAGATTGACGGCTCCGGTTCGGCCAACCTGGGCCCGATGAAAATCGATATCGAACGCTTCCAGGTGCTTACCAATGCTAATTATGAGCCGATCAAAGCGATCGGGAAAGCCAAGCTCGGCCAGATTGAGATGAACGTGAACACGACGTTTGCCGATGGGCAGGCCAAGAATGAAATCGACAACGGCCAAGGCCCGAAAACCAAGATGCTGGCCGTGCATCCGGACGCCATCGTCGTCAATGCCAATTTGCCGCTCTATCCCTGGACTATGCTGGCCATGCGGGCCAGTTTCGATAGCGGGCAACCCCAGCAGTTTCCTGTTTACGTGCTGGGGCAAGCCGAAGTGAACGCCACCGTCATTTTCAAGGCGCGCGAACATGTGGACTTCGCCGGGCAATCGGCGGAGCTGAATCATCTGTCGGTCTCCGGTTCCACGCCGGAGGGCCAGCCCATGAGTCTGGACTTCTGGGTGGACGACAACCGCAAGCTGATCAAGATCGCTGTTCCCGTCCAGGGTGTGGAAGCGTACCAGGAAGGTTATGAACCGAGATCGGAACCGGGCCCCAAGGCGGCGCCGGCAACGGCTTCCCAAACAGGAGATCCGAAAGAAGATTAGCCCGATCGAGAGGGGTCCCATGAGTTCGCCGGAAATTCCTCTGAATTCCGTCGCCCAGCAGCCGGCCGAAATGGCGCACGCTGACCTGCCCGCCGCACTGGAGTGCTACCTCTCTGCGATCGCTGAAATTGCGGAGACTATGGAAGCCATTTCGCCCGATATAGCCCGTTTTTTCCGCGATCCCTTACTGCTGCTCCGGTCCCGCCTCTTGGTAGATCCCGCGCCCAGTTCCCAGACGCTGGAACAGAGCCGCGCTGCCCTGCACGAAATCCTGGCAGGTTTTTGCGAGAAAGCTCGCCTCCAGAATCAGGATCTGGCACGCGACCTCAACCAAACACTCAGCATGGTGACGCGAACCGAGGACTCGAGCGCGGGCCGCAACGTCCAGTACGTGGAGCGGCTGGTGGATTTTGTGGACCGGCTGGAATCGGCCGTCCGATCCGGCAATCTGCCGCGGCTGGCTGCCCAGACCGCGGATTTGCGGGACTTCGCGGAATCCATCGAGCTGGATAGCCGCGACGATTTCGCCCGGCTGCGACAAAAGATGATCGAGATTCAGCGCCGTCTGCACGAGGTGGAATTGCTAGCAACGCTCGATCCTTTAACGGGCGTCGCCAACCGCAGGGACCTGGACCGCGAACTTGCGGCGCGCATCCAAGCCCGGCAGGAATTCTGCGTTCTGCTCTTCGATCTGAACGGCTTCAAGGAAATCAACGACCGGTTAGGACATCTCTATGGCGACCAGGTCTTGAAGCAGCTGGCCGCACGTCTCAGCGGTCAGGTGCGGGCCCGCGACTATGTGTGCCGCTGGGGCGGCGATGAGTTCGTCGCGATCCTGGCCTGCGATCTCGCCATCGCCGAGTCCCGTTCCCGCCAGATCGCCGAGCGCCTCAACGGGCCGTATCGCATCCGGAGTGAGGGGCGTGAAATCCGTGTGGATATCGCCGTCACCGTTGGCCTGGGCCAATATTGCGCCGGCGAATCACCGGAGCAACTTTTCCGCCGCGTCGATGAGTCCATGTACCGGAGAAAGCACTCTCCGGCCGGCTAATGCCCAGCCGTGCCCGCATTGTACTAACGTAAATTGGAAGGATTCAGCAGGTGGAAACTCTGACCAACGCCGGTGTGCTTGTTACGGGAGCCGGACGAGGCATCGGCAAGCGGCTGGCGATCGGGTTTGCCACCGCCGGGAATCGGGTAGCTCTGCTGGCGCGCAGCAAGGCCGAGCTGGACCTGGCGCACCTGGAGATCGAACACGCCGGCGGCAACGCCCTGCGCATTCGCGCCGACGTCACGGACTTCGAGCAGGTCAGCGCGGCCGTAGACCGCGTGCGTGTCCATTACGGCGAAGTGGACGTTCTGATCTGTGCCGCCGCGATTCCAGGGCCTATCGGACCCTTTGTGGAGCAGTCCCCCAAGGCGTGGCTGGACACCATTCAGACCAACCTGCTGGGAGTCATGAACGCCTGCAAGGCCGTTCTGCCGCACATGATCGCGCGCCGCGCAGGCAAAATTATCGTGCTGAGCGGGCCGGGCGCAACCATGGCGCGGCCGAATCTATCGGCTTACGCGGCGTCCAAAGCGGCAGTGGTCCGGCTTGTGGAGACTGTCGCCGAAGAGGTTCGCGAGCACAACGTCCAAATAAACTGCATGGGGCCCGGCGGCACCTACACTCACATGACCGACGAGATCCTGCGGGCGGGCGAACGCGCGGGCTGGAAGGAAACCGAGGAGGCTCTGCAGGTCCGGGAGACCGGCGGCGTCGCCCCCGAGAAACAGATTCAACTGGCCCTGTTCCTGGCCTCCGAGCAATCCAATCACATCAGCGGCAAGCTGATTCACGTTTCGGACGACTGGAAAAAGCTGCGCTCCGAAAACATTCACCCGGAGATCTATACTCTGCGAAGACTGCAGAAAGTTAATTAGCCACAGATGAACACGGATGAACACAGATCACTACAAGGCAATCCGCCTCCACTCCACTTTGGGCTTTTGAAAATTAACAAGGAGGCAAAGAGTAAGGCCGGAAGCGCGGAGATAGTTGAGACACTGAGCCATATGCTCGTTCGCGAGGTGGTCGACGCACTTCAGCTCGATCACAAGAACCTCTTCCACGAGAATGTCAGCAAGATATTCACCGACGGACTGCCCCTTGTACATTACTGAAAACGGTGCTTGGACTTTGGCTCGGATGCCTCGAATGTTCAACTCTTTGAGTAGCGCACGTTCGTAGACCTTTCTAAGAATCCCGCCCCCAGCGTATTCGAAACCTCGAATACAGCGCCCAAAACTTTTTCAGTTAAGCATCCGTGTTCATCTGCGTCCATCTGTGGCTAATCTAAATGTGCCGTTACCCTGAGGGACTTCTCTTTTCAACTGCCCGCAGGCGGCGAAAATATCCCGCCCGCGCGGCTTTCGAATGAAGCACGGCATGGCTCGCCGCACAATCGCCTGAAACGCGTAAACACGCTGGGGATCCGGCGTCTCAAAATCAATGCCCGGTCCGGGATTCAGCGCGATCAGATTCACCTTGGCATTCAAATGAGCCAGCAGCTTTACTACGCGGTGGGCATCGGCGTCGGTATCGTTCACGCCTTTGAGCAGCACATATTCAAACGTCAGCTTTTCCCACGGCCGCAAGGGATACGCTTGGCACGCCGCGAGAAGATCCTTCAGCGAATACTTACGCGTGATCGGCATCAGCTTGCGCCGCTGCTCCTCATACGACGCGTTCAGCGATATCGCCAGCTTCGGACGCACCGGCTGGCGCGCCAGCTCGGCGATCTTCGGAACGATGCCGGCCGTCGATAGTGTAATCCGTTTGGGCGAAAGCCCGATCCCAGCCGGATCGGTCAAAATGCGCGTGGCTTTGATGACGTTGGGCAGATTCAACAGCGGCTCGCCCATACCCATCATCACGATGTTTAGCCGATCGGTATCGGTAGAAATCTTGTGCGCCTGGATGACGAACAGCACCTGGCCGACGATCTCGCCGGCCGTCAGATTTCGCTCCAGTCCCATCAGCGCAGTCAGGCAGAACTGGCAGTTGACCGGGCAACCTACCTGGCTCGAGATGCAAATGGTGTCTCTATGGGTACTTGGCCCTTCCTCCGGCATCAGGACCGTCTCAACGGTCCGGCGATCCTTCAATTCCAAGAGATAGCGCCGAGTACCATCCGTACTCTTGTATTCCGCCGCAAGCGCCGGCAGGCCCACCGCAAGCTTGGAAGCCAATTCTTTTCTGAGACTTACGGGTAGATTTGTGATTTGGACCAGATCCGCTACCCTTTGCCGGTACACCGCGTCGTATAACTGGCGGGCCCGAAACGCGGGCTGTTCTGGTCCCAGAAACGCTTGTAGATCCGGAAGTTCAAGGCCTACAATAGCTTGCGCCATATCTTCAGTATAGGCCAGGGCGCGGAATAGCACTATATTCCGAGTCGTTTTTGCACCGATCCGCGATAAAATAAGGGAAGGCACAATGGCTAAGGCAGCAGTTCAAACTCTTCGTGATATCGAAATCGCAACGCTGAAGAACGGGGTCCGGGTCATCAGCGAGGAGATGGGACACGTTCGTTCGGTCTCACTCGGCGTCTGGATTCGCACCGGCTCGCGGCGCGAGACTTCAGAAGAGAATGGGATTTCTCATTTCATCGAGCACATGCTCTTCAAGGGCACCAAGAACCGTTCGGCCGAGGAGATCGCGCGCTCGGTGGATTCCATCGGCGGCGGTCTGGACGCCTTCACCGCCAAGGAGATGGTGAGTTACAACACCAAGGTGCTGGATGAACACCTGCCCATTGCTTTCGACGTCCTGGCCGACATGGTCCGCAATCCCCTGTTCCGCGAAGAGGACATTGAGAAGGAGAAGGGCGTCATCCTGGAAGAGCTGAAGATGGAAGTGGACAATCCCGAATATCTGTTGCACGATATCTTCTCCAGCAATTTCTATAAGGACCATCCGCTCGGCAAGCCCATCATCGGCAGCAAGGACACCATTCGCGCGTTTGATCGCGGCATGATCGATTCTTACTTCCAGCGCTATTACTCGCCGTCGAACATCTTGATCACCGCCGCCGGCAATTTGAATCACGCGGAATTAGTGGAGCTGGCGCGGCAGCGCTTCGAAGACCTGAAGATCACCGGGCAGCTGGCTCCCGAAGTAGCGCCGGTGCCGCATGCGCGCCTGGTATTTCGCAACAAGACTTCGCTCGAACAGACCCATCTTTATATGGGCGTGCCCGCTTATCCCTTTCCACACGAGCTGCGCTTCGCCTGCTATACGCTGAACACTATTCTGGGCGGCGGCATGAGTTCGCGCCTGTTCCAGAACATCCGCGAAAAGCAAGGTTTGGCCTACGCCGTATATTCCGAGCTATCCATGTACCGCGACACCGGTTGCATGGCGATCTATGCCGGCACCGCTGTGGAGACCTGCGGCAAGGTGATTGAGTCCATCGTTAAGGAGTTCCGCGAGCTGAAGGAAAATCTTGTTCCGGCCGAAGAGTTGCGCCGCGCAAAGGATAACCTGAAAGGCTCCTTCATGCTGGGCCTTGAATCCACATCCAGCCGCATGGGCAATCTAGCGCGGCAGGATCTCTATTTCCAGCGCTTCTTTACACTGGACGAGATGCTGGAGAGCATCGAAGCCGTCAGCGCCGAACAAGTGCAGCAGATCGCCCGGGAGTTCTTCAATCCCAAGAACATCACGCTGGCGGTGCTCGGCAATTTGGGTGAGTTCCGCATCAAACGCGAGGATCTCGACTGCTAAATTTTTCCTTCGGCAAACTGACGCGAGCGGCTCTGGTTCTGGGCGCTCTTACTGCGTCATTGTCCGCGCTGGACCTGAAATCGCTCAAGCCGCAGGGCTACGTGAGCGACTTTGCGAACGTTCTGGATCCGCAATCGCGCGCGCAACTGGAAGCCTACGCGGGCCAAGTGGAACAGACCACCGGCGTTCAAATGGCGCTGGTCACGCTCAAGTCGCTGGATGGCGAGCAGATCGAAGACGTCACCAACACGCTCTTCCGCCAGTGGGGCGTCGGCAAGAAGGGCAAGGACGAGGGGATCATGCTGCTGCTGGCCGTCCAGGATCATCGCGATCGCGTCGAGATCGGCTACGGCCTGGAGCCGATCCTTCCCGATGGATTCGACGGCAGTATTCTGCGCGGGATTCAGCCGCTCTTGCGCCAGGGCGCATACGGCCAGGCGATGATTTCGGGCGCGGCCCAGATCGGTTCTGAGATCGCCCGCGCCAAGGGCATCTCGCAGGAACCTGGAGAGCGTCCGCGCACGCGACAAGCCCCCGGACATCAGAGCATTCCATTGCCGGTGATCATCATCGGCATTGTCTTATTGCTGCTGCTGCTTCGACACGGCGGGGGAGGAGGCACCGGTTTCTTAACCGGCATGCTTCTGGGTAACCTATTAGGCGGCGGACGTGGCGGTGGCAGTGGCTGGGGGGGCGGCGGCTTCGGCGGCGGTGGTGGAGGCGGAGGTTTCGGCGGCTTTGGCGGTGGGGATTCGGGCGGAGGCGGAGCGTCGGGGAGTTGGTAGGCGGTGGCTGGTAGACAAATAATGGAAGACAAACTTCTGGATCTCGTCGATCGCTTGAAGCATTCCCAGGGCGAGCGTTTGCGTTCCGTCGTGTTGTACGGCTCGGCCGCGTCCGGAGAACACAAAGAGCACTTCTCGGACTTGAACGTTCTGTGCGTGCTCACGCGCGTTACGCCGGCCGAGTTGGCCGCGTCGGCGCCTATCTTCGAATGGTGGCGATCGCTCGGCAATCCGTCGCCGCTTTTGCTGAGCGAAGAGGAACTGCGCACTTCCACGGACTGTTTTCCCATCGAGTTTCACGACATGCAGGAGCGGCGGCGCGTGCTGTTCGGGCCGGATCTGATCCAGGATCTGGCGATCGACCGGAAATTCTATCGCGCGCAGGTGGAAATGGAACTGCGCTCGAAGCTGCTGCGATTGCGCCAGATGGCCGCGGACGTTCTTTTCGACAAGCCGGCTCTGCTGCGTTTGATGATCGATTCGGTACCGAATTTCCTGGTGCTCGCGCGCCATGCTCTGTTAGTCTCGGACCTTCCGGCCGGGTTTCGCAAGCGCGAGGTGGTGCGGCACCTGCCCGACATTGGCGTGGACGAAAGTCCGTTCGATACGTTGCTGGACCTGCGAGACCAAAGCAAGCTGGCGCGGGACATAGATCCCGATGCGCTGTTTGCAAGCTATCTGAAACAGATTGAGGCGGTTGTCTCGCACGTCGACAAGCTGGAGAAATGAAAGGGATTCGATGAAAATCGCACTGGTTGTCATTGGGGTTATCATTTTGGGCTTTCTGGCCGTTTTCGGCTGGGCCATGGGTTCGCGGAACACGCTGGTCACGGAGCGCGAAGCGGTGAACGCCGCCTGGTCGCAGGTGGATGTAGCATTACAGCGCCGGTCAGATTTGATTCCGAATCTTGTGGAGACCGTGAAAGGCTTCGCCAAGCAGGAACAGGCCGTGATCAAAGAAGTGACCGACGCTCGCGCGGCCTTGGGTGGAGCGCGCACGCCGTCGGATAAGATCGCGGCCAATTCGCAATTGGACGGGGCTCTGAGCAGATTGCTCGTCGTTGTAGAGAATTATCCGCAACTGAAATCGAACGAGAACTTCCTGCGCCTGCAAGACGAACTGGCCGGCACCGAAAACCGCATCGCCGTAGAGCGCCGCAAATACAACGAAACCGTGCAGCGCTACAACACCGACATTGAACTGTTCCCCAATAACATCGCCGCCTCCCTATTCGGCTTCCAGCGCAACGATGCTTATTTCAAGACCGAGCCTGGCGCTCGCAACGCTCCCAAGGTTTCGTTCTAAGATGGTTTCGTTCTAGAATAGGACTACCGCGCCCATTCCTTCTTAAGCAGGAGTGTGTTTCGATGCGTAGTCTTGTTCTTGTGTTTCTTGGTGCTTCGGTGTGCCTGGCGCAAGCAACTTCTTCCGCTCCGATGTTAGTGGGCGCCGGGGTTTCCAATCCGTTCCCGGTTGCCGTGGCTCCTGGCCAGGTGCTGACGCTGTTCGTGCAGCCTCCAGCCGCATACTACACCACGGAACCCATGCCCAGCATCGGCGCGGTGTACTGGAATGGATCGGACGAGGCAATGCCCATCTTACGAGTGCAACAGACAACCACCGGCTGCTCGGTTCCATCCAGCTCCGGCGTATGTCCCAACCTGCTGGCAGTGACGGTTCAGGTCCCGTTTGGCGCTCCCATCGCTCCCGTGGCCGGCTCTGACATATTGGTACGCCCGAGCGGTATTGCGGTGTTCGTAAGCGGCGAGAAGTCTTCGTATTTCGGCGCACAGGTATTGGCGGACCAGGTTCACATTGTCACCGCGTGCGACGCATTGTTCAGCCCAACGCCGATCGCGCAGAATTCTGGGGGCATTCCCTGCGCGCCCATGATCACGCATGCGGATGGATCGCAGGTATCGGTGAACAATCCAGCGGTGGCCGGCGAGGAACTGGTGGCGTACGCGACGGGTCTGGGACAAACCAATCCGCCGCTCACCACGGGCCAGCCCGCGGCCGCAAGCAGCCCGACTGTGGTTACGGTCAACCTGGATTTCAATTATCGCCCCAACGCGCTCGGGACCAGGCCTCTGCCCAGCGCCAGCGTGCCGCTGTTTGCAGGCGCCACCCAAGGCTATATCGGCCTTTATCAAATCAACTTCATCGTTCCTCCGACTCCCGCTGGATTGCAGCCGTGCGCTTACGCCGGCGTGACGCCCGACGTCGTCACCGGCGTCTTCTCGAATCTGACCGTCAGCGTCGGGTCGATTTTTTCCTTCGATGGAGCGGGCATTTGCGTCCAACCATCGCCGGTTCTGGATCCGCCGTCGCCCGATGAATAAACGCCTGCTGCTGATCGGCGCCACTACCGGCTATCAGACGCGCGTGTTCGCGAGCGCAGCCGCAAAATTGGGCTATGAACTGGTGCTGGCCACCGATCGCTGTCATGTGCTCGACGATCCGTGGGGCGACCGCGCCATCGCATTGCGTTTCGAAGATCCGCCGGGAGCCGCCGCGACATTGGAGACCGAAGCCCGGGTGGATGGAGTGGTGGCGGTGGGCGACCGCGCGGCCTACATCGCGGCGCTGGCGGCCGAGCGCTTGGGCATCCCCTACAACTCGCCCGATTCGGTGGCGGCCAGCCGCAACAAGTTTCTCGCGCGCCAGCGTTTTCGCGCCGCTGGTCTGCTGGTTCCCGAGTTTCATCGCGTTGCACTGGCAGATGGCCCCAACCGTCCCGCGAAGGAGGCGCCCTATCCTTGCGTACTCAAGCCGCTCGGACTCTCGGCCAGCCGGGGCGTGATCCGCGCAAACGATGCGAAGGAATTCATCGCGGCTTTCCAGAGAATTGAAAGGCTCCTGGCCGACCCCGATATCGCGCGCCTCCGCGAAGATCAGGACCGTTATCTACAAGTGGAATCGTTCATCGCAGGACGCGAATTTGCGCTGGAAGGCATTCTCACCGCCGGACAGCTGCGCGTGCTCGCGCTTTTCGACAAGCCGGTTCCGCTGGATGGTCCGTTTTTTGAGGAGACCATTTACACCACGCCGTCGCGCGAAGACGGAGCTACGCAAGACGCCATCGTGCGAACCACAGAAGGTGCCGTGAAAGCTCTCGGCCTGGCGCACGGCCCTATCCATGCCGAAATGCGCGTCGAAATTCATAACAACCAGGAAGGCGTGTGGATGCTCGAAGTGGCCGCGCGGCCCATCGGCGGATTGTGCGCGCGTGTCCTGCCCGGATTGGAGGAATTGATTCTGCGCCATGCCGCCGGCGAAGACACGCGCTCCATCGCGATGCCTACACAAGCAGCTGGAGTAATGATGATCCCCATCCCGCGCGAAGGAATTTACGTGGATGTCGAGGGGCTAGACCAGGCGCGATCCGAGCCCGGCATCGAAGACGTCGTGATCACCGCCAAGCAGGGTCAAAAGCTGGTCCCATTGCCCGAAGGCGCAAGCTATCTGGGTTTCATCTTCGCGCGCGCTGAAACTCCCGACGCTATTGAGCGCGCGCTCAGAAGTTCGCATCGACAATTGAGGTTTGAGATCGCAGCCGCGCTGCCAGTGATCTGATCCGTTCTGCTCTTCAATTTTTGGTTTGCGGCGGCACGTAACCCGGTGGCAGGGCGGCGCCGGCGCCGAAGAAATAATCTTCCATTTGCTTGAGCAGAAATTCCTGCGCTTCCTGGGTGCCCAGGTTGAGCCGGTATTCGTTCATGATCATCTTCATCTGCTCCAGCCACATCTTCCAGGCTTCCTTGGATACGTTCTCATAGATGCGCTGGCCGAGCGGATGATTATCGAAAGGCGCTTCGTCGAGCCCTGGCATGTCCTTTTGGAATTTGACGCAAAAGACCGTTCGTCCGCCAGCTGTACTGGAACTCATCGACCTTAGGATAACAGAGGGCGAAATCCGACAACGCTAGGAGAGATTACTTAGTTGTTCGGAGGATTGAACTGGGGCGGCTTGAACCGCCGAGCCTTTCTTTCCGTCCAGATATTCGGACAGACGGAGGGGTGTGGCGGCGCCTTTTTCCATGGAGCGTTGCACCGCTTTTTGGTAGCGGCGCAGAGTTTCGCGCTTCACCGGTTCGCGGCACTGGCAGGCCTCGATGTCGAGTAGGATCTCTATCTCCCAAGGCTGGAACGTGTTACGGTTCATGCTCCCACGAATCAGCTCTTGCATCAGGCGGTTAAACCGGTTGAGACGCGCTTCGCTATCCAGGATCTGCACAAGCATCTTGTCTTCCGTTACCTTATCGGCACCAGCGTCGCGAAACTTGAACAAATAGTTGCTGGGACCGACAATGGAACCGGAGATATACCTGTGGCCGATTCTGAGTTTGACCGGCAAAAGTTCGATCCGCCCCGCGTGGCCTTAAACCGGATTTACACCAAGACTGGCGATCAAGGCCAAACCCACCTGGCCGGCGGGCAACGCGTCTCCAAGGATTCCTTGCGCATCGAGTGTTACGGAACCGTCGACGAGCTGAACGCGTTCGTCGGCATGGCCGGCGTCTCGGCCGGGGAATCGGCGCCGGCGCTGGCCCCTATTTTGCGGCGAGTGCAGCACGAGCTGTTTAATCTTGGCTCCATTCTGGCAACCCGGCCCGAGGACGTGCATCCCAAGCAAGCTCGCGTAACCGCGGCGGAAGTGCGCCAGCTTGAGATCGAGATCGACCGCATGAATGAGGATCTGGCGCCGCTGCGCTCGTTCGTTCTGCCCGGCGGCACGCGATTGAATACCGAGCTGCACGCCTGCCGCACCATTTGCCGGCGAGCGGAGCGGCTGGCGGTCAGCCTGGGGCGCGAAGAAGAGATTCCCGCGGAGGCGATCCAGTACTTAAATCGCTTGAGTGATGCATTCTTCGTATGGAGCCGCTGGGTGAATCACGCGCTCGGCGTTCCGGAGGTTCTCTGGGAGCCGAACAAATCCGCGTCTGGCGCCACCTGAGGCGCGGTGAATGACGCCATCGGACGGCACCGCCCCCTGCGGAGACTTTCCGGATCTTCAAGATTCCCTCGTGCTCTTGGCCGGCGGGGTTCCCGCGATCACCTGCGCATGATTGAGCGCTGAGACCAGCGCGACGCCGCCGATCGTATTGCCGATCAACGTGGGGATCATGTAGCCGCCCACGGCGGACAGCCAGGATTTTGCGCCGGTCATTACCAGGAAAAGCACTTCCACCGATCCGGCTACGATGTGCGTGAGTCCGGCCAGGCCGACAATGTAAGTCATCAGGATGATGATCGGAATCCGGCTGGAATCCGTGGCGGCTAGCATCCACACCACCATCGCGATCAGCCATCCGGCGAAGATGCCGCGTAAAATAGCGCTGCTGAAGGAAACGTCCGCCGCTTCGGTTGCCAGCTGGCCTAATGCAGGGTGAAACTTCGCATGGAGCACGGCCGTGTTCCCAAGCACCCAGGCAAAGATGTGCGCACCCGTGATGTTGGCGGCGAGAACCACCGCCCACAGGCGCAGCGCCTGCCAGAATGTCGCAAGATTGCGGCGCGCCAGCAGCGGGATAATCGCGGTCAGCGTGTTTTCGGTGAACAGCTGCTGCCGTCCCACGATCACGATGAGAAACCCCAGCGGATACCCGAGATTGGTGATCAGGGGACGCCAGGGCGCCGCCGGTGTGTACGTTCGGAACAACGCCGCCGCGACAAACGAGAACCCCATCGAAAGCCCGGCCGCGAGCCCGGACCACGCCAGCGCGGACACGGGCCGGCGCAACTCTTCATCGCCGTCTTTACGAATGGCCTCGTGGACCACCAGAGCGCTGACCGAAGTGCGGTCCTCGGCTTCCTGTTCCTGACGCTCCGTGAGCGCCGGCATGGCCGGGGCGTCGGCGATGGTATTGCCTTTTTCGTCTACAATCACAATAAGTCCCGATTACTAGACCCGGCAACGTTGAAATCGTTTCTCCCTGTGAAACTCCTGATCTTCTCCGACATTCACGGCGACCAAGCCGCGCTTGAAAAATTGATGGCCATAGAAGCGGACTATTACTTCGCCGCCGGTGACCTGGCGAATTTTGGCCGCGGCCTGGACGCTATGGGGCCGATCTTGAAGAAGCGGGCGGATCGGATGTACGTACTTCCGGGGAATCACGAATCGGAGGCGGACATCGATCGCTTCTGCCGCAAGTTCGGCTTACAAAATTTTCACGGCCGGACGATAGAGATCGCCGGTTATCAGGTGGCCGGGCTCGGCTACTCGAATCCGACGCCCTTCGACACGCCGGGCGAGTACAGCGAGCAGGAATTGAGGGAGCGGCTCAACAGATTCTCCGGGCGGGATCCGTTGGTTTTGATTTGCCACACTCCGCCTAAAGGGACTGCGCTCGATCGCGCGGCCCAAGGCCAGCATTACGGAAGTGACGCGATTCGCGAATTCATCGAACGCGAGCAGCCGCGGTATTTCTACTGCGGGCACATCCATGAAGCCGCCGGCAGCCACGAAACTATGGGGCGCACCGAGGGCTGGAACGTGGGAAAGCGCGGCCAGTTGCTCGAACTGAAGCGATCCAGTACTTAAATCGCTTGAGCGACGCTTTCTTCGTCTGGAGCCGCTGGGTGAATCACGCGCTCGGCGTTCCGGAGGTTCTCTGGGAGCCGAACAAGTCCGCGTCCGGCGCCACCTGATCCACCGAGCGGCGCACGAAGCAAGGGTGTTTTGAACTGTCCCAAAAAAGACAGTGCTCCTGGGTTTGAAATGGGCTATTCTTTATGAATCAGGGTAGTCATCAGTTCGAGATACTAAGCGAACGCATCGTTCGCGTTCCGGCGGTCACGCAATGCGTGAAGTTCGGGGACACGTCTCCCTCGAAGCCAGTCCTTGGCTCGCAATAAGCTAAACTGCCGCGCAACAGTTCGCGCGATTCGATTCTACGAGGAGGATTCTAATGATCAGCAGCCTTCGTTTTCCGCGATTCGCTTCCATGCTTGCCGCTGTTCTTGTGTTGACCCTGGCAGCCCACGCGCCATCGCGCGCCCAGCAGATTTTTGGCGCGATCACGGGAACTGTCCGCGACGCCTCAGGATCGGCCGTGCCAGAGGTTACCGTCACGGCCCGTAATACCGCGACGAACCTGACCGTCAGCGCGCGTTCCGCGTCTACTGGTTCTTATTCGGTTCCCAACTTGCCGGCGGGTATCTATGAGCTGACGTTCACCAAGGAGGGCTTCGACGCCGAGCGCCATACTGAAGTGCTGGTCAATGGCGACCGCACCACCACCGTCGACGGCGATCTCAAGGTGGGTACCGTTGCCACGAAAGTGGACGTCATCGGTACGCCGCTGATGAACCAGGTGGACGCCACCACAGGTTACGTTGTGGATCAAGCCACCATCGAACAAACGCCGCTTGGTACCGGCAGTTTCACGCAATTGGCCATCATGAGCCCCGGCGTTCACGCCGATTTCCTGGGCGGCGCGGGCAGCAACTCCGGGCTTGGTAATCAGGCCATCTTCGCCAACGGCCAGCGCGACACCAGCAACAGCTTTTCTCTCAACGGCATCGGCACCAACAATCTTTTCAACGGCAACTCCACCAGCCAGGTTGGCGAGGATCGCTTCACTTTTAACATCGGCGAAAGCTTCGGCGCGGGCGGCGAAATCCAAACCAGCACTTCGGTGTACGGGGCAATTGGACAAGCTCTCCCCACTCCTCCTCCGGAGGCCATCCTGGAAATTGCCGTCAATTCCGCGATGTACGACGCCACGCAGGGCGCCAATAGCGGAGCTCACATCAGCGTGCTCACCAAATCCGGTTCCAACGAGTTGCACGCCGAGGTCTACGAGAAATTCCAGAATAGCGACATGAATGCCGCGCCGTTCTTCTACAATGCCTCGCCCATCCTGGCGCCCAATTTCCTGAACCGGAATCAGTTCGGGGCCACGGTGGGCGGCCCCATCAAGAAGAACAAGCTTTTCTACTTCCTCTCTTATCAGGGAGTCCGCATCGCCGACTCTACCGATTCCACCAAGGAAGTCACGGTTCCGCTCACTCTCACCGACGACCGCAGCGCGCAGGGAATTATCAACACCATTCAGGGCGCTTACGGAAAAACTCTCGCGGCCAGCCAGCTCAGCTCCCAAGCGCTGGCATTGTTGCAGGCCAAGGGCGCCAACGGCCAGTATCTGATACCGAGCGCTCAGATCACCGATCCCACTACTGCGACCATACTGGGCTATGACGCCGTGGTGCAAGGAGCCAATGCCCAATCGAAAGTGGACCAGGGGATCGCGAATGTCGATTACGTCCTGAGCGACAAGGACCGGCTGGGGGTGAAATATTACGTCCAAACCGATCCCACCACGAATCCTTTCGGCGCGGCGGGAGTGCTGCTCGGATTTCCACAACAGCTATCCTCCGGCAGCCAGGTGATTTCCCTCGACAATACCGTGATTCTCACTCCATCGTTGACCTGGCAGCAGCGCGCCGGCTTCACCCGCATGCGAGCCTACTCGAATACCAGCCAAGATTACACCCCGTCGCAGTTCGGAATCAATCTCCCCGGTGGCTCTACCGCGTTTCCGCAAGTCGAAATCCACGTCGCCGATCCAACCATCGGCGACGAGCTGCAATTCGGACCTAGCACCAGTTTCGGAGATGCGGGCATGTTTCAAAACCAGTGGGAATATGGAACTTCGCTGAATTGGGTGAAGGGCCGCCACACGGTTGCGGTTGGAATGTCCTGGGATCATACGCAGCTCAACATCGTTAACAACAACGTCGACACCGACGTGATCGAATTCAAGAATTTCGAAACGTTTGCCGAAGGCCAGCTCCGCTCAGGCAATTACTCATCCGATTTTGCGGGCTCGGCCAACCGTTACTATCGTTCCGACACCGTCGGCGCCTACGTCAACGATAACTACAAATTGCGCAGCAATCTCACAGTAACGCTGGGCCTGCGTTGGGACTTTGACGGGCCGCTCTCGGAGAAGTACGGAAAGCTTACCGCGTTCAACCCGAGCCTCTATTCGTACGATTCATCCACGGACACTATCGTAAATTCGGGTCTCGAGATCGCCGGTAACAATCCGAACTTCGGCACTCCTGGAGCGAGCGACACGCTCATGAAGCAACGCCAGTGGGGCTTCGCGCCTCGCATTGGCATCGCCTGGTCGCCCACCTCCCACCTCACCGTGCGCACCGGATTCGGCATGTACTATGACCGCGGCGAATTTTTCAGCTATCTGTCGCCGCCCGCCGGGGCCGGATTCAACGGGCCGTTCGGCGTAACCCTGGCGCCTCCGTTTGTTTCACCGGAGTTCGCGGCCAGCGGCGCAACTTTAGCCAGTCCGTTTGGATCCGCTCCCCCGCCCACGCCTGCTGGAAGCGCAGCCGCATTCACGGCATTGTTGCCTAATATTGCCCAGACTGAAAACGGTAACTACCCGGTGGGTAACGCGTTCGGCCCATTCGTGTTCGGCGGCTACGACATCCATAACAAGCTGCCTTACACCGAAAACTGGACTTTCGACCTCCAATACCAGGTCAAGGAGTGGCTCTTCAGCGCCGGCTACATCGGCAATCACGGCCAGCACGAGATTCTGCCCATTCCGTTCAATGAGCCCATCCTCGCGACTCCGCAGCACCCGGTAAACGGGCAGATCTATTCCTATGGCGGCACCAACTACGACGCGCAAGGAAACTACGTCAATCTCAGCACCGAGCCGATCTCCACTGGCGAATATTCCGGCAACGCGCCCATCCGAGTGCCATACATAGGCTATGACATGAATTCCGTGCTGTATGAGGCGGAGGGTGTTTCCAACTACGATGCGCTCCAGCTTCAGGTTCGCAAGCGCTATTCGAACGGTCTGCAACTTACCGCCACGTATACCAGGTCGCATTCGCTCGATGAGCAAAGCGGACTGGGACTTTTCTTGACCGGCAACAACCCCAACACTCCCAGGACCAGCTATGGGTCGTCGGACTTCGACCGGCCCAATGTGTTCCTGATCAATTACAGTTACACCCTTCCGAAGCTGACCTCGAACAAGGCCCTGGGCGCCGCCATCAACGGCTGGACCATCGGCGGACAGACTGTGGCGCAGAGCGGCGAACCCTACAGCGTCTATGACTATTCGGGGTCGGTGGGAAGTTTGTACTTCGGAACCGACGTCGAGATTTCCAATCCGATCCTGCCGCTGAAGCCCGGCGTGACGTCTGGCCAGGCCACGCTCCAAGGCACCACCGGCGTGAATCCAGCCAAGCCCGTGTTTAACGTCAACGATTTCTATCCGCAATTTGTGCAACCGGGAACGTTTGGGGTGCCCCCCTGTGAACCGGGCGTCGGCTGCGACAGCTATGAGTCGAACTTCTCGAGTACCGGGCGCAATCTGTTCCGCGCTCCCTTTGGTGTGCGCTTCGACATGTCGCTCGGCAAGGAATTCCTGTTGAACGAGCGCTTCCGGCTGCGCTTCAACTTCGATGCCTTCAACATTTTCAACCATCCGGATTTTGACGCGCCGAATAACTTCGCTCAATTCTTCGAAGACTATTCCGCTCCGCCATTGGCGACACCGCTGGGAAGTGCAGGCTACATCCAGCACACTATCGGAAGCTCGCGATTCCTGCAGCTTTCGATGCATTTGCGGTTTTAGGCAGCCTTGAAGCTGCTCATCTTCTCCGACATTCACGGCGACCAAGCCGCGCTTGAAAAATTGATGGTCGTCGAAGCGGATTACTACTTCGCCGCCGGTGACCTGGCGAATTTTGGCCGCGGCCTGGACGCCATGGGGCCTATCTTGAAGAAGCGGGCGGGTCGGATGTACGTACTTCCGGGGAATCACGAATCGGAGGCGGACATCGATCGCTTCTGCCGCAAGTTCGGCTTACAAAATTTTCACGGCCGGACGATAGAGATCGCCGGTTATCAGGTGGCCGGGCTCGGCTACTCGAATCCGACGCCCTTCGACACGCAGGGCGAGTACAGCGAGCAGGAATTGAGGGAGCGGCTCAACAGATTCTCCGGGCTTGATCCGTTGGTTTTGATTTGCCACACTCCGCCCAAAGGGACTGCGCTTGATAGCGCGGCCCAAGGCCAGCATTACGGAAGTGACGCGATTCGCGAATTCATCGAATGCGAGCAGCCGCGGTATTTCTACTGCGGGCACATCCATGAAGCCGCCGGCAGCCACGAAACTATGGGGCGCACCGAGGGCTGGAACGTGGGAAAGCGCGGCCACTCGCTCGAATTGACACCCCTGGTAAGATGAATACTCCAGCCTGAAATCAATATGACCTTCGAAGAACACGAAAGAGAATACGCTTCGCTCCGCCAGCAAGCCGACGCTGTGCGGAGCTATCTTTGACTCCTCCAACAAGAAGCTGCAGCTAGCCAGGATCGAACAGCAGACCTCCGATTCCAATTTCTGGAATCAGCCTCCGGAGAAAAGCCAGAAGATCATGCAGGAGCGCAAGCGCCTGGAGCAGGCCATTGCCGACGAAGCCGAGGTTGCGCGCCTGACTTCCGATCTCGATACGCTGTTCGAGCTGGGCCGCGAAGGCGAGAACGTGACGGCTGACTTAGACCGGGAGATCCAGCGCTTCTCCGAGCGTTTGGAAGTGCTCGAAACCGGGATGCTGCTCAACGGCCCGAACGACGGGAAGGGCGCCATCATGGCCATTCATCCGGGAGCTGGCGGCACCGAGAGCCAGGATTGGGCCGAGATGCTGCTGCGGATGTATCTGCGCTGGGTGGAACGCCACAACTTGCGGGCTGTCGTCACGGACCGCCTGGAGGGCGAAGGCGCGGGCATCAAATCGGCCACGCTCGAAATCGAAGGGGAAAATGCGTACGGGCTGCTGCAATCGGAGATCGGCGTGCATCGCCTGGTCCGGATTTCGCCCTTCGACGCCAACGCGCGGCGGCATACCTCCTTCGCATCGGTCTTCGTCTTTCCGCAGATCGAAGACGACATCAACATCGATATCAAGCCGGAGGATATTCGGGTGGATGTGTTTCGCGCGTCGGGCGCCGGCGGCCAGCATGTGAACCGCACCGAATCGGCCGTGCGCATGACTCACATTCCGACCGGCCTGGTGGTGCAGTGCCAGAACGAGCGCTCGCAGCACAAGAATCGCGCCAGCGCCATGAAGCAAATGCGCGCGCGGTTGTACGAACATGAGATGGAGAAGAAGCGGGCGGCGGATAGAAAGATCGAAGACTCCAAGCTTGAGATCAATTTCGGCAGCCAGATCCGCAGCTACGTGCTGGCTCCTTATCGCATGGTGAAGGATCATCGCACCAAGCTTTCGATCGGCGATGTGGATCGGGTGCTGGATGGCGACCTGGATCGATTGATGCATGCGTTCCTGGTTTACAAGCACACGGGAAAGATCGCGGGCGATGGAAAAGAAGACCTCCCGGAGTGAAATAGCCCGTGCCGCTCAATTGATTCGCGCCGGCGAACTGGTGGCGTTTCCCACCGAGACCGTTTACGGACTGGGAGCCAACGCACTGGACCCCGGCGCCATCGAAAAGATCTATGCCGCTAAGGGCCGTCCGCCCGGCAGTCCGCTGATCGTTCACGTGAGTTCCATCGAAATGGCGCGCGGCCTGGTACGCGAGTGGCCGGAGCAAGCCGAAAAACTGGCCCGCGTTTTCTGGCCCGGGCCGCTGACGCTGGTTCTGCCGAAACAGCCGCACGTGCCGGATCGGGTGACCGCGGGATTGGACACGGTGGGCGTTCGAATGCCCGCCCATCCTATCGCACAAGCGCTGATTCAGGAAGCCGGCGTTCCCATTGCCGCGCCCAGCGCCAATCGCTTCACCGAACTTTCGCCGACCACGGCGCAGCACGTGCGTGAGGCATTGCCTGGTGTTGCGATGGTATTGGATGGAGGTCCATCGAATGTCGGCATTGAATCCACGGTGCTCTCGATCGCCGGAGGGGACGCCGTGTTATTGCGGCCCGGCATGGTGACGAAGAGCGACATCGAAGCGGTGATCGGGCCGATCCAAGCGATTGGATCTGTGGATGACGGCCCCCACGTCTCGCCAGGCCTGCACGCTCGTCACTACAGCCCGAAGACACCGCTGATCCTACTGCCACCCGGGCAGGATCTTCCGCCCGGCCGCGGAATTTGTCTGGAAATGCCTGCCGATTCGCGCGCGTACGCTGCCGCTCTGTATGAACGAGTGCATGAAGCCGATGCCCAAGGCTGGGAATGGATCGCGGTGCGGCAGCCGCCCGACGGTGAGGAATGGGCGGCCATTCGAGATCGGCTGGAACGGGCTAGTCTCCTGTCCAGGTAGGGCGGTCCCCCTGGACCGCGGCCGACGCCCGCGTCGGCCTCCCGTTCTCGCGTATTGGCAACGGCCGGACCAGGGGTCCGGCGCGGACGCGGGCGTCCGCCCCACCCGCGATTTATCGCACGAACCATTGGGACAGGAGAATAGCGCGCGGTAGCGAGAACGGACCCGGACTCCGGCTCCCTTACGGTCGCGGCTCGGTAGAGCCTAGCGCGCGTAACAGGCCGAAGGTTTCCAACCCGTAGCGTCGGGCTGTTTGCGGAAGTGCGTGCTGGTAATCATGGTGCGGGAAAGATAGGTTGGATCGGAGACGATGGTCTTCACCACCAGCCAGTTGGCTTCGGGTTCTCTGATCACGTCGTAGAATTCCTGGACCGTGGTTTTATCGCTGTACGGTATTCCGTTTCGCCGAAGGTAGCCAGGCGCAAGGTGGCTGGTGTTTACTTCGAGCGAGCCGCCTTTGGTTGGATCGAAATTTGTCCCGAAGTATCCGACACCGCCGGCGGGGCCAAGCCAACGCGCGGCTGAATAACCCTGCAACGTCGGGGGACCGCTGGGAGGTTGCGGCGGACCGAAATGCAGCACGCGCGTTTGCGTACCGGCGTCCGCTTCGATCCGGATCGTATTGTCGTCCTGCCAGGTGATGTGCAGGCGCGTGGGCATGCGCATCAGACCAGCCGCGCCGTAAGCTTTGCACTGATTGCCGGCGGCTTCGTCTTTGGCCGGATCCCATTGCTGGGCCACCTTGGCGCCCTCAGGATTCAACGGTACACCGGCGAAATCGCCCTTGGGCGCGGCAATCATGCGGAAGCGCCAGTCTTCGGTGACGATGGAGACCCAATAGCCCTTAAGATCGATGGGCGCGATGATTTTGGCGGGCCGGGGCGGGCCGGGGGGTGGTCCGGGAGATTGCGCGAAGAGCGCGACCGCGAAGGCCGGGATCGCTAAAACGCGGGACGTTATCGTTGTCATTTTTGGCCCTTCAGACTTTTGTAGACGGCTTCGACGAACTTGTCCGTGGTCCAGAAGCCGGTGGTGGAACCATATAAGGGATCGTAATCCTGGGTCGGCCGCGCAGCCTTCACTTGTTCGAGCGTCATGCCGTGCTTGATCATGTCCTGCACTCGATCGCGAACGATGATGGTCATTTCGCGAAAATTCAGCACGTCTCCGAAATCGCACAAGCGGCCGTGGCCGGGGATGACCATGGTGCCGCCTTCCTGGCCGTAGACGGGAATGATCAGGTCGGCGATCTTCTGCAGCGCGTCGATGGTGCCCTGAATGCTGCCGCCGGCGGCGAGATCGATGATGGGGTAATTGGTGGTGGTGAAGATATCGCCGGTGCTGATGACATCGGAGCGGCGGAAGAACACGATGCTATCGCCGTCGGTGTGGGCGGCGGCGAGATGCAGGATGTCGATGCCTTCGCCATTGAAGTAGAGCTTCTTCTGATCGCTCAGAAACGTGCTGGTGGGCCAGCCGCCATCGGGCGACGGAGGCTCGGTGCCGGTGGGAGCGCTCATACGGTTCAAGACATTGATGTGCGAGAGGATGGCGGCGCCCTCGCCCGCGTCCTTGATATCGCCGGCGACGTTGCCGCCCACGATGGTGCTTCCGGCCAGGCGAATCTTTTCGTTGCCGCCGGTGTGGTCGGCGTGATAATGCGTGTTGATGATGTAGCGGATGGGGCCGGTAGAGATCGTCTTTATTGCCGCGAGCACTTTGTCGGACATGTTCGCCAGGCCCGTATCTACCACCAGCACGCCATCCTTGCCCGCTTGCACGGTGATGTTACCGCCTGCGCCCACAATCATGTAGATGTTGCCCTGCGCGGGCCAGACGTGGACTTCCGTGTTAGTGGGGCTCTGAGCGCAGATTAGGCCGGCGGCAGCGAGCAGCAGCACGGCTAGAGTTCGGATTCTCATTTTGCGTCCGCCTTGGCTGCCGTGGCCGTGGCACGAATTTTGTCCTGATATTCGGGATACATGGTGTCGGCGCCACCACGCGCGGCTTGGGGCGGGATGCCGTGGTGGGCTGGAAACTCGTCGAGGAATTTATTGGCGCCGGGCAGGTGATGCGGGATCACGCCTTTCGGCCGGACGATTTCTTCCACGCTTTCGCAAGGATAGGCCGCGATCTGGCCGCCGACTTCATAGATGTAGTCGCGGGTGCGGATGAACGGCTCAGTGAGATACGCGGGATCGCGAATGACGGTCATGATGGTGAGGTTGTCGCCGTGCCGGATGAAGTGTTCGGTGAACACGGCGCGATCGCTACGCGGCAGGCCGTTGCGGCGGATCCAGCCTTCTTTCAAGTGCGTGGTGGTGACGGCCAGGACATCGCCTTCCCACTTACCGGTGGAGAAGCCTTGCGATGTATGCAGCGCGTAGTCGGGAGGGTGCGGTCGGCCATCCATCCAGATGGTGCGCTCGGTGCCCCAGGCGAAGTGATGGGTGTGGATGGCGATCAGTTGCTGGGAATCCTTGTCAAACTCTTCCCAGATGCGCATTCCGGCGAAGCTGGGGACGTAATCGGAGGGGTGAACGCGGCATTGGTACTCGGGCAGCGTGATGAGTGATGCGTCCCAGGCGTCGGCGCGAAAGCGGGCGGCGGCATTGATGGGGACGCCCAAATAGTCGCCCAGCTCAGGGCCAGGGAGGCGTTCGGGCTGATCCTCGTGGAGAATCTGCAAATTGTTCCAGACGCCGGCCAGATTGACTTGGCCTGAAGCGGGTGCGTGGGCGAGAGTTAGCAGCACGGGGAATAGCCAGACAGGGGTGGCCATGCGGAGGACTCTTTCCATTGGACCTTCCTATTGGTGGGGCTCAGCCAGAGGGCGAAGCCTTGATCAGAGTGTGACTTAGATGATTGTATACAGGTCGGGGTGGTTTGTCGATTGAGGGCGGGCGCGCTGACACGCGCTGGGGTTGGGGATTGGGGATCGGGGCGGTCCAGACGACGGCCAAACCGACGGATAGTGGCGGCAATCTATAATGAAATGAGTGGGTATGGACTACCGAGGGATCATTACAGTCGAGGCTGGCAAGATGGGCGGCAAGCCTTGCATCCGCGGGCTTCGGATTACGGTATAAAATGTCTTAGATTATCTGGCTTCGGGTATGTCGGAAGCCGAGATCTTGGCTGACTTTCCGGATCTCAGGTCCGACGATATTCGCGCATGCCTCGCCTTTGCAGCGGATCGCGAACGCCGGCTCACTTCCATCTCTGCGTGAAGCTTCTCTTTGATGAGAACCTTTCGCCTTCTCTCGTGGTCGCACTTACCGACCTGTTCCGGGGATGACGGAGCAACGAGCATGATCATCGAAATGCGCACTTACAAAACCAAGCCGGGCTTGCGCGCCCGGTTCATCGAAATATTCCGCTCCAAGTGGATTCCGGCGCACGTGGAAATCGGGATGAAAATATTGGGGCCTTTTCCTTTGGTGGAAGATCCCGACACCTTCTTCTCTATGCGCGGTTTTCCCGACATCGCTTCGCGCGAGCCGATGAAAGCAAGCTGGTTCGCTGGTAGTGGGATATACTAACGCTCGCTGTGTTTATCGTTCACGACCTGGGTGTCGCGGTACTTTTCTGCGTTGTCACCATGCTGGGCTGGGGGTCGTGGGCGAACACGCTGAAGCTGGCCGGCAAAGATAAATGGCCGTTTGAGCTGTTCTATTGGGACTACGCGATCGGCGTGTTCGTGTTCTCCGTGCTGTTCGCGTCTACGCTGGGCGGAATGCCGCTTCTCGATAACTTCCACGGCGCGTCGGACAGCGCGCTCTGGACCGCGATCCTGAGCGGCGTCCTCTTCAACGTCTCGAATATCCTGCTGGTGGTCGGCATCGACGCCGCCGGCATGGCGGTGGCATTTCCCGTGGGCGTGGGTCTCGCGCTGGTCATCGGAACGGTCAAGAGCTACGTGCTATTGCCCCAAGGCAACGCCGCGCTACTGACTATCGGGGTGGCGTTGATCGTCTTCGCGATGGTAATGTCGGCGCTGGCGCATCATCGCCTGAAACAAGCCGCGAAAACCAAAACATTGCGCGGGCTTGCGTTCTGTGCGATAGCTGGTTGTCTGATGGGCTTCTTTTACCCGCAACTGATTGCCGCCGTGTCGCCGGATTTCAGCACGCGCGCCTTACAGCCGGGGCTGCTAACGCCCTACGCCGCGCTCGTGCTGTTTGCGGTTGGGCTGCTCGGGAGCAACCTGGCCGTGAATACCATCTTCATGCGGGCGGGCAGAGTGACTTACGGCGATTACTTCCGCGGGCGCGCCCGGCTGCATTCGCTGGGATTTCTGGGCGGATGCATCTGGATGCTCGCGCTCAGCCTGAACGTGATCGCATCGGGTGTGGCTGGGCCGGCGATCTCGTACGCGCTCGGCCAGGGCGCGACTTTGGTCGCCGCCATCTGGGGCGTGTTCATCTGGCGCGAATTCATGCACGCTCCGCGAGGGACCTGGACATTGGTTGGGTTGATGTTCGCCGGATACGTGACCGGCCTGGTCCTGATCGGGATGGCGAGCCTCTAGTCTCCTGTGCCAATGGTTCGTGCGATAAATCGCGGGTGGGGCGGACGCCCGCGTCCGTGCCGGACCCCTGGTCCGGCCCTTGCCAATACGCAAGAACGGGAGGCCGACGCGGGCGTCGGCCGCGGCCCAGGGGGACCGCCCTACGTGGGACTGGAGACTAGCATCGTATGGCGAATTCGATTGTCGTGATTGGCAGCTTGAATATGGACTTCGTGCTCGCCGTCGAGCGCCTGCCGCTTCCGGGCGAGACCATTCTGGGACGGAATTTCCGCACCATTCCCGGCGGCAAGGGCGCGAATCAGGCCTATGCGGCGGCGAAACTCGCGGGCAGCGGGACAGTGGTGCGGATGATGGGACGAGTGGGCGCCGATTCATTCGGGGGCGCGCTCAAGCGAAATCTGGCCGGTGTCGGCGTCGATATCCAGTCGGTGCTGGAAACGGAGACGGAAGCTACCGGGGTGGCTTGTATTCACGTGGACGATGCGGGACAGAACTCGATTACGGTGGCGTCCGGAGCTAACGGCGTTCTGTTGCCACGCGATATCGCTTCCCAACGCTGGGCGCTCGAAGGCGCGCGCTCGGTGCTGCTGCAACTGGAAATCCCCAGGGAGACAGTGGCGGAGGGTCTGCGGGAGGCGCGGCGGATGGGCGCCACCTGCATCCTGGATCCTGCGCCCGCCCAGGCTCTGCCGCAGGAAATCCTTCAATCGGTCGATATCGCGACGCCGAACGAGAACGAGGCGTGCGTGCTTGCGGGAGCGCCGCCCAGCCGGGTAACTCCCGCCGATGCGGTCGCTCTGGGAAATAGGATCAGGGAGCTCGGCGTGCGCTCGGTGATCGTGAAACTGGGGGATCGGGGCTGCGTTTATTGCGGAGCGGATCGAAGCTTTGCTTCACCTCCGTTCCCGGTGCGGGCAGCGGATTCCACCGCGGCGGGTGATACGTTTAACGCCGCTCTCGCGGTGGCGCTGGCGGAAGGCGCGGGACTGGAAGACGCGCTGCGATTCGCGAATGCGGCGGCGGCGATCTCGGTGACTCGACCGGGCGCTCAAACATCGGCGCCGGTGAGAGCGGAAGTGGAATCTCTGCTGGCTACCGGCTTATTGGGCGATCAGCGTGTTATTTCCAAACGCGCCGTTCCGCCGTTTGGATCGGTAAACTCGTAGACTTCCGGAGCACCTTCAAGTGAGGCCCCGGAGGAAACTTGCTTTATCGTGGATTGGTGCCAAGCGAGCTTGGGATCGGCTGCGCCTTCCTGGTACCAGCCACTCAGCACATATTTGGCGAGTTCGGTAGATCCCCACTCGTAGCAAGAACTGATGGGCAACATGGCGTGCGCGGACGGCTGCACGTTGGAGACGGACCACGCATCGCGCCAGCCTTCTTTTATTTTGTGGAGGCATTTTCCCTTCACATCGAGCTCGCACTTGTAATCCTGGTAGCGGCTGACGACAAACTCGCGCGCCCAGGCACCGGGAGAGAAAGTCACCTGGATCCGGACCAGGTCTTCCGGCGCCCCATAGCCGTCGCACTTGAGGCGGCTGTGTAGAGGGGCGCTTTTGGCGGGGTCGACGGGCTCCTGCTTGGGATGCCCCAGGCCGAAAATCAGGAGGAATGCGAGAAGATTGGCGCCCACTATTTCATGATACTAGGCGGTAGGCCACCCACCAACTCAGGACGCCAATGGGGATGGTGGCGCCGAGCGCCCACCAGAGCGGAAGAAAGTAATCGGCGATCAGACCCAGCAGGGCAAACGTGACCCAGAAGATCTTTCGCTCCATGGGTTCAGTCTAGCAACTGGGGATTTGGGATTGGGGATTGGGGATTGGGGTCCAGGCACGCTATTCACAGGTAGAATTGTTTACAATGCCGAAGCCTTTGACCGAGGAATGCACTCAGTTGTTTCTTCAGTATCGTGAAGTCGCCCGGCTTGTCTGGAATCTAGGTTTCTGGCCTGATCCGGAGCTAAGGGCGGGTGCCTGCGTCCTGTCATATGAAGATGCCATGGCGCGGCTGTTCGAGGGGATGGTTCTTTTACGGCTTGGATATGGAGAGCGTGTGCCTGCATGGCCCCATGGATTGGGGCAGCCTATCAAGTTCGCGGTCACGATTAAATCTCCCGCCCAGCTGGATGTTAACGGGAATCTGCCGGACGCCGGCTATTCCATGTTTGGAGACCCTGTGGTGCAGGTGGATCCGGGTCAGTGTGAATTGAGGTTCATGTCCTTCTTCGACTGGAGCCAACTCGCGCCGAGGGACTATCGATGGCTGCGGGTCCTTATCGAGCGATTTGATGACAGGCCCGAAACCGTGGGACATGAGGCGCTGATCGAATTCGACAAATGCTCGATATGGCTGGCCGAAGAGGCGTGCAATGACGTTTGAGGCGATTCGCAAGATAGCGCTGGCGCTCGACAATGTCGAGGAAGGCACGTCGTATGGGACGCCGGCGTTCAAGGTGAAGGGCGCGTTGATGGCCCGGTTGCGGGACGATATCGGGGCGCTGGTGGTGCGGATGAGTATCGAGGATCGCGGGGAGTTGCTGGCGGCCGATCCGGAGACCTACTTCATTACCGATCACTACCTTGAGTATCCTTGGATACTCGTTCGGCTATCGAAGGTGCATCCGGACGCGATGCGGGACCTGTTGAAAGGGGCGTGGAAGCTGGCGGCGGGGGAATCTAACGCTCGCGGTACTCGCCAAAAACCACGCGCAAGCGGTCGGAAATCTCGCCGACCGTAGCATAAGCTTCGGCGCAAGCGAGGATGCGCGGCATCAGGTTGTCGCTCGAGCGGGCGGCGCTTTCGAGCGCGCGGAGGCTGCTATCCACAGCGTGGGCGTCGCGGGAGGCGCGCAGATCGCGAAGCCGCAAAATCTGCTGTTGTTCGAGCTCGGGATCGAGACGGAAAGCCGCAGGCGGTTCCTTTTCGTCCTGCTGGAACTTGTTCACGCCGACGACAACAGCATCGCCGCGCTCCACGGCCTGCTGGTAGGCATAGGCGGCATTTTGAATTTCGTTCTGGATGAAACCCTTTTCGATGGCGGCGAGCGTGCCGCCCATGGCGTCGATACGCTCGATATATTCCCGGGCGCCGAACTCGATCTGGTCTGTGAGACGTTCGATATAAACGCTGCCGCCGACCGGATCGGCCGTGCTGGTAACGCCGGTTTCGTGCGCGATGATCTGCTGGGTGCGCAGAGCCAGACGCGCGGCGTCTTCAGTGGGCAGCCCGAGCGCTTCATCCTTGGCGTTGGTGTGCAGGGATTGCGCACCGCCTAGCACCGCCGCCAGCGCCTGCAGGGAGACGCGGACCACGTTGACGTCGGGCTGCTGGGCGGTGAGCGTAGAGCCGGCCGTCTGCACGTGGAAGCGCAGCATCATGGAGCGGGGATGGCGTGCGCCGAAGCGCTCGCGCATGATTTTGGCATAAAGGCGGCGAGCTGCCCGGAACTTGGCGATCTCTTCCAGGAAATTACTGTGCGAGTTGAAGAAGAAAGAAAGACGCGGGGCGAAGGCGTCCACATTCAGGCCAGCCTGGACGGCCGCGCTGATATAGGCGATTGCATCGGCGAGGGTGAAAGCTACCTCCTGAATGGCCGTGGATCCCGCTTCGCGAATGTGGTAGCCGCTGATGGAGATGGTGTTCCATTCGGGCAGTTCGCGGGCGGCGAAGGCGAAAAGGTCCGTGATGATGCGCATGGCCGGGCGCGGAGGATAGATGTAGGTGCCGCGGGCGATGTACTCCTTCAGGATGTCGTTCTGGATGGTGCCGGATATTTTGGCGAGGTCGGCGCCCTGGCTCTTTGCCACGAGCGTGTAAAAGCACAACAGGATCGCCGCCGTGGAATTGATGGTCATGGAGGTGGTGATGCCGGCCAGGCGGATGCCTTCAAACAGCCGCTGCATGTCGGCCAGGGAGCAGATGGCGACGCCTACGCGTCCCACTTCGCCGGAGGCCAGGGGATGATCGGAATCCATGCCCATTTGGGTAGGCAAATCGAACGCTACGGACAACCCGGTGATGCCTTGGGATAGCAAATAGCGGTAGCGCCGGTTGCTTTCTTCGGCGGTTCCGAAGCCGGCGTATTGGCGCATAGTCCAGAGCCGGCTGCGGTACATGTCGGGATAGATCCCACCCGTGTAGGGGAATTCGCCGGGAAGATCGGCTGGCGTGGTCATGACTTAGAGATCTTGCGAGCCTTCCAGAAGGAGGAGGCGCCAAACCAGGCCATCAAGAGGGCAAAAAGGCCACCGACCAGCTGCAGGCCGGCGGGCTCATTTCCGCGGATTACCCGATACCCGAATACGACGGCCAATACCATGAAAATGAAGCCAATCACCTGATTCCACAGAATGTGGACGGGGCGAACGATGCCAGGTACCACATGGCCGAGGAACTTTCTTGCCATTGAAAACATAGGCTGGTACCAGTGTAGCGAAGGCGCGAAGACTTGCTGCTGCGGCCAGACTTGCTACTGATATGGATGGATCGCGCCGATAGAGGAAATAGGAGAGCGAAAGCAGGGTGTGGGGGCACTTACCTTTTGTCTGAAACTGTCCTTGCCTCGGCAACATCAAGAAGGTAGAGTGTTATTCTAAGAGGGAGCCCGCTCGAAAAGAAAGGGGCAATGCGTGGAAGAGAAACTCAAAGAGCTGATGCAAGAGCTTGGCAACGCGATCAACGAATCGCTGTCGGACTCCGATCGCATTGCGGCCGCCATCGGGGAGATCAAGCGAGCCGGGTACGACGTTTTCCTGGTCCTGGAAGCCACCATCGGGTTCAATAAACGCGAAGAAAACGGCGAGTACGAATCGGAGGGGGGGGAAGGCGAAGCAGGCGAGTCAGAAGCCCCGCCGCCCAAGCGTAAGTTCGAGTCCACGGGCAAGATCAAGCTGACGTCGCAGGACCAAAAGTTCCTGAAAGCCCTGAAGATCGCGATCGACGAAGAAAAACCCAGCCATTAGCCGTTGGCGAGCAGTTCCTGGTATACATGCCAGGTAGCAGCGACTGATTTCTCCCAAGTAAATTCTCCAGCACGAGCGAGACCTGCGCGGATTAGTGTGCCTCGTAATTCGGAATCCGTGGTGAGGCGGCGGAGTCCATCCGCGATCGCGTGAACATCGGTGGGGTCGACCAGCAGAGCAGCGTCGCCGGCCACTTCCGGCATAGCGGAGACATTCGACGTCAGCACAGGGACGCCGCGCGCCATGGCGTCCAGCACGGGCATGCCGAAACCCTCGTCGAGCGAGGGAAACGCCAGAATGGACGCGCGCTGGTACAGTTCCTCCAGCTGGGAATCGGTGACGTAGCCAAGCGCCTGAATGTCCCGCTTGCGCGGGCTGCGTTCGATGCGTTCAAGCCCCGCTTCCGAATCGAAACCAAGCGATCCGGCCAGGAGCAGCTTCCACTCGGGGCCGATTTGCTCAAAGGCTTCCACCAGGCGCACGACATTTTTGCGGCGCTGGAGAGCACCGACGTTCAAAATGACGGTCTCTCGCGAGATGGAACGGCTTCCGGACGGTAGGGGACGAGCGCCGTGAGGAATAACGCGGATCCTGGATGCTTCGACGCGCAGCAGTTGTCCCAGCTGGCGCGCGGTGAATCGGGAGACCGCGACGATCAGATCGGACCGTTCGGCGGCGGCGCGCGCTTGGGCGGCGAAGCGCTCGCGGAAATCGGGGGTTGAGTAGTCGCCTGAGATCACGAACAGATCGTGAAAGGTGCAAACCGTGCGCCGGTGACGGGCGGCGCCAAGGCGCTGGTTCAATCCGTGAAACAGGTCGGCGGAGGGTGCCCGATTCTCGCGCAGCAGACGGCGCGCGGCGTTGGCTGGAAGCCGATCGGAGAAGGATCGCAGAAAGCGATGCGGGCGATAACAGAAGAGATAGCGAGCCTCCGGATGGGCGTGCGCCAGGCCGAACAGGATGGCGCGGGAATAAGCGCCGACGCCCGAGAGATTCCTGCCCAGGCTGTAAGTGGCGTCGAGGGCGATCTTCAATCAGCCAGCATAGCGATTTTCGCGCAAAGAGGTAATTCTCCGGCGTCCGCAATCTCTTCGAGACTCGTGAAGGAGAACCGCAGCCCGGCATCGGTGAGCTGACATGCGGCTCGATGCAGGACCGCTTCCGGGGCAAGTATGCAAAATCGACGCCGATCCCAGCGTCCGATGATCGACGATGCCAAGGAACTCGCGCAAAACGGAGTGCGGCGCAGCGCCTCGGCGGCTTGAATCATGAGCGGGTCCAGAGTCTCACAATCCGCCGTCACCTCTACTAAGGCCAACCGCTCCCGGTGTCCGCAATGCGCGGCGACGGTGAGGAAGGCGTCGCGGGTGAGAACTCCGGTGAGATCGTCGACATAGGCGGATGCCCGCGCCGCACTCACTCTGCGCTGGCGCTCGATGGCGTACCGGATGGCGTGCGCTAGCGGGGCGCATTCCACTTCGGCCTTCACCAGAACGTCCTGAGCGCCCGCGCGCAGCAATCGATTGGCGAAGTTTTCATCCGGCTCGTCGGCCAGCACCAGGATGGAAGCCGCTGCAGCGCCAGAGTGCACTTCGAGGAACGTATGAAGCAGCGCGGGACTGTCGGGCAGGCTCAGATTGAGCAGGACGGCGTCAAACGAGTCGCGACGCAAGCAGTCCAGCGCGTCCGAAAGCCGATCGACAGCTACGATGGCGGAGGAGCGCCAATTGCACCACTGGCGATTCTCTTCGATCTCGAGCAAGGCTTCGCGCAAGAGTTCCTCGTCTTCGAGCGAGTCCTCTACCAGTAAAAGCTTGAGAGTTTTCGAATCCAGCACTCGGAATAGTGCGCGGCGGGGCGGGTTTGTATCAGGCCTTGTCCGGGGCTAGACGGCGAGTTGATATTCCTTGAGTTTGCGGTAGAGCGTGGTGCGTCCAATACCCAGTAGATTCGCGGCGACGGCGCGATCGCCCTTAGTGTAGGTGAGAGCTTCGAGGATGGCCTGGCGTTCTATTTGTGTCAGCGGAATGATGGGCGAACGAACGCCTTCCTGAGAGCCGCGGTGCTCGTGAGTTCCGGCTTCGCCTGGCGGCTTGGACAGAGGCTGGAACCCGACCGCCACCGATAGAGCCTGGGCCTTCTTAGCGAGAAGGTGATTCTGCAGCATGGAGGGCAGCTCCGCGGCATGCAACAAGGGGCCGGTGTTGATGGCGACCATGTGCTGGATGCAGTTCTCGAGCTCGCGGACGTTGCCAGGCCAATCGTAGGAGAGCATGGCCTCGAGAGTTTCCTGCGTCAGAGTGTGACCTCTACCGTGGCGCGCCAGGAAGTGGGCGATCAGGTGCGGGATGTCCTCCTTGCGATCGCGCAGCGGGGCGAGCCGGAGGTTCACCACGTTAAGCCGGTAGAACAAATCGCGGCGGAAAGCTCCTTTTTCCACTTCCTTCGCCAGGTCACGGTTGGTGGCGGCGATGACGCGGAAATCCGAGCGGCGATGGGTGAGCGAACCTACCGGGCGGAATTCCTTCTCCTGCAAGACGCGGAGGAGCTTGGCCTGCAGGTCGAGCGGCAATTCGCCGATTTCGTCAAAGAAAGCCGTACCGCCGTCGGCCACTTCGATCAGGCCTGTCTTGGGGGTGACGGCGCCGGTGAAAGCGCCTTTCACGTGACCGAACAGCTCGCTTTCCATGAGCGGGCCAACCAGGGAGGAACAATCGATGGTAACGAACAGGCCTACGGGCTGAACCTTATGTATGGAGCGTGCAACTACTTCCTTGCCGGTACCAGTTTCGCCGAGAAGCAGAACCGGCCAGCGGCAACGGCCCAGCTTGTCGACCATCCGCAGGACGTTGCGGATGCGCGGCGATTGGCCGACCAGTAAGGGGGCGGATTCTTCAGCGTGCGCTAGCATTCATGAGCCTGGGTCTTCTCAAAATCGCCCACAACGAAGTCGCGGTGAGCTTATTTTCCCTTACCGACGTACCCCGCGCCTCTGTGGGCTGAGTAGTTAGAAGATAGTGTCTGAGTCCTTCATAAACTCTACGGGGACTTTAGGATTTCGACAACACCCCACGGTATTAGATCGGGGAATCATATGGGGTGAAGGCGTCACCTCATTGGGGGGGACGGCCTTAGTACTATCCCGTAGCGGGCGCCGCACGGCCAGCATCCGGATCGGGTGCGGATGGATCGAGGCGCACAACGAAGGCTGTACCGGTTTGGCTTCGGACTCGCTGGGCCAGAGCGGCGGCGGCTTTCTCAGACCGGACGCGTCCCACCAGAACTCGCCAGAGGGTGGGGCTACCGGCACGCTGCACCAGATGCGCCGGACCGAAGTCCCGCTCGAGAGATTCGCGAAGCCGTTCGGCGCGATCGCGATCGAGGAAGGCGCCGGCTTGTACCGCATACAAGTTTGCGCCGGAGGCGGTGCTGGGGACCGAAAGAATGTCGAGGCGGACGCGCGCCACGCCGGGTCCGATCAGCGCGATGGCAACCGCGGCGGCGTGCGAAAGATCGATGATGCGGTTCTCGACGAAGGGACCGCGGTCCGTGATGCGGACGTCGACGGTTTTGTCGTTGCTGAGATTGACGACGTGCACCCAGGTTCCGAAAGGCAGCGTGCGATGCGCGGCGGTGAGGGCTTCCATGTCGTAGATCTCGCCGTTGGCGGCGGGGCGGCCGTGATAAGGATGGCCGTACCAGCTGGCGAGTCCGGTCTCGCCGTCTCGGACTTCAGCAGTGCCGGCGCGCGGCGGAGGGGGCGCAGCGGCGGCGGGATGCTTCCTCGCGCAACCGGCGAGCGCCAGGCCCAGCATCAGGGCGGAGACCGCGGCCGGAGTCGCTGTGCATCGGAGGATGGAGGGGCGAAGGGCCACCTTGGTCCGATCGTAACGCGCGCCGCGCAGCGCGGGCAAGAACAAAATGGCTGGTTGGTGGTGCCGGCAGCGTGAAAACAATTCGTAGAAGAAATGGTTTTGAGGCGCGGGGGACGCGCGAGGGGTTGGGGAGCGAGGGCCGATCCGCATTTTTTTCTTGACTTTCGCCTCAAAGAACCTTATATATGAATCACACTGCGATCTAAGATCGCAAATCTGATGTTAGGGAGAATCAATCGATGAAGAACGCAACTAAGAAGGCTGCGAAGAAGGCCGCTAAGAAAGCGCCCGCCAAGAAGAAGAAGTAAACCCTTGGCGCCCCGAGAGGGCTCGCAGCAGTTTAGGGTTCATGCAAACGGCCCCGAGAGATCGGGGCCTTTTTTATTGCCCGCACGTTGGTCCCGCCGTTAGCGCTGTCCGAGCTTCCACTCATCCACAGGCTCCGCGCCCTTGTTCAGCCAGTAGATGACGTGACCGCCTTCATCAACGGGATGCACCCACATCACCTCCGCAGCCGCGGGTACCGACAGTTCCGCGCGGGCCTTGTCGTCCAATGAGACCACGACGTTGTCCGTTGCGAGGGCCGCTTCGATGAGGTGCAGATCCTTCTGAGCGGAAACGGTTCCGGGCGCCTCAGCCCGCAGTTTCTCGTTCTGGACATCCGCGATAGCTTCCACCTTTGCCTTGCTCGTCATCTCCGCCAGCCATGCCCGTCACGAAGAGTGACTGATGCCGCTTCCATTCCGCTCTGAGTAGAGGTGTCATCGTGGCGCGATGGCTGATCCGGAGAACGGCCTGGAGAAATTCCCGGCATCTGCGGGAGTCGGGCTTCATGGACAAGCCAGCTGCGGAGGCAACGGAGGCATCGATTACCAACCGCCTGGAGACGGTGGCCATTCAATGAGTAAGACGATCCTCGACGGCGTCGAGGTATTCTTGTTCCGACCGGAGAGCGACGTCTCCGAAGTCTTCCGGCCAATCTCCAAATGCGCCGTTGGCGTCCGGCTTCGCGCTGCTAACCTGCGTGACACCAGCGGCGTCGCGCGTGAACCAGTGCAATCGCACCAAGTCCGGGTCGAGGTCGCCGTTTGCTACCAGGGTTTGAATGGCTCGTAGCAGCAACGAGCTGTGGGTCTCAGCGACGACCCGGACACCTCGCTTGGCGGCGCCGGCGAGGATGTCGGCGAGTTTGGTCTGAGATCGCGGGTGGAGATGGATCTCAGGTTCTTCGAGGTAAACCAGACGCCCCGGTGCCGCCGCTCGCAGCGCAACGAGCGCCGGAAGCACTTGAGAGACGCCGAAGCCGACATCGGCGATGTTGTCTTCCCGATCCTCCACTATCCCGACTCTTAACTCAATGGCGACCTCGCTCACGGGGTGCGCAAAGACGCTGTTCGCTATGCCAACGGATTGAAGGTCACGGTTGAGCAAGTTGTCTGTTGTACCCCGATCCCTCTGCCACGCGAGGATCAGGCTGGCATGATAGTGATCAAAAGTTCCCGGAAACATTGGACCGGTATTCGCTACCGGGTACAACCGTTCGCGTACGCCCCTCAGCCCCGGAACGTGAATCACTTGTTGAATCAACTGCTGTAGGAATGGAATCGGAGGCACCATGGCTTTGATACGTGCCTTCTGCGACTCGCTTAGATCATCGCCTGTGTCCGCTCGCAGGAAAAACCGATCACTCGCGACGCCGGGCCGATCAGATCTTAGCGAGACTGGTTGGTTGTTGTCGGTCCATCGTTGTTCCACGATATCGAGCGCGGATGTGGGAGCAATCCTCTCAAAAGTCAGCCCCAGAGATCCTCTGCCCCTAACTTCAACCTCTATATCGAGAATCTCCTGATTCTGACGTGAAAGGAACTCCTTGGCCTCCGTGAACTTGACATTCTCGCCGTCAATCTTCAGCGGCCCCGGATCGTAGGTCGCTTCCAAGGTCTGCTTTAGCATCAACAGCGGCTGCATGATGGCCGACTTGCCGGAGCTGTTGGCACCCGCGAGGATGGTCAGCGGCGCGATCTCGATCTCCTGCCGTTTGGCGATCGATTTGAAGCCTTCGACGGCAATGCGGGTAATCCCGTCGGCCATGACTTAGCCTACCCGATTCAAGGCCGCGCGCAGTTCCTCGAGCGTCATCGCGCCCGGGTGATACAAGCGCACGATGCCCTGGCGATCAATCAATACGAGAGTCGGCGTGGTGCTGGCGCCGTAGTTGCGGAAATTGGCTTCGCTCACCGGCGCGGGCACGCCGAGCAGGTCGGCGTAGTACTGATGACGGATCAGTTCGATGTACTTGAGTTCGTCGGCGGGCCCGGCCTCATCGCCGTTGGCCACGTAGCCGTAGCGTTGCGTTGGCGCGATCATCACCAGTCCCTTAGGCGCATACTCGCGCGCGATCTGGGCCAGGATGTGATCCTCCTGTTTGCAGTCCGGACACCAGTGCGCCCAGAAGAACAGCAGAACGGGTTTGCCGCGCAGCGATAGCAGCGGAGCGGGCTTGACGCCCAGGAACTCGCGCTCTTCAAGAGCGGGCGCGGCCCTGCCCTCCAACGTGAGCAGGTTGACGTTCTTCTGGAGGCGCGTCCGGATGGAGGTGCCGCGGTAGGTGAGGAGATCTTTATGCAGCAGTGCGAGAGCGCCGGCGCGATCGCCGTTGGCGGTCAGCAGCTGGGCTTCCACTTCAATGGCCGCGCCCAAGGCCAGCGGCAGGTGCGGCTCGGCGTCCAGCGGGCGTGTCGCCAGCGCTTGGACGGCCAGCTTCTCCGTCTCTTTGGCGTTGGCATCGGCTTGGTCGAACTGGCGCGTGATCAAGTCGCCGCGGGCGAGCCAGGAGAGCGCTTCCAGGTACTCCGGCGTCACGCCGCGCTGCGACCGATAGGCTTGGAGGATCGCCTGGGCCAACGGGAAGTTGCCATGTGACATTGCAGTCTCGACGTCAGTGACGACGGCAGCCATGGCCACCACCGCCAGCAGACCCGCGGGAACCAGCCTTCGTAACATCTACTTCGAGGATAACAAGCGTCCGCCCAGGCGGGCTCACAGCTTGAGCTGTTTCAGATACTCGCGGAATGGAACGCCCAGGTCGTGACGGTGCAGCGCGAACTCCACCGTGGCTTTCAGGAAGCCCAGCTTGTCGCCGGCATCGTAGCGGGTGCCTTCAAAACGGTAGCCGTAGATGGGCCGGTTGCGGAGCAGGTGCTTCAGCGCGTCGGTGAGTTGAATTTCGCCGCCGCTTCCGGGCTCGATCGCCTCGATGGATTCGAAGACTTCGGGCGTCAGGACATAGCGGCCGATGATGGCGAGATTGGAGGGGGCTTCGGACGGCTTGGGTTTCTCCACCATGTTGCGGATGCGGAACAGCCGGTCCTTCCCGGAATTGTGCGAGACGGGCTCGGCATCCACCGCACCGTAGGACGAAATGGCATCGCCGGGGACTTCCATGAGCGCGACCACGGAGGCGCCGTAGAATTCGTACACGTCCAGGAGCTGGCGAATGGACGGTATCTCGGAATCGATCACGTCGTCGGAAAGCACCACGGCAAACGGCTCGTTCCCCACCAGTTCCTTGGCGCGATGCACGGCATGGCCCAGACCGAGCGCCTCCTTCTGGCGCACGTAAGCGACATCGATCATGTCGGACACATCGCGGACAATCTTGAGCAGCTCTTTCTTACCCTTGGCTTCGAGCGCGTGCTCCAGCTCAAAGGCCACGTCGAAATGATCCTCGATGGCGGTCTTTCCCCGGCCAGTGACGATGATGATGTTCTGAATGCCGGAATGGATGGCTTCTTCGACGCCGTATTGGATGAGAGGCTTGTCCACCAGCGGCAGCATTTCCTTGGGTTGAGCCTTGGTGGCGGGAAGAAATCGCGTGCCCAGTCCCGCGGCGGGGAAGACAGCCTTGCGCACTTTGGGAATCATGTCTCTGGCTTCTCTCTTATTGTCTGGCTCTGGTTTATAGATCGGAAAATAGTGCGGCCGGCGTTAGTTCGAAGGGATAATCGGCGAGGGCGAGCGAAGAGACGTTCTGAAGAGCGAACTCGGTGTAAATCGAGAGGCGTTGCGCCATGGGATCGACCACCCAAATGTTCGGAACGCCCCAGACGCGATACTCTTCAAGTTTCTCCATAAGGTCGTAATAGCGGTCGTCTTTGGATATGATTTCGGTCACTAGCAGCGGAGGTGCGGAAGGAACGCTCTGTTTCGGTTCCTCGCCGGCGAAGACGGATACGTCAGGAATGCGATATACGTCTGGCGCAACTTGCATACGTACCTCAAAGCAAGGGTACAGCGGGTGGGACCGAGTAACCGGTACCAGCGCTTGAGCTATTAGGAACGCAATTTTTCCGTGAATATAGTTTGGCAAGCTTCGCTCGACAATCTCGCCGCGAACGAACTCCGCGTCGTGTTCGAACGTCATGTGCAGGTACTGCTCGGCCGTGATCTCGGCTTTGGTGGCCATCTGTGGGAAGCATAGCATGGCTCGCCGCCCCCGGTTTTCTTCCATCTGGCGCTGAAATCGGGCCTCTACAGATCGGAAAATAACACAGCCGGCGTTAGTTCGAAGGGATAATCGGCGAGGGCGAGCGAGGAGACGTACTGGAGTCCTGACGCCGTGTACAGGGCGAGGCGCTTGGCCAGGGGATCGATAACCCATATATTCGGAACGCCCCAGACACGATATTCTTCGAGTTTTTCCATGAGGTCATGGTGGCGGTCGTCTTTGGACAAGATCTCGATCACCAGCAGAGGGGGAATGGAAGGCACATTCTCATGCGGGGGCTGCCCGCCGAAGACAGAGATATCCGGAATGCGGAAGACTCTCGGCTCCAACCGCAGCCGGAGCTCAGGACGAGGGAACAGGGGATGGGTTTGGATGAGGCGTCCAACCTCCATCAGTATAAGAAACTGGATGAGTGAATGAACGTTGTCTGGCATGCTTCGCTCGACAATCTCGCCGCGAACGAACTCCGCGTCGTGTTCGAACGTCATGTGCAGGTACTGCTCGGCCGTGATCTCGGCTTTGGTGGCCATCTCAAGGGAAGCATAGCATGGCGCACCGCCCCCGGTTTTCTTCCATCTGGAGCGGAAATGGGGCCTTTCGACGCGATCCACGCGGCAAGAATCGGGCACACGCTATAATGATGGTTACCCACGCGCAGCTATGTTTCGGCCTGCGCTCTGGAGAGACAATGGCTTACGTTATCGCAGAACCCTGCATCGGTGTGAAGGACACGGCCTGTATAGACGCGTGCCCGGTGGATTGCATTCACCCCAAGAAAGACGCGCCCAACTTCGCCGAGCACAACATGATCTATATCGATCCGGTGGAGTGCATCGATTGCGGAGCCTGCGTTCCGGTTTGCCCGGTTTCGGCGATTTTCGCGCTGGACGATCTGCCCGAAAAATGGTCGAACTTCACCAAGATCAACGCGGATTATTTCGGGCGGTAAGACCGGTTAAGGGCGGTAGATGGCCGAGTTGGTGTCCGTTTCCCATACCTGGATTGCCGAGATGCGTACGGGGACCTCGTTCTTTAATCCGACGCTGATTTTGTCGTAAAAATACTTCGCGATGTTCTCGGCCGACGGGTTGATCTGATCGAACGGAGCCAGATCGTTGATGAAGCGATGGTCCAGATAGCCGACCGCGCCGGCGATCAGGCGGTTCACTTCCAGAAAATCCACCAGCAGGCCAGTGGAATCGAGTTGCTGGCCCTCCACGGTTACCCGCACGCGATAATTGTGCCCATGCACGTCTTCGGACTTGCCGTGGTAATTGCGCAGGGCGTGACCGGCGGCAAAGGTCTGTTCCACGGTAACTTCAAACATGAGTTGCCTCAAACATTGTTCAGTTCAAACCTCGAAAAATTTCTCCACGGCCTTGAGTTCAGTGCTGAACGCATAAGGCGGCAAGCTGTCGAAGAACACCTGGCCGTACCTCTGCTTCGTAATACGATTATCCAGCAAGACCAGGACGCCGCGGTCGGTCTTGCTGCGGATCAGCCGGCCGAAGCCCTGCTTAAGCGCGAGCGCGGCCTGCGGGATCTGGTAATCGTAAAACGGATTGCCGCCTTCCTCGCGGATGCGCTCGATGCGAGCTTCGACAACCGGATCGCTCGGAACAGCGAATGGCAGCTTGTCGATGATGACGCAGCTCAACTGATCGCCTTGCACGTCCACGCCTTGCCAGAAGGATGAAGTGGCGAACAAAACGCAGTGCGGGGTGGCGCGAAACTCATCGAGCAGCGCGTTGCGCGGTCCGGTGCCTTGCATGAGCGTGGGATAGTCGATTTCAAGCGACACGCGATCGTAGACCATGCGCATCTGCTGATAGCTGGTGAAGAGAACGAACGCGCGGCCCTTGCTGTGGCACAGGATGCGCGTGATTTCCTCCGCGGCGGAACGGGTGAAAGCAGGGGAGCGCGGATCGGGCAGGTGTTGGGGCACGTAGAGCAGAGCTTGCCTGGCGTATTCGAAATGGCTGGGGACCACCAGCGACCGGGTGTGGCGGATGCCGAGGCGGCGCTCCGTGAATTCGAATGTTTCGCCCACGGCGAGCGTGGCGGAGGTGAGGATCACGGTATCCAGCGTGTCGAATAGCTTTTCTTCCAGGATGGACGAGACATCGATAGGCGTGGCTTGCAGGAAACAGCCGCGACCGCGGCGCTCCACCCAATAGACGTAAGATCGGTCCGCGCCCTTGCGCCAAAATTCCAGGCGCTTCTGGAGCTCCTGGACGCGCCGGAAGAGCGGAATCACCTCGTCGGGAGCGTTCTTGACCAATTGCAGATAGGAGCCGATCAATTCCAGCGCGCGCATCAGATCTTCGAGGGCCTCTCCATGCTGATCGAAGAACGCCGCGTGTCCCTTGAACGCGACGCGCCCCTCGGTTTCGCCGAAGAGCAGGAAGAACTGCTGGGCGCGATCGTCCAGGGTGTCCAGGACCCGGTCCAGTTCGCCGGAGCCGAACTGCTTGGCGCGCGAGACGGCTGCGATGTCGCGCACCAACTCCTGGAACTGGTAATTGCTGACGCCCACGCCGAAGTACCTGCCGGCCACGTCTTCGATCTCGTGCGCTTCGTCGAAAACCACGGCCGCGTATTCGGGAATGATGCCGCCGAAGTCGTCGTCTTTCACCGCCAGGTCGGCAAAGAACAGGTGGTGATTAACGATGATGATGTCGCTTTCGTGCGCGCGGCGGTGCATTTCGGTCAAGAAACAACGCTCGAACTGCTGGCACTTCTGGCCGGTGCAGAGATCGCGGCGCGCGTCGATCTTTTGCCAGGCGGAGCTTTGCTCGGGCAGCGTCTTGATCTCGGAGCGATCGCCGGTGGCGGTGGTTTTCTCCCATTCGCGGATGACTTGGAAGTCGGCGATTTCCTCCAGGCCGTTCAAAATCGGCTCGCGGTCGGCGTCGTAGATCTTCTGGCGGCAAGCGAAGTTGGCGCGGCCCTTCATGTAGCAGACCTGCAGAGGGCGGTCGAAATGCTGCTGGAGAAAGGGAATGTCCTTGTAGAAAAGCTGCTCCTGCAGGTTTTTGGTGCCGGTGGAGACCACCACGCGTTTGCCGGAAAGAAGGGCGGGGACCAGGTACGCGAGCGTTTTTCCGGTGCCCGTGCCCGCGTCCACCAGCAGGTGCTTCTTGTCGGCCAGCGCGGACTCTACAGCTTCGGCCATCTCGAGCTGGCCGGCCCGAAACTCGTAGCGCGGGTGCCATCTCGAGAGCACACCGCTCCGTGAAAAAAATTGCCGCGCGGTTAGCGCTTTGGCGGCCGAAGACATCCCATCTGATTCTTGCACGTGGCAAGATAAAGGGGACACTCAGCATGCCTGACTACCAAGCGCTTGAAAATCAGTTTCAGCAAATTCTCGATTTGAGACGCCGGCCGGTGGCCGTAGCGTTTCGCGCGGAAGTACCTGAGTCTATCGAGAAGTTCTCCGGCTCTGAGCCGGCCGGGTGCAGCTTCTGGCGGTTGGCGGCGGAGGGACGCAGCTTCTCTACCGCGCCGTCGGATCACTACAACTGTCCCGTCGGATCGTATACGCACAACATACCGTTGCCGGAAAGCCGTGCGCAAGAGCTGCCCTCCATTCTAGGAACGATGACCAGCTTGGGGTACTTGAAGATGGAAGAAGTGCCCGGTATCCCGGTTTTACCGGACACTCCCAAGCACATTCTCTTCGCGCCGCTGGGCGACACGGCAGTAGATCCGGACGTTGTGCTGATCGTGGCTACGCCGGGCAAATTGATGTTGCTCGAAGAGGCGGCTCTGCGCGCAGGCGTCGCGTCCACGCTGCCGTTTCTAGCGCGACCCACTTGCATGGCGATTCCGGCGGCGCTCAAGCACGGCATGGTGACTAGCGGGGGCTGCATCGGAAATCGCGTCTACACCAATCTCGGAAACGACGAGCTGTACGCCGCCATCCCGGGGAGCGCGTTGGAGCGGGTGGCGCAGGAGCTCGAAACCATCGTGTCGGCTAACCAGACGCTCGAACAATATCATCGCGGGCGGCAGGATCAATTGTCGACCGTGTAACAGGTCAGGTGCGAGCAGCACGGTAGAATCGAAGTGTCGATGCGAATCAAATTGTGCTGGGCGCTGCTAGTGGGGGCGGGATTGTTTGCGCGCCAGCCGGAGTATGCCAGACACGCGATGGTGGTGGTGCAAGAGCCGCTGGCGGCGGACGTTGGTCTGCGGGTGCTCCAGTCCGGAGGAAATGCCATCGACGCCGCGGTGGCCATTGGCTTCGCGCTGGCCGTGACGTATCCGTATGCGGGGAACATCGGGGGCGGAGGATTCTTGCTGGCGCGCTTCTCTGACGGCAGGGCAACGTTCATCGACTTCCGCGAAAAGGCGCCGCTGGCTGCCACGCGGAACATGTATCTGGATTCGAAAGGCAACGTGAGCGAGGATAGCCTGGTGGGATGGCGCGCGGCGGGCGTGCCGGGAACGGTGCGCGGCCTGGAACTGGCCCACCAGAAATACGGGCGCAAGCCGTGGGCCGAATTGCTGGACCCGGCGATCCAGTTGGCGAGCGAAGGCTATCCGGTATCGTACAGCATGGATACGTCGCTCTATGGCGAGAGCGCGGCTAAGCTGCTCGCGAGGTTCCCGGAGTCGAAGCGCATCTTTCTAAGCGCGCATTATGGCGAGAAGCTTGTGCAACCTGAACTGGCCTCGACGCTCAAGCGCATTCGCGATCGCGGCTCCAGCGACTTTTACGAAGGCGAGACCGCGCAGAAACTGGCTGCGGCGATGGCGTCTAACGGCGGGCTGATTACCCTGGCGGATTTGAAGAAGTACCAAGCGGAGGAAAGCGAGGCGCTGCACGGCCACTACCACGGCGACGAGATCGTCACCGCGCCTCCACCCAGCGCGGGCGGCGTGGGCTTTCTGCAGATGCTCGGAATGCTGGAGGGCTCGGGCTACGAAAAGACCGGCGCGGGGTCGGCGGCATCCATCCACTATATGGCGGAGACGATGCGGCGGAGCTATGCCGACCGCAGCGAATACTTCGGCGATCCCGATTTCTACAAAGTGCCCATCGGCAAACTGCTGGACCCCAAGTACATCGCGAGCCGCCGCAATAGTATCGATGCGCTGCACGCCACGCCCAGCGACCGGATTCGTCAGGGCAACATAAGCGTTCGCGAGGGCACTGAAACCACGCACTTCAACATCCTTGACAACGAGGGCAACGCCGTTGCCGTCACGTACACTTTGAATAACGGCTACGGCAGCGGCGTGACCGTTCCTGGATTAGGATTTCTGTTGAACGATGAGATGGACGACTTCGCGTCGAAGCCCGGCGCCGAGAATCTTTTTCACCTGATCCAGGGCGAATCGAACGCGATTCAACCCGGCAAACGGCCCGTTTCGTCGATGACTCCGACCATCGTGGTGCGCGATGGCCGGTTCTATCTGATGCTGGGTGCGCCCGGCGGATCGCGGATCATCAACGGCGTGCTGCAGGTGCTACTGAATGTCGTCGATTTCCATATGAACGTGCAGGACGCGGTAGACTGGCCGCGTTTTCATCACCAGTGGATGCCGGACGTGCTGTATGTGGAGCAGGGGATTTCACCGGACACGCTGAGTATCCTGCGCGGCATGGGTCACACGGTTTCGCCGATCGAAGCGGTAGCGCGGGTGGAAGCGATTTTGAACGAGGGCGGCTGGCTGCAGGGAGCGACCGATAAACGGGGTAACGGAAAAGCGGAAGGGTACTGATCAAGAATGGACCACGTTCTGTCGACGCACCTGCTGGTGAATCATCGCTTGAACACCGTCTGGCTGGACAAAATTTGGCAGGCGGGCGTGCCGGCGGTGGAGATCTTCTGCGCGCGCCAGCATCTGGATTACCGGGACCGGGCGCAAATCAATGAACTGGGCCACTGGTTCCGGGACTCCAAGTTAAAGCTGCATTCGCTGCACTCGCCTATGTACAGCGACGACATGTGGGGACGGTCGGGTCCCAACTCGCACATCAACATCACAGAGCCGGTGAAATCGAAGCGGCTGGATATGCTGGACGAAATCAAGCGCGCGATCGATATTTCGGAAGTGATCCCGTTCCGCTATCTGATCCAGCACATCGGCGTCTTCGAAGAGGAGTACGACGAGCGCAAAGTGGAGACCGCGTTTACGTCGCTCGAAGAGATCCACCTGTTTGCCAAGGCTCGCGGAGTGGAAGTTCTGCTGGAGAACACCCCCAACGAGTTGTCGAGCGCCGAGCGCTTGATTCACTTCCTGGGTCAAACGCATCTGAAACTGAATTTCTGCCTGGACGTGGGGCACGCGAACATGAAGGAAGGGGTGGCGTCCGCATTCTCCATCTTGAGGGATGGCATCCGGTCCACGCACCTGCACGACAACAACGGCCGCGAGGATAGCCATCTTTGGCCGCTCCAATCGCAGGGCGGAACTATCGACTGGAACGAGACCATGGGCCTGTTGCGCTCCCTGCCCAAGGTTCCGCTATTACTTGAGCTGCGCGAATATCCCGAGTTTCCCCTTCCGCAATCGTTGGATGTGGTGAAACAGATCTTTGAGAAGCTGGAAACCCTGGAAACCATCCAGACGGGTTGATGGCACAAGCCTGATGGCATATTCCCGCATTCGCATCGAAGACGCCGGGCGGCACATCGGGGAGCCGGTGGAGATCGCCGGCTGGCTCTACAACCTGCGCAAGTCCGGCAAAATTGTATTTCCGCTATTGCGCGACGGCACCGGCACCCTGCAGGCCGTGGCCGTGAAAGCCAATCTGGATGAAGCAACGTTTGAGTCGCTCAAGAATCTGACGCAGGAATCGTCCTTGATTCTGCGCGGAAAGGTGCGGCCGGAGCAGCGCGCGCCGGGCGGCTACGAGATGGATGTGGAGGGCGCGGAGATCGTGCAGCGCATCCCGGAGTCCGATCCCTATCCCATCACGCCCAAAGAACACGGCGTCGATTTCCTGATGGATCATCGCCATCTCTGGCTGCGCAGCAAGCGTCAGCATGCGGCCATCCGGGTGCGGCACGAGGTGATCAAGGCGGTGCGCGATTATTTTGACACGCACGGGTTCACGCTGGTGGATACGCCGATCTTTACGCCCGCGGCGTGTGAAGGAACATCGACGCTGTTCGAGGTGAACTACTTCGAGGATGAAAAGGCGTACCTGACGCAATCCGGCCAGCTCTATAACGAAGCCGATGCAATGGCATTCGGCAAGGTGTACTGCTTTGGACCCACGTTCCGCGCCGAGAAATCGAAGACGCGGCGTCATCTGACGGAGTTCTGGATGGTGGAACCGGAGATGGCGTACGCGACGCTAGACGACGTGAAGCGGGTGGGCGAAGAGCTGGTGGTCTACGTGGTGGGGCGCGTGCTGGAGAATCGGCGCGCCGAGTTGAGCGACCTGGAGCGCGACACCAGCAAGCTGGAAAGCGTTACGTCGCCATTTCCGCGCATGAGCTACGATGACGCCGTCGTCGAGCTACAAAAGAAGGGGAGCGAGATCCAATGGGGCGGCGATTTCGGAAACACCGATGAAACGCTGATCACCGAAGGGCTGGACCGGCCGCTGATCGTCGACCGGTTTCCCACCCAGATCAAAGCGTTTTACTTCGAGCCGGATCCCGACCGCCCGGAGCTGGCGCTGGGTGTGGATTTCATCGCGCCAGAGGGTTATGGCGAGATCATCGGCGGCGGCCAGCGCATTCACAATCTCGATTTGCTGTTGAAGCGCCTGGAAGAGCACAACCTTCCGCGGGAGGCGTTCGACTGGTACGTGGATCTGCGCAAGTTCGGCAGCGTGCCGCACGCGGGCTTCGGAATGGGCATCGAGCGTTTTGTGGCGTGGATGTGCGGGCTGGAGCATATTCGCGAGACCATCGCGTTCCCGCGCATGCTGTATCGCACCCGGCCGTAGCGATGCCGACACCGAGCCGCGACCGGGAGGGAGCCGGGCATTAGCCATGCGTCCGAAGCACATCGCGATCATCGGCGCGCCGCTCGATTTAGGCTCCGGACGGCGGGGCGTGGACATGGGACCATCGGCGGTCCGGGTGGCCAATCTGAATGGGCGGCTGGCGGAGCTCGGTTATCAGGTGGACGACCTCGGCAACGTGCCGGTGATCCAGCGCGAGAGCCAGGGCGAGATGGATTCGCGCGCGAAGTACCTGCCGCAGATCGCTGAAACCTGTACGCTGGTGGCCGAGATGGTGGCTGAAGCGCTGGGATCGGGCAAGTTTCCGCTGGTGCTAGGCGGCGATCATTCCATCGCGGTGGGCGCGGTGTCGGGCGCGTCGCGGCACTTTCATCGCAGGGGTGAGAAGCTGGGGTTGATCTGGATCGATGCCCACACCGACATGAATACGCCGGAGAGCAGCCCCAGCGGCAACGTTCACGGAATGCCGCTGGCTTGTTGTATCGGCCGAGGTCCCAAAGAGCTAACGAACATTTTTGGGTACTCTCCCAAAGTGGAACCGGCGAATGTCGCTCTGGTGGGGATTCGCTCGGTGGATGCTTCGGAGCGCGACATTGTGCAGCACACCGGGGTTCATGCTTTTACCATGCGCGATATCGATGAGCGCGGAATGCGGGCCGTGTTTGAGGAGGCGATTCGCATTGCCGGTGATGGAACGGCGGGCATTCACGTTTCGCTCGATATGGACGCTGTCGATCCGCGCGAGGCGCCGGGAGTGGGCACGCCTGTGGAAGGGGGCATTACTTATCGCGAGGCTCATCTGGCGATGGAAATGTTAGGAGACACGGGGCGAATGACGTCGATGGAAGTTGTGGAAGTGAATCCGGTGATCGATGAGGCGAACCGCACGGCGATTTTAGCGGTGGAATTGGTGATGTCCGCGATGGGGAAAAGGATTTTGTAACGGATGAAGACGAATGTGGCCGTGATTTACGGGGGACGAACTGGCGAGCACGAAGTGTCGCACCGATCGGCCAAGTCCATCGTCGAGGCGATAGACACCGACAAATACAAGGTGCTGCATTACGTGATTTCCAAGGAAGGCAAGTGGAGTCCGCGTCCGATACAGCCCGAGCCGGGCGGAAATCCCGGAGTCGATGTCGTCTTTCCGGTGCTGCACGGCACATTCGGCGAAGACGGCACGGTCCAAGGTTTGTTGGAGCTTGCCGATCTGCCTTATGTCGGCGCGGGAGTGTTGGCGTCGTCGATTTCGATGGACAAGGAGATGATGAAGCGCGTAGCGAGAGAGCGCGGGCTGCCGGTGGTAGATTACTGGATCCCACCGCAGGGCCGCGTGAATTATACGAAGTTCGAAAATAGCTTTCCCATGTTTGTAAAACCCGCGAATCTCGGATCGTCAGTCGGGATCTCTAAAGTTCACAACTTGGAAGAACTGCTGACGGCCGTGGGCCTTGCGAGTTCATACGATCGTAAGGTAATTGTCGAGCGCGGCATCACCGGCCGCGAATTTGAATGCGCGGTGCTCGGCAATGACGATCCCATCGCGGCGACGCCTTGCGAGATCCTGCCTTCGCGCGAATTTTACGACTACGAAGACAAATACTTGCTCGATAAAGCCGGGACGATGATCCCGGCCGATCTATCGCCCGGGCAAACGGCGGAGATGCAGCGGCTGGCGATCGAATGTTATCGCGCTGTCGAGTGCGAAGGAATGGCGCGGGTGGATTTTCTGCTCGAGACCGCCAGCGATCGGCTGTACATTAATGAGATCAACACCATTCCCGGGTTCACCTCCATTAGCATGTACCCTAAGATGTGGGAATATTCTGGGTTGCCTATGACAAAGCTGATCGACCGGCTGATTGAGCTGGCTTTGGAACGGCATGCCGCCAAGCAACGGCTCCGATATTCAAAATGACATACTCAAAATGAAGTATTCGAAGTAAATGCTTTTACCTGCTCTATTTTTGTTTGCCACGCCGCCTTCCACCGAAGACCTGGACAGCGCGTTGAAGCGCTTCACCGAGTTGATTTCCATCGTGGAGACTCAAGCGGCGGACCCGGTGAACACGCAGCAGTCCATTTACCAGGGCGCGATTCCGGGGATGCTGCGCACGCTGGATCCGCACTCCATTTTCTTCGATCCGGACCAGAACGAGCAGCTCAAGCAGATGGAGAATTCCGAGCGCAAGGGTTTTGGGACGGTGGTGTCGGTGCTGCCGGGGCGGGTGATCGTGCTGGAGGCGATGTCCGGCTCGCCGTCCGCCAAAGCGGGGCTGCAACCGGGGGACGAGATCGTGGCGGTGAACAACGTGGAATTGGCGAGGTTGGAATTCGATCAAGTGGTCGGATTCCTCAGCGAGAGCCATCAGCATCGCGCGCATCTGATCGTGCGGCGCCCGGGGAACGCCCGGCCGCTGGTGTTCGTGCTGGATCCGGAGCTGCTGGATTCACCCAGCGTGGATCGCGCGTTTCTACTGAAACCCGGTATCGGGTATGTGCGCGTCACCGGATTCGATCCGCAGACCGCGCGTCAACTCAAGGACGCCATCGAGAAGCTGGGCGGAGGGCAGCTGAAGGGTCTGGTGCTGGATCTGCGCGATAACCCAGGCGGCGTGGTCCAGGCCGCTCTGGAAGCGGCTTCCTATTTTCTGAAGCCCGGGCAAAAGCTGCTGAGCGTGAAAGGCAGAAGCATCGAAGAACAATCCGTGGAAGTTCCGAAAACCGCAACTCCCTATCTGTTCCCGCTAGCGGTGTTGGTGAACGAGAAGTCGGCCAGCGCGTCGGAGATTTTGACAGGCGCGTTGCAGGATCACGATCGCGCCGTGATCATCGGCGAGCCAAGCTTCGGAAAGGGCCTGGTGCAAAATGTATTCCCTTTAACCGGCAACACGGCTCTGGCTCTAACAACAGCGTTTTACTACACGCCCAGCGGCAGGTCCATCCAGAAGCCGCTGGCGAGCGGGCACCTGGAGATTGAGAAACAAGCGGAACAGTTTCGAACGGATTCCGGACGCAACGTCACCGGGGGCGGCGGCATCCAGCCCGATATCTCGATCGGGCCAGAGCCGATTACGCGATTGCGAGCGGTTCTGGACGGGAGCGGCATCATCACGTCCTTCGCCACGGAGTTTATACAAAAGCACGAAACGAAACCGGATTTCGAAGTCGCGCCCGCGTTGCTCGAAGAGTTCGAGGTGTATGCCGGTGAGCGCAATATCCAGCCGTCGGTGGGCGAATGGGCGCAAGAACGGGCCTGGCTGCAAAGCCGTCTGAAGCAGGAGATTTTCAACCAGGCGCTGGGAGTTGCCAAAGGCGACGAGGTGGAAGCGCAACGCGATCCAGCGGTCAGGGCGGCCATCGAACGTTTAGTTTTATCTACGAAAATATAGCCAGGCATTTGACACACACGAACAGTGTGTATGCTTGCAGGTGTAATCATTCGTCTCTAACTGCCATGAGCAAACGCGTTAACATCATGCTGCCGGAACCGACCTTGGCTGTGCTTGACCGGATAGCTCCCAAAGGCGACCGTAGCCGATTTGTGTCTGCCTCCGTTCTCCACTATGTGTAAACCAAGGGCAAGCAAAGGCTGCGCCAGGAGCTCAAGGCCGGGTACCTGGCCAATGCCGATGAGAATCTGAGGATTGCCGCGGAGTGGTTTCCCCGTGAGGAAGAAGCATGGCAAAAGTCCCGCACCGGCCGAAGGGCCAAAAACACAAAGTAGCCGGTCTGGGGCGAGGCGACCTCTACCTCTGCTCCTTCGATCCCACTATTGGCCATGGATTCAAGAAAACCCGGCCAGCCTTGGTTATCCAGAACGACATCGGCAACCGCTTCAGCCCACTGACTATTGTCGCGGCCGTCACTTCCGTTATTTCTCCCGTGTCCTACCTCGTAGCGGTGGTCGTTGATCCTTGTCGATGAAGCTCTGAAGATTAGCCTGGGGCTTGTTCGCTTTTAGTCGCCCGGCTGTAGTGCAGGCTTGCGCTGCGACATACCCTTCGCCGCTTGCAGGATCATCGGCAGCACGGAAACAAAAATCACCAGCAGGACAAACTTCTCGAAATTGCGCTGCACCAGGGGAACCCTTCCCAGCAGGCCGCCGAGCACGGTCATCGACACCACCCAGCCGACGGCGCCGAAGACGTCGAAGGAAATGAAACTGCGATAGCGCATGTTGGCGACGCCCGCTACAAAAGGCGCAAACGTGCGAATCACCGGCACGAATTTCGCATAGACGATGGTTTTGCCGCCGTGCCTGGCGTAGAAGGCGTTGGTGCGCTGCAGGTATTCCTGTTTAAAGAAGCGCGAATCAGGCCGGTTAAAAATGGCGGGACCGGCCCGCCGGCCGAGCAGATAACCGCACCAATCGCCGGCCAGACAGGCGACAGTCAACAACACAATCATGACCGTGAGATTCAACTGCCCCGCCCCGGCGACAACGCCGATGGTAAAGAGCAGAGAATCGCCGGGAAGAACGAACCCCACCAGAAGCCCGGTCTCGGCGAATACGATGGCGGTCAGCGCGGCATAACCTAGCCAGCCGGAAAGCACGGTGGAAAGCAGATGTATCAGCCGATCGGGCGTGGTGAGCGTCCGCAGGAAGTCCAGCAGAACATGGATCATCGAGATGGGTTAGCTGCGATACTGCGCGATCAACCGGTCGATGACCGCCTGATGCTTCTTCACTTTGCCGCGCTGGATGAGATCGGTCAGAATGCTGTCCTGCAAAAGGCTCTGGCGATCCACGAACTTCTTGCCCTTGAGCGCAAGCACGATCGCGTCGCGTTCCTGCGGAAACTTGGACATGTCGGCGTCCTCGCGGCCGGTTACTTTTCCCAGGATGGTTTGACCGCTCGCCGGCATGGGACCAAAGACCGAGCCCACGGGTTTGTTAAACAGATCGCCCAGGACGCTGGCGGAGCCGATGCCTTCAGCCGCGCCGGAGCGCATGAAGAAATCGGTGCTCTTTACCTCAGCACCCACTGCTTTGGCGGCAGCGCTCAGATCGCCACCATTCTGTTTGAGCAGCTCCGCCGCCTTGGCCGCTTTTTCAGCGACGATGCGAGTGGACTCTCCCTGGAGGTAATTTTGGCGCACCTGATTTTCTACTTCGGCCAGTTCCGCGGGATGCGGCGGGTGAACGCCGGTAACCACCACGATGGCCAGCTTGTTGCCCGCCTGCAGCACCTGGCTCACCTCGCCAGGCTTCAGGCTTTGCACGGCCGCTCCAACCTGAGGGTCGCTGCCAAGTTGGGCGATGGGAGCGCCGGGACTATAGCTGGGCACATTGACGAACTCCAGATTCAACTGGCTGGCGATCTGCTGCGCGTTCTGCGGCGCTTTCACCAGTGCGGCGTGCGCTTGGTCGGTCAGTTCCTGCATGCGGTCGAAAACGGTCTGATTTTTTAGCGCGAGGGCGATGGCCGGCTTCACCTCATCCAGTGTCTGCAGATGCGCCGGCTGCTTCTCCAGCACTTGAACGATGTGGAAGCCGTATTCGGTGGTAACCAGGTTGCCGATCTCGTTCGGTTTCAGGGTGAACACCGCGTCTTCGAAGTTCTTGACCATCTGGCCGCGGGAAACCCAGCCCAGATCTCCGCCTTTTTGAGCCGACCCGGGATCCTGGGAGCTCTTCTTAGCCAGCTCGGCGAAGTCCGCACCACCTTTGATCTGCTTGAGGAGAGCCTCGGCTTGCGCCTGGATTTTTGGCACCTCGTCCTTGGGTTTGTTGGCGGTGCTCAACAGAATATGACGGGCATGCACACGCTCCGGAGTCCGGTAATCGTCTTTGTGAGCGTTGTAATAATCCAGAACCTGCGCATCCGTCAGCTGGATGGTTTCAGCCACCTTGGCTTGATCGGCGACGATCAGCTGCAGCGTTCGCGTTTCGGGCACATTGAAGAAGCCCCTGTTCTTGGCGAAGTAGGCGGCGAGCTGTTCGGCGGTGGGCTTGAGGTCGGCGGTCACCTTGGCGGGAGACAAGCCGATGTAGTCCAGCTTGATCTTCTCGTCGCGGCTTTGGTACTCGGCCTGCGCTTCGGCGGGCGTAACCAGGCTGCCTTCCTGGACAATCAGTTGGATCGCATCCTGATAGGTTTTTAGGCGCACGTTATCTTCGAAGGCTGGAACGGTGGTTCCGAAATTTTGCTCGACGTATTGCTGGTATTGATCGGCAGGCAAACCTCCAAAGGGGAAGGACCGTATGGTACTGGCCAAATCGTGATCCGAGATTCGAAAGCCGAGCTGTTGCGCCTCGTAAGCCACGGCTCGATCGGCGATCGCTTGATCCACCAACTGGGGAATGTAAGTAGAGGCGAACTCAGGAGGCAGACGCCGGTTCTGCAAAGCATTCCGTAATTGTTGCTGCACCTCGCCCACGGTGACAGCGGACTTGCCTATCTCAGCCACCACTTGATCGGCGCCCGAATCCGCGGCGGTAATTCCCGTGCCGGGAATCAGATAAAGCAGCATGGAGACCGCGACAACGGCCAGCATGGCGCCCAGCATGATACGTACTGCCTTGGCGCGGCTACGAAATAAATCAAACATGCGTGAAGCTCCTACCTGTAATGGGTAACCGCGCCCTTACGGTCGCGGCTCTATAAGCCCGGCTCTGGAAGCCCAAATGGGATCTGAATCCAGTATAGTATAGCGCGATCAGATGCAGCTAAACGCGCTGTTTTGCTTGGGTTAGCGGCGGTGCCGCCAGCTGGAGCGCAACCGTGAAGCCGGCCAGTGCCGGAAGGGTGGAACTGTAGGCCATGTGGAAGAAGAACGCGCTTACGGTAAAAACCAGGGTACCGGCCGACAGGCAGCGGCTCAAGCCGGCGAGTTCGCGATCCGCGGGTCGATCCCGAGTCCAAAGATACAGTCGAAGGTTGGAGCGCAGGCAGAGGCCGATCACCGCAACGTAGAAGATCAAAGCGGGAATGCCGCATTCGCTCGATACCTGAGTGAACGTGTTGTGGGTACCGAGCCACGGCAAGTGCTGGCCGGCCCGGGCTGCGTCCTGGCCGACGGCGGTGGCGAATTGATCGGGTCCAACTCCCAACAGGGGATGGCTCAGGGTGTACCACAGGCTGGTCTTGAACAACTCTTCCCGCTGGAATTGAGAGGCCACGCTCGATACATCCGATGCGTTTTCAGCCACCGAGGACGCGTCGCCAGGCGAAGAGGCGTCCCTCACCAGCAGCGACAGGCGATGTAACGCGCCGGCGGATTCGCCCAGAGAGGCTGCCAGCGCCACTCCCAGAAGCGCCGTGATGCCGAAAGCCGCCACCTTCCACCTGTTCCGGCTCAACCAGAAGATCAAGATCAGCATCGCGGACGCGGCCACGACGCAGCCTCGCGATCCGGTGCGGAACGCGTAGAACGTGGAGAGCAGTATGCCTCCAATACCTGCAACTTGCCCGGCGCGCGATGTCCGGTGAAACAGAAACAGGAAGGAGCTGATGCCGAGCAACAATGCCAGCGCCAGGTCGTTGGAGTTGGCATAAAACAAGCTGTTGGGAATCCGGAAGCGGGCCTCGCCGGGGGCGTCGCCAATGTTTCCGCCTCCGTTTCCGAAAACCATGCAGCTCAGCAGCAGGGCGGCCGCGCTCGCGATCTGAACGTACATCCACTGGCGGCAGCGACCCAGCGTGGTAACAAAAGAGCAGGTATAGAAGAACTCCAGATAGGCGCGCGGAATGTAGTTCCCGAGCAGCGCGACGCTTCCGCCTCTCCAAACGCTGAGCGGCGTGGCCAGGATCATCCACGACAGGAAAGCCGCCCAGCAGAGTCCGGCGCTGGAACGCAAGCCGCGCAAAGCTTTACCGGAGAAGAGCCACGCCAGCGGAAGCAATATCAGAGTGACGGTGGAAAGATAGGCCTTGGCGCCGAAAGCGCGCAGGGACCAATCGTTGGCGAAGCCCGAAAGAACGTAGATGCAAAACAGTACGAATCCGGCGTTTTCGATGGGATTGGACGACCGCGCAAGGCGTCCAGCGCCGGCCCACACGATGGCCGTCCGAACAGGGGTGGAATGAGTTGATTTCAAAGTCTCGCAAGTAAGTGCCGTTTCAGCGGTCACATTTCTCGCAAGATTTTTCGCCGGCCCATCAAACGGAATAAACGGATGACTTTCGGTTGAATCCGGCGCATTGGCGCGGGGCTGCCAGTTGTCAATTTGCATGGGAGACTGTAGGCGCCTCAGGAGAACTAAAACGCATGCGTATTTGTAGAATTCTGCCGATTGCAATGCTCGCCAGCGTGGCTTATGGCCAACTGACCCAACTGGATTTGCGCCTGCAAAGCCGGGACGTGGATTTTTCCGGCGCCAGCGCCACCAAGCCGTTTAAGTCCGGAACGGGGCTGCCGTCCTCGTGCGGGCAAGGGGAAATGTACTACCGGATGGATGCCACCGCGGGCATGAACGTCTACGGTTGCACCGCCTCAAACTCCTGGACGCTGGAACAAGGGCCGCCGGCCGCATCCATGGCGAGCCAGTTGCGAGATTTTGCCGTTACTGCAGCCAGTGCGACTACGCTCGCGATCGGAACGGGCTGCTCCACGTCCACGCCATGCATAGTGCGGTTCGGTGCGTTGGTCTATTCGTTTGGCAGCGGCGCGACCGTGACTATCTCGGCGGGCAGCGGGCTTGCGTTCATTTATGTATCGAGCGCGGGTGCGTTGACGGTTGGGCACAACGTGACCGCGAACTGCAGCGGCGGTTGCGTGGCGCAGAGCGGCGTCACAGCTTTTCCAACGGATGCGATTCCTCTATTTATCTGGTCGGCGACGAACGGATCGTGGAATTCAAACGGCGGCGCCGATCAGCGGGCGTTCCTGAGTTCAAAGAGCGTAACGGCCGGAGTGGGGATCACCAGCACCGAGATTTCCGGCAAAACGCAGTTGAGCGCCGATACGTCGGTGATCGGGTTGCGCACCACGGCGCCAGGCACATCCAGCACCGCTTGTACCACAGGATCATGGGCCACCGACGGATCGTACTTCTACTTGTGTACCGGCACGAATGTGTGGCGGCGCGCGGCGCTGTCGTCATTTTGAGCGATGCGAAACTTATGGTGGTTTCTAATCGCTGCCATTCCCGGCCAGGCGAATACGTCGATTGTTTCGATAGAACCTACCGAGATGCAGGCCAAGGTCACGGTGCAAACCGGCCAGGCGGGGGCTTGCACCTATCGGGCGTCGCGCGGCGCTGCGTTCAGCTCAAACGTCGCGGATCTGACCGATAACACGAATACGGACGCCCGCGCGGGATCGATCATTAACGCAAACGTGCATATCTTCGTTCTCGGTACGCGTACCGGAGACGACGCACTGGCGGCGGGCGCCACTTACTGGGTGGGAGTTACCTGCGGATCTGACGCGGAAGTTACGGCGACGTTTACAACTCGATCCATTGCGTGGGGCAATACCGCACCCGATCCTGTTCCATTTAACGCAGCTAAGTTCGGGAACATGGATTATCCGGTGATCGATTGGACGAATCAGCAGCAACCCTATGTGGACCCGGTGACCGGCGCCGAATTCTGGAGAGTAACTTCACCAGGGATGATGAGTGTGTCGGCATTGAGCCTGGCCGCTCAGAACGGCGGTATTCTCGGTGTTCCGCTGGATGCTAGTGGAACGGGCCAATGGGCGAACATCGCCTACATCAGCTCCAACGGCTTGAATTTTTCGGTGGGCTCAGGCGGCCCGTCCGACAAGGCGTTCATTCCGCTCGCAAACTTCACTTGTCCCGCGGGAACAACATTCGCCGGCTGGTATCCGAAGTGCACGGTTGATGACCTGTCCTTTGATGTCTATTGCGGCAATGCGTCGGCCGGCGGCACCACCCTTACCCTGCAACTTTCAATGGATGGCGGCCAAACAGTGGCGGGAACTGGGGTGACAACAGGGGCCTGTCCATCCGGCGTACCAGTGAAACTTGGGACCTACCCGCAGCTCGCGGTGAATCCGCCGTTCCTGTCGTGGGGATTCACGCCACAGCATCACCTGGTGGTTCCGCCGTCGGGGACCGTGAACGTCGCGGGACAAGCGGTGACTCTGCAAAATCCGAGCGGCACACAGAATTACTTCGATACAAACTGGGTGAGCGGCACGCCGATCCTGATCAATGGAACTTACTTTCATGTCGCAAGTATCGGCAGCTCGTCGGCCCTCACGCTGCAGGAAAATGCAGGAACACTGACAGCAGTACCTTATGTAGCTGCCAATTTCGGCGTGGTGGTTACGAAGTCAAACAGTGGATCGGCTGTGAGCCTCAGCGTCGGCGTTAACTACGCCTATGCCACCATGCCGAGCGCCTGCTGTAATGGCGACACAGAGATGATGAGCCAAGCGCCGGTTTCAGTAACCATGACTGCCGACGGAGCCGGCGTTCTCAGCCCGCCCTTGACGGGGTACCTGACCAATGTTGTGGATAGCGCCGGCGGTGAGGCGTTGCTGCTGTGGGTTCCGTTCAACAGCGACGGATCGGTCCGCGCGGAGACCCGCTTGCTGGCCATGGGATCGAAAACCGCCGGAAGCGCGCGGCTGGACACCAACGGCGATAGCGTGCCCTACGGGTCCACCGGAATCAGCGGCTATTTCTTCGACAATGTGGACGGTACATCGGCGTACACCATCGACGGAAATAATCGCGTCTGGAAATTGACTTACAACGAGAGCTTCACCGGATGCGCGGGGTACGTGGCGTTTCATCCCTATCCCACTTACGGAGGATACAACCCGAACACGGCCATCGCGGACGATTGTTTTGAATGGACGAACCTGACGCCGGCTAGTGGCGGGCACGATATTCAGTCGCAAATGGTGAGCGCATATCAGACGGGTTTGAACTATATCGGGGAAACCGTTGGGCCGGCGCATTCGAACTTCGATCTTGGTTGGATGAACAGCCCGGTGGTGGCGGGATTCGATGGCGGGTACTTCTCGGCGAGCATGGGCAACGTGCAGAATCATATCGGCATCATGGCGTCGTTCGACACGGTTGGTGGTGTACTGCGCAGCATTCGGAACAGCTGGAGCGAAGGCGATTGCCGCTGGTGCGGTTTGCACGATGCGCCGGTTCTCACTATGGGGACCTGGCGTTTTGCGGTGATCGATCCGCACCAGGATACGGGTGCATCGAACGTGGTGTTTCCCGATTCATTCAAGATGAACGTCACAGAGGTGAATCGCGCGGGCTTTGGATCGAGCGCGCTGTGGGACTGCGGCGGGTGCTCGGGTGGACAACAGCACAGTACCAGCGTTGGGGCGAGCGAAGCTTACGCCTGTCCCGCCAATCTGCTTGCGCCCTACACGTCTTTATCAGGGACGGCAAACTGTATTGAAGTAGAGGTGGCGTCGCCGCCCTGCCAACAGAATCCGAACGCTTCTTATATGTTTCCTGATGGCAACGCCGAAAAATTGGAGTTTCCTTGCACCACGCCCGGTTTCGGGACGGCCAATGCCAATTGGTCTAAACTTCAGGATTTGCAGCCGGGCGACTGGTTACTCACCAACGCGGGCAGCCAGAACGAAAACCTGGTGCTTTTGTCGGTGACTTACAACAGCGCGACGAATATTAATTTATGGCTGCTTCGCTGGGCCGTGCACAATTATCTCGCGCCGCTATTTCCCGGGAAGGACGACCTCGCCGGCAGTTCACATGCCAGCCCGTGGCTGCTGTACATGGCGCCGACCTATGCGACGAACGCCGTGGCTCTGGACGCATCCGATCCCAATAATACCTGGACCAAGAGTAATCCACTGCGCTTCTCGTCGCACGGATCATCTGCTCCGGCAGTCGGCGCCGGATCGTACTCCTATCAACAGACTTGGTTCGGAGGAAGCTACATCGGCAGTGTCGACGCATCCGTTCCAAATTTACTTTGGAGCGCGATGCAACCGTCGGCGTCGTCCTGGCCGATGTTCGGGGGCAGCAATAACGGGGCGAGCAATGCGTTAACGCAGTCCTATAACAGCGGCACTTATGCGCCAAACGTCGCGACACTGCCATTTTTCGTCGACTACCGGCACTTCAATCCATCGGAAGGCGGCGGCATCGAATCCAATGGAGGCGCGGCGCTGGGAACTATGTCACTGACGCTGGTTGCCGGAACCAGCCAGACTTATCGCGTGGCTGCCGATTGCTGCGCGGCAGGTCCAAGCGATTATAAGCGCCTGGGATTGGTGGGATTTGCGGGCCGCTATCTGGCGCATGATGTCAGCAGTCCGGTAACCGGCAACACGGGCGATCTGCCGAATTGGAGCTTTTGCCGCGCGTTTCAATCGAACGAGTGCCTGCAAGGATCGTCGCCGGGAAACTTGTACATGAGTTTGCCCAAGGCTGACCTGGCATCCACGTGTGCAAGCTCGCAGTTTACGCAAGCCATCCCATGTCTCTATCAGCCCGCGCCGTGGAGCGGACAAAGCATTCAGTTCCGCATCGATCGGACGGATTCCAGCGGCGCCACCACGCGTAAGTTTGGATATGTGCACGGCCATCCGGGAACCGCCTACGCCTACAGTAACTGCCGCCCCACCGCCGATGCGCAGTTCATGTTTTGTCCGGGCTATTGGCTGGATGGCGTGCGCACCGAGTGGCTGGCCTATCGGATTCCAGCCGCTTTTCCCGCGGACGGCGTGAATCGCACAACTTTCGTGCCGGTCACCGTCACTTACCAGGGCGTTTCGTTCGCCAGTAACATTCGGGCTCGCTTTGGGTATCTGGAGAATGGCGGCGACCTGTTGCGCTGCGGCGCCTACGCGCAGGATTGTTCGACGGAGATCCCCAGCGGAGCGCCGGCCGATCCCTACAGCTTCACCAACGAAAGTGTGACGCGTCAAAGCTGCGCCAACGGAGGAGCTTGCAGCGTCACAATCCCGAGCCTGCCGAATCGCGTACTCTATTATGTGATCGACCGGCTGGATGCGAGCGGAAATGTAGTGACGAGCAGCCCGTTGCAAGCAGCGGCCGTACCTTAGTGAGGGCAACCCCGAGAAGCACCACATAGAAGGCATCGAGCGGGAAACGGTACCGATTATTCTCGAAGCTGGATAGTAAGTTCGCGATAGCCGTTACATAGGCAATGTTCAGTAACAGGAATCCGAGGAGAATGGCCGTGGGTGAATCGAGCGTCTTCCGGCGCGCTCCATTCACGAGATAGTAAGCGCTCCATATCCAGAGCGCGGGCAGGCCAATCATCAAAAACAGACCGGTATACAACACCAATGAGGCCCCGGCGCCGTGCGCGGCCAATCGCCTGAGTTCCTTACGATCGCGCGCTTCTTTGAACTGTCCAAAGAACACGGCGTTCCAGAGACGATCAATGCCATGAATCTTGGGACCGTTCAGGTCGAAAAACGGAAAATCCCCGGCCGGCAGGAAATAGGTGAACCAAGCGGCTTCGCCCGACCGGAGATAGACTACCGGATAGCTTTTCAACAGGCGAAATCCGTCGCGCGTGTATATCCGCTGCACTTGACGGAAGGCCAGGCAGTTAAAGTTCATCGCGCCGGTGGAAGTGACGCAATCGTCGAGCACGGGAATGCCGGTTCGTGCGGGCATTTGAATAAAAGGCTGGTAGGAAGCGATTGGTGAACCAAGGTCCAGCAGCGAAACCGGGGAAATAAGGCCTTTGTTCACGAAGGCGCGCGCTTCACCGCTGGTCAACTGGTGGACGGTAATGGTGTCCATGTTCATGCCCATCCAGGTGCTGCCGGAAAAGCTTCCGAAGAGCACCCAATTTTTCACGTACAGTCCCAGGATCGCCAGCAGCGGCAGAGCGCCGCAGAGAAGCACCACGCGGCGACGGCGTGGGAAAAGGAACACCAGTGCGGCCAGGATGGCGACGAAATAGGCGAGATGGAAGAAGTTCCTGACAAACACCAAGCCGAACAGCGCAGCGAAGAAGAGCATGGTCCAGATGGGGCGGGGGTCTTGCGCGAGACGAACCAAAGCCACAGCGGCGGCTGCTAACAGGAAGCCTACCAGATATTCATAAAGCAGATAGTTTTCAAATAAAGCCACGCCGGGACTTACAATGAACCAGGCGGCGAGAGTGAATGCCAGCCAGCGACTTACTCCACAAATCCGCATCAAATGGTAGATCGACCAACAAATCCCGAGCCCAAGCAGTAAGTAAACGAAATGGAAGACCGCCGGATAAGATTTTGGAAAGAACTTTAAGACAGCGCCGGTATAAAGGTTCCAGCCCGGCGGTTGAATGTGAAGATAGAGCAGGCTTTCGAAAAGCCGGTGCTTCAACAGCTCCGGATCGACGAACTGGTAGTAGTGGAGGACCGGCCGGGCGTCAAAGCGGACGCCGAGCAGATAGTACCCTAGCCGCGACAGGGCGAATGCCATCGCCAGTAACGCGTAGAGCGTGCGCTCTTTCATTAGTTTGGTGAGGGACCAACAAGCGAATCATTTTATTAAAGACCGGCGTCCAAGCGTAGCGCCAGCAACTCCGGCAGGCCTGCGTCCAGGATCTTTTTCTGCGCGGAAGCAATGTCGTACTCGGCGCGGCATAGAGTTACCAGACGCGCGTCGGAATCATAGATCGCATAGCCGGCGCGCCGGTCGCCATCGCGAGGCTGCCCCACGGAACCGGGATTGATCAGGTAGTTCGCATCGGACTCCAGCGCGATCTCCTCTTCGCTCGATTCGGGATCCGCGCTGATCAGCCGCTTTACTCCATTTCGATGGCACAGGAACGCTCCCTGCAAGTGCGTGTGTCCGAAAAAAGAGACCGCGCAGTCGAGATAGGGCGCAACCTGCGCCACATCCTGCTCCGACGTCACATACTCATCTTCATCCAATGGCGAGCCGTGGAGGATCTGAAAGCCGTTGATCCGCTCCGGACCTTGCGCTAGATTCCGGAGATATTCGGCATGCTCCGGCTGAATGACCGCCTGAGTCCAAAGGGCCGACAGGCGCGCCACGGGGTTGAACCACTCCAGGTCCTCCAAACCGGCGCAAGCCTTGTCGTGATTTCCGCGCACGATGCCGTTGACGTTTTCTTGAACCCATCGGACTACTGCGTCGGGATCGGCGCCATAGCCGACTAAGTCGCCGCAGCAGACGATCCGATCGTAGCGGGAATCGGCGCGAGTCGTCACAGCGCCGAGCGCTTCCCAGTTGGCGTGAATGTCGCTCAAGATCAGATAGCGCACAGGCGAAGAACCGAAACCTCGGCAGGCGCACCGAGCCGGACCGGAACGCCGATGGTGCCCAACCCGTTCGACACAAAAACGGACGAATTTTCCCGCCGATAGAGGCCCTGGACAAAGGGAGTGAAGTAGCGCGCGACGTTGACGTGCTGGTGCAGAATTTCGACATCCACTTGGCCGCCATGGGTGTGGCCGGCAATGGTCAAGTGGTAGCCTTGCGCGGCAGCCACCGGGAACACATCCGGGTTGTGCGACAGCATGACGTTGACCGCGCCAGGTAAAATCAGTTCCTCAGTGCCCTTGAGGTAGTGCGAATGCATCCGTTGATAGTCGACTCCAGCGAAGTTGATGGTGGCGCTACCGAATCGAAGCTGTCTGGCCCGATGCCGCAGAAACTCGATTCCGATGCGCCGGCCTTGTTCGGTGACATAGTTCTCCGCGCGCGCATAAATCTCATGATTGCCGAGACACCCCAGCACGCCGGCTTCGGCGCGCAACCGGGCCAATTGGCCCAGACAGGCATCCAGAGGATCGCCGGGGCGCGTGATCAGATCGCCGGTCACCAGCGCGAGGTTGGCGCGTGTTTCGTTCGCCATGTCGATGGCGCCGGCGAATTCACGTTCACTGAGGAACGGACTCAGATGAATATCGGTGATTTGAACGATACGCAATCCGTCCAGATCCTTGGGCAGATTGGGAATGGGGACCGAAACTTCGGACACCCGGAACTGGTTGCGGCGCACCATCCCAAACGCCGTGGCTGCCACCGGCGCTACCGAGAGGCCAACCCCGCAGGCTATGAGGAGTTTTCGTCGAGTGGGGTCAAATTGCGGGGCTTTGTACCAGATCAGGAGCGCCAACGATAATCCAGTCAACCACATGGTCTCCACCAGCGAGGCACATTCCATCCAAGTCCACCATTGGACCGGGAAGCGTAACAGGACCCGTTGGAATTCCAGTACGTAGCCGGCCGCGAGCAAAGCCGTGGAAGCTGCCGCGCCCATCCAGATCAAGCGGCGTTGGCGGTAAGAATACAGCAGCCAGCGGACCACTGGAAATTGGAGTCCAAGGCCGAGAATAAGCAGGCAGAGGCCTGGAAAGAAGTGCACGCGCAAAAGCACTGATACCATTCTAACGGGTTGCGTCGTTTCGCTGTTTGATGCTGCGCGCGAATGCTACACTGGTGCTGTAATTTCCTTCCGAGAGATCCCCGGTCGTCTAATGGTAGGACAGCGGCCTTTGGAGCCGTGAATCGTGGTTCGAATCCATGCCGGGGAGCCACTTTTCTGTGGCCCCCATCTCTATTTTCCAACTCCGGCGTTCTTTGTTGACAGCACCGCCCAATCCCATCCGGCTATCGCTCACCGAGCGTCTTGACTTGCAATCGCAGGCGCGTATACAATTTGATACATGCTGGTCGTATGGTCGATGAAAAACAGATCCGTTGGGTAGGGTCAGCCTACGACGATCTGCTGGCATTCCCAAAAGACGCCCGGAAGGAAGCAGGCTTCCAGTTAGGGAAGGTCCAGGCCGCACTTGAGCCGGACGACTGGAAACCGTTCGACGATGCGGGTGCTGGCGCAAGAGAAATTCGCATCCGGGACGCGAGCGGCATCTACCGTGTGATGTACGTCGCCAAGTTCGAGGAAGCCATCTATGTACTGCATTGCTTCCAGAAGAAGACTCGGGTGACCAGCAAGCAGAACCGGGCTATTGCCGCGGTGCGCTATCGCGCCGTGGTCAGTGCGAGGAAGGAAATGAAATGAAGATCGACACTGAAATCCGCCATGTGACAAAGCCGGGCGCGAACCTGTTCCTGGAGTTGGGTTTTAAGCCGGCTGAGGCCAAACGTCTACAGGCTGCGTCCCGCAAACAGATCAATGACACGCGGCTGCTGAAGCAACAACTGATGGAAGAACTGTCTATCTGGATTGCGAGACATCACTTAAAGCAGGCCGAGGCCGCCGAGATTTTGATGGTTTCGCGCCCGCGTGTGTCAGACGTTGTGAATAAGAAAACGGCCAAGTTCACCATCGATACTCTGGTGGAAATGCTCAGCCGTGTCGGCAAGCCGGTCAAGCTGGCAATCGGTTGAGCAGTTGTATAGTGCGGCGCTGATTTCGCGCGAATCGCCCTATGGTAATCAGCATGTTACGCACGAGACCACGGTGATCGGGCTAAAGATCTCGGAACCGCCAGCGACGTGGGGCAAGGTTACGCACTAGGCGTGGAGTGACAGACGCAACCGACCAGCACGCAATTAGCCTGCGTGCAGCAAGGACTTTGATCCCCCTTTTCCCGTTTCCTCTTGGAAAGCCGGGGCGGGGATGGTTCCCCCCACGGCACGCCACGTAGCGCGCCAGAAAAAAGCGTTGTCACGCTTCGTGCGATGCCTGCCCCAGCAAGAGGGATTTCAAAACGCTCCGCTGAAATCCCCCTTGCGCATCCCCCTTTCTAGCGTGAACCGGAATTTCGAAGGCAGCCTCAGACACTAAGCCGCGAGAGCAGCGCGCGGATTGACTTAGATCTTTGCGTAGTTAGACTAATAGTTAAGGAGTGAGCCATGAAAAGGACAACGTACACCGACGCCTTTGACGATGCGGCGAGCGAGTTGGAGAGGCAGCTTGGGTGTCGGGACGAGCTTGAGGTAAGGATTCTTAAGCTCCGCGACACGATTTTTGCATTGGCGAAGATGCTGGATGAAAACGATTCCACCAGGCAGACGCGTCTAAACCAATTGCTTCAACGGTTACCAGCTGGCTCTCCGAATCTGACCGACGCCGTACGGGACGCGGTATACTACGCAGCAGGTCGCAAGTTGACTGCTGCGGACGTGCGCGACCATGTCGCTAAGCGGAGCCCGGATTTGGCCGGGAATCCCCACCTGCTGGCCGCTATTCATAGCACGCTGAAACGCTTGGAGCGTCAGGGAGAGATCCGTTCGGAAGCGCTGGATGGGGCAGCCGTGTACTGTTGGAACGGGCCCAGCTATGGTGCGCGGAACAGCCTCGCCAACCAGCTCGCACGTACTTCAAATCCCCGCGAAGGGAAAACGAATAACTGTATTCCGGTTTCTGCTCGCGGCCTTTTGAGGAGAAAAAGTCTGTGATCACAGCGCTGGAAGATGCGTACTATATTTCCGGGGTAGTCACTGCGGTGGCCGCGGTAGTCGGGCTTGTTGGTTTGATGTGGTATGCCTTCGAAACGAGGAGACTGAGAATCATCGGCGGTCATCAGGCCGAGAGCGCCGCGGCTCAACTTGAGCGATCGATTATTCCCTGCGTGCTGTTCGTCGAAGACTCGGGCCGCTTGGACGGATCGACGGAGCAATTTCTGTTCTTAAAAAACGTTGGAGCGGGTCCCACTCTGAACATAAAGTATCGCCTGAATTCCTGGGGAGATTGGGCCACCTGCCCGCCCCTTAGCTCTGGGGGATCTATCAAGCCTGGCATTAAGCCCGGCGAACTTCGTGCGGCGGGCGGCGCCTACGCCGAGTTTACAAGCCTAGGCGGGCACCAATATCACAGCCGCTCGGAATATGTCACTCTTCCGCCGGCAAACGCGGTGCTTCTTGAACACTCGTTTGAGGACGGCTAGTTGGGGCCAAGGGATTGCCCCCGCGCGGGAATGTCAGACAGAATGATTCTATTCTGTCAGTTGCAAGAGCGGGCGCGAGCGTCCGTGCATCAGGCTCACGTTAAACTAGTCATCAGTCGGCCTTTGCATTAGAGTTTTACCCCACATACTTCGGCCACGGGGCGCAACGACCCAGTTAGCCCAGACACATTGAACTTCACGCTTGTAGCGGTTTCCTGAAATGGGGTAAATTCAAAGAGAAAAACCTCTGTACTGGTCAACTGTTTGATGAGCTTTGCCGGTGCTGGCGAGAACAAGGCGACGCTATCGGTCGATTCGGTCCAGCGTTGGCGTACTGGAGTAGATTCGTCAAATTTGATTCGCACGCCATAGGTTCCGTATTGCCCATATTCCGATTGGATGGTCTTGCCAACTTTGACTACGACTTCGGCGGGCTTGCCTTGATGGCATTGGATTGCCATGTATGGCCTGGTTTTTTCGATGAAGCCCTGAATCTCTGTCTCGGCGTCCAGAGCCAGAATGGTGAGATCCGAGAGAGCGGCACCGGGTGGAATGTGCTGAAGAACTTCGCCATCCTCCGGACGATTGTGATGGCAGTTGCGACGTTCTCTGCATTGTCCGCAATGAGCAATGTCACAAGTAATCTTCGGAGCGATGCCGAACGTTCAGCGGTCGTCTTGCCAGATAGATCGGAAGAATGATCGGGCCGAGAAGCAATGTGCCAAGAGCCCAGCCTATAGCTGTGCCTCCTGTTTGGCGGCTGAACCCGTCGAAGAGAACCCAAGCAGCGAAAACTACGTAGAGAATTAGATACCACATCGCGTTAGGCTCCCGTTGCCGTACAGAAGGCCCGTGACTGTCGGTCCAAGCCAGGCGTCAATCGTTAGGGGCCTGCCGGCACGCCGCGCCGAACATGATCTTACGTGAAACCTTCATAGCGTAGCACCAATGTGCCGACCGTGCTGAGCGTGGAAATCTAGAACGGTGCTTCGCAGCGCGGCTTATGCCCCTGTGGAGAGCGAAGAGGACGCCGAGAATATCACGCGGTTTCTTCACCCGATGAGAGCTATCGTCCAGAACACTGGTGGTTCTGACAGCATAGCGCTGCGAAAGACAGTGTTGATGGGAAGATTCCACGCAGAAAGGGTCCCCGAGGAATTGATTCGTTCCTTGAGTCTGTACAGACCGCGACCGGCCCGTTCGATGTCGCCGGCGGCGTCCGCATGGATCACCGCGGTTTTGCGGCGTCGATTCGAATTCCCTTCAACGACTGCGTGTCGGCAGGCAATTCTGTTGCGCCGGCCGGGTACTGGTTCACGCTGAGGATGTACGCGGTGATGTCGGCCACCGCCTCGCGGCTAAGGCTGCCGGGTTTGTTCTTGGGCATTGTGGCGCGGATGCGTTCGAACAGGTCGCCCATCGACTGGCCCGTCCACTTGTCGATGAAATCGGAACCGGCCAGTGGCGGGGAGACTTCGATGCCCTCCAGGCTCTGTCCATGGCACACCGCGCATTGCTGGGTGTACTGAGCGTGGCCGCGGCCGGCTTGTGCCGCGGTGTAGAGCGGCGCGCTGGAGGCCGCTACTTGGGCCGCCGCGGGCTGTGCCGGTTGCATTGGCCGGGATTGTGTAGCGGCCGATCCGGCATTGCCGGAAGGCAGCTTATATACCACCAGCTCGGCCGAATAATTCCCGCCGCTGATCGCAATCGCCAGATATTGCTGGCCGTTGAGCAGGTACGTCATAGGCGAGCCGCTCTGCGGGGCCGGCATGAAGATTGCGCCCACTTCGTGGCCGGTGGCTTTGTCGTACGCGCGCAGCATCGCGCCGCGCTGCCCATTCGGAGCGGTGAAAAAGCCGGCTTCGCCGATGATGACCAGAGTCTTCGTCACCAGCGGACCCAGCAGGCCGGTGCGTCCGGTGCGCGGAATATTCAGACCTTTCAGCGCCGGGCTGCTGCGGACATTATCCGGCGTTTCGCCGTGAGCGATTTCCCACGCCAGATCACCCTTGTCCAGATTGATGGCCGTCAGAATTCCGTAGGGTGGCTTCAGCAGCGGCAATCCGCGCACGGTAAGAGGTCCTCCGCCACCGGCGGGTGGGGCCCCGGCAGTGGCCGGACGCGGAGCCGCGACAGCGCCCATGGGACGCGATGAAAATGGAGTCTGTCCCGCGCGCCCTGTGACATAGTCCATGTCGGAAATTTCCGGCGGAGGATGAATCAGGCTCGATACCTGACTGGTGGTCTCCGAAAAGACGTACAGCAGATGCGTGTCGGGATCGTAGGCCCCTCCCGGCCAGTTGGTTCCGCCTTGTCCGGCCGGCGAGATGACGACGCCCAGCGGGCCTTCCGGCTTGCTGACTACCGGCGGCGTGAACAGCGGCCCCATCTCGTACTTATTGTCCTTCAGCATTTGAAGGGCTTCGGCGCGCAACTCAGGCGTGAAATCAATCAAGTCATCTACCGTGACACCCTGATGGCCGTAAGCGGGCGGCTTGCTGGGAATTGGCTGCGTCGGCGAATACCATTCGCCCGGAACGCTGCCCTGCGGGACGGGCTTTTCTTCGATGGGCCAGATCGGCTGGCCGGTTTTGCGATCCAGAACATAGAGGTATGCCTGCTTGGTCGGCTGCGCCACCGCCTTGACGACTTTCCCATCCAGATTGAAATCCACCAGCATCGGGGCGCAGGGGATGTCCATATCCCACAAGCCGTGGTGAACCAACTGGTAGTGCCAGATGCGCTTTCCGGTATAGAGATCGACGGCGACAATGCTTTCGCCGAACAGTCCCGCGCCGGGCCGGTGGCCTCCGTATCGATCTCCAGTGGGAAGCTCGATGGGCAGGTAGGCCATGTTCAAGTCTTCGTCTACCGAGATCTGCCCCCACGCGCCAGTGTTTCCGGTGTAGGACCAGGAATCCTTCTCCCAGGTGTTGAGACCAAATTCGCCGGGCCGCGGAATCGTGTGGAAAATCCAGAGGCGCTTTCCGGTGCGCACGTCAAAGGCGCGGACATAACCCTTCACGGCAGTCTTGCTCTTGGGCACGTTGCCGTCGAGCATGGCGGCGCCCACGATCACGACGTTCTTCGCCACGGTCGGAGTTGAATGCAGCCCGATGGGCGTGGTGTCCAGGTCCATGACCTGATCGTCGTCTTTTTTCAGGTCAACCGCGCCGTCGACGCCGAAGGTGCGCACCGGAATTCCGGTTTTTGCATCCAGCGAAATCAGCCGGTAGCCAGTGGTGACGTAGAGAATTCTCTCGTCCTTGCCGTCGGTCCAGTACGACACGCCATGACCGGAAAACTGCCGCGGAGCGTTTTCGGCCCGCACGCCTTCGTTCTCGCTGTGCATCCAGATCATCTCGCCCGTCAGGGCGTCCAGGCAGACCACCGCGCGGCGCGACCCGGCCGTGATATAGAGCTTCCCTTTCACCATCAGCGGCGTGCCTTCATATTGATATTCCGGCCGCGGGCCAAGCATGTCCGTCTTGAAGCGCCAGGCAACTTCCAGCCGGTTAAAGTTGGAAGCGTCGATCTGATCGAGCGGCGCGTATCGCGTGTACCCGAGGTCTCCCCCGTAAGTGCGCCACTCCCCGTCCTTCGCGCCGGACTGCGGGTAGGCCGCGGGAACAATTCCCGCCACGCAAAAAATCAAAACGATCGCGAGAAACGACCGGAAACATCTTGGCATTTGCTTCTTCTCCCCCCGCGGCGCACCCCACCATGGGCAGCCCGGAACTTTAGCTTCCATCGACTATATATGTGGAAACTTGGCAGCGCAATACTACTCTAACCTGAATTTTGCGCCATCTCTTGGGGCATGATCCTCCTGGGAGGCCATATCCGAATCGTAGAAAGTATCGAAGAATTTTTCCGATGCTAAACTAAACGCATGGAAGTACCGGCGAGGGCATCGGAGTGCCTCCAATGCCACAAGAGCAGCCCTCCGGGGTCCTCTCACTGCTCCTCATGCGGCGCCTCGCTTGGCACTGAGAACGAAACCTTGCTCCACACTGAGAACGAAACCTTGCTCCACACCGCTACCAGCTTCAATTGGTCCCGGGACGAATCGGCCGGCTTTAAATCAAGTGTCTCCCTCGATGTTGGAAGTGTCCTGGCGGATCGTTACGAGATCCTCAAGATGCTGGGCGAAGGCGGCATGGGCGCGGTCTACAAGGCGAGAGACCGGGAGCTGGACCGATTAGTGGCCGTAAAGGTGGTTCGGCGAGATCTGGCCGGGAATGCGAGCATTCTTCAGCGATTCAAGCAGGAATTGATCCTGGCGCGGAAAATCACCCATCGGAATGTGGTTCGCATATTCGATCTCGGGGTCTCCGACGGATTCCGCTTCATCACCATGGAGTTCATCGAAGGGCGGGACCTGACATCGGTGCTCGAAGAGCGTAAGCTCACGCCCCAGGAGACCGTCAAGATTCTGCGCCAGGTTTGCGACGCCCTCGAAGCGGCCCACGCCGAGGGAGTCATTCACCGCGATTTGAAGCCGCAGAATATTATGATCGAGTCCGGCGGCCGGGTGGTTGTGATGGACTTCGGCCTGGCGCGCTCCATGGAGGCCAGCGGTTTGACGCAAGCCGGCGCGGTGATGGGCACGCCCGCGTACATGTCCCCGGAGCAAGCCAAAGGACTGCCGGCGGACGAACGATCCGATATTTTCGCCCTGGGTATTATTTGCTACCAAATGCTGAGCGGCGAACTTCCGTTCAAGGCGGATTCCGCGCTCGCCAGCTTATTATTGCGGACCCAATCTCCCGCTCCGCCCCTGACTCAGATCGACCCGGCAATACCGCAGCCGTTGAGCGACATGGTCCAAAAGGCGCTGGCGACCAAGGTCGAGGATCGCTACGAAAGCGTGGCGTTGCTGGGCAAGGACCTGAACGATTGGGAGCAAGGCACGCTCCATAAAGCCATCGTCACGCCGCCCATGGCGATGTTGTCGGAATCGAAAACCGGCAAATGGATCGCTCTTGCGGCCGGGACCGCTGCGCTCCTCGCGGCCGGCGCATATGGCGGGTACCGGCTGCTGACGAAACCAGCCGCCCCGGTGGGCCCCATGACCGTGCTCATAGCCGATTTCAACAACCACACCGGAGACGCGGTTTTCAGCGGCACGCTGGAGTCCACGCTCAAGCTGGCTTTGGAAGGCGCCTCTTTCATCAATGCCTATGATCGCACCCGAATGCGGGATCTGGGTTTGAAGCCCATTTCAGGGACACTCGACGACTCGAAGGCACAGCAGATCGCCGCCAGCGAAGGATTGAACGTGGTGGTTTCCGGCTCACTCGACCGTCGCGGCGCCGATTACCAGCTTTCTCTGCGGGCCGTGCAGACGGTCTCTGGCAAAGTAGTCGCCAACGCCGATGAAACCGCATCGAGCAAGGATCAGGTCCTGTTTGCCGTGACCAAGCTGGGCACTGCCGTGCGCAAGGCGCTGGGCGACGTCACATCGGAATCCGCGCAGCGGTTCTCCATGGAGACGCTGTCGGCGGCGTCTCTGGAAGCGGTGCATGAATACGCGGCAGCGCTGGACGACTTATCCACCGGCCAGTATGAGGATGCTCTCAAGCACTTCTCGAAGGCCGTGGACTTGGATCCAAATTTCGGCTTGTCCTACCTGGGCATGGCTTCCGCGTCGCATAACCTCTCCCGGGAACAGGATGCCGACAAGTACATCAAACTGGCTCTCAACCACATCGACCATATGACCGAGCGGGAACGTTTCCGCACCCGCGCTTACTTGTATTACTTGAACGGGGACGCGCAGAAGTGCGTGGATGAGTATGGAACGTTGCTGCAACGATACCCGTCCGATACCGGGGCACACAATAACCTAGCGAATTGCCTGATACAGCTGCGCAACATGCCCAAAGCGCTGGAGGAAGTGCGGCGGGCCGTGGCTATCCTGCCCAAACGCGCCACTTACCGTATAAACCTTTCGACCTACTCATCCTACGCCGGCGATTTTCAAACTGCCGCCAAGGAGGCCGGGGTGACTCTGCAACTGGTGCCCGGTTTTAGCTGGGGGTTCGGGGCACAAGCCTTCGCCAGCATAGGGCAGGGCCAACTCGGGCCGGCGTCGCAGGAGTACGAAGAAGTCCGGAAGACCGACACTTCGTACGCCGCTGAGGGTTTGGCGGACTTGGCTATCTATGAAGGCCGCTACCGCGAGGCGGTGAAAATTCTCGAGACAGGCGCGGCAGACGACTCTGCGGCAAAGAATCCGGATGCCGCGGCCGATAAGCTTTCGGCGCTAGCCTATGTCCAGGTTCTGCGGGGCGACAAGGCCGCGGCCCTCAAAGCCGCGAACAACGCCCTCGATCTTAGCAAGGCCGTGAAGACCAGGTTTATCGCCGCACGGACCTTCGCCGCCCTCGGAGACGCCAAGGCAAAGGAACTGGCCGCCGGGCTCTCTTCCGAACTCCAGACTGAACCCCAGGCCTACGGTAAATTAATCGAAGGCGAGATCGCTTTGAACAATGGCGACAGCCACACCGCCGTCCAGCTCTTCACCCAAGGGAATAACCTGCTCGATACCTGGATCGGACGCTTCGATCTTGGAAGGGCCTATCTGGAAGCTGGAGCCTTCACGGAGGCCGACTCGGAATTCGACCGGTGCGTCAAGCGCCGCGGTGAAGCTTTGGCGCTATTCTTGGATGAAGTGCCCACCTACGGCTATTTCCCGCCAGTTTATTATTATCAGGGACGGGTGCGAGAGGGTTTGAAGAGCGCGGGTTTCGCCGAATCGTACAAGCAATACCTGAGCGTCCGTGGAAAGGCCGGCGAGGATCCTCTGCTGGCGGACGTGCGGCGGCGCATCCATTAGAAAATACCATCGAGACTAGTCTAGGCTAGTCTCCCGTCCCAGAAGTTTGTTAAGAAAGTCCGCCATGTAGGGACGGTCCCCCGGACCGCTGCCGACGCCCTCGTCGGCCTCTTGTTCTCGCGTGTTGGCATGGGCCGGACCAGGGGTCCGGCGCGGACGCGGGCGTCCGCCCCACCCCCGATTTATCACACGAACCATTGAGACAGGAGACTACCCGCAAGCTCTCGTGTCTGGTACTGTTAGTACGGAGACGTTGCGCGGATTTTCCTCTTCTTCTTGACGTTCCTCCCGGTCTTCGGGATACTTAACAAGGTGTCACAATGTTCACTAGGTAACCCTCTCCCTTTTGTGATACATAGGTGCTGGTGGGAGACACGAAAGCTGGGACCATGGCACGTTGCAGATACCGGATGGATGTTCGACGCGCGCTTCCGGCGCTTTGGTCTAAATCGGCCGTTGTCTTCAGTCTCGCGTTCGTCGCATTATTCATGCCGGCGGCGAGCGCCCAAGGACCGCTAAACTACTTCCAAAATTACTTTGTTACCGGCGACTACGTCGTCGGGGGTGTAGGCGGCCTGAATACGCTGGGCCCCAACCCCACCGCCACCATTAACTTCAGTGGCGTGCCTTGCACCAGCGCGCCCGGACTGTCTGCGAGCGTCGTGCCATGCACTGCCAGAGGTGCAGTTCCGGCCGACATCATCGCTGCATTTCTGTATTGGGAGACGATAGAGCCCACTGCATCGACGACGCCAACCGCGACAGCCGGTACCTTCGACGCGAACCTTACCAGCGGTCCCAACATCAATCCCAACCCCACCACTCCCATGTCTGGCTTGGCGCTGGGCAGCCCGCAAATCCCGGCGTGCATCGCTGGCAGCGGCGTAGAATCGAAAACATCCTACGTGCGTGTCTACCGCGCGGATGTTCTAAGATTTCTGAATATCAATTCAAACGCAAACGTTCGAACGGCCAATTACGCGCACACCATCACGTTTACCGGTAACCCGAACAGCACGGAATTCCTTGGCGCCACCCTGGTTGTGGTCTATCGTCTTGTAGCCGCAGGGAATCCGAGAATCGCGCCGCTTCGATCCGTGGTTATTTACGATGGCGCGTTTACCGGTATTGCGTACAGGAGCCCGAGCCTGAACCAAACATTGGGAGGGTTTTATCAGGCATCAACCAGCCCTAGCGCCAAAATGACCCAGATCGTGGGCGGCGGACAAAAGGGCTTCACCGAAACGCTCACCGTCAACGGCGGCATCCCGCAGGGAGTACCCTCGAATCCGTTCGTGGGCGCACAGGGCGCGGACTGGGACAATTACACGTTCAACTATAACCTCGCGCCAAACGCTTCTTCTGTGCAGACGGAGGTGCAGAGTTCGAACGATTGCCTCTCGTGGGGCGCAATCATTACCAGCATCAACGTCCAGGACTCGGATTTCGATGGGCTTCTGGATATATGGGAGAAGTCCGGATTGTATTTTAACCCCGGCGTCCGGAATGATGGAGTGGCGAATCAATCAACAACGACCCAGGCCACATTTGGCACATGCACTCCGCAGAATGAGGCGACGTGCGTGAACTTCCCCGCTATGGGAGCGAAGCCAAACGTTCCCGACATTTTTATCCAGATCGACTGGATGGAGTCAACCGGGCTGAGCGTTCCAAATCATGTCCATAACCCTCAGCTCGCCGCTCTCAACATGGTCGGCTCCGTCTTCCAGTCGCACGGAATCAACGTGCACTTTGACGTGGGAACGAGCGGATCCAGCTCAATCTGTCAGACGGCGGGAGCAACGACGATAGGACAATGCAACTATTATGCAGCGCCGGTGTCGCCTTACATCATTCCGGCGCCTTATGCCCAAGGCGGCAACGTGATTCAGGAATCCTCGGTTCTGTGCGAGACTAGCACCTGCGATTTCTTTCCTCAATCTGAACAATACTCAGTGCTGGGCTGGAAAACCGGCTTTAGCGCCATCAAGAATGGAGATTCGTCCTTTCCGTCACCACCCGGACCGGTTAGCGGCCTGCCCCAGCTCTTCGCTCTGAACCGCAAAGATAGTTTCCACTACGCGCTATTCGGCCATGCCATAGCAGCGACCACCCCCTTGAGCGCTCCCGAGGCCGGCAGCACCTCGGGCGTTGGCGATCTGCCGGGAGGAGACTTCATGGTCACGCTCGGTTTATGGCGGTCGGATATTCCCGCGGTCGATCAAGTTGGGACTCTGTTGGACCAAGCCGGCACCCTGATGCACGAACTGGGTCACAACCTGGATTTACATCACGGCGGCTGGAACAACACGCCCATATGCATGCCGAATTATCCCAGCGTAATGAATTACCTCTACCAGGTAGCCGGATTGACGGATTCGTCAGGCAATGAGCACCTCGATTATTCCTACGGTGTAGAGCTGCCGATAGCCGAGGACTTACTCTCCTCCCAAATCCCCATGGGTATTCAGAAGTACAAGGTCAGATACTTTGGTCCGTACAACAGCGCTATCGATACCGCGGGCCAAGCGTCGCAGGTTTTTTGCAGCGGCGATTTGTTGAACACAGGCTCAATCCCCGGTGAGGGGCAGTACGTCCTTTTGCAGGGAGCCTCCGTTTCCACTCCAGACTGGAGCAATGGTACGGTTGCCCTGGGAAAGCTCATCACGAGTGGCCTGAATATAAACTACGACGGAATCGGGAACCAGATCTTCACCGATTCGCCCGACTGGCTGAGTCTAAATCTCCAGCAGGTCAGCGCTCGGGCGAGCGCCGACGGGATTTCTGCGGACCTGGGTAAAACCGACATCGGCACCTCCGACCTCGGCAAAACCGATATCGGCACCTCCGACCTCGGTAAAACCGACATCGGCACCGCCCAATTGGGCGCAGACGCCCTAGGCGATTCGAATTTTGCTTCCGTCGTCTTATCGGGCAGCTTAGGTCCTCCCAGCGGCCTGACGGTGGCCGTCACCCCACCCGCCTCCACCAGCTCCACTTACGCGGGCGGGACTGGGAACACTTTGAACTGGACTGGCAACACGGGTGTAGCCACTTCTTACAAAATCTACCGCTGCAACGGTTCGGCCGGGGCTTGCACTCCGACGGCGCCGGCGCTGGCAAGCGTCAACTCGGGTACTCCGATAGTTACTACCTATACCGACCTTGTCAACGATTATGTTCACGCCGGGTCCACTTGCCCCGCCACTTCGACTTGCTACAACACGACCTACTACTATTACGTCACCGAAGTTAATACGGTTGGAAGCCTTTCCACTGAGAGCGGCGTTTCGAACACAGTGAGCAGCGATGTGACCCACATAACCGTCGTCGCTAATTCTCAGACGGTGACGTACGGCGCGACGAACCCGACCCCAACCTATACCGTTTACAGTAACGTTCCATCCGCCACATCGCTGGCAGGGGTGACCTGCGCATACACCCCGAGTCCCTCCGCCAATACCAAGGGTTACTACGACGCTGGCAATTACCCCATTACCTGCACTGGACCCACTGTGGTCTCAGGAACCACGGAGGGTGTGACGTATTACGCCGCTGCGTCCCCTTCTCTTCTCTACCCCACGAATCTAGGCGGGACAACACAAGGCATTACGCAAGGCAGCTTGACCATCAACCCGCTTCCGATCACGGTAACGGCGGTGTACAGCACCAAAGTCTACAACGCCACAACCGCCGCCGGCACGATTTCCGCCTCCTCCTTGACCACGGCGATACCCACCATCACCACGAACAGTCTGGTGTCCGGCGATTCCCCCGTATTCACGGAAAGCTACGACAATCCGAACGTCAATCCGACGGTCGGCTCCCACGTGATGATGCCGGCTGGAAGCGTGAACGACAACAATGGCGGGAAAAACTACAAGGTGACGTTCGTCCCGAGCGCCGCCACCAGCGCGATCACCCCGGCGCCGCTGACTGCTTCCATCATTGGCAATCCGAGCAGGCCGTACAACGGCACCACGGCCGCCACGCTGATTCCGGCGAACTTCGCCCTCTCCGGACTGCAAGGCAACAGCGACAGCTTCACCGTGACGCAAACGGCGGGTACCTATAACAGCCCGAATGTGCTGACCGCGACGACGGTGACGGCCAGCCTGGCGTCCAGCAACTTCACGCCGGTCGGCATGACTCTGCCGACCAACTACACGTTCCCCACCACCGCCAGCGGCAATGGTGCGATCACCGCTGTGACGCTGACCGCTTCCATCATTAACAATCCGACCAAGCCGTATAATGGCAACACCACCGCCACGCTGGCCTCGACGAACTTCTCCCTCGCGCCCCTGGTGGGCACCGATAACTTCACCGTGACGCAAACGGTGGGTACTTATAACAGCGCGAACGTAGCGGCCGCGACGACGGTTACGGCCAGCCTGGCGTCCGGCAACTTCACGGTGGTTGGTGCGACCCTTGCGAGCAACTATGTATTACCCACCACCGCCAGCGGCGCAGGCAAAATCAACCCGGTGAACGCGAACATAACGGTCACGCCGTACAGCGTCACCTACGACGGCAACCCGCACACCGCGACCGGAACAGCCACCGGCGTGGGCGCACCACCCGTCAACCTGATCTCCGACCTGAGTCTCAGCGGCACGACCCACACCAACGCGGGAACCTACAACGGCGACTCCTGGAGCTTTACCGATCCGACCGGCAACTATAACAACGTCGCCAGCAC
>Ga0302324_100000858_pt1 | contig 76488 bp, 66 predicted proteins | sample Palsa_T0_1_FD_201949 | JGI IMG/M metagenome (GOLD analysis project Ga0302324, IMG submission 201949) | Peat permafrost microbial communities from Stordalen Mire near Abisko, Sweden - Palsa_T0_1 | ecosystem: Environmental > Terrestrial > Soil > Palsa > Peat permafrost | place: Sweden: Abisko...
GTCCAAATGCTTCGTACAAGGTGTTATCAATCATCTGTGGTGTGATCCCGAGTCTCGATGCCGTTGCGCGGTCGTACACAAGCTCCGTCTGAAGCCCGCTATTCTGTTGGTCGGTGTTCACGTCCGTAAGGCCTGGCAGTTTCCTCATTTGCTGAAGCAGTGTCGGTCCCCAATTCACCAAGTCAGTCAGATTGTCGCTCTGGATCGTATACTGAAATTGCGCGTTGCTCTGTCTGCCCCCGATTCTCAAATCCTGGCCCGCCTGTAGAAAGACAGTCGCTCCCGGCACGGACATAAGTTTCGGCCGCAACCGATCGATCACTTGGCCAGCGCCGATCTTGCGTTCCCCGAGTGGCTTCAGCGCCATATATACAAATCCCGTGTTGACGGCGCCGCCCCCGCCCGTAAACGCCGAGACATGCAGAACCGCTGGATCCTGCGTGATTATGTCCACGTAGCGCCGTGTGATGTTCTGCATGGCCTGAAAGGAAATGTCCTGGGCGCCTTGAAGGCCCCCGAACACCGTTCCATTATCCTGCTGCGGGAAAAAACCCTTCGGCACAATCATCAACAAAAAAATGTTCAGCCCAATTGTGGCGAAGAGCACAAAAAGCGTCAGAGCCGAATGTTGCAAGACCCATGTCAACGATCGCTCATATGTGCGCAGCACCCATTGGAACCCTCTTTCACTCGCTCGGAATACTGGCCCATGGTCTTCCTCGCGCATGTGTTTGAGAAGCCTGGAACACATCATCGGCGTAGTGGTCAGTGAAATTGCCAGCGACACGAGAATCGCCACAGAAAGTGTGACCGCGAACTCGCGGAATAACCGTCCGATGATTCCGCCCATCATCAGAATCGGGATGAAAACGGCTACCAGGGAAATGCTGATTGAGAGCACGGTAAACCCGATCTCACTTGCCCCCTTCAATGCGGCTTCCATCGGCCGCATTCCTGCCTCGAGATAGCGCGAGATGTTCTCGATCACCACGATCGCGTCGTCCACCACGAAGCCCGTCGAAATCGTCAGCGCCATCAGTGAAAGATTGTCGATGCTGTAATGAAACAGGTACATCACGCCAAAAGTGCCGATTAGTGACACCGGGACCGCGACGCTCGGAATCAGCGTTGCGCGGAGATTTCTTAGGAATAGGAACACCACCAGAATAACGAGCGAGATCGAAATGATCAGCGAGCGCTCCACATCCTTCACCGAAGCGCGGATCGTCGTGGTTCGATCGAATACATACGTGATGACCATCGCCGCGGGAATAGAGGCTTTTAGCGCCGGGATCGCCGCGCGAACGCGGTCCACCGTATCAATAATGTTTGCGCCGGGCTGCCGGAAAATGATCAGTATCACGCAAGGTTTGCCGTCCACAAACCCTGCTGCGCGGATGTTCTCAACTGAATCCTGCACGTCTGCAATATCCGAAAGTGTGATCGCCGCGCCGTTGTGATATCCCACCACCAGAGGTTTGTAACTGTCGGCCTTCAGCAATTGGTCGTTGTCCACGATGTCGGCGGAAGTCAAATTGTTCGCGATCTGGCCTTTTGCCAAATTCGCATTCTGGCTGCTCAACATCGAAGCGATGTCGTTCAATCCCAGTCCGTAACTGTTCAATTGCGTGGGATTGAGCTCGACGCGCACGGACGGCAGCGAACTTCCGCCCACGCTCACCTGCCCGACGCCCTGTATCTGCGACAACTTCTGTTGGATGATCGTTGACGCCGCGTCATAAAGCGGCCCGCGGTCGTAGACGTCCGACGTCAGCGCCAAGATCATGATCGGCGCGTCCGCGGGATTCACTTTGCGGTACGTAGGATTGCTCGGCAGGTTTGTCGGCAGGTAGCTTCTCGCGGCGTTGATGGCGGCTTGGACGTCGCGTGCCGCGCCGTCAATATTCCTGTTCAAATCGAACTGCAGCGTGACGCTGGTCGTCCCCAGAAAACTCGACGACGTCATCTCCGTGATGCCGGCGATGCGCCCAAACTGCCTTTCCAAAGGCGTCGCCACCGACGAAGCCATAATCTCGGGGCTCGCACCAGGAAGCGACGCGCCAACCGAAATCGTCGGAAAATCAATTTGCGGAAGCGGCGACACCGGCAAAACTTGAAACGCGACGAGTCCTGCCAATGCGATCGCCGCCGTCAGCAACGTCGTGGCCACCGGCCGATGGATGAAAGGAGACGATAGACTCATCGTTAGTCCGCCGGAACCGACTCGGGGCTCCCCGCACCCGCCGCCTCACGCGCTCGCGAGAACCGCTTTGCGAGGTGATCGAAGAAAATATAGATCACCGGAGTCGTATAGAGCGTCAGCACCTGGCTCAGCAGCAAACCGCCGACCATCGAGATTCCCAGCGGACGCCGCAACTCGGATCCAATCCCAGTGCCGAGCGCGAGCGGCAGGCCGCCCAGCAGCGCCGCCATCGTGGTCATCATGATCGGCCGGAAACGCAGCAAGCAGGCCTGGTATATCGCGTCTTCCGGCGTCTTGCCGTGCTGCCGCTCGGCTTCGAGAGCGAAGTCAATCATCATGATGCCGTTCTTCTTCACAATTCCGATCAGCAGGATGATGCCTATTAATGCGACCACGCTCAGCTCCTGCCCGCAGATGATCAGCGCCAAGATTGCGCCCACCCCCGCAGACGGCAGCGTCGAGAGAATCGTGATCGGATGGATGTAGCTCTCGTAAAGAACGCCAAGCACGATATATACCGTAACCAGCGCCGCCAAAATCAGGATCGGTTCATTCGAGAGAGATGCCTGGAACGATGCAGCCGTGCCTTGAAACGCGGCTTGCACGCTCAGCGGCAGGTGAATATCTTCTTCCGCCTTTTGGATCGCTTTCGTCGCTTCACCCAATGAAGCGTCCGGCGCCAGATTGAACGAAATCGTCACCACCGGGAACTGTCCCTGATGGTTTACCGAGAGCGGCGTGCTCTTCGACTCGAAGTGCGTGAACGCGCTCAACGGCACCGCCGATCCATTCACCGCCGACACGGCTGTCGGATTCGCCGAACCGGAGCTTGAGATCGAACTCGATGCCTTCGGGCTCGGGGAAGACGAGCCCGCTGTGCCGCTCGCCGTCGTTGATGTCACAACCGTCGAAGATGGACTCGCGGTCGAAGTAGCTCCCGACGCCAACGCCGACCGCACGTAAATCTCCCCCAGTTTTGACGGATTCTTCTGAAAACTCGGCATCGTCTCCAGAATGACGTGGTACTGATTCAACTGCGTATAAAGCGTAGAAACCTGCCGCTGGCCGAACGCGTCGTAAAGCGTCTGATCGATCATGGACGGCGTGATGCCCATGCGCGACGCGGTGACGCGATCGATCACCAGCGAAGCGGCCAGCCCGCTCGTCTGCTGATCGGTCGCGACATCCCTCAGCTCCGGCAGCGCAGTCAGTTTCTTCATCAATCGCGCCGTCCAGAGATTCAATTCGTTCTGATCGGGATCCTCGAGCGTGTACTGGTATTGGGTCCGGCTGACGCGATCTTCCACGGTCAAATCCTGCACCGGCTGCATGTACAGCGTGATGCCGTCAATCTTGTCGAGTTCCGGCTCGAGCCGCCGGATCACGTCCGAGGCATTAATTTTCCGCACGCTCAGCGGCTTCAAATTGATGAGGATTCGTCCAGTGTTGAGCGTCGTATTCGTCCCGTCCACGCCAATGAATGACGATAGATTGTCCACCGCCGGATCTTTCAAAATCACATTCGTCAGCGCCTGCTGCTTTTCTGACATCGCGGTAAACGAAATCTGTTGCGGCGCCTCAGAAATGCCCTGAATGATGCCCGTATCCTGCACGGGGAAGAAGCCCTTGGGCACGATGACATAAAGGAAAATCGTCAGGACGAGCGTTCCAACGGCCACAACCAGCGTCGCCGTCTGGTGCTTGAGCACCCAAGTCAGCGTGCGCCCATAAAACGCGATGATCCATTCCCACCCGCGCTCCGTCGCCCGGAAAAAGCGCCCTTGCTGCGATTCCGGCGTATGGCGCAAGAGCTTCGAACACATCATCGGCGTCAGCGTGAGAGAAACGAGAGCGGAAACCAGAATCGTGACGCTGAGCGTGATCGCAAATTCGCGGAAAAGCCGCCCCACGATATCGCCCATAAAAAGCAGGGGAATCAGCACGGCGATCAACGAAATTGTCAGCGACACGATCGTGAACCCAATCTGCTCCGAGCCTTTCAGCGCCGCTTCCATCGGCGAATCGCCCTCTTCGATGTAGCGGACGATGTTCTCGATCATCACAATCGCATCGTCCACCACAAATCCGGTCGATATCGTCAACGCCATGAGCGTCAAGTTATTGAGGCTGTACCCCGCGAGGTACATCACCCCGAAAGTGCCCACAATCGAGAGCGGAACCGCGACGCTGGGAATGATCGTCGCGTACACATTGCGCAAGAAAATGAAAATGACCATCACCACGAGCCCGACGGTCAGCATCAACTCAAACTCAACATCTTCCACCGACGCGCGAATCGTCGTCGTCCGGTCGGTCAGCACCGCAACCTGCACCGCCGCGGGAAGATTGCTTTGCAATAGCGGCAGCAGCTTCTTCACGCGATCCACAACTTGGATGATGTTCGCGCCGGGCTGCCGCTGAATATTCACGATCACCGCAGGCGTCTCATTCATCCACGCGGCTTGCTTCGTGTTCTCCACGTCGTCCGTCACGACCGCAACGTCGGACAGCACGACTGGCGAACCGTTGTGGTAAGCGACGATGACGTGCTGGTAGTCCTTGCTCGTCAGAAGCTGATCGTTCGAATCGATCTGGAAGTCCTGCTGCGGTCCGTCAAAATTCCCCTTGGCCAGATCGAGGCTCGTCTGCTGCAATGCCGCGCGCACATCCTCGAGATTGATTCCGTACGCGGAAAGCGCAGTGGGGTTCACTTGCACGCGCACCGCAGGCTTTTGCCCGCCGCTGATGCTCACCAATCCCACGCCAGGCAGCTGCGCAATCTTCTGAGCGAAGCGCGTATCCGCAAGGTCTTCCACCTGCGATAGCGGCATCGTTTTCGACGTAAGCGCCAGCGTCAAAATCGGCGTGTCGGCAGGATTCGTCTTGCTGTAAATCGGCGGCGTCGGTATATCCGCCGGCAAATAGGTTTGCGCCGCGTTAATCGATGCCTGAACTTCCTGCTCGGCAACGTCAATATTCAAGTCGAGGGAAAACTGAAGGACGATGATCGAACTCCCGCCCGAACTCGTCGAAGTCATCTGATTCAATCCCGGAACCTGGCCGAACTGCCTCTCAAGCGGCGCCGTCACCGCCGAAGCCACCACGTCCGGGCTCGCGCCGGGATAAAACGTCACCACCTGAATTGTCGGGTAATCAACTTCAGGCAGCGCCGATACCGGAAGCTGCAAGTACGCGACGAACCCAGCCAGCAGAATCGCCACCATCAGCAGCGACGTTGCCACCGGCCGAAGAATAAATGGGCGCGACGGACTCATCGTCCCTGTGTTCCTCCGCCCGCACCGTTCCCTCCGCTTGCGCCGTTACCACCGCCGCCGGCTCCCCCGCTACCATCCCCGCCGCCCTTTCGTACTGCCACCTTTGCCCCATCTTGAAGCTTGTCGAAACCGTTTACCGCAACAACGTCTCCAGGCTTTATGCCCTGTACGGAAGTGGAATCGTTATCCGCCGCCCCAGCCGTGATGGTTTTAATCGAAGCAGTCTGATCGGAATTAATTACGTATACGAACGCGCCCTGCGCATTTCGCTGAATCGCCGCGGTCGGGACGAGGGTGGCGTTTTGCAAAGTGGTCACCGTGAGCCGCGCGTTCACGAATTGGTTGGGAAATAAAGCGGCATCTCCATTCGGGAAAATTGCTTTCAGCTTCACCGTCCCGGTAGTCGTATCAATAATGTTGTCGAGGGTCAGAAGGCTGCCGCTCGCAATCTTTGTCTGCTGATCGCGATCGAATGCAATCACATCCAAACGATGCCCCGCCTTCAATTCCTTCTGAATCTGCGGCAGGTAGTCCTCGGCAACGCTGAATATCACCGTAATCGGCTGAAGCTGCGTTACCACCACGAGCGCCGTCGTGCTGTTTGCCTGCACAATATTCCCAGGGTCCACCAGCCGCAACCCCACCCTCCCGTCAATCGGCGACGTGATGTGGCAATAGATGAGATTCACTTTGGCATTGTCCACAGCGCCCTGATCGTTTTTTACCGTGCCTTCGTCCTGGAGCACCGTCTGCTGCTGATCGTCGAGTAGCTGTTTCGCGATCGCATTCCGGTTGAACGCAAGTTGATAGCGATCCATATCGATTTTGTCTTTATTCAATACGGCTTGATCGTGCGCCAGTTGTCCCTCGGCCTGAGCCAGCGCCGCTTCGTATGGTCTCGGGTCGATATCGAGAAGAGGATCGCCTTTGCGAACGATCTGTCCTTCGCGGTAATACACGTGCGTAATTTCGCCCTGCACGCGGCTCGTCACCGTCACCGTATAGACGGGAGTCACAGTGCCCAGCGCATTGATGAATACGCCGATGTCTCCCGTATGAGCGGTCGCGCTTTGGATCGGCACCGCTCGAACTGCGGGCGCGGCCGAAGCCTTCGAGGCCATCGCTTCCTGGCGTTGATGATAGATGTATGCGCCGATCACGATGATGATCACGAGCGCCCAAATCCACCAGCGGCTCTTGCGGGCTGGAGGCTGGTTCGAGGAAGAGCGCAAGTCGCGCGAGCCAAAACTCGATTCATTCGACGCAGATCGCGGCTCGTCCGGCGCGGAACGCGAGTCGTTTTCAGGGCTTCCCGGGTTCGTCAAATATTCAGGCAAAGTCAGTCCTCTTTCGCACGCTTTCGTTCGTTCCAGCTATTGTTTAGAGACGTAAGTGCGGCGCAAGGGCGAGCCGCCGCCCGCTCCAAGGTTAAGTCTTTCTCGAACTCCGTATTATCGGATGTGCCCGCCAAGGATGGAAGACCTACCCGCCTAAGAATCGGCAGCTCGCAATCATCGCCCTTGGAATGCCGGTATCCCCAGAAATCCCCGCAACTCGACAAAACGGGAACATCACACCTTACAATGCGACGGTTTGCAGCCGCTTTTGGTTTCCTTCTGTTACCGCGTCAATTTCGCCCCGCGTACGCCGCCGCAAATGGCGCGTTGCACTCGTAGCGGCGGCATCTTGTTCACCCTGAGCCTCGAAGGGCCGGCGATTTTCGTCAGCTTCAGCGCAAGAAAACGCGGGCGAAACAACGATCGCGTCATCCGATAGTTTCTTGGGTTTGCTGTCTTGATAAGATGTGGACAAATGAGGAAACTCGGTCTACTTCACAATTAAGTGGCCGGCGCCCGCAACGCGCTATTCGCGCCGTCTGCCGATAGAATCCCGAAGAGCCGTCCGGGAGGCCGGCCGTCTTTTCTCTCCGTTCTCTCGGGTCGTATACCTAACAAACCGTCGAATCGATTTCGGCCGCCGGCACCGGCTTCTGTTGCATCAATTCCTGCAGATGATCCCGCAAATGGCTCAGCGCCGCGCTATGAATCTGCGACACCCGCGACTCGCCGACTCCCAGCGCAATGCCGATCGCCTTCATCGAAAGCTCCCTGAAATGGTACAGCATCATCACTTCTCTCTCGCGAATCGACAGCGCTGCCATCGCTCGCATCAGCAACCCCGTCATCTCAGAACGCAGCGTGCGATGGAACGGGTCATCGTTATCAGTGGCCGGCCCGCTCACGACGCTGATCCCGTCGCTCCGAGATGCATGATTCTCTTCAGCGTGGATGCTTCCGAGATTCAGGCCATGAAGGTCGCGCAAAAGATGATGTAGATCGTCGAGACTGACATCCAGTTCAGCAGCGATTTCGGTGTCCGCTGCATCGCGGCCCAGCCGCGCCTCGCAACGCGCCACCGCCTCCTCAAGCCGCCGTGCCTTTCTTCGCAGCGCCCGCGGGCTCCAATCGACTTGCCGCAGGCTGTCCAGAATCGCGCCGCGAATCCTGAATTCCGCATAGTATTTCAGCCGGACATTTTTATTCGGATCGAATTTCCGCACCGCATCCATCAGCCCGAGGATCCCCGCATGAACGAGATCTTCCAGAGGCACCTGCGGCGGCAGCCGAAAATGGATTCGCCGCGCGATATGTTGCACGTGCGGCAAATGTTCGAGCAACAGTTGCTCGCGCTGCGCGTCGTCTAGAACACCATCCGTGAAGACCTTTTCTAGAAGCTGTGCCATACACGCTCCGGTAGGCTTGCGCGCCCTGAAACTCTTCTCGCCGCATGGAATGAACGCACCACTCGTCACGGGCCTGTTATGAAGGGGGGTGTTCCTGGCGAAACGCATCGCCAATTCGAATGCGGCGATCGTGCGTTGTGGCGCACGGAATCGTCGCCTTCATTTCGCTAAGGACACACCAACCGGAAGGGAACACTAGATTGATGCGGAGAATGAGTCGCTGTCAAAACATTTCGAATGCACGCTCATAAACTCGTATCCAATTACAAACTGCCCCAAAATGAAACGGCACCGTCCTCCGAATTTGTCACACCATTTCGAGACGCCTGAAGTAATTCACGCCTCCGCCGATTCTCTAGTTGGAGACAAGCGTCCGCACGGAATTGCCAGCACAGCCTCCGCCTGCTATCTCGCGCGCATGCTTCCGGTCGCAGAGGCGTTCAACCACTCGTGCCTTCACTCGCACAATTCGCAAAAAAAAACGCGACATCAAGCCGCGCCGGCCTGCGCGTCGCGGAAAGGCAGCAATGGTGGCTCTCTTTTTCCGGTGTCCTCGTTACGCTGCTCCTTACCGTCGGCATCGTTTCCTTTTCGCTCTCTGTATATGCTCTCCAGTTCAATTTTCTCGATACCTCAAGCATCCACCTGGCCACTCGCGCGCTCGTCGGCATGGTTCTGCTCTTCGTCGTCTACGTTCTCTACCAGCAGCTTCAGATTCATCGTTTTCGCATGCACCTTGTTGAACGCGAAGAACTCTTCCGCCTCATCACCGAAAACGCCGCCGACATGATCGCCGTCGTCACCGCCGACGGTAAACGTCTCTACAACAGCCCTTCCTACGAAAAGGTCCTCGGCTATTCCGCTGAGGAACTCTCGCAAACCTCCGCCTACGCGCAGATTCATCCCGAAGACCAGCCGAAAGTGGCCAAAGCCGCTGAACAGGCGCGATCGAGCGGCGTGGGCAACCGCGTCGAATATCGCGTTCGCCACAAGAACGGCGAGTGGCGCATGCTCGAGTCCACGGCGAGCGCCGTATGCAGTCCGGAAGGAAAAGTGGAGAAGCTCGTCATCGTGAATCGCGATATCACCGAACGCAGGCGGCTCGAACAGCAACTCGTCCTTTCGCACAAACTCGAAGCGATTGGCAGGCTCTCCGGCGGAGTCGCTCACGATTTCAATAATCTCCTCGGCGTCATCATCGGCTACGCCGAGGCTCTCCAGCAGGATCCCACCGGCAACGAATCCTATCGCGAAGCCATCGACGAAATTTTAAAGGCCGGCCACCGCGCCGCCTCTCTCACGCAACAGCTCCTCGCCTTCAGCCGCAAGCAGGTACTCGAGCCAAAAATTCTCGATCTCAACGCGGTCGTCGCGGACATCGAAAAAATGCTCCGCCGCCTAATCGGCGAAGACATCGAACTGAAAATCATCTGCGCCGCGGACCTCGGCAAGGTGAAAGCCGATCGCGGCCAAATCGATCAGGTCATCATGAATCTCGCTGTCAACGCCCGCGACGCTATGCCTCGCGGCGGCCTCTTGAAAATCGAAACATGCAATGTCGTATTGCGCGAAGAAGACCGCAAAAATCGTCAATACATCGTCCCAGGCGTCTACGTCATGGTTTCCGTCACCGACGCAGGCACCGGCATGGACGCAGAAGTGCAATCGCACATTTTTGAGCCATTTTTCACTACCAAGGAAATGGGAAAAGGGACAGGTCTCGGACTTGCCACCGTCTATGGCGTCATCAAGCAGAGCGGCGGCTACATTTTCGTGGAGAGCGAGCCGGGACGCGGCGCGTCCTTCAAGATTTATCTTCCTCGCGTCGAAGGCGCCGCATTGAATCAACCCGAATCTGTTGCCCCGCGGCAGAAGGACCACGGTCCGCGCACCATCTTGATTGCCGAAGACGAAGCGTCCCTGCGCAAACTCACAAGCAACACACTAAATAAACTCGGCTACACCGTGTTGGAAGCCCCAGACGCGGCCGAAGCCATCAGGATCGCGGGCCTCCTCGCTTCAAAAATAGATCTGCTTCTGACGGATGTGGTGATGCCCGGTATGAGCGGCCGCGAACTCGCTCTGCGCCTCGCCACAACTCGGCCCGATACGAAAGTTCTATACATGACCGGCTACACCGACGGCGCCATCGCAGAGCACGGCGTCCTCGAAGCAGGAATTTCCATTCTTCGAAAGCCGTTCACACAAGCCCAGTTGATCCGAAGTCTCGATGGAATTTTCGAAGCACAACCAGACACGCCAACTCCAAAAACTTCAATAGAGACGCCAAAAGAGATGAAAGAAGAGAGCCATGACTATGCTGAAAGCAGACCAAAAAATAGCTGATCCGCTATCGAAACCCGGTGTCAGCGGACTGCCCCGGCTTCTCCTCATCGACGATGACGAAGCCGTGCGGAAAGTGATGCGCTTCCGTCTTAAGGACTCCTACGACATCGTGGACACCGGCTCGCCCGAAGACGCCCTCGCGCTGGCGCTCCAGAGTCGCCCGGATGCAATCCTCCTCGATCTCTCCATGCCTGGTTACTCCGGCTTCGAAGTTTGCCAGACGCTCGCTTCCCTCACTTTCACTCAGGGCATACCGATCGTCATCATCTCCGGAAAATCCAGCGACCAGGACAAAGAGTTTTGCCAAAACCTCGGCGCAAAAGCTTTTTTCCAGAAGCCGGTTGATATTGAGAGCCTCAAGAAAACATTGGCGCTGATCGTGGCAGACCGCAAACGCGATCGCCCCGCCGAGCCGCGCGTCCACTTAAAAGTCGCTCTGACGCTTCGCGGCACCGATTCGAATAGCCGCCCGTTCATCCTGGACGTAACGACCGAAAATGTCAGCGCCAATGACTTTCTCTCCGTTTGCAGCGTGCCGCTAAAAGAAGGCGCAATCGTCGACGTCCATTTAACTCAAAATGGCGGAAAGCTCGTCGGAAAAGCTCGCGTGAATCGCGTGGATTGGCCCGGAACCCCAAGCCAGCGTTGCGACTTCCATTTCGCCGAAAAACCAACCGAATGGATCCTGCGTTAGCCTAATTCAGCGCGCGCACCTGCCTCGATTAACATCGAGACCAAAAATAGATTCAGAGCCCGGAGGCCTCCGCCTCCGGGTCCCCACGACCGCCCAGCCACAGCCTTCCGTTCCGACGCCCTCAACAAAATCGATTTTTCTCAGCAAATTTGTGATAAATTGTCGACGCGTTCAGGATTCGTCGGATCTACATACTCCGTCAATTCTGGGCGGTTGGCCTCCACTTGGGAAGCAGCTCCGCATCCCCCACGACTCGGATCCCGGAGGACCAATGCTCCCTCGATGGTTCGCACTTTCCGCCTTCCTCGCTGTTACATTCACCGGAATATTCGCAACTTCGCGCGGCGCGCAAGACACCACCCTCCCCGAAGTGCGCTATCCAAAATTTGACCAAGGATTGGACACTCTTCCCGCGCGAAAACAAGCGCAGCTCGATTCAGCCAGCCAGTTCAAAGTGTTTTACCAATTTCATTTCACCGACCAGCTGAAGCAAAGCGGCATCACCTTCCGCCACCACGCCGTCCCCTACGCCAGGGAACAATACATGCGGGTCCATTACGACCACGGCTCGGGCATCGCTGTCGCGGACGTGACCGGCGACGGCCTCTACGACATCTACTTCGTCAATCAACTCGGCGGGAACGAGCTCTGGAAAAATGTGGGCAACGGAAAATTTAAGAATATTACCGAAGACGCCGGCGTCGCCGTGAAAGATCGCGTCAGCGTCGGCGCTGCGTTTGGGGATGTCGACAACACGGGCCACGAAGATCTCTTCGTCACCACCGTCAATCAAGGAAATATTCTTTTTCAAAACGACGGCCATGGCCACTTCAAAGACATCACGCACGAAGCGGGCCTCGATCTGACCGCTCATTCCTCCGGCGCTTTCTTCTTCGATTACGACAACGATGGCCTCCCCGATCTGCTCGTCTGCAACGTCGGCGTGTACACCAGCAACGAAAAAGGCCCCGACGGAGAATATGTCGGCCTCAAGGACGCATTTTTCGGCCATCTCTATCCCGAACGCTACGAGCATCCCGTTCTCTACAAGAATCTCGGCCACTATAAATTCAAAGACGTCACGGCGGAAGTTGGCCTCGATCCTCACGGCTGGTGCGGCGATGCAACCTTCGCCGATCTAAAGGGCGACGGCTTCCCCGGTGTCTACTTCCTGAATATGCAGGGAGCGAATCACTATTTCGAAAACGAGGGCGGAAAGAAGTTTGTCGAAAAAACGCACGAGTATTTCCCCAAAACATCCTGGGGCGCCATGGGCGTGAAGTTCTTTGACTACGATAATGACAGCCGGATGGATCTTCTCGTCACGGACATGCACTCCGACATGATGGACGAACAATCCCCCGCTCACGAAAAGGAGAAAATCACGAGACACCCGCCGCCGGACATCCTCGGCGGACCCGTCGACTCATTCATCTTTGGCAACGCCCTGTATCACAATCTCGGCGGCGGCAAGTTCGAGGAAGTATCTGACAAGATGGGCGTCGAACAGCTTTGGCCCTGGGGCGTCAGCGTCGGCGACATCAACGCGGACGGCTGGGAAGATATTTTCGTCGCCGCTGGCATGAATTACCCTTTCCGCTATGGCATCAATTCCATGCTACTGAATAATCGCGGCGAGAAATTCCTTGATTCCGAATTTCTTCTCGGAATTGAACCGCGTCAGGCGCCTTATACGCCCTGGTTTGCCATGGACTGCAGCAACCCTGGCATTTTAGCCGACAGGGGCAAAGAGATCTGCGAGGGACAAACGGGGAAAATTATGGTCAGCGTTCCCAAAGCAAGCCGTTCCTCGGTTATCTTCGATCTTGATAACGACGGCGACCTCGACATCGTCACCAACGATTTCAACTCTGAGCCCCAAATACTCGTCAGCGACCTCGCCCGGCAGAAAAAAATTCACTGGCTCAAAGTCATTCTCGTTGGCACAAAATCCAACCGCAACGGCCTCGGCGCAACTGTTCGCCTGACCGCGAACGGCCAAACCTGCACCCGCTACAACGACGGCAAATCAGGATATTTGTCGCAGAGTGTCCTGCCGCTCTATTTCGGCCTCGGCGATGCCACCAAAATAGATCGCATCGAAGTCGATTGGCCCTCAGGCCGCAAGCAGCTACTCACCAAAGGCCTGCGTGAGAACGAAACACTAAAAATCACCGAACCCGCGCAATAAATTCTCGCGGGCGATAGCTGGAATCTGCGTAGCGCCGCACTGATTTCCGTGCGGCATTTGAATTTCAAGGGGTCGCCGGTTCGATCCCGGCCGCATCCACCAACTTGGTCTCTGATTGCAAGACAATTGTTGAATTCATCTCCACCCCGATCTCTCAATTTTGGTTCCGAGCGTGCGTAAATGCGGCTGCTGCGACGTGACTGTGTACATTCGATCCATCATCGAAACGTCAGCAACCGCGTTAAGCATCAGAGTGCCAGCTCTTGCGAAGCCGGATATTTTCAGGTTGACATCTTACCCAAGTGCGCGCAAGACTTAGGTTAAATGTCTACCCAACAAGGCGCAGAACGACTCGAACTGCTGCAGGGCACTCTGGACCTGCTGATCTTGCGTACGCTGATTTTTGGATCGCAGCACGGCCAAGGCATCGCACGCGCCATTCAGCAAACGTCGGATGAAGAACTCTTGGTCGAGCACGGAGCTCTTTATCCTGCGCTCCAACGGCTCGAGGAGCGCGGCTGGATTTCCGCGAAATGGGGAATCTCCACAAATAACCGCAAGGCCCGGTTCTATGCGCTGACGTCGGCCGGTCGCAAGCAACTGGTGAAAGAAACCACCAAGTGGAATCGATTGCGGGCGGCGATCGGGCGCGTTCTGGAGGCTGAGGAGGGCTAGGGCATGTTCCGATTCAACCGGAAGGCGAGCGACTTCGGCGCTGAGATCGAAGCTCATATCGAGCTTGAGACCGCACGCTTGCAGGAACAGGGCCTCAGCTATGACAATGCCCGAACTGCAGCACGCCGGGCTTTCGGCAACGTGACCCACGCTCAGGAGCACTTCTACGAATCCGGCCACTGGCTCTGGTGGGATCACTTCTGGCAAGACATCCGCTACGGTTTACGTATGTTGCGCAAGTCTCCGGGCTTCACCACCATAGCCGTCTTGACGATTGCCCTGGGGATCGGAGCCACGACAGCGATTTTCAGCGTCGTCGATGCCACACTGTTGCATCCTCTGCCGTACCCACAATCGGAGCAGCTCGTAACCGTTGAGGATGATCTTCCCGGCGTGGGGGCGCAGGACGTAGGAATGTCCGTGCCGGAATGGCAGGATCTTCAGCGCTCCGGAATTTTTGACTATGTTTCGCCAATCGGCGGCGGGGATGTGAATCTCACGGGCGCGTCTCAGCCCGAGCGAATCCGCTTTCTGAACGTAGCGCCGAATTATTTTGCGGTGCTGGGCGTGAAACCGCAGTTGGGCAACTCGTTCAATCCCGAGGATCACACGCCGGGATTTACTCTCGAAGTTCTCATCAGCGACGGACTGTGGAAGCGGGCTTTCGCCGCCGATCCGCGGATTCTGGGCAAAAGTCTGCGGCTCGACAACGACTTGTATCGCGTCGTCGGCGTCATGCCGGCCGGTTATCACGATCCCGGGCGAACGGCGGAGGAAAGGAGCATCGAAATTTGGGCGGCGTCGGGTTTTGCTGCCGACCCTGCTCCGCCTCCGCTGCGGAACAGCCGGTTCCTTCAGACAGCAATCGCGCGAATCAAACCGGGACTGACGATTGCGGCCGCGCAGAGCCGCGTGGACGGGCTCGTTGCTGCTTTGCAAAAACAATTTCCGGTCGACTATCCGTTGCAAAGCGCATGGAAAGTGCGGTTGGTGCCGCTCAAAGAGACCGTAGTCGGCAATGTTCGCCAGTCGTTGATTCTGCTGCTGGGCGCCGTGGGTTTGGTCATGCTGATCGGCTGCGTGAACATTGCCAATCTGCTGCTCGCGCGAGCCAGTGCCAGAGGGCGCGAAATGGCCATCCGGCAAGCGCTGGGAGCCGCGCGGAAGCGGCTGATGTCGCAACTGCTAACCGAAAGCTTGCTTCTTTCGCTGGCGGGCGGAATCGTTGGTTTGTCGATTCTCTACGGCACGAAGACGTTGCTGTTGCAAATCGTGCCCGAGAGCCTCCCGCAGCTCAACGAAGTGTCTATTAACTGGTCCGTTTTGCTTTTCGCTCTCGCCGCTTCTCTCGTCGCCGGCGCGATTTTCGGACTGGCCCCTGCGTTGCATGCCGGCCGGCTGGAATTGATTCCGATGCTCAAACAGGAAGGCCGCGGCTCGACGGGCTCCGGGGAACAGGCGCGAACGTGCCGCGTGCTCGTAATAACGGAATTTGCTCTATCTTTGGTGCTGATGATTGCCGCGGGTCTTCTACTGCGCAGTTTCTGGGATTTGTTGAGTGTGCGGCCGGGATTCAATCCTCAGAGTGTAATGGTGGTTCGCACGTGGCTGCCTGTGCCAAATGATCCCGCGACCGATGCCTATGGAACCGCCGCGCAAGAGGCGCGGCTCTTGCGCGAAATACTCCGTCGCGGCCGGATGCTCCCCGGAGTGGAAGAAGTCGCCATTGGTGATGTGGCGGCTGTTCCATTGGGCCATGGTTGGAGGGATCTGAATCCATATCCGTTGATGCTCGAAGGCCGCGAAGCTCAAAGCGGCGAGACTCCTTTGGCCAACCGCTCGACTGTTACGCCGGAATATTTTCACTTGCTGGGCATGTCGCTGCTGCGCGGCCGTTTATTCAATGAGTCCGACAACGACAAGGCGCCGCAGTCCGCGGTGATCAACGAGGCGATGGCCCGCAAGTATTGGCCAGACGGGGATGCTCTTGCCAAGCGCTTCAAGCGGCCTGCGGATTCTTCCTGGACCACGGTAATCGGCGTGATCGCGGATGCTCGAACAGAATCGCTGGCGGAAGCGGCTGTTCCGGAAATCTATTTGAGCGCGTATCAGCGGCGGCCTAAGGATCTGGCCATATTTGTACGCGGCCGGCTGGACGCCGCTGCGATTCCGGTGGATCTGCGCGAGCAGGTTCAGTCCGTCGATCCCGGACTTCCGGTCTTCGGTGCGCAAATGCTCGACGACGCGGTATCCGCGTCTCTCTCCTCGAGGCGATTCTCGATGGAAATGGTCGGCCTGTTCGCTCTGACGGCTCTGCTTCTCACGGGGCTTGGAATTTACGGAGTGATTTCCTACATCGTAAGCGAGCGCACGCATGAGATTGGAATTCGCCTCGCACTCGGGGCGCAACGCCGGAACATCCTGCGCATGGTTCTGCGTCAAGGCTTGGGGCTTGCCATTGCTGGTGCCGCCGTAGGGCTCGTTTGTGCGCTGATCGTCTCGCGCTTGATGGCTGGCGTGCTTTACGGCGTGAGACCGGTCGATCCTCTGACGTTTGTTGGTGTCGCCGTTCTTCTAATCGGTGTCGCTTTGCTCGCTTGTTATATCCCGGCGCGGCGCGCAATACGCGTCGATCCGCTGGTCGCGCTGAGATACGAATAGCTCGGCAGGGAGGAGGCGGAAACCTAACCCCACAGAGGAATTCCGTGCTGGGTCAGTTTCCGATTACGCAACGAATCAGGAGATAGGCCACCGGTGCAGTGCTGTGAGTGCGCCGAGCAGAACCAATGTGATGAGCGTGGCCGTGTGAAGAATTATGTGCAACGTGTTCGGCCGGATGCCGTTGCGTTCGGGCAGGAAAGCGTGCGTCGTGCCGAACATCGACCGATAGCGAACCGCTCGCTTTGGCTCGGGGTGAATCAGGTATGGAATCCACCAGGCCTCCAACTCGCCGACGAATAAAAGGCCGTAACTGGCCCAAAGCCACCAGAACAACCACGCGGGATAGGCTCGGCCGAAGTAGAAGGCGCTGGCGGCGAATCCGACCGCGAAAGGAGTGAGGCTGATGAGCGTCCCTGCGACCATTTTGCTGACTGGGTCGGCCGCGCGAACGGCCTTGACGTCATTGAGCGGTCCAAGCGGAATCCAATCGTGCAACGCTAGGAACAGCACGTGGAAGAGCTGGAGCGCGAATAATGCGTCCATGGCAACGGAATGCATGATGAGCGATAGTGTACGGCATTGTCGCCGTTTTCAGCCGCTGGCCACTGCCGCGTAGCCGGACAAATGGCGGGTACTTTCTTTAATATTGGTGGGCCGCGCAGGACTCGAACCTGCAACCCGCTGATTAAGAGTCAGCTGCTCTACCATTGAGCTAGCGGCCCATCGCGTTGATTTCGCGAGCGATATTGTTTTGTTCGTTCCCCGCGAGAAACCCCGGTCGACTGCAGTCTGATCCGCAGACCTCGAGTTTCGAGAAATAATACCATGAACCACTCGGAATTTGAGGTGGCCGTCGCGGCGTTAAGACCGCGACACAATTGAGGCCGCGAGCCGCAGTGGCGAGTTTGGAGCTAGACCGAAATTCAGTACCTCGCTAAACTATGGGTCCTACAATCCGACTACGAGGTTGCGCCAATGACAGAGAAGATCAACAAATCGAATGCCGACTGGAAGAAGCAGCTTACGCCGAATCAATATCACGTGACGCGGGAAAAAGGCACTGAGCCTCCGTTCACCGGCGAATACGATGACGCGGAAACCGACGGAACTTACGTTTGCGTATGCTGTGGCCAGCCTCTCTTCAGTTCGGACGCGAAGTTTCATTCCGGCTCGGGATGGCCGAGCTTTTATAAGCCCGTGGACGAGACCAAGGTCGAAGTGGACCGCGACACCACCCACGGCATGATTCGCGAAGAAGTTGTGTGCAGCAAATGTGATGCGCATCTTGGCCACGTGTTCAACGACGGCCCGCAGCCAACGGGATTGCGCTATTGCATCAACTCCGCTGCACTGCGACTCGACGAAAAACAAGACGAAAAGAAGGACGAAAAAAAGAAACAGTAGCGAGAGTTTGCGCGCTTCGGCTCGAATGGCGACGCGATGTACGCACTCACCGCGTGAATTGCACACGATCTGCCGCGAAGCGACGGGGCAACAAAGTAGCGAACGCTGGTAATCGACGAAGAACTTGGTAGCCGAACTCAGTAATCGAGGAAGAACAAAGTCGGATGAGAATCCGCGGAATCAGTCGAAACCATCCTAATTTTTTCCGGCGAAATTAAATACATCGCGAGACTCGCAGGCAGGCCGGCCCCGCTTCCATTCGTTACCACGCCCCGGCCGTCCGCTCCGACCGTATAAGTCGCCGCCAGCTCCGCCGCCAGGGTCTGCGCTCCCGATCCAGTAACGAAATCGATTTCACCTGTCAGGTTCCCGGCCCCGTCCGCCACAGGCACGCCGCTCACGGATGCCGCCTGAATATCAGCCGCGGACGGGTTCTTCAAAGTGTATTCGCCCTGAATCGACGTAAGGCCGTAGGTGTCGCTCGCCTGCAAATCGATCATTCCCGACGTCACCTCCGCGTCAGTGCCGACGAACACCGCTTGCGATGAGCTGACCAGATACGCGACCCCCATTCGGCCTGTGCCACCAGTGAAGGCCAATCTGCCCGTGGGGTAAACGGAATACTGCGCGGCCGGCGGAAGCGCAGACGAAATCGTTCCGCCATCATTTTGATCGAATTCGAGTGGCGTCGTTGCGCCCGTTGTGCCGCCGGAAGGGGTGAACGACATCAGGCTTCCGAAAATGCTCGCGTCGCCGGTGGCAGCGGCAGTGCCCGTACCGGTCACCACGTAATTTCCGTTAAGTGACTCCCCAGAAAACGGATTCCCGGTCTCCAGATAAGCGATACCTCCTACCGGCCCAACGGCTACATTAGTCGTGGTCGTGCCGTTCGTCGAAGTCTCGCCGCCCAAAAGGAAAATTACTTCATAGGGCGACACCAGATAGAAGATGTACTGCTGCGTATTCGGTGAGAAGAAAAGATTCGCCCCGCCTCGCCCGGACGCATTCAGACCGGAGAACGATCCATTGATCGAGAAATTGGTCATCGTCCCGTTATCATTTTGATCGGCCGAGCCGCCCGTTAACCCTGACGACCCATCGGCATGGAATTGTCCGACCGTCACCAGCCGTTTCAGCGAAGCGTCGAAGCCGAAGAAATCGAACGCATAATCGCCGTTGAACGACGCTGCAGTAAAAGCCGATGTCGACTGCTTGAGCAGAACGCCGGATCCGCGATTGCCTGTCGCATCATCTTCGACGAACTGGCCATTGCCTTCCGCATCGAGGGCGAACTGATACGTTTGCATCAGCTTTTGCCCCGATGGACCGGTCACGGTAAGCGTCATCGAGCCGCGGCCATCGCTGCCAATCGAGTAGTTTCCCGTGAACGCCAGTCCGGGTAGAAAGCCATTCGAGCTCACATCCTCGGTGCCGCCTGCAATTGCGCCGTTGCCGCTCGACGTCATGACGCCTGCTATGACCTCTGGAAACGTCGTGATCGAGTTGTACTTTCCGTACCCCGTAAACAGGAAAGCGTACGGCCCGTCGAAGAGCTCATATTGCTGAAGTACATTTGTGTTCCCGGCGATGACGATGCTGTAGTTCATCGAGGCACTGACGGATGGTTGTTCAGAGTCGGTCACGGTGATGGTGAATTCAGAAGTGCCTGCGCGAATCGGCGTGCCCGTGATCGTGCCGCTTGATGGGTTCAGTGTGAGCCCAGGAGGCAAAAGCCCCGGTGCCACTGTCCATGTGTACGGCGCGGCGCCGCCCGTAGCTTGAACGACGGCGCTATATCCCAAGGCAGTCGTGCCTCCAGGCAGAGACGCGGTGGTAATCTTGAGCGGCGATGGCGCGTTGATAGTGAGGCTGAACGCGGCAGTCACCAGCTGCTCCGGAATTGATGAATCGTAGACCTGTACCGAGAACGTGAAAGTTCCCGCCGACAATGGTATCCCTGAGATTTCGCCGGTTGTGACGGGAGTGGTAGATCCTCCTGTCGTCGTGTTTACGGTAAACGCGAGTCCCGGAGGCAAAGCTCCGATCAGCGACCACGTCAGCGGCGGAATGCCGCCGTTTGACGCGATGGTTTCGTTGTAAGCGGAGCCCACTACGCCCTGCGGCAAAGGAGACGTGGTGGCAATCGAAAGTGGAGGCGCCGGGGCGACCGTGATCGTATACGCTTGCGTCACCGTAACCGGCGGAACGCCGGAATCCGCTACTTTCAGAGTGAACTGCGATGTGCCGGATGCGCTCGGCGTGCCGCTAATTACGCCTCCCGCTCCAACGTGCAGCCCGGCCGGCAAACTGCCCGACGAAACGCTAAACACCAGCGGGGGCACGCCCCCCGTCACTGAAATCGACTGACTGTAGGCCACGCCGTTTTGCCCGCTCGGCAACGGCGGCAACGTGGTAATCATCGGCGGCAGTACAATCGTCACCGTCGCCACAGTAGTTATACTTTCTTGCGAATTGGACGTCGCTTGAAGGGACACTTTCACTGAGCCCAGCAAGCCCGTTGGCGCCGTGTACGTCACGTTGTAATTCGTAATATTCGAAAGAGTGCCGCAGGAAGGTATCGTGCAACTGACCGGGACAGTGTTTTTGTCGTTATAGAGTATCCACGTTACGCCCGTATTCGAGGTGTCGTTCTTTACTTGCGCCGTAAATGTATACGACTCACCTTCATCGAGCGTCACCGTCGTGGAAGGCATGATCGTAATCGCAATCGCCGCCGGGCTGCTCGATTTGTTGCATCCGCTCGATAGAAATGCCGCGGCGATGGCGCATATCAACGTCAAAATTACAGACGACTGCTTCATCTAACCTCGTTGCACGATGTCATGTGTTCTTCAACTATCCCCAATTCAGTCGCGCCATCACGGCTGAACCCCACAGGGAATCTATTTAGCCGGGTTAGCTCCCTTTGCGTGGCAGGCGGGGACCGAGACACCAATCCACAGAAGAAAGCGAACTGGTTGAATAACAAAATGGGCTGGCAGTGTCAACGCGCTTCTCTGATCTCCAAGAATACAAAGCGCTTCGTTTCGTCGCAAGCGCGCTTTAACAGTCGACAGCCCAAAATCCTTCTGGGATAATCCGCGAATTATTTGAGCACTCAGGACTTAGTTCAGGAGTCTGGATGCGTTCCCCAAAGCTATCGTTGCCCGTGATCTTTCTGGCGCTTGGGGCTTTGCTTTGTGCCGGCGCCTTAAGAGGCCAGATTCTCGAAGGCTCTCTGACGGGCGTCGTAGTAGATTCTGCCGGAGGACGTATCAGCGGCGCGAAGATAGCGCTCGTCGAGCTCGGAACGCCGCTTGAGCGGAACACTTTGTCGGATGGGAACGGCGCCTTCCGATTGGACAATCTGCGCCCCGCGCGATATCGGCTCTCGGTAAGCGCGAGCGGATTCGAGGACGCCGTTTCCGAGGTCGACGTCCGGGTCAGCTCCGTGCGCGATGTCACCGTTACCCTGAGACCCGCGAAATTGCAGCAGACCGTGAACGTCCAAGGCACCGCGTCGTCCGTGACCACTGAGCCTATCAACACCGCAAGCGCGGTTCACCAAGCCACAATCACGCAGCAGGATCTCAACACCATCCCTCTCGCCGCGCGCAGCTTCGCCAACATGGCCTACCTCGCGCCGGGAACTGAACCCGTCGAACCTTCCGATCCCACAAAGGCGCGCATCACCGCGGTTTCTTCCGGGGGTAGCTCGGGCCTCAACATCGAGCTCTCCGTCGACGGCGGCGACAACTCCGACGACTACATCGGCGGCTTCCTGCAAAATTTTTCGCCCGACGCAATCCAGGAATTTGCCGTCAGGACGGCGCAAGAAGAAGCCGACACGTCGCGCACAACCGGTGCGTCAATTGTCATCACCACCAAGCACGGCACCGACAACTGGCATGGAAGCGGTTCATTTTACGAGCGCGCCGCAGCGCTCAACGCGCGCTTTCCCATTGATAATCCTCCGCCCAATCCGAAGCAGCCATTCTCGCGGCAGAATTACGTCGGAACTCTCGGCGGCCCTATCGCGCGCGGAAAGCTGTGGTTCTTCGCTTCCATAGAAGCCGTTCACGAGGATGCGAGCATTGCCTACAGCGCGGCCAGCTTGACTCAATTTCAGGCACTGGCGCAGTTGGCCTCTGACGGCGTGATTCCGGGCGTCAGCTCCATCGCGGTCCCGAGCAATATTCCGGTGCCGTTCCGCGATTATCTCGGCACCACTCGATTCGACTGGTCGCAATCCGCGCGCTCGCAATGGTTCTTGCGCGCCGCGGTCGACAACTACACGACACACAACGCTCTCGTGCAGCAGGCTGCTCTTCCATCGACGGGTGCCACGTCGCACAACAATTACATGAATCTCGTCATCAGCAACCAGACCACATTCAGCCCCACGTGGCTCGGCTCTTTCGTCTTCGACGCCAGCGGATTGCACCTCACCGAAGGACGCAATTCGAACTTGGGATTCGCCCTTGCGTTTCCGTTCACGGCAACTTCCAGCACCATTTCAGGCCTCGAAACTTTCGGCGACAATCAGTTCGTCACGCCCATCACCGCGTTTCCAATCCTGCGCAATCAGGAGAAATATCAGTTCCGATACGACGTGAGCCACACCATGGGCGCTCACTCGCCGCGTTTCGGCGTCAACTTCATCCACGAGCCCGTATTGAGCGGCGCCCTCGCGGCAACGCAAGAGAATTTCGTCACCTTCCCGGAGGATCCAACTTTCTATCTCGGCAATCTTGCCCAATTTACCGCCGATTACGCCGCAGGAAGCGCCATCACACCCGCAGGCAACGGCAGCTTCTCTCAAAATGTGCAACGCCTCGGTGTCTACGCCGAGGATTCCTTGCGGGTCACTTCGCGGCTCGTCGTGAATTACGGCCTGCGGTACGACACTACGTTCGGATTGTTCATCGGCTCCGGTCAAAGCCAGGCGGTCAATCCCGCGTTACGCACTCTCGCCGCGCTGCAAATTCCACTTGTGAGCGGTGTGCCGCATGATTATCGCGGCCAAGTCGGTCCGCGCCTGGGAATCGCCTATTCTCCCGGACGTTCGGCGAAGACCGTGATCCGCGCCGGCTTTGGTCTCTTCTATAACGACCTCGCCCAGAACGGTTGGGTCACCGCATTTCAGGCCGTGAACCAACCCATCAGCCCGTGCACGCTCTCTGGTGTCACCCTCGTCGGTTCAGGATGCCTGCCACCCGCGGCCGCCGTCGGCTCGATCGGCAACGTTGCCGGTTCCGGCGCTATCATCGACCCGCATTACAAAACTCCGTACGCGCTTCACGCCACTGCCGGCTTCGAGCACGCTTTCAACGCCCACTGGACTCTCGCCGCCGATTACACCCACGAAGAGGGCAACCATGCCTACCGGCGCTATCAATATCAGGCCGGGTTCACGCTATTTTCGCCGCTCTATCCGGAGGACGTGACCGACCAGCGCAACAACGTTCCCAACATCACCGTCTTTCGCACCGACAATCGCTCGAGCTACAACGCCCTTGCAATTCATTTGCAGGGAAACGTTACGCGCCGGTTCGATCTCGTCGCCAACTACACACTCTCGAGTGCGAAAACATGGGGCTGCGTACTCGGCGAGCTTTTCGATTACGTGAATGGTGTTTGCAATCCGCTCAACGCCTTTGGCCCCGGCGATTACGGCCCGTCCGGCGAAGATGTCCTCCATCGCTTCGTGCTGGCGGGCAGGCTCCGCGTTCCCGGCGGCTTCGAAGTGACCACGCTGACGCAGGCCGAGAGCGCGCGTCCGTTTACGCTAACGACCAGTGTCCCGGTAACTGGCTTCGGGGATGACGTGGATGATCGCGCCGTCATCAATGGCACGCCCGTCGGCCTCGATACGCTGCGCGGCACGCCATACATTCAAGCGGACCTGCGCGTCAGCCGTCCATTCACGATCCGCGAGCGCTGGTCGGTGACGCCTTTCATCGAGTTCTTCAATCTTTTCAATCGCAACAATCCCGGTGCGAACTACGTCACTGACGTTGCCGCGCTTCCAGTGCCGCAGATCGAAGTGCAAAACGGAAACGTGACCGACATTTGCACAAATGCTGCCTGCACTACCACGCAGCCCATCACCAGCCTGAATCAACTCCGCCTGGCAGGCGGCGCGCTCGGAGATTTCTTCGGCCCGGGCACCACCGTCGGCATTCCATTCGCGGCGCAGCTCGGCGTCCACTTTTCTTTCTAGCGCTCTTCCTCGGAGTCAGGAGGGTCCCGATGCGCGCACCCCAAGTATTCCATCAGAGCCGCGAGGACCCCGGCCCCCGGAACTCATATCCAAAATTCAAACAACCACTGAAGCGCTTATTTTGCACACCTGGGGTCTTCTATTAGTTGACTTGCGACCGTCGCAGGCGCACCATTCGGATTAGCTGGGCTAGTTGCTCTTAACTGGGAAGTTGGCCTTCAGGTGCGATTTGGATAGCATCGCCCAAACTCTCGAAAATGTTGTCGAGCGTGCTCGAGCCTTGGAAGAAGTCCGCAAGAGAGACCTGCGCAACGGCGACATCGTCCTCGTCACCACCCAGAACTCGCAGTACACCATCTGGGTCCTCGGTGGCCCCCACTATTGGGTCTGGGGCGGCTGGTTCGACTCCCAACGCATGTCTCCCGTGCGCATGGCCATCAACGGCTGCACCTGGGGCGGCACAGCCATCAAAGGCGACATCGTAGCCGCCTGCGGCCTCCGCCTGGAATTCGGCAACCGCGTCCTAACCACGCGCATTCGCAAAATCCGCGTAATCCGCCAGGGCCCGCACTGCTCCATTAACTAGCCTCTCGCCTTTTATCGCCTCGGTCTGACCGCAGCCTTGCTAACACGGATGCTACATTCGTCGCGCCGGCATCCTGTTTACCCTGAGCCTCGAAGGGCCGGAGTTTTTCCATCCGGTGGCGTCGAACAAAATCCGGGCAATATCCTGGCGCTGCCCTCGTATGACTCGCGCAATTGCAATGCGTGGTTTATCAGGATCTCTTCGAAATCTGGGCCGCCAAAATCCTTACAACATGTGGACTTGATGAAACGCCAACAGTCTGCTACCGTGACTTCGGAACTATGGAAAGACGACGCCAGTACGGGGCAGAGCCAATAGGGGATCGGACGCCCCGAAGGACGGTTTCTAATCGTCAGTCAAAACGATTACAAACGGCCGTAACTCCAACAAAATAAAGAACCGAGCTAGTTTCTAATCGTATCAAAACAGGCCACATTCGAACGCAATTTGATCGGCGAAATGAGCCGCTCAGAGCCTGGAGTTGGCACTCGTAAGTTTGGCTGGAAGGCGGGTGGGCCGATGTAGCGCCGCACCGATTTTCGTGCGGCACTCGGAGGCACCCAAAGCCCGGACGAACGGGCTGCAGTTTACTTGGAACATTTTGGCTTGCCGGGAATCTAGATAGCTGCGTGCGGTCCACGCTACCCAATACTAGATCGGGAGGTTCCTGGTGGAAGTCCCCGTAACCGAGCGGCAAGCGAAAAAAATTCGCCGCCGCGAACTTCTGAAACTCAGCCCCGTCCTGCTGCTCGGCGCATTCGCCATTCCTACAATTCAGGAAATGCTGCTCAAGAAGGGCCTCGCCTTCCACGACTGGGCCGCCTCGCAATTTTTCCGGAAATCGCATCTCGCGCCAACTTTTTCCGATTCTGAAGTCGTGCCATTCGAAAAATTCCCAATCAACGATTACGACGTGGACGATCCCGGCGTGGATCTCGCTGCATGGAAATTAAAAGTGAGCGGGGACGTCGCCAATCCGGGCGAGTACACGCTCGATCAAATCCAGGCGCTGCCGCGCCAACGCCAAAACACGCGGCACATCTGCGTCGAAGGCTGGGACGTGATCGGCCGCTTCGGCGGCTCGAGACTTTCGAATTTTCTCCAGATGATCGGCGCGAATCCCCGAGCCAAATTTGTTTTTGTCGAATGCGCGGACGATTACTACACCACGATTGATATGGCCACGGCGATGCACCCGCAATCGCTCATGTGCTACGAAATGTACGACCGGCCGCTGACGCGCGAACACGGCGCGCCCGTTCGGCTCAGCATCCCTACGAAGATCGGCTACAAAAACGCAAAATATCTGACCAGCCTGCGCGTCACCGACGTATTAGCCAAGCAAGGCTACTGGGAAGATCAGGGATACAGCACTTACTACGGGATCTGAAGTTTTCTCGGAGGAACTTAACGGAGAGATTTAGCGGAGGATTTTGGCGGAGGAATTTCGCGGAGGAACGATGAATCCAGCAGTCCCGAAGAAAATTATGGCCTGGGAGTCGCCCCGCACCGGCATAGGCGTGCGCGCTGCGTACGAGCATCCATTCATTGTTCGCGCGTGCCATTGGCTGAATTCGGTTGCGTTGCTGGTTCTCATCGCCAGCGGCCTGCGGATTTACCTCGCGTTTCCAAGTTTCGGTCCGAAAATTCCGCAGCACAATTTCGTAACTATACCCAAGCAGTTGACCATCGGCGGATGGCTCGGCGGCGCGCTGCAGTGGCATTTCACCTTCCTGTGGATTTATATTGCCACCGGCGTAATTTATGTCGGCTATCAGATCTTCAGCGGGAATCTCCGGCAGGTGCTTTTCATGCCGCGCGATATTCGCGGTGTCTGGCCGATGGCGCGCCACTATTTTCTCTTCGGCGCGAAGCCGGAACTTTCGGAGCCCTATAACCCGCTGCAAAAGCTGGCTTACACTTCGGCGATTTTGCTGGGCATTTTCTCCGTGCTCACAGGCCTGGTGCTCATGAGCCCGGTTCAATTCTCATTTCTTGGAATATTGATGGGCGGATTTCACATGGCGCGCGTCTGGCATTTCCTCATAATGATTGCGTTTTTGCTTTTTCTCGGCGGTCATCTTGTGATGGTGATCTTGCACGGCTGGAATAATTTCGTCTCGATGTTGACGGGCTGGAAGAAGGATCCGGAATACCTCAGCTAGCGCAGAAACCGCGCGGGCTCTCGAAAACTGCGAATGGTATTTGAGGCGAAAGCCCGAAGCGATAGCGGAGGTTCGGACGCGCACGAGAACTCCGTCGCGCGCACCGAACGCCTTCTGATCGAGCGGATTCGGAACGGAGAGAAGGAGCTATTCGCGGATTTGATCCGGCCCTACGAGCGCCAGGTTTACGTGACCGCCGTCGCGATTTTGCAGAACGAAGCTGACGCCCAGGAAGTTGCGCAAGAGGCGATTCTCAAGGCATTCACGCACCTCTGGCAGTTTCGTGGAGATTCGCGCTTCAGCACCTGGCTAACGCGCGTCACGATCAATGAAGCGCGCATGCGCCGGCGAAAAGAGCATCGCGAAATCATGAAACATTTTCACGAACTCGAGACGCAGGATCAAGAAGGCGATTACATTCCCAAGGATTTTACAGACTGGCAGGAAATTCCTGCGGAGACGCTCGAGCGCAAAGAAGTGCGCGAACTCTTGGTGAAGGCGCTGGCGTCGCTCGCGGAAAAATATCGCGAAGTTTTCGTTTTGCGCGACGTGCAGCATTTGAGCATCGAAGAAACCGCGGAAGCGATTGGCGTCACGCCCGGAACCGTGAAGACCCGGCTCCTCCGTGCGCGGCTGATGCTCCGCGATCTTCTGGCTCCGGGGCTCAGCGGAAATTGGACGAGCCGTCTGCCGTTCGCGAAGGGGAGTAAGCCATGGACCTGAAGTGCGAAGACGTCTGGCGCGAAATTTCGAATTATATTGACGAGCAAGTCGATTCGGAACTGCGGCAGGATATCGCCCGCCACCTCGCTAGTTGCAAGAAATGCGCCGCGGTTTACGCCGGAACGCGGAATATCGTGCTGCTGTACGGCGACGAGCGCATGTTCAGTCTTCCGGCAGAATTTGCTCCTGCGCTGCGCAGGCGTTTGTCGTCAAAGCTAACTCCCGAGCGCGGATCGGACCTTGGTTGGGTATTGTCGCTTGCGGGCGCGGGACTGATTGCCGCGATGCTTCTCGTGTTCAGTCTGCCGCGCTTCGCGCCGCCTCCGTTGCGCGCGCCCATGAGCGACCCGGCCGTCAAGGCGGCATCCGGCATGGTCGCGGTGAACGACGAAGGAAAGACATTTCACGTTCCGGGATGCACTTTCCTGCACGGAAAATCGCGAATGATTCCGCTGGAGGAAGCCCTGCGCGAGGGCTACAACCCTTGTATCCGTTGTGAAAGCGAGTTCTTGCGGCGCGCCGACTCTGAGCCGGTGGATACGGATCCCGCGGAGCACGCGGCGATCGGTCAGTAGCTCCAAGTTTTTCGGGCGATTGAGCGGAATTTGTTAAGAGCGAAATTCTTTGAGCACCGAGGAATTCGCGGAATGCGATTCATTGGTATTTGCAAGGCGAGTTACTCCGGGCAACGCGCGTCCCCCCGCGCTGCCCGGAGTGAATTCGAATGGGGCGAGCGGTTAGTTATTCGGCTTTGAGGTGCTGTTCGACATGTCGTCGTGCTTCATGCTGTCGTCCTTCTTCATGTTGTCCGTCTTTTTCATGTTGTCGTCGTGTTTCATAGTGTCATCGTGCTTCATGTTGTCGGTCTTTTTCATGCTGTCGGTTGCAGCGGGTTTGGCCTTCGCGTCCTTGGACATCGTATCCTTCGCAGGGGCGTCCTTTTTCATGGCATCCGTCTTGGCAGGCTTGGCGTTTGCGTCCTTCGACATGGTGTCTTGCTTCATGTTGTCGTGCTTCATTCCGTCGTTTTTCTTCATGCTGTCGTCTTTTTTCATGCTGTCCTGTGACGACTGGTCCTGTCCGTTCTGTGCGAATGGGGAATGCGCCAACGGAAGCGACAAGCTACACATGAGTATTCCGCCAAACATCAGTTTCTTCATTGTTTCTCCTTGGACTTTGGAATTGGTAGTCCGCGTGAATTTGTTCGCGCGGCCGGATGATGCGATGCGCGGCGAAGTGCAAAGTTACAGACGCTTTTCTGCCAAGAAATGCGCGACGATTTGAAACTTTTGTTTTTTACGGGAATCCGATTGCCATGACATTCAGAACGCGCATTCACGCGATATGTGCTTTGATCATTCTGGTAGCGAGCTTCGGTTTAGTGGCTCGGGCGGGTGAGAATCTCAAACTGAATCCGAAGCTCGACTATTCGAGCGACAGCCAGGATGGTCCGCTCATCACCGGCGATCGAATGAGCGATGGCGCTGTAGCGGGCAAGCCGAACTACATCATCATGTACGGCGAGGCGTGCTACAACTCAAAGCGCCAGGCGCGGCGCACCGTTCATCTCTATGAGAAATACAAGGACCGCGTGAATTTTGTTGTGGTGGATTTGGACTTTCGCTCATCGCTCGCGCAGCAGGAACTGGTGAAAAAATACTACACGGGATCGATTCCTCACGTTACGGTGCTCGATCGCAACGGAAAGGCCGTGTATGACGACGCCGGCGAAGTCGATGAAGCGAAGATTTCTCAGATCCTTGATGCTGCTCTGAAATAAAATTTGCACGATGTCGATGAGAGATAAAAGTTCGAACGAATTATTCAGGCGTAGTTAAGCGCCTGGCACTCTACGCCGGAAACTCGCCTTCCCACCGCGCGATCACAACCGACGCGAGACAATTTCCGAAAACATTAACCGCGGTTCGGCCCATATCCATCAGCTGATCAATGCCGAAGAGCAGAAAAAGCGGCTCCGTCGGCATATGGAATGTGGTTGCAGTCGCGAGGACGATGACGAGTGAAGCGCGCGCGACTCCTGCCGTGCCTTTGCTGCTTATCAGCAGCGTCAGAAGCATTATCGCTTGCTGCCCAATACTCAAATGCAATCCTGCGGCTTGCGCGATGAAAATTAGCGCGAGCGATTGATAGAGGCTCGAGCCATCGAGATTGAAGCTGTAGCCCGTCGGCAGGACGAATGCCACGGTTTCGCGCGGCACGCCGAACGATTCCATTTGTTCCATAGCGCGAGGCAGCGCGGCTTCGGAGCTGGCGGTCGCGAATGCGATCGTTACAGGTTCGGCGACTGCGCGAAGAAATGCGCGCAGCGGAACGCGAGCCATCATCGCGATCGGAACCAGCACGCACAGGATAAAAACGAAGAGCGCGACGTACATCGTGGCGAGAAGTTTTGCGAGCGGTAGCCACACCCCCAAGCCGAGATGACCGATCGTGTAAGCGACTGCGCCGAACACGCCGATGGGCGCGAAGAGCATCACGATGTTGGTGAGCTTGAACATTGTTTCCGAAAGGCTTTCGGCGAACGCGACCATCGGGCGGCGCTTTGGCTCCGGTACGAGCGCGAGGGCAATCGCAAACAAGATGCTGAAAACTACGACTTGCAAGATCTGGCCTTCGGCGACGGACTTGGCGATGTTTTCGGGAAAGATGTCGGTGATGATCTGAGTCGCCGAGTGCGTTGTTACGGCCAGCGGCTCAGCCGATGTTGAGTTCGATGCTGATGCCGCGAGATGAACGCCTTCGCCGGCGCGGCTGATGGTGATGGCCGCGAATCCGATCAGGAGCGCCAGCGTCGAGACGATCTCGAAATAGACGAGCGACTTGATTCCGAGGCGGCCAACTTTCTTGAGATCTGCGTGGCCGGCGATTCCGACCGCGAGAGTGCCGAAGAGCAGCGGGGCGATGATGACCTTGATCAATCGCAGGAAAATCGTGCCGAGAAATTGCATATGCGCGGCTGCGCTGGGCCAATCGTGCCCAAATTCGGCTCCGGCGAATAGCCCCACGGCGATCCAGGCTGTGAGTGAACGGCGCGCGGTGGCGTAAACCGCGAGGAGTAAGATTGCGAGCCAGCGCATGAATATTGCGAGGGTGGAAATCCACGGCGCGCCCGAGCCGGAGGTGAGCGACACGGCGATCGCGGTGGCCGCGACAATGAGAGCCGCTGCGAGGAGTTTGCTTTTCACGTGGATTCCGACGCCATGATGGAGACGAACGGTATGCCGCACCGCGGCGTATGTCAAATGCGAGACAGGGCAATTCGACCCAAGGTTAGCTGGGGCAAAGGATAAGAACGCGGGCAGGTCCGATGTCAGGACTCCCGAAACCGGAGATGCCCACGCCACCGGAACGACAAAGATGCCGGGCCGAAGCCGCGGCGCTACAAGTGCCAGGAGTTGCGAATTGAGATATATTGCGCGTCGAGCGCGAGAGCTCGCTCAGGAGGAATCCTTGCTGGAATCGATTTGCAGATTTGTTGGCATCGCGCTGCTTGCTGTCGCAAGCGGCAGTCTTTCAGTTTCGGCGGCAGCGCAAGAAGTTCCGAAGCAGCTTGAGCCGCCCGCCGGAGAACAACTTCTAGTTCAGGTGCATGCGAAGGGGGATCAGGTTTATACGTGCAAGAGTGACGCGGCGCAATTTGCCTGGGCTTTGAAAGCTCCTGATGCGCAGCTTTTTGATAAGGATGGCAAATTATTCGGTAAACATTTTGTGGGGCCTTCTTGGGAGGCGAATGATGGGAGCCGCGTCATGGGCAAAGCTGTTGCGAATTCGCCTTCGCCGGATGGTGATTCGATTCCGTGGTTGCTTGTGACGGTTGTTAGTCATGATGGCAGCGGGGTGCTTTCGCGCGTTACATCCATTCAGCGCGTCCATACCAAAGGTGGCAAGGCGCCGGCGCCTGGGTGCGATGCTTCGCACGTTGGCAACGAAGTTCGCGTGGCGTACTCCGCGGATTACCGTTTCTTCGCTCCGAAGTGATCGTTCTGCATTTCTGCGTGGCGACACGAACTCATCTCATGCGCAGGGAGTCAAAGGCTGCCCGGCTGAAGCCGGCCGCTACAATTGCCGTTCGCGCGTTTTTCATTCGTGCGCGAAGTTTGGTATAAATGAGGGTTCGGATTTGGGTGCGGGCAACGCTGTAGCTGTTAATCTCTTCCAATTAATTAAGTTGGCGCGGCTTGCTGTGTCCTCTTGGGAGGCTGGCATTGATAGAAGTGCAGAATTTGACGAAGACGTTTGGCGACCGAACCGCAGTTGACCACATTTCCTTCACGGTAAATAAAGGCGAAATTCTTGGATTTCTCGGCCCGAACGGGGCGGGGAAAACCACGACGATGCGCATCCTGACCGGTTTTCTGCCGGCCACGAGCGGGACGGCGAAGATTGGCGGATTCGATGTGTTCGATGATTCCATCGAAGTGCGCCGGCGAATTGGATATTTGCCGGAGACGCCGCCGCTTTATACGGACATGAAAGTTGGGGAGTATCTCGATTTCGTCACGCGAATTAAAAACGTGCCAGCGGAGAAACGCGCGAGCCGGATTGAAGACGCGCTCGAGAAGACGAACATTACCGACAAGCGCGACGAATTGATCAAGCGGCTATCTCGCGGATACAAACAGCGGGTGGGAATCGCGCAGGCGCTGGTGCACGATCCGGACGTGATTATTCTCGATGAGCCGACTGTGGGGCTCGATCCGAAACAGATTATTGAAGTGCGGCATTTGATTAAGGGTCTTGCGGGGAATCACACAATTATTCTTTCGACGCACATTTTGCCCGAAGTGAGCATGACGTGCGATCGCGTGGTGATCATCAATCGCGGGAAGATTGCCGCCGTGGACACGCCTGCAAATCTGACGACGCAGCTCAAGGGCGCGCAGCATGTGCGCTTCGAAGCGCGGGCCGATGAAGCAGCATTGCGCGGCGCGATGCAAGAGATACCGGGCATCTCCAATGTGGTGATCGAACCGGTGGGATCGAGCGGAGTTCTTGCCGTCACTGTGGAATCGGCGGCGGGCCAGGATGCCCGAAGCGAGATCGCAGCGAAAATCGTCGGGAAGGGCTGGCCGCTATTGGAATTGCGCGGCGTGAGCCTGAGCCTCGAAGAAATTTTCTTGCAACTGACCACGGACGACGCTTCGCATGCGGTGGAAAGCAACACCTAAGTTTAAGTAAGGAGCCGAGCTCGAGATGAAGGGCTTATACGCGATTTATCGCAAGGAGATGGGGCATTATTTTGTTTCGCCGATCGCTTATATCGTCGTCGGCGTCTTTCTGCTGCTCACGGGATTTTTTTTCACGAAAATCCTCAGCATTCTTATCGAGCAGGCGTTCGAGATGGGAATGCAAGGAGGGCAATTTGGCGGCGTTGATGTGCCGTCGCTTCTCGTGCGTGATTTTTTTGGCGTCCTCGCATCGCTGCTGCTTTTTCTGACTCCGATTCTGACGATGGGCGTTTACGCGGAGGAGCGGAAGCGGGGAACGATGGAGCTGCTGATGACGTCGCCGGTGACGGACACGGAGATCGTGCTCGGCAAGTATCTCGCGCTGCTGACGCTTTTCGTGATCATGCTGCTGCCAACGTTTGCCTATGCAGCTTTCACATTTTTCCATAGTGATCCCGCGGCGCCGTGGCGCGTGCTGCTTTGCGCTTACCTGGGAGCGCTGTTGATGGGCGGAGTGCTTCTCGCGCTTGGATCGTTCTTCTCTTCGTTGACTGAAAATCAGCTTATCGCCGCGGTGCTGACGTTCGGCGCGTTTCTGATTCTCTGGGTGATTGATTTTGGTTCGCGCGGCTCGAGCACGGGCATCGGCGCGGCCATTCAATACTTATCGGTGATCAAGCATTACGACGATTTCACGCGCGGAGTGATTGACACTTCGAGTGTGATCTATTACGCGAGCTTTATTTTTTTGGGGCTCTTTCTTACGGTGCGCAGCATTGATTCGATGCGTTGGCGGCGCGCGTGAGGAGTTTGTGTGACGGCTCGGAGAACGGGCGGGCGAGGCGACCGCAGATCCCTCACTTCGTTCGGGATGACAACTGTGTGCTTGTTGGTTATCGCTGAGCCGATGGAGAGTAGCGGAGTTTAAGGCCCAGACGGTTTTTGATTGGGAGGATCGATAGAGATGAAATGGGACCGGCAAGAAACGCTCCGGTTCATCGGGACGCTTGGCCTGGCGCTGCTGGTGGGCGGATACTTGCGCTACACGGTTCAGGGCGAGCTCTTGCTGACGAGCAAGATTTTGATGATCGCGGGCGGCGCGGTGTTCGTGGGAGCGCTGGCGTTCGGGTTCCGCGAAGTGGTGGGATTCTTTAGCGGCCGCTCGGCGAAGCTTGGCACCAACGTCGCCACGCTTGTGGTCAGCGTCGTAGCCATTCTTGGTTTTTTGAATTTTCTCGGATACCGGCATCACAAGCGCTTCGACTTCACCACCGAAAAGCTCTACACACTCTCCGATCAATCGAAGCGAGTCGTGAGTGGATTGAAGCAGAATGTGGACATTATTCGTTTTGCGAAGACTCCCGATCAAGAACTGCGCGACCGGTTTACGGAATTCACGAGCCTCAGCCCTCGCTTGCGTTTCCGCGATGTCGATCCACAAGAGAATCCGGAGCTCGCGAAACAGTACGGCATAACGCGCATGAATCAAGTGGTGGTGACATCGAATGGCCACAACGAAATTTTGCAGGAAACGAACGAGCAAGACCTCACCAACGCAATCGTGAAAGTGACGCGGAATACGATCAAGACCGTATGCTTCGTGACAGGGCACGGCGAGAAGGCGATTGACGCCTCAGATGAGGAAGGATTTTCAGGGATGAATGATGCCCTGAAGAAAGAAAGCTATCAGACCAAGAGCGTCAATCTGGTCACGGAAGGCAGCGTGCCGACGGATTGCAATGTGCTTGTCGTCGCTGGCCCGAAGCAATCTTTCTTTCCTCAGGAAGCTGACATGATTGCGAAGTATCTCGACGCGGGCGGCGATGTGTTGCTGATGATTGATCCGCAAACGGATCCGAAGCTCGACAATGTCCTGGCAGCATGGAATATAAAACTCGGCGACAACGTGGTGGTGGATGCCAGCGGAGTGGGGCGGCTGTTCGGCACTGGGCCGGCGGTGCCGCTGGTGGTGGACTATGGAGAGAGCCCGATCACGCGCAGTTTTAGCGGCAGCATGACATTTTTCCCGCTGGCGCGGACGGTTTCCATTGCGGACAAGAATAAATCAGTGCCTGAAGATGTGGAATTATTGAAAACGTCGGCGCGCAGTTTCACGATTCCGAATTTGAACGTGAAGGAAGTGCAATTCGATCCGAAGACCGCCGGGCCGCTTTCGCTTGGGGTTTCTGCAGAGCGCAAGAATCCGCCGGGAGAAAATAGCGCGAAAGGCGGGCACTTGGTCGTGATCGGGAATTCGGAGTTCGCGGCGAATAAATGGGCTGGGTTACAGCGCAACGGCGATCTCTTCATGAACACGGTGAATTGGCTGGCGCAGGATGTGGACTTGATTTCGATTCGGCCGAAAAGTCCGACGAACCGGCGCGTCACATTTACTGAAACGCAGCAGCGCGAACTGACCTGGTTCAGCCTGCTGCTTTTGCCGGGAATTGTGATTCTTTCGGGCGTTTATATCTGGTGGAAGCGGCGGTAATCCACCATGAAGAAGACTACGGTAGTCATCGTTCTGGTCGCGGCGGCGCTCGCTGCCTTCGTTTATTTCTACGACCTCAAACACACCAAACCGAGTTCGACCCCGGGTGAAATCGACGCCGATACCTCCGGCTCAAGCGAAGACAACACAAAGGCGGCGTTCACGTTTACGCCGTCTGATGTGGCGACGATGACGATTGAACGAGCGGGCACAGCCGTGGCGCTTGAGAAACGCGCGGAGGCGTATTACATGACGCAGCCCTACGCAACGCGGGCGGATCAATCGGGAGTGGGCGCGATCGCCGGCGAACTCGCAAGCGTTCGAGTGAGCCGCACGATAACGGCTACGCCGGAGCAACTGGCGACTTTTGGACTTACGAAGCCTGAAGTTGAGATTGATTTCAGTTTGAAGAATGGAGCGAAGCACAAACTGAAGCTTGGCAGCAAAGATTTTTCGGGGACGAGCGTATATGCACTGGTGGATGATGCGAAGGACGTTTCGATCCTGCCAGACACGATTTTGACCAGCAGCAACAAGCCGGCGGATGATTTTCGCGATCAATCTGTGCTGAGTTTTCAGACGAGCGATGCGACTTCCTTCGATCTTAAGAATGAATCCGGAGAAATTGCGGCGTCGAAGCATGATTCCACGTGGAAGATCGAGAAGCCGAGGCCAGCGGCTGCGGACAGCGCCGCGGTTTCAACGTTTCTCGACACGCTGGCGACGGGGCAAGTGGCGTCATTCGTTGACGACACTTCGCCGAATGCTGTGAAGTACGGATTGTCGAAGCCGGCGGTGAGTTTCCGCGTAGAGCTCGGCGGCGGGAAATCGGTCGAGCTTGAAGTCGGGAAAAAGGATGGCGACAGTTACTACGCGCGGCAAACTTCCCAGCCGTTCATTTTTCGAATAAAAGAGACGCTTTACAAAACGCTCGGGCAGAAATTATTCGATTTTCGCGACAAGCAATTGGTTCACGTTAGCGAGGACGACGTGGTCCGCGTGGATATTCAAGAAGCGGGAGCCACGGAAGCGTGCGTGAAAGATTCGAATGGAGAGTGGAGCGCGAGCCAGCCGGCGGGCGCAAAGGCAAAGCCGACGAATTGTCCGAGCCTTTGGGGCTCATTGCGCGATGCGCGGGCCACGAATATTCTCGACACGCCGAGCGGCGCCATCAGCGCTCAACTTGCAAAACCGGCGATTGAGGCAACACTCACGGACAAGGCGGGGAAGAGGACGGAGGTTCGCTTTTCCACGGCGTCGGGGAAGTCGGTTTATGCGCGGTCGAGCAATGGGCCGGAGATTTTTGAGCTCGACAAACAGATTCTCTTGGACCTGAATCCATCGAATAACTCGGTACACGATTAGGACGCTACGCTGTACGCGGCGAAACCTCACTATGAGTCGGAGAAAAATGCCGGCGCTTTGCCGACGGTAGGAAAGAGCGGGCGGGTCTTAGACCCGCCCCTACGAAGAAGCAAATGCCTGAACCGCTGGGGAAGTTAGTGGCAGCGTGCCTGTGGTTCGTCCTGTGTACGCGGCCACGTGGCCAGCAGCGCGACCGAGCCATCCACGGGCGAGACGTAGACATAAAAAACGCAGGTGTCGCCTTCGAGTTCGAAAAAGTGCGGCCGTTTCAAATCGGGGCGCACGCCTGTACCACTTGCGAGCAACCCGCGCAAAGTCTCGAGCGTCTCGGGGGAGTGATGTCTCAAATCTTTGATTTCGAAGCGATTTTCGACGGCCATTTCAGCTACCTGATTCGCATTGCATTCGCAGCCCATTGTTCTGTCCTCACCAGCTAATACGCTTGACTCTGCAGAAAAGTTCCAGAGACTCGCTGTTTCTTTGCTTAATAGTCACCTTTTATTAGACGTGAGCGGGCGAACTTCGACTCAGAGAAGACGTGAAAATGTGCAGGACTTGCCATCCGGGAGGTATACTTCGAGTATTCCGAGGTTAACCCATAAATAGTCACTTGCGCGCCCTCATTGGAGTTGTAATAGTTGGGATCAGTGGAATTCAAATCCAGCGTGCTGCGCGCTTACGAGAGCCTTGAAAATTGAAAAAGAAAAAGAACTCGCCCACGAAGAGAACGGCCAAGAAACAATCCCGGTTTCATCGCGACCGCCGGCGGAAACATCGTCACTGGCAAGTGACAGTTTATTATCACGACGGTGAAAAATTCGCGCGCGTCTATATCGATCGTGAACGCGCGGAACGGTTCGCCGCCCGCCAGAAGAAATCGCCGGTGGTGCGCGGCGCCCGCATTCTGGAAGTGGACTGAAACAGGCCGGTCAGGCGAAATCCGCCTCCGGAGAATCCAAGCGATGTATTCGAATCCGACTGTGGTGGTGTCGAAAAGCGCGAGCGCGGCACTTGTCGCAATTCGGCGCTACATGCTATAAATAAAAAAGCGGTTGCGGCACACCTTAGTTCGCGGGATTCGTATAGTGGTAGTACGCCACCTTGCCAAGGTGGAGGCGAGGGTTCGATTCCCTTATCCCGCTCCATTCGCCGACGTTTGAAGATCCGAAGATTCTTCCTCGCGACTTAACTCGCTCCATTTAGCTGAGTATTCCGGGTAGCGCGTTGCGACGATGAGCACGCCGTGCTAGAGTTCTGCGCCTCGAGCCCTCAATGCTGGCGTACCTCTGCGGCCCAATTGAATTTGCGGACGGCGGCGGAAAGCTATGGCGCCGCAAACTCGCCCCTTTTCTTAAGGAACAGTTGGGACACCGCTTCTACGATCCCGCGGAAGACGAAAAGAAAAATCTTACCGACGAGGAAGTCGCGCAGTTCCGCGAGTGGAAGCAGACCGATCCCGAAAGATACCGGCGAGCCATCCGGAAGATTATTCAGTTCGATCTGGATCTGATCGAGAACAGAGCCGATTACTTGATCTGTTATTGGGACAACCCTGTGGGTGGAAGCGGCGGCACTGCGGCGGAATTGACCGCGGCTTTTAGGAAGGGCATTCCAGTCTATCTGGTTACGCCGGTGCCAATGGAACAGGTGAGCGGCTGGATGATTGGCTGCTCCGATCAGGTGTTCACGACGATTGAGAGCTTGAAAGAATTTCTTACGGGGCGCTACGGGCGCGAAAAACAGAGTCCGCTCTGGAAGGATTGAGCGGAGAGCGCGCGGCGAAGATCAAAAAACAAGAGCCTTTTGTTCGATTTTTGTATTCGTCTTGTTAGTCGACGTTAGTCCTTACAGTAGATGAACAAAATCATTGTTGCGGTAGGAAGCACTCGACGCCCAAAGTTGAACGCCGTTACGGATGCGCTTGCGCTCTTTGGCAAGCTGCTTGATCCCGAAGCGATATTTGAAGTCGCAGGCGTGGAAGTGGCGAGCGGAGTCGGCCACACGCCGCTTTCGCGTGCGGAACTCATGGCGGGTGCGCGAAACCGTGCGGAGTCACTTCGCGCGATTTCGGAAGAAACGAGCGCTCCATGGGAATTCTTCGTAGGCCTCGAAGGCGGATTCGATGTTGTACGCGACCGTGACGAGCGGTTGGCGTTTCTTGAGAGTTGGGCCTACGTACTTGATCGAAATGGCCGCGGCTGCTTCGGTCGGTCCGGCGCTGTGCTGGTTCCCGAGCCGCTTGCACGAGCCGTTGTGGATGAAGGAATCGAGCTTGCTGTTGCCGTAGATCAATTCGGCGGCGGACGGGGCATTCGCGATGCGCAGGGTGCCTGGGGCGTGCTGACTCGCGATCTTGTGACGCGGCAGGATGCATTCCGGATGGCGCTTATTGGCGCGTTCGCGCCGTTTTACAATGCTGCTGCATTTCGCGCGAACGAGGCGAAGGCCTCGGGATAATAGGGGCAGGTGTTGGTTCGGCAATTCGCGGCCCGCTGTGTTAATTTAGGGCTACGAATCCGAGATTTAGGGCATGCGAGGCACGGAGGTTTGGCGCGTGGATATCGTTAAGGGCAATATGGGATGGATCGAGGTGGTTGTCGGTCCGATGTTTTCCGGCAAGAGCGAAGAATTGATTCGCCGGCTGCGGCGCGCGGAGATTGCCCGGCAGCGGGTGCAGATTTTCAAACCCGTGATTGACCAGAGGTATTCGGTAAACGGAATCGTCTCGCATTCGGGCTTGGAGCTGGGCTCGGATCTGGTGCGGACGGCGGAAGAAATCCTGGAAAAAGTTGAGCCGCGGACGGAAGTGATTGGAATTGACGAAGGCCAGTTTCTTGGCGATGGGCTGCTTTCGACGTGCAATAAGCTCGCCGATGCGGGAAAGCGCGTGATCGTGACGGGTCTCGACACCGATTTCATGGGCCGCCCGTTCGAGCCGATGCCTCGGCTGCTGGCGATGGCCGAAGAAATCACAAAGCTTCTGGCGATATGCGTCCGGTGCGGGAATCCTGCGGTTCACACGCAGAGGCTGGTCGCATCTGAGGAATTGATCGTGGTCGGTGCAGGCGGAATGTATGAGGCGCGCTGCCGGCGCTGCTTTGAGCCGAATCTTTCGACGCAGAAAATTGACGAAGAAAAGGCGTCCACGGTGAAAGTTCGTGCGGCGGTCCGATAGTTTCTTGCTTCTGGCCAGTGGGATCTGCCGCTCTCCATGGAACGGCGGCGCGCCCTTCAGTTGGGCGGCTTGGGCTTCCGCTTGGCGTAAGAGTGGCTTAAAATAGGCGTTGAGCCGTAAATGACCCGCTGGGCTTATCTCGCTGCAATTGCCATCCTGTTCGGTGGACCGGATGTCCCGAAGACGTACGGGTTCCGCTCCCCTACGCCGGGACTTGCCGGCGCGTCGGTTCCCAACGATACAAATTTTTCGCAACCAAATGATGTGCATCCTGGCGACTGGCACCCGAACGATTCCGAGCCGAGCGCTCCGCCGAGCGTGCTCGTTTCTGTGTCTCAGGCGGCACACGGCTCGAAGCCACTGCCGCTCAAGCAATCTTCCCGGCTGGAAATCGTTCGGTACATTTCGGGCGAATTCGTTCATGCCGATAAGCCGCTGCCCGGCGCGAAGAGGGGTTTTCGGATTGTTGTGGGCAAACCGCTCGACGAGAAATCTCTGAAATACGCTTTGGCGAATACGGGCATTGCCGTGAATCCAGGCGATACGGTTCAGATTACGCGCATCGAATTTCGCGAAAAGGAAATCGCGATTGATTTGAATGGCGGCTCCGCGCGCCACTTCCGGCTCCGCGATCATCTTCAGGTTGGGGTCGGTGGCGCTCCTACACCGGTCACAACCACGAGTCCGGACACTGGCACCGAGCAGCGCGTGGGCGCGACGCTGATTCTCGATTATGGCAAGCCGCTTCCTGACATGAGCCCCGATGACGTGAAGCGCGATCTCTCTCCTGTACTCGAATTCGAACAGGAGAAATCGGCGGCGGTGAATTGGGTGGATACGCTCCCGCCCGAATATAAGCAGGCGATTCAGGAAGGTCACGCGGCTGTCGGAATGAATCACGACATGGTTATTGCCGCACTAGGGCGCCCCGACCACAAGGTTCGCGAGAGAAATGATCAAGGCGACGAGACCGAGGATTGGATCTACGGAACGCCGCCCTCGAAGACAGTCTTCGTCACGTTTATCGGCGACAAGGTAACGCGCGTGCGAGAATTCAACTGAAGAGGTGTGTCGCGGCGCGACTTTGTGATTTTCGACATCTTTTCCTTGCGTTGACTTTTTCCCGTTCGCAACCTAGCATCTTTTGTTCAGAGTAACTCGCGCGAAGCCTGCAGTTCCGGGCTGCAAACAAGCAAAAACTTCGGAGGAAGAATGCCAGTCAAAGTCGGTATCAATGGATTCGGCCGCATCGGCCGCAATATTTTTCGGGCAGCTCTGGGCGACCCGGCGGTCGAGATCGTCGCGGTGAACGACATCACGGATCCGAAGACGCTCGCGTATTTACTGAAGTACGATTCGATTCTCGGCAATCTGACGCACAGCGTGACGCACACGGACAATTCCATCGCCGTGGACGGCAAGGCGTTTCGCGTATTCAAAGAGAAAGATCCCGCGCAGCTCGATTGGCCTTCCGTTGGCGCGGAGATCGTGATCGAATCCACCGGCATATTTACTTCCGGGCCAGATGGACGGAAGCACATGCGCGGTCCGGTGAAGAAGGTGATCATCTCGGCGCCCGCGACAGATCCCGACTTCACGATCGTTCTTGGTGTGAACGACAAGGCGTACGATCCGGCGAAGCATAACGTCATCTCGAATGCGTCGTGCACGACAAACTGCCTCGCGCCAGTCGCCAAGGTGTTGCAAGACACCTTTGGGATCAACGTCGGCACGATGACCACGATCCACTCTTATACGAACGACCAGAAGCTTCTCGATTTGCCGCACAAGGATTTGCGCCGGGCGCGCGCTGCGGCGCTTTCCATGATTCCGACTTCGACCGGCGCGGCGAAGGCGTTGCATCTCGTGATTCCTGAACTGAAAGGGAAGCTCGATGGGTATGCGATGCGCGTTCCGACTCCGAACGTCAGTGTGGTGGACCTAACGGTGTTCACCGATCGTCCTGCGACGGTGGAAGCCGTCAATTCGGCCTTGCGCAGGGCGGCTGAGGGGCCGATGAAAGGAATTCTCGCGTACACGGAAGAAGAACTGGTGTCCGCGGACTTCAAGGGCAATCCGAATTCTTCGATCGTTGATTCGGCGTATACGCGCGTAGTCGGCACGAATTGCGTAAAGGTGCTCGCGTGGTACGACAATGAGTGGGGGTACTCGTGCCGTTGCCGCGACCTGATTAAATTCCTGGCAGCGCGATTGTAACGGACTGCCGCAATTTCGCGCTTGGATGATTTCTATTTTTGGCGCGGCAATGGATTCGCGGCTGCGCGGCTCACCAGTGCGTCGTTGTTTCTATGAATAAGCTTTCGATTCGCGATCTCGAATTGAGCGGACGGCGCGTCTTTATCCGCGCGGATTTCAACGTGCCACTCGATAACGGCAAAGTGGCCGAGGATACGCGCGTGCGCGAAACGATTCCCACACTGCGTTTTGCGATTGAGCGTGGCGCGCGGCTTGTACTGGCATCACATCTTGGCCGGCCGAAAGGGAAGCGCGACCCGAAATATACGCTCAAGCCTGTGGCTGCGCGTTTGAGCGAACTCATCGGGATGCCGGTGGATTTTGCCGCGGATTGCGTCGGAGCTGAGGCTGAAGCGAAGAGCCGCGCTTTGCGGGATGGCGGGATCTTGCTGCTCGAGAATGTCCGCTACCACCCCGAGGAAGAAGCGAACGACGAGAATTTTTCGCGACAGCTTGCTTCGCTGTGCGATCAACTCTTCGTGTGCGACGCTTTTGGTTCGGCTCATCGAGCCCATGCATCGGTTGTTGGAATCACGAAATTCGTCACGCGGGCTGCGGCGGGATTGCTGATGGAGAAAGAGTTGACATATCTGGGCAAGGCGGTCACGAATCCCGAGAGGCCGTTCGTGGCGATTCTCGGCGGTGCGAAAGTTTCGGACAAGATCGAGGTGGTGCAAAATTTGATGCGGCTTGCGGACGAAATGTTAATTGGCGGAGCGATGGCGTATACGTTCTTGAAGTCGCAGGGCCTTCCCGTTGGGAAATCGCTGGTCGAAAACGACAAGCTCGAACTGGCCGGCGATTTACTTTCCCAGACGAGTGCGAAGAGCTTCCAGTTTCGATTGCCGGTGGATCACGTCGTCGCGCAATCGCCCGGATCCGCCGACACGCGAATAACCGATATAGCGCACACGCCGCCCGATTGGATGGGGCTCGACATCGGGCCGAAGACGATCGAAATATTTCGACGGGATATTTCGACGGCGCGGACGATTGTGTGGAATGGCCCGATGGGCATGTTTGAAAAGCCTGCGTTCGCTGCCGGAACTCTCGCAATCGCGCGCGCGGTGGCTGAGGCTACGGCGAAGGGCGCGACGACGATTGTCGGCGGGGGCGATTCCGTCGCTGCGGTTGAGGAAGCCGGCGTCGCCGATAAGATTTCGCATATCTCGACCGGCGGAGGGGCATCGCTCGAATTTCTTGCGGGTCGCGAGCTGCCGGGCGTCGAAGCCTTGACCAACAAGAGCTGAACGGAAGAAGGATTCTTCGCTGCGCTCAGAATGACGACGCTAGGAAGCCAGGGTGCGGCGAAGCAGCGCAAATTGAGGAGATGCAATTGCGACGGCCGGTGATCGCCGGAAACTGGAAGATGTTCAAGACGCAGGCGGACACGCGCGCATTTTTCGAACGTTTTTTGCCGCTGGTTGCGGCGGCAACTCACTGCGATATTGTGGTTGCGCCGCCCTTCACCGCGCTTGCTGCCGCGGCCGATGCGGCTCGAGGCTCGACGGTAACGATCGCGGCACAGGACGGTTTTTGGGAGAAGGAAGGCGCGTTTACGGGCCAAGTTTCGATGGGCATGATCGTCGAGACCGGCTGCCAAGGCGTCATCATCGGCCATTCTGAGCGGCGGCAATTCTTCGGCGAGTCGAACGAAACCGTGAACAAGAAGCTAAAGGCCGCTCTCGCTGCCGGGCTCCGGCCCATCGTGTGCGTCGGCGAAACGCTGGCTGAGCGCGAAACGAATCTCACCCATGCCGTGCTGGAGAAGCAATTTGAGGGCGCGTTCGTTTCGTTGACCGGGGATGAATTCTCACGTATTCTGCTTGCGTACGAGCCAGTTTGGGCCATCGGCACGGGTCGCACTGCGACGGCGGAAATGGCTGCCAATAGCCACCGTTACCTGCGGGAGTTGGCTCAGAAGAGATTCACGTCCGAGCGAGCCTCCGCACTTCGTATCCTCTACGGCGGCAGCGTCAAGCCCGACAATGTCCGGGGATTGATGGCGCAGGTGGAGATAGACGGCGCCCTTGTAGGCGGAGCGAGTCTGGACGCGCAATCCTTCGCATCAATTGTTAATTTTTAGGGCGTAAATTTATAAGCGGTTGAAGTCTCGGCACAGGATGCCGGTGTTGGGCGATGCGCCGAGTGGGAGCCAGGGAATGCCGACGGAAGCAAAATGGGCGTTGTCGTTGTTGATCGCGGCTGGCGTGATTTTTCTCGGTTGGAAATACGTGCCAGTGCTCGTGGCGTTGCACATCATGGTTTGTTTTGTGCTGATCCTCGTGATCATGCTGCAGAGCGGCAATGCGGCGGATTTGGCGGGCGCGTTTGGAGGCGCGGGCAGCCAGACGGCGTTCGGGCCGCGCGGAGCCGCGACGTTCCTTTCCAAGGCCACCACGTGGTGCGCGATCGTGTTTATGGTGACTTCGCTCACGCTTTCCGTGAAGCGCACGCCGGAAGATGTTTCGATTGGCGGCAGTTCCGTGCTCGAACAAACAACAAAGACCACGCCAGCTCCGGCGCCTGCGAAGCCAGCGGGAGCGTTGCCGAGCTCGGCACCCGGGCAGACACCGATGAAAGTTCCGGCACCGCCGCCAGGATCCCAGAAGCCCGCTCCTCAGAAGTAGCGGCTTCTGCTACAATTTCCAAAGATTCCTCTCATTGCGGAAGTGGCGGAACTGGCAGACGCACCATCTTGAGGGGGTGGCGCCGTGAGGCGTGAGGGTTCGAATCCCTCCTTCCGCATTCAAACCTTCAAAGAGCAGCCGTAAAATACCTTCCTGCCTTGTTACTTAAATCGTCGTGGTCGATGCAGCGTTCTTTAGCGAGACGATCATGCGTATTCCGGGCGGATCGAGATTCGCAACGGTTACTGAGGCGCCAAATAATGCGAGGATGCGGGACGCTACGGCTGGGCCTAACCCCAAATCGCCGCCAGATGTGCTCGCTTCACTGACTGCGAAGAGATCGAAGAATCTTGCCAACGCAGGGCCGGGGATTTTCCTGCCGTGACCCTCGATGATGATTCTTGAAAAATCTGTTTCGACGTTAACCGACATCCGCACAGTTTCGCCGTCAGCGGAGAATTTGACGGCCGTTTCAAAGAGAGTGTGCAACGCCTTTATTAACAAGCCCTCGTCTCCGAGGACGAAATCCCGATTGGTCGAGGGCGGAGTAAGCGTTATCCGGCGCGATGCGGCGAAATCCGCGGTTCTCTCGATTGCGCGAGTCAGCGCCTCCGGCAACGAGACCGCTGCAGTTCTCAAGTGCTCACTCTTCACGTCGATTTGAGTGAGGAGCAACGCGTCGTCCAGTATTGAAATAATTCTGCGACGAGATAATTCAAACATTTCCTGGAGTTCGTCGTTCTTCGGAGAAGAAGGTGCGCCTCCCAAGATAAGCTCGCTGATACCGAGAAGGCCGTTGAGTGGCGTGCGGAATTCGTGCGAGATAAGATTCAGGAAATCGTTTTTTGAACGATCGAGAATGGTTAGCCGCTCGTTTGCCGCTTCCAACTGTTCATGGCTCTCGTGCAGAGCCTGTTCGGTTTCTTTGAGTTCCGTAATGTCAAAACCAACGCCGTGAATGGCGTACGGCCGGCCATCTGCATCGCGGATCATTTTGGCTTCGCATTGGAACCAAACAACGCGGCCATCGCGCGCGATAACGCGGTAGGCGGATTTCAGGGGAGTCCCCGCAACGAACATTTCTGCGGCTTCCGCGCTCCACCTCTCTTTGTCGTCTGGATGAACTTGCCTGTACCAGCTAATGGGATCGCGAAGCCATTCATCCTGCGAGAAGCCCAGGGATGCCTCGATCTGCGGACTCACGTAAACGTCGCCGATGCCTTTATCGAGAGAAGCCATGAAAACAACAGCTGGGAGTTGCTCGACGAGCGACCTGTATCGCATTTCATCAGTGAAGGCGTTATACGATTCGGATTGAACGGTGAAGGACTGGGGGCTAAGCGGGTCGTTGTGGGAGAACACGTCGGCTAGCGCTTTAAGTGTGGCCTCGGCATCCGCGAGATCGGCCGTCGATTGGCCCGGTTTCGAGGATGGAATATCCTCGAGCGGTATTACCGGTGATTTTGTGCTCTCCCTCATCATTGGTTTTTCACACTAAGTTTTTCCGTACTGAGTTTTTCCGGACTAACGCGGTTTCTGGTCCAACACGAATGCCTTTCGCGCGAGCGGAGCGGTTGTCGATTAGAAGGGGGGACTGCTTGTGCAGCGTCCTGCCGGTGACCCTGAGATTACTGTACGGGGAAAGGAAGCTGGCGAGGGCCGGATTGCGTACATGTGTCTAGATGAATATCCGGGAAGAGAACAGCATTTTCGACGAGGTTGAAGGGACACAAGTTTCCGTAAGTGTCGCATCCAGTAGGCTTCGTTTTTCATTTTGCGCTTCTCGCGATAGCGCAGATAATGAGCCGTTGCGTTTGGAATTGCAGCCGTTTTATCCATTCTAGGGACTTACGAATGCGCGATTTCCCGATTGTAGACATTTCCGAATTCACAGCCACGAAATCCGCCACCGGTTCTTCCGACGCGAAGCGGGCGGTTGCGCGGCGCGTGGACGAGGTGTGCCGCGAGACGGGATTTCTGGCGGTATCGGGTCATGGAGTACCACCTGAAATCATCGAGAACGCTTGGGCCGCAGGGCGCGCGTTTTTCGAGCTTGCGACGGAGAAAAAACTCGCCGTCAGGATGTTGTACGACGGATATCCGTACGGTTACTCGCCGCTGCAAGCGGAGGCGCTGGCGAAATCGCAGGGAAATGAGACGCCGCCTGACTTGAAGGAGAGCTTCAATATCGGGCCGCTTGAACAGAAGGTTCATGTTGAAAACGATCCAGACGCGGATTTTCGATACGCCGCGAATATCTGGCCATCGGAGCCAGCAGGATTTCAGGATGCGGCCACGGCATATTACCGAGCGCTGAGCGAGCTTGCCGCGAGGATCATGCGCGTATTCGCGCTGGCACTTGATCTGCCGGAGAATTATTTTGAAGATGCGATTGACGATCCGATCAGCGCCATGCGGATGTTGAATTACCCTCACACCGGTGTGACGCCGAAACCGGGACAATTACGCGCGGGCGCGCACTCCGATTACGGCAGCTTGACGATTCTTCTGGCTGATGCCGCGCCGGGAGGGCTTGAAATCCGCTCGCCGGAAGGGCAATGGGTCGCCGTGCCGAACCTGCCGGGCGCGTTCATCGTCAACATCGGCGACCTGATGGCGCGCTGGACCAATGACCGTTGGATTTCCACATTGCATCGCGTCGTGAATCCTTCACCCGATCAGAGCGGATCGACGCGGCGGCAATCGTTTGCATTTTTTCACCAGCCGAACTGGGACGCGGAGATTACTTGCATTCCGACGTGCCTCGCGGAAGGCGAGAAGCCGAAGTATCCTCCGGTGCGGTCGGGTGAATATTTGATGAACAAGTTCCGAGGGACTACGGTGAAAGTGGATGCGGCATCGGCAGGGTCGGAAGCGATCTCCAAAACCTGAAATTCCATTCCAAGATTACGGCTTGCCACGCAGAGCTGCGTGAGCCACCGCGATTTGAGCCGCCACGCTCGCGTTGCTAACAAGCAAATCCATGTTGGCCTTCAGTGTCGCGCCTCCGCTGGCCTTCGACAAATAGCTCAACAGATAAGGCGTAACGGCCTTTCCTTGGATGCCTTCGGCGTCTGCTGAAACTAATGCCGCAGCGATGAGCGATTCGGTCCTCGCGCGATCGAGCACGCTCGACTCCGGCGGCGGATTGCAAAAAACGATTCCCGAGGCGAGACCGAGATCCCATTGAACGGTCATGAGGCGAGCCGCGTCTTCAGGAGATTCGACGCGCAAATCCAGCGCGAGACCGCTATCGCGCACATAGAATGCGGGGAAACTGCTCGTGCGGTAGCCCACGACCGGAACGCCTAGTGTTTCCAGCAATTCGAGAGTGCGGGGCAAATCGAGAATAATCTTGGCGCCGGCGCAAACGACGGCCACGGGAGTCCGAGCGAGTTCCGCGAGATCGGCGGAGATGTCGAGAGTTTCTTGCACGCCGCGGTGCACTCCACCGATCCCGCCAGTCGCGAATACTGAAATTCCGGCGTGAGAGGCGATCAACATCGTGGCTGCGACGGTTGTTGCTCCGGGTTTGCGCGCCTGGAGCACGGCTGAGATATCGCGGCGGCTCACCTTGTGAATTCCATCAGTGTTCGCGAGCAGTTCGATTTCCTCAGTCGAGAGCCCGACGATAAGCTTGCCATTCAGGAGACCCACCGTTGCAGGGACAACACCTTCCTTGCGGACCGCGGCTTCCATGCGCTGGGCCGTTTCGAAATTGTGCGGACGAGGCAGGCCGTGCGAAATCACTGTCGATTCAAGGGCAACGACCGGGCCGCCACGAGCGAGCGCTGCGGCGACTTCGGGCCGGATGTCGAGGTACGGATTCACGAGCTGGCTGTGCCTGACCTTTTCAAGTTTGATTCGATGCGATCGAGAACTGATTCCCGGCTCAGATTCGGTGCGATTGATTCCTCGGTCTCGAGCGTGAGACTGGCTGCCGCGAGGCCCCAGAGCGCCGGATCGTGGCGATCTTTTGCAATCATCGCAAACGCGAAGCCGGCGACGAGCGCATCTCCAGCGCCTGTCACATCGCTCACCTCTCGCGCGGGAATCGCCGGGATAAATCTTGCCGGCTTTCCATCGTCCAAGCAAATTCCGTCCTCACCGAGAGTCACAACTACCGTGCCAACGCCTCGGCGCCGAATCGCAGCGGCAGCCTGGACAACGTCATCGCGAGTGGCGACGGTAAGCCCGCTCAACACGGCGGCTTCTTTCGTGTTCGGAAACAACACGTCAATCCTGTCGAGCACGGAGCGCAGCCGGACCGATTTGGCGACGGAAATCGGGTCAACGAATATCTCCGCGTCGGCTTTGTTTGCGCGCAACAGGCGCTCGATGGTCGCGGCGGGCAGATTGGCGTCGAGGATCCAGAATTTGGACTTCGCAATCGCGGGTGCGATGCCGTCGGCCCAAGCCAGGTCAAGCTCGTCGAAGATCGCCATGTCCGCCAGGCCGATAAAGAGCTGGCCCTTTTCGTCGAGCACGGCGGTGTAACTCGCGGTGGGCCGGTTGGATGAACGGCTTACCCCGGAGAGATCCAGATCGGGCGATTCCAAGTCGCGCAAGACATGATCTCCCGCGCTATCGCGGCCGACGGCCGAAAATATCGCCGCCTTGCAGCCGAGCTTCGCGAGGTTTCGCGCGATATTGCAAACAACGCCGCCGGGGCACGAGCTGACTGCCACCGGATTCGAAGTGCCCGGATGGAGCGGTTCGATGACGCGGGCTTTGCGGTCAACGACGATGCCGCCGATACAGGCGACTGTGTCTGCATTTCTTGCACTCATATCGCGTGAATCCGGCGTTCCGGCCGGCACGCACGACATCATATCAAGACAATGCGGCGATTCGACTCGGGACTGCGTGTGATCCGGCGGGCGAAGGGGCAGCGCGCTCGCGCCATTGCTGCCTACGACCGGCGAATGACCTGAGCGGCAATCCAGCCGGCGAGAATCAGCCCGACCAGCATTTCCCATCCGTAGGAATTTCCGTACGTCGCGACCGGAAAGTGATGGCTGAGCATTATGAAGACCGTGGGAACCGCCATGAATGTGTTGTGCTTGGAGCGAAGCTTGGCCTGTGCGCCGAGGGCTGCGTCGAATTTGGCGCCCGCCGCGGCCGCCGCGATCATTTTCCGCTGCGCGGGAAGAATTCGCATCCAGACGTTGAGCGTCATGATCGTTCCGAACAGTGCCCCGACGTGGATGTACGCGGCGCGGCCGCTGAATACGTGAGACAGGCCCCAAGAGAGTAAAGCGATCGCGACGATAGAAAACGCGGCGAACCCTATTTCGGATTTGCCCAGTGCCGATTGCGCGGCGGTGTCGTAGACGATCCAGCCGATCGCCAGGACTCCCAATCCGATCATCACTCCAAATCCGACGGATATATCGGCTACATCGGTGTCTATCAGCGCGCCGCCGATGTAGTAGACAAGAATCAGCAGGACCATTCCGCTGACCCACGTCATGAGAGCTTCCCAACGGAACCAGTGGACTTGTCCGGGTGCAACGCCGAGAGTTTTCTGCTTCTCGACGGTGTAAAAACCGCCGCTATGGACCATCCACAACTGTGGGAGCGTTTCGCGTCCTGCCGCCGATTTCTCGAGATTTCCGAATTGGCCGTCGAGCCACGTGAAGTAGTACGTCTGACCGACCCACATAATGCCCGCAAAAACGTGAAACCAGCGAGTGAGAAGATTTAGCCACTCCAGGATTGTTGAATTCACTTTGCCTCGATCGAGTATTTCGTGTGCAGCGCAAATTTGAAAAGTACAGACTTCGAAACTGGTGACACTAGCATTGAGTCAGGTGCCGCACAAGATGAGGTGCGGATTGCCGGAATTGCGCCAGAGCAGCGAGAGTCCGCGCGGGATCGAGCGGCGTCATCGAATTCGATTGCGATAAAGCGCCATTCCGACGGCGGCGTCGATTCCGATTTTCTCGAGCGCGCGCACTTCGCGTTGGCTGCGAATTCCTCCCGCCGCGATGATCGGCAGGCGTGTCGCGCTGCGGAGATCGATGAACCACTTTAGATTGGCGCCGGTCATGGTGCCTTCGCGATCCACGTCGGTGCAGAGGAAGCCCGCACAATAGGGCTCGAGAGCGAGCATCACGTTCTGCGCCTTCACAGAGAGACGCCGCCTCCATCCATTGATCGTGATGCGGCCCTTTGCCGTGTCGAGGGCGACGATGATTCGGCTTCGTCCGGCAATCTTTACGAGCTGGCCAAGGAAACGAAAGTTCGGGCTGCCTTTACGAAACACAGCGCTACCGACAATGATCTGACTTGGACGGCAGCGCAGAACCTCGCGAGCGCCTGCGCCTGAACGAATTCCTCCACCAACGCGCACTTTCATTCCATATTTCGCGCGAGCTTTCTTGCATAGCTCGCTCACGAGATTGTCGTTCGGCCTTCTGCCCATCGCTGCGTCGAGGTCGATTACGTGCAGCCAGGGATAGCCGCGGAACTTGTGGAGCAGACCAATCACATCCTCGACTTCAAGCGCTTTCTTGCGGCCGTGGATCAACTGAACGGCGCGGCCATCTTGAAGGTCAATGCAGGGAATCAGCACGGGAGGCGAACCTCTACGGCGCGAGAGGAGAGGAATTCCTTCAAGCTGCGAATGGATTGAACGCCGTCGTGAAAAATCGAAGCGGCCAGCGCCGCGTCGGCCTGGCCCACCGTGAAAACATCGAAAAAATGCTGCGGTGTCTTGGCGCCTCCCGATGCGATTACGGGAACGCGCACGGCAGCGGCAATCGCGGCCGTGAGCGCGGTATCAAATCCGGAGAGCGTGCCGTCACGATCCATGGATGTGAGAAGAATCTCGCCGGCGCCGTGCGAGACACCTTCCTTCGCCCACTCAATGGCATCTAACCCGGTCGCGTCGCGCCCGCCACGGACGTAGACTTTCCAATTTTCGCCATCGCGCTTCGCGTCTATCGCCAGAACCACCGCCTGCGAGCCGAATTCTTCTGCGAGGCGCGACAACAAGTCCGGATCATTGATCGCGGCCGTGTTGACCGTGACCTTGTCGGCCCCAGCGAGTACGACGGCGCGAGCTTCTTCTAGCGTGCGTATGCCGCCGCCGGACGTGAGCGGAATCGCGAGTTCTGCGGCGACCTTTCGAATTGTCTCGAGAAATGTGGACCTTCGGTCGCGCGACGCCGCGATGTCGAGGACGACCAGTTCGTCCGCGCCTTCCGCGTTGTATCGCGCCGCGAGCTCGGCGGGATCGCCGGCGTCGCGCAATCCGACGAAGTTGACGCCCTTGACGACGCGCGCGCCGTCCGTGTCCAGGCAGGGAATGATGCGCCGCGAGAGAGTCATTGTGCGAAGTTCAGAAAGTTTTGAAGCACGATCGCACCGGTGGCGGCCGATTTTTCGGGATGGAACTGGACTGCCCAAACGTTTTCGCGTTCGACAGCCGCAGCGAACGGAACACCATGGCAGCTCGTTGCGACAGCGCGGGGATCCGTGCCGGCGGCGGCGTAAGAATGGGCGAAATAGAAATAGGCGTCGTCGGGCACGCCGCGTAGGGCGATGGAATCCCGGACTTTCTTGACTTGGTTCCATCCCATGTGCGGCAGCTTCACGTCCGCCGGAAGTTCTCGAACGGAGCCGGCGAAGATGTTCAGGCCTTTGACGTCGGCGGCTTCTTCGCTCGATTCGTAGAGTGCTTGCAAGCCGAGGCAAATCCCCAGGAACGGCACGCCGCGTCGAATGGCGGCGCAGAGAGGTTCGCGTAACCCTCGTTCATCGAGGCTTCGGATCAACGCTGCGAAATGCCCTACGCCGGGAAGCAGCAGCGCGCCGGCTCGCTCAATCTGCTCGGGCGATTGGGCCCGTCGTGAAGTGGAACCGAGGCGCTCAAGCGCACGCTCGACCGATGCGAGATTCCCCGCGCCGTAATCCACGAGAGTGACGATCACAGGAGGCCCTTTGTGCTCGGCAGAACGCGCCGCAGCCGCTTGTCTCTCGAGACAGCGAAGCGCAAGGCTCGCGCGAATGCTTTGAACACCGCTTCGATCTTGTGGTGTGACGACCGGCCGTAGAGCGCGCGCAGGTGCACATTGGCGCGGGCCGACTGGGAAAAACCCAGGAAAAAATCTTCGACGAGTTCGGTCTGCATGTCTCCGACGCGACGCGCCGCGACTTTCAGATTGCAGACGCAATATGGACGCCCGCTCAAATCCACGGCGGCGGCAGCTAGAGTTTCATCCATCGGCATCAAAAAATATCCCGCGCGCAAAATTCCACGCTTTGACCCAAGCGCTTTTCGGACCGCCTCGCCCAGAGCGATGCCTGTGTCTTCGACCGTGTGATGCTGGTCGACATCGAGGTCGCCGCGAACTTTCAGATCGAGATCGAATGCGCCGTGGCGGGCGAGTAGCTCGAGCATGTGGTCGAAAAAGCGGATGCCGGTGGAAACTTGCGCCCTTCCTTTGCCGTCGAGATTTATGCGCAGGCGGATGTCGGTCTCGGTTGTTGAGCGATGGATGGATGCGATTCTCGGCATGGTTTGTCAGCGGCTCCGGTCAATTTCGCGTAACAGGCGATTCATTTCGGCGCGAGTCCCAATGGTGATGCGAACAAATCCCGGGCCAATATCATGCGTTCGCGCGCGGAGAAGAATCCCGCGGCGCTCGAGACGCTCGAACAACGCGGGACCAGCCGGGCCGAAATTGGCGAGAAGGAAATTACCGGCACTGGGGAAAACCTGGATGCCAATCGATTCGAGCGCGCTGGCAAAATCCGCGCGCACTTTTGTTACGTCTCTTATGTATCGCCGAAGCGTGGCTCGATCTTTGATTGCGGCTTCTGTTGCCACGAGCGCAGCCAGATTTACGGCATAGGGCGGCATTACGGCGCGGAGCAGAGCGATGGATATTGCGTTGCCGATCACGCAGCCAAGCCGCAGGGAGGCGAGGCCAGCAGCTTTTGAAAAAGTTCGCACCGCGAATAAGTTCGGATACCGGCGAATCCACGGCACGATCGTAATCCCGGAAAAATCGGCATACGCTTCGTCAATCACGAGCGCAGTTTCCGTCGCTGCGTTCGCGATTTGCTTTAGGGCACGCTCATCGAGAAGAGTGCCGGTTGGGTTGTTTGGATTCGCGATGATGGCAACGCGAGGTTTGCGCCGCAGGGATCGAAGAAAATCGTCGAGAGGGAAATCCATTTCGCGGGTGTATCGCAGCGCCGTGATTCGGGCGTCGAAATTCTCGGCGTAGAAGCGATACATGGGAAACGTCGGCTCGCAGAAGAGCACTTCGGTTCGCGGATCGACGCACGCGTCAAAGAACACGCGGAGGGCATCGTCGGCGCCGTTCGCGAGGAGAAGCTCTTCGGGGCGGATGGCGAAGTACCGCGCGATTTTCGCGGAAGTCCGGCGATACTCGGGGTACATTGCGATCTGTTTTGTCGAGAGGCGCGCGAGAGCTTTTGGAACTCTTGGCGAGCAGCCTGCGGTATTTTCGTTTAGATCGAGCCGAAGCATGCCCTCGCGGCCATCCCCGGGAAGATCGTACGTGCGTTTGTTCAGCACAGCGCGACGGATGGGCAGTTTCGATTTCATTGACGCACCGTGATAGCGGCTTCGTGCGCGAGAAGGCCTTCGGCGCGCGCGAGCGAGGCAGCTACGGGGCCGACTTGAGTGAAGCCTTTTCGATCGATGGTCTGGACGTTGATGCACTTCACAAAATCGGCCGCACTGAGGCCTCCGCGACGGCGCGCCCATCCGCCTGTGGGCAGAACGTGATTGCTGCCGCTCGCGTAATCGCCGATGGGTTGCGCGCTCCATTCGCCTAGAAAAATTGTTCCTGCCGCGGAAATGTTATGGAGTTGTCGCCGAGCGTCGCCTATCAAGGTGAGATGCTCGGGCGCAAATCGATTTACAAAGCCGACTGCCGCTTTGAGCGATTGCGCGATCAAAATTGCTCCGTTGCGGCTTGTCGATTCATGCGCAGGATTTTCGAGAGGTAAACGCGCTAGTTGGCCGTCGAGTTCGTGCTGCACATCGTTGGCTAATTTTGTTGAGGTAGTCGCGAGAAAACTTCCGGCATCTGGCGCATGTTCGGCTTGCGCCAGCAAATCTGCCGCGATCCATTGGGCATTGCCGCGCGTCGCGAGGACCATGGCCTCCGTCGGTCCCGCGGGCAAGTCGATCGCGCAGTCGGAGCTGACCAATTGTTTCGCGGCAGTCACAAAACGATTGCCCGGCCCAAAGATTTTCTCGACGCGCGGAATGCTGCGGGTGCCATACGCGAGTGCTGCAATCGCCTGCGCACCGCCGATGCGAGCGATTTCTGTGACGCCGAGCATCGCGGCCGCCGCCAGCAATTCGTGATTTGGCCTCGGACATACGACCACAATTCGCTTCACGCCTGCGACCTGTGCCGGCATTACGGTCATCAGGAGTGTCGAGACCAGCGCGTATCGCCCGCCGGGAATGTAACAGCCGATCGTCTCAATTGGGCGCACGATTTGCTTGATCATGACGCCGGGCTCGACTTTGAGAGTCGAGCTTCTTGGCATCTGCGATTGCGCGACGCGTCGAATGTTTCTCGACGCGTGCCGAACGGCTCTAAGGAAATCCTCGCTCGCGCGATCGTGCGCGGACTCCAATTCGCGCCGCGTGATCCACACGCCCTCTCGGCGTAAATCCGTCCGGTCGAGCCGTTTCGTCCAGGCGAAAAGGGCCTTGTCGCCGCGCCTCCGGACGTCGTTTACGATCTTCGCAGCGACGCGCTCGGCTTCGATGTCTCGCTGCCGGCGCGCGGCCAGGAGCGATTTCTCCACATTCGGCGTGAGTCGGACGATTCGCATCAGAGCACAATCTTGTTGAGAGGATATTCGACTATGCCCTGCGCCTTGGCCGTTTTGAGTTTGGGCAGGAGTTGCCGAACCGCACTTTCCTCGATGATGGTGTTGACCGCTACCCATTCCGGATCACTTAGCGTCGAAATTGTCGGATTCTTCAACGCAGGCAGAACATTTAACACGCCAGGCAAATCTTCGCGGCGAACGTTCAGCATCAAGCCGACTTTGCTTGCTGCAGCGATTGCGCCCTGGAGCATAACGATTAGATTTTGGCATTTCTCACGCGTCCACGGATCGCTGGCGGCTTCGTGATTCATGATAAATACCGTCGCGGACTCGAGCACGGTATCCAGGATTCGAAGCCTGTTCGCACGCAGCGACGAACCGGTTTCTGTGACTTCCACGATGGCATCGGCGAGCCGCGGCACTTTCACTTCCGTCGCTCCCCACGAAAACTCGACCCGGGCCTTCACGCCGTGGCGCTGCAGGTACCTCTGCGTAATTTGGACGACCTCCGTGGCGATGATTTTGCCTTCGAGATCGCGCACGCTTTGCACGGGAGCGTCCTCAGGAACGGCCAGAACCCAGCGAACGCGGGCAAGCCGCTGCTTTGCGTAAATCAGCTCGGCAATCTCCGTGACGTTTGCACCCGTCTCCAGCACCCAGTCCCGGCCGGTGATGCCGGCATCCAATGCGCCGTTCTCGACGTACCGCGCCATTTCCTGCGCCCGCACCATGAGGCACTCGATTTCTACGTCATCAATCGCCGGCGCGTAACTGCGAGAGTTTACGGTAATCCGCCAGCCGGCGCGCGCGAACAGATCAATCGTCGCATCCTGCAAACTTCCCTTGGGTATGCCGAGTTTCAGCACGCTCATTGCTTTGTCTCTTGCGCGTAAACGCTCGCGGGATCAAATTTTCGTTCTTCGACAATCGATGCGCTTCCGTCAGCCTCGAATCGGCGGAAAAAGCAGCTTCGATATCCTTCGTGGCAAACTCCGGGCCCCAGAGCATCCACGCGCAATAGAAGTGCGTCGGAATCGCAATCGATTCGCATCTCGCGCAGTTTGAGGACATGGCCGCTCTGCTCACCCTTCTTCCACAGGCGGTTCCGCGTGCGGCTGAAGAAGACGACTTCACCGGTGCGACGGGTTTCCTCGAATGCCTCGGAATTCATGAAGCCGAGCATCAATACTTCGCTCGAACCTGCGTCCTGGATGATGACTGGCAGCAAGCCACCGCCTTTGTCGAATCGCGGTTCCATACGCCCTCCAAAATAAAAAAGCCCGCTGGGACATTTGCGCCAGCGGGCTGAAGAGTGCTTTGTTTTAGCTTGACTCTATGCAGACCTCAGCGGGCGCGGCGTGTGGCCGTGATGATGGTGGTGACGATGCGCTCGCAGTGTCATGTCGAAAGCAAACGATAAAATGAACTTCGCCAAGTGTCAAGGCGAATCAGGGCTCTTGCTCCGGAGTTTTATTAATTCAGGCTCCCGAGCAATTCTGCGTGAGTGTTTCCAGCACATTAAACCGGCCGTCAGGCGCGCCGGCCAAGGATTAATTTGAGGCAGGAAAGTTCATTGGCTCGGCGCTCTTGCTCCATCCCTTCATCGTTATCTTGCCGTCTGCGCGGACCGTGCCCGTCATCATGCCGTTCGTGTTGAAAGTCGTGACGACGTTGCCGTGCGGGTCGAGGGCGATGATGCCGCCTTCACCTTGCTGCTCCACGAGCTCCTTCATGACGACATCATTGGCCGCCTGTTCAAGCGAGACGTGGAGGTACCGAACGCGTTCACAAATATCCGCGGCAACGATATTCCGAATGTAAAACTCACCAACGCCCGTGCCCGAAACGCCGCAGCTCTGGTTATTGGCATACGTTCCCGCTCCGATGATCGGCGAATCGCCGACGCGGCCGGGCATCTTGAGTGCCGTGCCGCCAGTGGAAGTGCCCGCGGCGAGGTTGCCAGATTCGTCGAGCGCAACGACGCCGACGGTACCGTGCTCCTGATCGCGCAGCAGCTCGGATGTCTTCTTCTTCTCGTCCTCCGACTTCGCGCGCTCATACATCTCCCAAAGATGTTCGTTATAGAAGTAAAACGGAGAGACCAGTTCGATGCCCTGGGATTGGGCAAAACGCTCGGCGCCCTCGCCTACGAGCATAACGTGGGGCGTCTTTTCCATCACGAGCCGCGCAAGGTGAATCGGGTTGGCGATATGTTTCACGGATGCCACGGAGCCGGCGGCGAGAGTGCGGCCATCCATAATCGAGGCATCGAGTTCAGGAATGCCGTCGCGGTCGTAATAGGCGCCACGGCCTGCGTCGAACAGGCCGGCGTCTTCCATGACGCGAATTGTGGTCTCAACGGCATCGAGGCTCGAACCGCCGTGTGAAAGGATTGCGTAGCCGCTCTGAATGGCTTTGACCATTGCCGCGCGGCGCGCCTCGATCATCGCCGGTGTTGCGTGGCTGTAATCGCCAGCGCCGCTATGCGCGACGAGGACGAAGTTCGCACTCGATTGCGCTGGCAAGGGAGGCCTCGCCGCGCCTGCGAAACGCACGTGGTTTGCCAGCGCCAGTCCAAGGACGAGCGCGAAGCCACAGTTTGCGATCACTCGAATAACTTTCACTGAAACCTCCGATAAGGCGGACAAGACCTGTTGGGTAGGTCCTAGTGAAACGTCAGTTGTGGTGTTCCCAGCGGGGGAGTCTGTGTTGCCCTGCGGAAGATGTCAAGCGGCGCGGGATTCGCACCGCGGAATCTTTCGGCCGGAGGGCACAATGTTCCTTGAAATTCGGGCACGGTTGGTTATGATACGCAGTCTTGCGCACGCGAGTCCCCGGGAGTACGTTTCTTCTGAACCGATGGCGATCGAATCGGGAGCGAAACCGATGCAGAACAGAGTTGGCAGTAAGGGTTCGACAGCGACAGCCGCGCTGTTATCACTCTTGATTGTGATTATGGTGGGTCTGACGGTCTACTTCTTCACGGTGAAGCAATTTTTCGCCCCGCCGCCGATTACCGCCAATGGCGAATTGATCGACCGGCAATACAACCTGACTCTGTACATGACGGGCATCGTGTTCATTCTTTCGCAAATCGGCTTGGCCTACGCGATTTTCCGGTTCCGCGACCATGGCCAGCGTGCGCACTTTACGCGCGGCAACAATACGCTCGAGATGCTCTGGACTTCGGCCACGATCGTTGTTTTCCTCGGCGTCGGGATACTTGGCCGGAAGGCCTGGGCCGAGACACGCTTCACGCCTGCGTCGCCGGACGCGATCAAAGTCGAAGTCACTGAAAACCAGTTTGTCTTCAATTTCCGCTATCCAGGTCCCGACGGGAAATTTGGAAAATTGGACCCTAAACTTGTCAGCGCGTCGTCGGGTAATCCGATCGGACTGGATTTGAATGATCCTGCCGCGAAGGACGATATTATCGTTCCGACGCTGACAGTTCCCGTAAACCACCAAGTCGAACTGGAGCTTCGTTCGCAGGACGTCATCCACAATTTTTACGTGCGCGAACTTCGTCTGCAACAAGACGCCGTGCCAGGCATTGAGATTCCCATCCATTTTACGGCGACGAAAATCGGACAGTACGAAATTGTATGTACGCAGTTGTGCGGACTGGGACATTACAAGATGCGCAGCGTATTGAACGTCGTTTCGGATTCCGATTATCAAGATTTCCTGAAGCAGCAGGCCGCAGCCCAGTGACGGATTGCAAGCAGTCAGGAGGCCACGAATGAGTTCGCATGCCGATTCGGCGCACGCAATGCACGCGCCGACCGGATTCATCAGCAAATATATTTTCAGCGTCGATCACAAAGTCATTGGCATCCAGTATTACCTTCTGGCCCTAGTCGCGGTGACCGTCGGGATTGTTCTCTCGGTGCTGATGCGTTTCCATCTGGTCTGGCCAGGTGCGCATTTGCCGTTCGGGGCGGGCATCATGACGCCGGAGCAGTACCTGGCGCTCGTGACGATGCACGGAACCATTATGGTGTTCTTCGTTTTGACCACCGCGCCGCAGAGCGGATTCGGGAACTATTTTCTTCCGATTCAAATCGGCGCGGCAGATATGGCGTTTCCGCGGATCAACATGCTTTCGTTCTGGGTGACGTTTCTAGCGTTCGTCGCTTTGGTTGCGGCATTCTTTGTGCCGGGTGGCGCGCCAATCAGTGGATGGACGGCATACGCACCGCTCAGCGGACTTGGCGAAGTAACCGGGCCGGGCGAGGGGCTTGGGCAGACGATGTGGATCGTGAGCATCGCGCTCTTCTGCATAGCTTCGTTGTTGGGCGCTCTGAATTTCATCGCCACGACTATAGATCTGCGAGCGCCGGGAATGTCACTGATGCGGATGCCGCTGACAGTCTGGGCGTGGTTCATCACGGCGATTCTTGGATTGCTGGCGTTCGGTGTGCTTCTCGCGGCCGGAGTCTTGTTAATTTTGGATCGTTCGGCGGGCACGAGCTTCTTTGTTCCAGCGGGCGAGATTGTCAGTGACACGTTGTTGAACCACAAAGGCGGCTCGCCGATTCTTTGGCAGCATTTGTTCTGGTTCTTCGGCCATCCGGAAGTCTACATCGCAATTCTGCCGGGCATGGGTGTGGCTTCGCACATCCTTTCGACTTTCTCGCGCAAGCCGATTTATGGGTATCGCGCGATGGCTTACGCGCTGTGCACCATCGGCTTTCTGGGATTCATGGTATGGGGCCATCACATGTTTGTCAGCGGGATGAGCCCTTATTCGGGATTTGCATTCTCCGTTCTGACGATGTCCATCGGCGTGCCGTCGGCCATCAAGACATTCAACTGGCTCGGGACATTGTGGGGCGGAAAGATTGTATTGAAGACGCCAATGCTCTTCGCGCTCGGCTTCGTATCGCTCTTCGTCAGCGGGGGCCTTTCGGGATTGTTCCTCGCGCAGCCATCGGTGGATAACCGATTGCACGCCACATATTACGTTGTCGCCCACTTCCATCTGGTAATGGGAGTCGCCGCGATTTTCGGAATCTTTGCGGCGACGTACTTTTGGTACCCCAAAATGTTCGGCAAGATGATGAGCGAAGGGCTCGGAAAACTTCACTTCTGGGTTACTTTTGCCGGTGCCTACTGCATCTTCATGCCGATGCACTTCCTCGGAATCGCCGGTGGAATTCGTCGTTACGCAGACTATTCGGGAGTGCAATATCTGGCTGCGCTTCAACCGTTACACAAATTCATTACGATCGCAGCGTTTATTACGGCCGGGATTCAGCTCGTTTTCCTGTTCAATTTCTTCTGGAGCCTGAAGTTCGGTGCCAAAGCCTCGGACAATCCGTGGAACGCGACGACGCTGGAATGGATTACTGCCACGCCGCCGCCGCACGACAATTTTGCGGGGCACTATCCGAGTGTTTATCGTGGTCCGTACGAGTTCAGCGTTCCTGGCGTTGAGGAAGATTACATTCCGCAAAATCTCACGCCAGAGCAAGTGCGGCGGACAAAGTAGAGAACGATTATGCCGACAGTAATAGTCACCGACGAAATTGAGATTATCGGTCCGGGTCGCGGACGCGGACGTGGCGGAGACGGCAAACCGCCCGGCGGTGATGGAGGCGGGGGCGGGAGCGATGGCGGCGCGGGTGGATCTCCCGTTCCTCAACGCACGTACATCACTGGGATGACGGTCGCGCTCGGTGGGATCTTGATGTTTTTTATGGCGCTTGTGAGCGCCTATATCGTGCGCAAAGGCACGTCAAACGATTGGCGGCCGCTCGAAGTGCCGCGAATACTGTGGGTGAACACGGCGGTGCTTATCCTGAGCAGTTTCACTCTCAACTTCTCCCGAAAGCGATTCCTGCAAGGCGATAAGTCGGCGTTTCGCCACTGGTGGCTGGTAACCAGCGCGCTCGGATTTCTTTTTCTCGTCGGACAAGTCGTCGCGTGGAGGCAGCTCGCGAACGCTGGAGTGTTCCTGGCAACAAATCCGAGCAGTAGCTTTTTCTACGTATTCACCGCCGCGCACGGGCTTCACCTTGTTGGCGGCGTGCTGGCACTTTTCTGGGTGGCCGTATTGCCGATGCGTCGCTTGACCCAGAGTACGGCAACGACTGTCGCTGCGATGTACTGGCATTTCATGGATGGGCTGTGGGTATTTATTTTCTTACTTCTGCTCCTGGGACGGTGAGACGTGAGCCATTTGGAACCTGAGGGCCTTCTCTCGACGCCATGGTCAGGCGGCGCATCGCCCTTCGCGATCAATTCGAAAAAGTTGGGGATGTGGCTTTTCATCGTCTCGGATTCGCTGACGTTTTCGGCGCTGCTTGTCGCGTATGCCTACGTGCGGCTTTCGAATCCGGATTGGCCGCGGCCATTTGAGATTTGGCCGGCGATAGCGAAGTCTTCGCTGATGACGTTTATTCTCCTCAGCAGCAGTCTGACGATGGTGCTGGGCGTTGCGGCGGCGCACCGCGGCGACCGCAAGAAGACGCTGCGCTACCTGGGCTTCACGATGCTTTTTGGTTTGGCCTTCGTCGTCATTCACGCGACGGAGTGGTACACGCTCATGGTCGTGGACCACGTAACGCCGTGGTCGAACCCGTGGGGCGTGCCCTTGTTCGGCGGCACATTTTTCGGACTAACTGGCCTGCATATGCTTCACGTAACGATCGGCGTGGCGTATCTGGCGGTGGTCGCCTGGGGTTTCGGAAACGGAAGATTCAAGCCCGAAGACGTGGAAGTGAGCGGACTCTACTGGCACTTCGTGGACCTGGTCTGGATGTTTATCTTCCCGCTGGTTTATTTGATGTCGGTCAACCTCAAGGGATAGGAGCAAGGAATGAGCGCACACGGAGCTGCGGCGGAGACTCACCAGGTTGGCAGCACCAAATTATTCACGCAAGTTTGGTTTTGGCTTCTCGCGCTGACTGCTATCGAAGTCTTCCTGGCATATTTGCGATTGAACCCCGCGCTGATGCTTACGATTCTTGTGGGATTGTCGCTCATCAAGAGCGCGCTGATCATTTCCTACTTTATGCACCTACGTTTCGAGCACCTCGGTTTGTTCCTGCTGCTAATTCCCGCGATGGTGTTTTGCATCTGCATGATGCTGATCATGTTCTTTCCGGACAGCATTCGGATTCTGAATCTCCGGCCTCACTGATTCAGATGTTCTTAAGGAACGACGAGTTGAAGCGTTGAAGCTGCGACGCGTTCAACGTCGCTAACGAAAATTCCATCAGACCGGTGCTGCAGCGACAGGAATTCCGACGATAACCCTTCGAGCAGTAATTCAGAGGAAATTGATGCATTGCAGCCGCGCGGATGGTCTATCGAAGCCGGCCAGGCGGGTCCGCCGGCTCTGGAGATTCTGAAGCCGCGGGTGACGACGCGTCGGCATCGAGCTTCGATGGAGGCGGTTGGGCAATCCCGAGCCCGCGGTTCATTTCTAGATGATCCTTGGCGCACGCCGGGCAGTAAACCTTGCCCGTCTCTTCATCTCGAAGGCTGGCAAGTTCATAGCAGCCGTGGATGCAGTCGCAGTATCCAGTATTACTCGATGTCTTGATCGCCACCAACGCCATCCGAACGTCCTCCACCGCGGATACTATCTACGTTCCCATGCGCACGCAAGAGCAGTCACATAGGAAATACGTCTGCCTTTGGCCGCTTCATTTGTGGGTGAAATCTGTTTGCGCGCGTCAGACGCGTTCCTGAGGCATTAATTGGAACGGATTGACCGTGTTGTCGTGTAAGTCTTGCCAGATGCGATCAGGAACGGATAGAAAAACGGCAACGACCCGAGGATCAAATTGCGTTCCCGCATTCTTGCGAATTTCTTCGCGCGCGACGGAGATAGGCAGCGCCTTGCGATATGGCCTATCCGAAATCATTGCGTCGAGCGTGTCCGCGACTGCGAATATCCGTGAGCCCACGGGTATGTCTTCGCCTTTGAGGCCCTGCGGGTAGCCGGTGCCGTCGAAGCACTCCTGATGGGTGAGAACGATTTCTGCCGCTTCCTTGAGGAAAGGAATTCGTTTCAGCACGTCGAAGCCGATATCGCAATGGCGACGCATCACCGTTCGTTCATCCGCGGTTAACGGCCCAGGTTTGCGAAGGATGGAGTCGGGGATTCCCATCTTGCCTATGTCGTGCAAGAAGGCGCCGCGCGCGATATGACGTAGCGCGACCTTGTCCACGCCCATCGCCTCAGCCATGCGAATTGTGAACGCCGTAACGCGTTGGCAATGGCCTTCTGTTTCCGCGTCTTTGGCGTCAAGCGCGCCGCCGAGAGCTTCGAGGGTGTGATCGTAGGATTGTTCGAGATCACGCAATGCAAGCGAGAGCTGCTGCGTACGTTCCGCGACCAATTGTTCGAGATCGCTTTGATACGAACGATTTTCCATCACCAACCGGCGATGCTCGAGCGCGCGGCCCACGCTCATGTAAAGCTGGTCTTTCTCGAATGGCTTCAGAATGTAATCGTAGGCGCCGTTGCGGATCGCTTCGAGCGCGATGGCGATATCATGCATCGCGGTCACCATGATGACCGGAACATCCGGGTCCAGCTCGCGGAGCCGGGCGAGCAACTTCAGCCCGTCCATCTCGGGCATCACGATATCGCTCAAGACGAGGGATGGCGGCTCTTTCTTGAAGTGCTCGAGCGCGACTTGCCCATTCGGGGCGATGTCGCACTGATAGCCTTTGGCTTCAAGGAGGGTTGAGATCACTTCACGGATTGCTTCTTCGTCATCCGCAATAAGGATTCGTTCGTTCAGCACGGATTTGGCCTCGTTGGATTGCGCCCGGACCTCGCGTGTTCGCGAGTTACACGTATGCCGCCCTACTAAGTTAGGACCCCGTTAAAGAAAATGCACCTTAGGTGCCAGGCCTAGTGCCATTCTTCGGATGTGTTCAAACTCTACTAAGTGACGTTTTTTCAGCTGATTGCATTGAACTGGAGACCGCGAACGAAACCGCCTGGGGGATCATCCGTCTCAAGGTGGGGAGATTGGCCTTGAAAGAGTCTCACCGTGCGACGGTGAATCAAGTCCGCCTTATTTGCGAGGATTTGCCGGAGATTCCGATTACGATTGCAAGCGGTTTTGCGCGGGCCCCTCAGGAGCGAGCGATTGCAGCGTTGCCATCATCGCCTCTACCTGGCGCGAGAGGCCGCCAACTATTCCGCTGAGGTGGGCAACAGCATTAAAGGGCAGACTCCCAGCCATTCCGAGCCGGAATAGAGCAATGCGGTAGAGAATTCGAAATCGGACCTCAAGCACGAAGCGCTCAGTTTCTTGCCGATGTTCGACTTCGGGAGACAGGGATGCGACTTCACGAGCAAGACGATCGAGGCTCGCGAAGTCCTCGCCAATTCCTACGAGATACTTACGCAGTGCCGTTCGCCGCTCGACGCGCAGTCGTTTTGCACTGTGTTCCGGAAGGCGGGTGTCGATAAAAAGTCGATCTTCGTCTGTAAGCGCCCGGCGGATCTGGGCGAGGTGGCGGAAGTGCTTTGCCGCGAGCGACTCCACGTTGACGGCCGTAACGGGGCGTAACGCTGACTCGGCTTTCAGTGGCCGAATGAGAAGTCCGAGACCGACAAGGAGAAGCACGGATGCGATAGCGGCGAAGATGAGCGGACCCAGGATCATCGCAGGATCTCCAAGAGCCGGGAGTTCAACTCGCGCAGGCGGAGATTCATGAGGGGCATAACCTGCGCGTACGCTTGCGCTCCAAGCATGGCGGTAGCAGGAGCTTCCGTGGGGACGGGTTTCCACACAGCCGCCAGCCAGATCAGCATCGAAATCGCGAACGAATTGACGACGATTTGCGCATACAACGGGTAGAAGCCGGCCGTGAAAACAGAGATAATCTCGTGGTTGGCGACCTGTACCGCCGAGTAGAACAGCAATCCTGCGGAGACCAAAGTGATTAGCCGGTCTACGCGGATCATGTAGTACCGAGTAAACATAAACGCGAATATAAGCGTCCCGAGAATCGCGAGCTCGAGATCCCTCTCCAGGATCGTGATCAACACGGTGACGTGATTCTGATTGTGCCACGCGGCGACCGCTGCGTTTGCGAAAAGGATCGCGGCCACTCCGGAAAGAATGATTCGACATAGACGCCAAATTCCAACGTTCTTTCCGAGAACTTTGCAGCAAATCTCAGCCACGACCATCCCCCGCAAACCAATGAGGACCGCCTGGGTCAGCCAGTAACACCAGAAATACGCTTTTGAAGCAAAACCAAGCTCTGAAATAAGGCTCCAACGGATAATTTCCACCAGGACGACTGAAACTAAGTAGGCGGTGAAGATGGGAAGTCTGCGAAACAGGCCATGACGAAGTGCGAGGACCACTACGCTAATCTCAAGTACCGCCGCCACGATCGAGCGGGCGTTATGCATCAAGTCGAGAAGCATGGAAGCCTGACGAAATCATAGCATAGTATTAACGTACCGGTAAACTATGATGCGCCAGGCCTCCGCCAAGAGGCGTACGGAAAATGTGCTCCTCGCGCGAGATTACCCGACGGTTCCGGCACTCATCGGAGGAAACGGCGGTGGCGGCGTTACCGCTCCGTCTGCCAATTGGGTTTGGGGAGGAAACGGCGGTGGCGGCGTTACCGCTCCGTCTGCCAATTGGGTTTGGGGAGGAAACGGCGGTGGCGGCGTTACCGCTCCGTCTGCCAATTGGGTTTGGGGAGGAAACGGCGGCGGTGGCGTTACCGCTCCGTCTGCCAATTGGGTTTGGGGAGGAAACGGAGGCGGCGGCGTTACCGCTCCGTCTGCCCAGTGAGTTTGCATGTTTACCGATTGAGCGTTGACGGCGCTGACGACCGGGAGTAGCATCAGCAGCGCGGCTAAACTGATTAGAACGAGGACTTTCGTTTTCATGTTTAGACTGCCTCCTTGGCAGCGCATGGCGGGCATACTTCCACGCGCTCGAAGGAAGCAACTGCAGACACCGAAAACGTTCAGAAATCGGAACAGGCGGGAAAATGGACTCGTGGGAAAGCTTCGAGCTGAATCAGCCAATCATTGATGATTTTTGTTCTCGAACTCTTGCAGCGATCCCAAGCGACTTCGGCAGGGTGATCCACATCACTCTGCTTCGGGATTTTTCTTCAGGGATATATTGCCACGAAGGGCTTGAGACGCTTTATTCCGCAGCCGGCGTTGACGACGCCCTGCGCTACTGCCACGAACAGGTGTTTCAGAAGTTGCTGGAAATACCACTCGAGCGTCTGGAATCGGATTTGCGGGATTGCTTTGCAGGAATGGAGGGCGAGCCCGATCAGATCGCCGCGAGGTGGCTGGAACTCGAGTTCTATCGCATGCTTATGCCGTTCGGGGTGCCGGAATATTTGCGTGACTTGTTTTGCGCGAATCTGCGAGCCTTGCTTGAATTGGTTGTGAGGGACGAAGCTATGGTTCGGTCAGCCGCATAGCGACTCCCACCACTCGGCCCACGATTTCCGCCTCTTCTGGATAGCGGTGGCATTCCGGGGCCGACGCTGACAAAGGGTGCGGCTGTAAGATCAATCTACCTCGATCGCGCGAACACCACGAGCACCTGTATCCACGACGGAAATCCACGAAATACAGGGGCCGATCGTATTCGTTTCGCCAGCCTCCGTCCTCGACGGTTTGAACGGAGGGATCAATCAACACGAGCGACCCCGGCCGCACCAGCGGATCCATCCAGCGGTCTTCTGTGCCGATATACCCATAGCGATGCGTCGTTCCGTTGAGGAGTGCGCCTTCGAAATGCTTCCATGATTCGACGACCCGCGTGAGGCTGTCGGTGCGGCGAGCATCGAAGGCGGGATCGAACCGTAGTGGGATGCGCAGACGGCGAGGCGCAGTCCCCAAGTGCGTATTCTTGGTGCCGTGAGCGAAGCTGTCTCGAAAGTGCTCGTCAAGCGGTATGTTATACCATTGGCAAACTTCGAAAACATCAAGGTGGTAAAGCGTGCACAGTGTGTAAAGCTTGTGCAACGTCGGCGTGACGTCCGCGTTTTCGATATCCGCCAAGCGGCTGATATGAATGATGAATTCCGGGCGGCCGTGCTTGCTCGCAAGTTCGTAGCTGGACTGTTCGACATCTCGATACGTGAGTCCAAGACGCTCGCGCACCTGTCTGAGGCATGACCCGGGCTGCATGAAATCTCCTACGAACGTCTCGGGCCTGTAGCACCCAGCAATTATATCAGATGGCTAACATTATGTTCCGTTAACGGAACACTCGCTCCAACCGCTACTCACTCTTTGACTGAAAAGCCGCCAGAGCTTTAATCCGAAAACCTGATATTCTGAATTCCAATCCTATGGAATCGAGGGCCCGACCTTCATGAGGCGCTGGCAGCTCACGCTTGCCTCCGTCGCTGCTTCACTCGCAGGGCTTATATGTTTGACGGCGCCGCGAGCTCGTTCGTTCGCAGTGACGCAAGATTCGCCCGCTTCTCCTGGCATGGGGAAGACGCCGCCACAAACGGTGGAACACGGAACGCCCGAATTCCTACGGACGGCCGATGAAGTCCTCGCTCAAATGAGCCAGCTTCTCGATCTTCCTGTGAAGGCGCCGCTTAAGAAGAGCCTTCGGTCAAAAAAAGAAATCCGGGAATACCTGATCCGCGAGGATCGGGAAGACAAGAGCGAGGAGCAGCGGTACGCGGACCAGAAGGCATTGGAAGTCTTCGGACTGATACCCCCCAATTTCCCCTTGGATGCATTCATGCTCGACGTGCTCACCGATCAGGTCGCCGGGCTTTATGACGCCAAGGCCAAAGAATTCTACATTGCGGACTGGATTCCTGTCGATGAGCAGCGGAGCGTGATGGCGCACGAACTGACTCATGCGTTGGTGGACCAGTCGTTTCGTTTGGATGACTGGATTAAAGCGGCTCGGCCGAACGACGACGCCGAATTGGCTCGCGACTCTGTGAGCGAAGGCTCCGCGATTGCGGCGATGATCGATTATTCCTTGCTCGACCAGAAAATCGGCGTGCGGGACCTGCCAGATGTGACCGGAATCATACGGCAAGGCGCGATCAGCGAAATGGAAAAGGATCCTCACCTTTCAAAAGCGCCGGCCATCATCCGCGACGAGTTGCTTTTTCCTTACTTGGCCGGAACCTCGTTCACGCAGCAATTCTTGAAGGCGAATAGCGGCTGGAGAGACCTTCCGAAACTTTTTGAAAATCCGCCCGTTTCGAGCCAGCAAATCATTCATCCAGAACTGTACCTGAAGAGAGTGAAACCGGAGCCGGTTACGCTGCCAAAGTGGACCGGAGTTGTACCGTCGAGTTGGAAGCTGCTCGAGGAAAACGTATTGGGTGAATTTGGGTTGCAAGAGGTCCTGAAGGAATTCATCGGAGACGAAATGGCGCAGCAGACTGCGCCTTTCTGGGCGGGCGACCGATATTCCGTTTTCGAAGACCAAAAGACGAAAATCGCCTCGCTCATCGTTCGTTTCCACCTGGATAGCGAGGAAGACACCGCACGATTTTTCGGGAAGTATAGTGAAGCGCTGGAGTTCAAGCACAAGACGCGAGTCGAACTGATTCGGCGTCCGAACTTCTTCCAATTCACAACAGAGGCTGGAAAGGTGTTTCTACGGTGCCTGGCAAGCGACTGCTTGTCAGTTGAACAAGCCGACCGCGATACCTTCGACAAGATCAATCACGCTGTCGGTTGGCCTCCTGCGCCCGCTGAGATTGAGCCGGTAGCCAAGCCAACCGTGACCCAACGAATGAAGCTTCAAGGCACCGCGAGCAGTGTGTCTCGAAGCCTCTGAGTTTCTAGCGCCTACGAGTCCAGACGACGAATCACCATCAGCGTCAAATCGTCTGCCGGCTGGCCGTCCGCCGAATGGTTTTGAAGATCGTTCAGAAAGGCTGCCGAGAACTCCACGGGGTTTAACTGGTGTTGAGACTCCACGAATTCGCGGAGTCTCCTATCGCCGTATTCGATTCCGTCCGCGTCGCGCGATTCTGAGAGTCCGTCCGTGTAGAGGACCAGACTTTGAGCGGGTTCGAGACGCAGTGTCTCGGTCGTGTATGTCGACGACGAAAACATCCCAAGCGGCAGGCCGGTAGCGTCAATGGATTTGGCATTCATCCCGCCTGCGATCCAGACGGGCGGGTGCCCGGCGCTGCCAATCTCCACGTCGCCGTTTCGGCTTGCACGGCCACAGACGAGTGTGGCGTAGAGGCCGCCAATCGTGCTTTCGCAGAAGAGGCGATTGGCCAATCCAAGAACATGAGCGATCGGACGCTCGAGTGGAATAAGGCTGCGAAACATGGCGTGCAGGTGCGCCATCAGCATCGAAGCCGAGAGACCCTTGCCAGTCACGTCACCGAGCAGAAATACGACCGCGCCGTCGCCGTTACTGGACTGAATCACGTCGCAATAATCGCCGCTCACGACTCCCGCGGGCTTATAACGGTAATGGAAGTGCCAGCCGGATGATCGAATCTCAGGCGGAGGCAACAACGATCTCTGAATGTTGGCCGCCGTTTCTACATCCTGCTCGAGTGCGCGACGCTCTTTGGTTGACAAATGGTCGAGGCAAAAGCGGACAAGAGGATCGGCGGCCAGCCGTTCGAATTCCACAGCGTCATGACAGCTTTCGCAGATCCCGAACGTGCCCACAGCGAGACGCTCAAGCGCCGAATCCACTTCAGCGAGAAGGTTGGTGATCTCGGCAGTCGGGGAGGTTTCTATTGCAGAAGTGAGTCGCCGTCGACGCGTCTCCAATTCTGTTTTGAAATATCCGTCACTAATGCTGGCCATGTACACCTCCGGAGAGAGTTTGATTGGCGCGGGCCATTCGCGCCATCCGATTCAGGCGGCCAAAACTCAGGCCGTGTGACTATTTCGATTCGGTGACTAAGCCACGCGATTCAGTCAAATTGGTCTCTAATAGAGCCTCGTTCTGGCTTGTCGAACACTTGTTGCGAAGGCGAGCCAGGCGCTTGTCTAGATCCGTTCGCCATTTGCCGGTGCGCGCCGGTGAAACGAAATCGATGCTTCGCGATCGCTGCAACTCTGTCAGCGCTTCAGCAATCAACTCGGCGGCGCGTTTGGGACGTCGCATGCGGTGTTCGAAGTATTTTGCGAGCTCGACATAGGCTTCCAGGCCCTCGCGCGAAATCCCGCGAAGTTCCATCCAGAGCGACGTCGCGCGAGCAAAATCACCTTCGCGTTTTGCCAGTCTCGCGAGTGCGGCCCGCGCCGTCCCATCCACCTGCTTCGGCAGCACGCGGGCGATGGCGTGTGCGTAAAGATCGCGCGCTCGCGATGATTCTCCCCGCCGGTCGCAAATTCTCGATACACCGAATACTTCGAGAGCGTCCGCGCACTCGGATTCCGGCGCTGCCAGCAGCGAAAAAACGCGGCCAGTCAGCGCAGCGAGTCCCACGAGATCCATTTGATTGTGATAAAAGACCGGCACAAGTTGTTCGGCGCAACCGCCACGCAGGAAATCGAAATAAATCTGCGGAATCAAATCGGAGACGATGTCGTGGCTTCGATTTCGACCCAGAACATGGCGTTCGAGCTCGCACAAGCGAACTGAACCAATTCGCGGCCGCCACAAGTGCCGCGAGGTATGCAATAGATCGAGATGCGCGCGAGGAGCCTTCGGCGAGATCGAGCGCGTCATTCGAAAACGCGTCTCGAGCAGCGGCCAATCGAAGGACTTGCCATTAAAAGTGACGAGGATGCGCCGCTCAGCCAACCGCTCTTTCAGAGTAGCGAGAACGGAATGTTCGTCGCTGTGGTCGCGCATAAAGAATTGCTCGACCTCCAAGCCGCCCGCATCCCACCACGCGATGCCAATCAGGAATGCATACGTGCCCGTGCCGCCAGCCAAGCCAGTGGTTTCAGTGTCAAGGAAGAGCCAATTGTTCTGGTCGGCCGCTTCGTCTGGAGCGTCAGGCGCGAGCAAGCGCAACGCCGGCATCGTCACATCGCCCGGCGAGGTATCCGAAAACCAGCGGCGCACGGAGAGATGCTCACCATGGCGTGTTTTTTGCACCGTCGCGCCCAGCAGGCGAGCGAGATCGTCCGCGCCTTCTGGAGTAGCACACACGTAGGCACGCGGCTCCACGGCTGCCCTTTTTGTTGCGGGCTTCAGCGCGGCAATCCGGCTGAACCGATCTTCGTTCATCACATTCATTTTCGAACTCTTGACGCTACGCTGCTCGTGTAACCCGGGACAGAATCTCCAGTGCAACCTCTTTTGCCTTGTCGCTTTTTTCGCCCGCTGGACCGACACACGACGGACATCCGTACGCGCACGAGCACGCCGAAATAAGTTCGCGCGTGCGATGGAGCAATAAATCGTAAGCGCGAAAAAGCGGCTCGCTAAAACCGATACCGCCCGGATACGCGTCGTAGAGATACAAATTCGGCTCAAAATAATCGCGCGGCAGATTCGGGTCTGCGGCAATTTCGGCTTCTTCATGCCAATCGGGCGCCACGCCCGGACTTGGAGGCCGTTCGCCGATTGCCGTCCCAAGATCGCGTGGGTCGCACATCAACAGCAACGAGGCGATCGACTCGAGCGCGCGCAACAATCCCAACATTCCAGCCTGTCGGTCGGACAGCGAATAATCGAGGCTGGCAACCAGCGAGCGATTGAGCGTGATCCAAAATGCAGTCGTATGCATTTCGTTTTCTGGCAATTCGAGTTTGCCGGAGCCCACGTTCTCATTCGTAAAGAATTTAATTTTCTTGAAGCCAACGACTTGCGAGCGGACCAGCACATCCCCGTGGACGCGCATGACAGGCCCGGCAATGACCGCTTCGTCCGCAATCTCGAGCACGCGCACTTGCGTATAGCGAATCGCATCGGTGAAATAATCCACGTTGACGCGCTTGACGTACGCCTTGCGCTGATCGAAATCCAACTTCTCCACGTGATACTGCTGGCCCTGGTGGATGTAGATGGCCTTCGGATGCACAGTCGTCAGCGCACTCGAGAAGTCCACTTCGCCGATAACCTCCGGTTCGCCTGAGACTCCGTCGGCCACGCTTTCATTTCCGGTGACATCAACAATGACAAAGTTGTCCGACGTGACAGATCGCAAGCTAACCGTGTCGGCAGGATAAGCTTCCTGCACCCAGTGCCAATTTTCGCCGCTCTTGTGAAGGAAACCCGCCTCGCTGAGGCGATCGCAAATGGCCTGCACATCCACGCCGCCGAATTTTTCGTCCGGCGAAATTGGCAGCTCGAAAGCAGCGCACTTCAGATGATTGACGAGAATCTCCAAATTATCGGGCTGTACATACCCATGCTCGGGCGAGCGCCCGAAGAAATAATCGGGATGCCGGACGATGAATTGATCAAGCGGCGAGGATGAAGCCACCAGAACGGCACAGGCAGCACCGCTGCGTCGTCCGGCCCGGCCCGCGCGCTGCCATGTCGAGGCAATCGTTCCCGCATAGCCCGCCATCACAGTGGCATCGAGCGAACCGATATCGATACCCAGCTCCAGCGCGTTCGTGGTAACAACGCCTCGAATGCGGCCTTCGCGCAAGCCACGCTCGATCACGCGGCGTTCACCGGGTAGATAGCCCCCGCGATATCCGCGGATTGGCTCGTCGGTGCCGGGGGGTGCGGGATATGCCTGCTTTAGGTATGTGAGCAGGACTTCAGTGTGCAGCCGGCTGTTCGCGAACACGATGGTCTGCAGCTTCTGCTTGAGAAATTCCTTCGCAACGCGAGTCGACTCGTTGAGATAGCTTCGTCGAATTCCGAGATTGCGGTTGACGACCGGCGGATTGTAAAACGCGAAAATTTTCTCCGCGGAAGGCGCCCCATTTTCGTCGAGCACTTCAACGCGCGATTCCGTTAGTCGCGAAGCGAGCTCTCCCGGATTTGCGATAGTTGCCGAAGAGCAGACGAACTGCGGCTCCGAGCCATAAAATTTTGCGATGCGTCGAAGACGGCGGAGAACGTTCGTAAGATGGCTGCCAAAAACACCCCGGTACGTGTGTAGCTCGTCGAGCACGATATAGCGCAAGTTTTCGAAGAGCCGCAGCCAACGCGTGTGGTGCGGCAGGATACCCGTGTGCAGCATATCGGGATTCGACAGAATCACGTGCCCGCGCTCGCGGATAGCCTTGCGCGCATCGCCCGGAGTATCTCCGTCGTAAGTAAAGACGCCGAACGAATCATCAAGCCGCGTGGCGAGATCATGCAATTCTGTGAGCTGATCCTGCGCCAGGGCCTTGGTCGGGAAGAGGTAAAGCGCCCGCGTATCCGGATTTTCAAGGATCGCATTCAGCACCGGCAGGTTGTAGCAAAGCGTCTTCCCAGACGCAGTCGGCGTGACGGCGACAACATTCTTCCCCTCGCGAACTGCTTCCGCGGCCAGCGCCTGATGTGAATAGAGTTGCGTGACGCCTTTTGCGCGATAGGCCGCCGCCAGCTCCGGGCGCACCCATTCGGGCATCGGCGCGAAATTTGCCTCGCGAGCAGGGAAGTGCTTGATGGCCGTGAGGACTTCACCTGTCCGGTCGAGAGTCGCCAGGCTACCCAAGGCATCGCGAACGGCCTCAAGGGTCGAGCGTGAACGAACGGCTAAGGATTGGGGCAAGCGCGACCTCCGTCAGACAAACTCTATTCGCTTTTTGTTCGCTGAGGCTAGCACGCTGGCAATCCCGGCGCAATACCAAATTCGTGACCCGATTCGGGTTTGCGCAAATGCAGCTTCGCGGCTTGACAGGGAAGCCAAAAGGCCGCTATAGAGAATGCATGGCGCATACATTTATTGTTTTCGATTTCGAGACGAACGAGGAAGCCTCGCAGCAAGCCAGGCGTCGTGTAGAAGGCTGGAAGCAAGGCTACCGGCTCGGAAACAAACTGCTGATGAAATTCGAGCGAAAGGGCGGAGCGAGCGAAGCCGGCGACTCCAAAGAAGGCAGCAAATCGAAAAAGAAAACTGATGCGGAGAATACCGAAACCGTCCGCGTGCTCATCCGGCTTGATTTCTCCGACCACGAAAAACTCTCTTTCACTCGGTGGCTGGAGCGGATTCCGAAGGACGAGTCCTTCAAGCTGGCAAAGAGCAAAACGGTTAAACAGGGCGCAACGGAATTCGAAGAGCTCGAGAAGCTATTCGACTCGCTTGACTAGGCGTCTCTTCTTAGTGCACCGTTTCACCTCGGGCTTTACGCCGAGCGGAATCATCAAATCTTTTCCGGCGCCGCCCCGTTTTGATTGGCTATAATTGAGTGAACCCGCAAGATACCCTCTCACTCTCGGCGGAGATGATGTCGTCCCAGACACGCACCAAGGTCGCACGATTCGACGCGTCGAGATACCACGGCTTGGACCGCGAATCTCTCATCCGCATGTACCGCACCATGTTACTTTCGCGCCGGCTCGACGACAAGGAAATCCAGCTCAAGCGGCAAAATAGAATTTTCTTCCAAATTAGCGGCGCTGGGCATGAAGCCATCGGCGCTGCGGCAGGCCTTCTTCTTCGACCCGGTTACGATTGGTTCCATGCCTATTATCGGGATCGCGCCCTCGCTTTGATGCTCGGCATGACGCCGCTCGAGATGCTTCTAGAAGCGGTGGGCGCGAAAGATGGCCCGAGCTCGGCAGGCCGTCAGATGCCGTCACACTGGGGGCACCAGAAGATCCATTTAATCACACGGTCGTCGCCGACAGGCACGCAGTGGGTGCAAGCCATCGGCACGGCAGAGGCCAGCTATTACTACGACGAATTCCCGAAAGCGCTTGAGCAGGCGAAGCATGGTCCTCAAGGCTTTGCCGTCACTCATGAGCCCGATGAGATTACCTATACGTCGGGCGGCGAAGGCGCCACGAGCGAGGGAGAATTTTTCGAGGCGCTGAACGTCGCGTCGAGCCGGAAACTTCCTTTGCTATTTGTCGTCGAAGACAATGCCTACGCGATTTCTGTTCCCGTCGAAGTGCAGACCGCAGGCGGAAATATCTCGCGCCTGGTTGCAAATTATCCAAGCTTGCATGTCGAAGAGTGCGACGGTACGGACCCGATCGGCAATTATGCCGTTTTCGGTCGCGCCATCGAGCATTGCCGCGCCCGGCGCGGTCCTGCGCTCGTACACGCACACGTGATTCGTCCGTATTCGCATTCACTCTCCGACGACGAGAAACTCTATAAGTGCGAAGCCGAGAGGGAAGGCGAAGCGCGACGCGACCCCCTCCCGAAATTCAGTTTGTTCCTCGTGCGCGAAGGCATTCTCGAAGAGCACGAAATTGAAGAAATCGAAGCCAGCGTGGATCGAGAAATTGCGGAAGCCACGGACAAGGCACTCGCGGCCGAGTTGCCGTCAGCCGATTCCATTTACCTTGACGTCTATTCGGAGGACGTCGACCCCAAGTCGCAATCTTTCGAAACTGAGCCGAGCCTACACGGCGCTCCAAAAACGATGGTGGACATGGTTTCAGCGACTCTCGCCGACGAAATGGCGCGGGACGAGCGGATTCTCGTGTTTGGCGAGGACGTGGCCGACGTTAGCCGCGAAGACACTCTCGAGAAGGTCAAAGGAAAAGGCGGCGTCTTCAAAGCGACGGCGGGCCTGCAGCGCCGCTACGGTTCGAGCCGCGTTTTCAATACGCCGCTGGCCGAGGCGTGCATTATCGGGCGAGCGATCGGATTGGCGCTGCGCG
>Ga0302324_100000861_pt1 | contig 76307 bp, 73 predicted proteins | sample Palsa_T0_1_FD_201949 | JGI IMG/M metagenome (GOLD analysis project Ga0302324, IMG submission 201949) | Peat permafrost microbial communities from Stordalen Mire near Abisko, Sweden - Palsa_T0_1 | ecosystem: Environmental > Terrestrial > Soil > Palsa > Peat permafrost | place: Sweden: Abisko...
GGATTGTGGTGCTGCATCCCACGCTCCACATGCCGGCGTTCACGCGCTTCGTCGACGGCACGGGGCCGGTGTTTGCGGGCAAAGTCTTTCCCTTCGCCTTTATTACCATTGCATGCGGAGCGATCAGCGGTTTCCATGCGCTGATTTCGAGCGGGACCACTCCCAAGCTCATCGCGCGTGAAACCCAGACTCGCCTGGTCGGTTACGGTGCGATGATGTGCGAATCCGCCGTGGCCATCATGGCGGTGATCGCCGCTTGCGTGCTGCAGCCGGGAATTTATTTTGCCATCAACAGTCCCGCCAGCATAGTCGGCGCGGCTCCCGAGGCTGCGGCCAACACGATCTCGAGCTGGGGCTTTCCCGTCACCGCCGCCGATATGCAAGCCCTGGCCCATGCCGTGGGCGAACAGACTCTCTACAACCGCACGGGTGGCGCGCCCGCCTTCGCTGTAGGCATGGCTCACATTTTTTCCAGCACGCTCGGCGGCCATGAATTGATGGCTCTCTGGTATCACTTTGCCATCATGTTTGAAGCTCTATTCATATTGAGCATCCTCGACGCTGGCACGCGCGTGGCCCGCTTCATGCTGCAGGACGCGTTCGGCCACATCTACAAGCCGCTCGGCCGGACGAGCTGGTATCCCTCGATTCTGGCGACCAGCGCGCTTATCGTCGCCGCGTGGGGATATTTCCTCTGGCAGGGAGTGAGAGATCCGCTCGGCGGAATCAATTCCCTGTGGCCGCTGTTCGGAATCGCCAATCAATTGCTCGCGACCGTGGCCCTCTGCGTGGCGACCACGATCATCATCAAGATGCACCGCGCTAAATATTCGCTGGTGACATTAGTGCCCCTGGCGTGGCTGGTGACGGTCACCTATACCGCATCGTGGCACAAGGTGCTCGATCCTAACCCGCGCATCGGTTTTCTGGCGCAGGCGCGGGTGCTGGCGGCAGCTCCCGCGACCAGCGCGACCGGCCAGCTCATCTTCAACAACCGGCTGGATGCCGCCGTCACGACGATTCTGGTCATCATGGTCAGTCTGGTAGTGATCGAGTCGGTTCGCGTGTGGGCCGGCATCCTGAGCGGGAAGAGAGCATCTCCGGTGAGGGAAGCGCCGTTTGTGATGACGCGGCTGGCCGCGGGAGAAAACGCATGAAACCTGGCTTGAGAGAACGCGGGATAAAACAGATCTTGAATTTCGCCCGGATTTTTCTGGCCGCGTTGCGCGAGATTTTCGATGAATCGCCCTACGCTCGCTTTCTGCAGCGTACGCAGACAACGTCGTCGCCCCAGGCCTACGCTGCCTTCCGCCGCGAGCACGAGCATCGCCACGCCCGCCGCCCGCGCTGCTGCTAAGAGCCTGTGTGGAGCGGGCACTCCTGCCCGCTGCTTTTGACTTTGATCTTTTGCGCCCACAAACCTGGAGTAAACTCTTCTCAGGTTCGTCTCGCATCAGGTTTGCCCCAAAGAATGCGCGTCCTCGGAATCGATTGCGGCGGAGCGTACACCGGTTACGGTGTGGTCGAGATCCATACCGGCGGCCGTCTTTCCTGCCTGACTTGCGGCGCCATCAAGCTTTCCCCGCGCGAAGCGCTGCCGCGGCGGTTGGCGCGAATATTCACGCAGCTGGGTGAAATCATCGCCGAACACCAGCCCGATCAAGTCGCAATTGAAGATGTGTTCTACGCCTTGAATGTGAAGTCTGCGCTGAAGCTGGGTCAGGTGCGCGGAGTAGCCATGCTGGCCGCTGCCGCCGCCGGCCTGGAAGTTGCCGAGTATTCTCCGCTTACGATCAAGTCGTCGGTGGTGGGTTATGGCCGCGCCGAAAAGCAGCAGGTGCAGCACATGGTCACGCGCCTTCTGCAGCTTGCCGAGGCTCCCGAGCCCCTGGATGCCTCCGACGCTCTGGCGATCGCCATCTGTCATCTGCACACCGCGGCAACTCTCGCCCGGCAGCGCAGCATCAAGAAAGTAGCGATAGGCTGAAGAAGATGCTTCTCGCCCTCTGCTCCCAACCCAAACTGCTTCGTCGGCGCCCGCTCCCACTGGCTATGTTGCCAGCCATTGCTCTCATGCTGTGCGCCGCTCCCACTCACGCTGCCGACCCGGCGACCATCACGTTCACGCTGCAATTCCCCGCTTCAGATCCCGATCGTTACTTCATCTCGGTCACCAACGATGGACATGGCAAGTACGAATGTTCAGCGAAGGTCGCTCCCGAATCCGACGACCGCGAAAACTACCAGGCGGAGTTCGAACTTTCCCCCGCCGGCCGCGCCCGCATTTTCGATCTGGCCGCCCAGGCACATTTCTTTGCCGGCAAAATCGACTCCGGCAACCGCAAGCTGGCTTTCACGGGCTCGAAAACTCTCACCTACCAAGACGGCCAGCGCAGCACGTCCGCGAACTACAACTATTCCGCCGTTCCGCCGGTGCAGGAGCTTACCGCGTTTTTTCAGAACCTGTCGGCAACGATGGAGTATGGACGCCATCTCGCCTATTTCCACCGTTACCAGAAACTGGCGCTCGACGAGGAATTGAAGCGCATGGAAGATCAGGCCCGGAGCCACGAACTGAGCGAACTACAGGCGGTTGCGCCGGTACTGCAGCAGATTCTCGATGATGCATCCGTGCTCAACGTGGTCCGCGCCCGCGCGGAACGCCTGCTGGAAATGGGTAAGGCCGCGGCGGCCCGCTAGGGGCCAGGACTGCTTTGGCAGCATCCCGGCTGGCGCCAGCGGATAAGACCTCGTTTTTACAATCATTCCACCAAAATCGTGCTTTAATAGGCACAGCAATTGGGGGATGCAATGTCCAACCCTTCCTTGTCCGGATCGCGATCTGCTCTGATTCTTCTGACCGCCATGGCCTGCGCGTTTTATGCGTTGCCCGCTCTGGCTGGTTCGCAGGCACGTATCGTTCGTTTGAGCGACGTGCAGGGTTCGGTTCAAATCGATAAGAACGCAGGGCTGGGTTTTGAAAATGCGTTTCTCAATCTTCCCATCATGCAGGGCGCGCAACTGCGCACTCGCGGCAACGGACGCGTGGAAATCGAATTCGAAGACGGCAGCACCATGCGCCTGGGCCCGAACACGGCGGTGGAGTTCAGCACTCTGAATCTCTCGGACGCCGGCCAAAAATTTTCCGAAGTGAACTTGTCCGAAGGGCTGGCGTATGTGAACTGGCTGGGCAGCGACGGGTTGACCCTGAACTTTTCTCGCGAGAAAGTCGCGCTCAATCACCCGGCGCACTTCCGTGTAGAGGATTCGTCCGATCTCGCCAAGTTTGCAGTTTTCAAAGGGGACGTCGTTGTCGACGGTCCTGGCGGCAAAGAAACTATCAGCAAAAAGCAAATGGCGGACTTCAACGTCGGCGATCAGGATCAGTTCACCCTGGCCAAGTCGATTTCCGAAGCCCCGCTCGATTCCTGGGATAAAGAGGCCATTCAATATCACGAGCAATACGCGCGCAACAATGCGCCGGTCTCCGGCTACGGCGCCAGCGATCTGGGCTACTACGGCAACTACACGTCGGTGCCCGGCTACGGCATGATGTGGCAGCCGTTCTTTACCGGCGTCGGCTGGGATCCGTTTATGGATGGAGCGTGGTCGTGGTATCCCGGCTATGGTTCCATGTTTGTTTCGGCGTATCCCTGGGGCTGGATGCCCTACCGTTACGGTAACTGGATGTTCATTCCCGGAAACGGTTGGATGTGGCAGCCCGGCGCCCTTACCACCTGGAACGTTTTGCCGCGCACCGCGGGCACGCTGCCCGCTACCTTCCGCACTCCGGTGGCTCCGGCGGGGACTGTGAAAACCGTTGTAGTCGGTAAGGGTGGTCCCGTATTTTCGTCCCCTGTGGCCTTGCGGATGGTGGTGAGAAACGGATCGGCGGGCATGGGAATTCCTCGCGGCTCGCTCGATGGTCTGAAGAGCCTTAACCACGAAGTGGCGAAGTCGGGTTCGGTGGAAGTGCACTCAACTCCGCAGTTCTCCACGAGCGCTTCCAGCAGTGGTTTTGCTGGCTTCGGTGGACCGCCATCCAGCACGAGCAGTTCCTCGATAAGCCACACCTCGAGCTCCAGTTCCGCCGGCGGCGGCCACGCTTCGGGCGGCCACCACTAGAAGTCGTGTGATAAACGGTTCGTTGCGATGTCATCCCGAGCGGGGCCGGGGCCGCGGTGAGGGACCTTACGATGCGCGGGAAGGGGCATTAGCTCCGACGGGTACTGTCACGGTGCGTGCAGCAGAGTCGGCCCTATCGGCGGCACGCATGCTGCAGACGCAAGGATCCCACCGAGAGCTACTCTCTCTACGGTCATCGCGCGGCTTGCATGACATTGATCGAGTTGGATGACATCGACTCAAATTGCAAGAATCTCAATTCACCGCACCACCACCCCCGCATATCCCACCACCATATCGCGGTCGCCAGAAACGTCGCCCGAGGTCGCATATTTCACCAGTTCCGCGGACTTCGCTCCCAGCTTCTTCGCCGCTGTCAGCATCGCCACCGCCGGCCCCATACCGCACATGCTGATGTTCTGCTGCCCGACCACTTCGTGCAGCCCGCGGGGATCGAGGCTGAGAATCCGCTCAATGGCCCAGTGATCCTTCGCACGCGTCACCGCATCGGATTCATAATGATTCATGTCGCTCGAAGCCACGATGAGCACAGGATCTTTCTGCGCGGCGACCACATCGGCCATCGCGAGCCCGAGTTGTTCGAGGATATCGAGCTGCGTCGTCCCTAACGCAATCGGGACGAAGCTGAGGCTCGGCTGCCGCAGCAACAGGAATGGCAGTTCGACTTCGACGGCATGCTCCCCACGATGCGCAGACGCGTCTTCCTGCAACGCGGGAAAGCGCTGCTTCAAACCCGCCGCCAGTACGGCATCGATCGGCAGATTACCCAGCGGCGTTTCCCACTCGCCCTCGGTCATGATCGCGAGCGCCCGTCCCACCCCCGTGTGATTCGGGCACATCACGATGCAGCGCTGCGGAATCTCCATCCGCGCAAACACCGCACCCGCCACGTGTCCGGAATACATGTATCCCGCATGCGGCGCTATGCAACCGATCGCGGCCAGCGGTGACCTACTTTGAAAAAGATAGGAATTCACTTCCTCGCGCAGGCTCGCAGCATCGCGGGGATAAAAGCGCCCGGCAACTGCGGGCTGGCGAACGACGGAGGTCATGCACCCTGCCTTGCGAATCGGACCGGGGTACCCTGTGTTCCCCTGTGTCCCCTGTGGTTGAAGCTTTTTCGCAGATAACTAATCAGAACTTCCCTAAGAATGTTCCGTCGCCGCGCGCAGGGCCCGATAAACCGCAGCGCTCTCTTCCAGGCTCAGGGTTTCAGCGCGCGCCCCCGGCTTGACCTTTGCCTCCGCCAGTGCCCGCTTCAATTCCGGTGCAGGATATTTTTCTTTCAAATTGTTCCACAGCGTCTTGCGTTTCTGCCCGAACGACAGCCGCAGAAAATCAATGAAGCCGTCTCCCGCCACGCCCAACCGCTCCTGCTGCGGATCGAGCGTCAGCCGCAGCACGCTCGAATGTACGCTCGGTGGCGGAACAAACGCCGTCGGCGGTAACGTAAAAAGATTCTCGACTCGTCCATAAAGCTGCGCCGTCGCCGAAAGCATTCCATACTCGCTGCCGCCCGGCTTCGCCGCGATCCGCTCAGCCACTTCGCGCTGCACCATGATCACAATGCTCTCGAAATATTTCGCGAACTCAAACAGCCGCAGCAGAATATCGGAAGTGATGTAGTAGGGCAGATTCCCCACCACCCGCACCGGTTCCGGCTTCCAGTCGATCCCCGGGCGTCCCAGGCCCGGCTTCGGCCCAAACAACGAATCGAACTCGATCGACAAAATGTCAGCCTCAATGATCTCCACGTTGCGTGCCATGCTGAACTTCAGCCGCAACTGCGCCGCCAGCACGCGATCCAGTTCCACAGCAATCAGCCGCCGCGCGCGCTTCGCCAGCAGGGAAGTAAGAATGCCGCGTCCCGGCCCAATCTCAAGCACGGTGCTCTGCGAAATATCGCCCAGCGCGTCGACAATTTTCGCCGCATATTCTTCGCTCACGAGAAAATGCTGTCCTAATTTCGGCTTCGCTTGCGGACGCGCGGCAGCTACCTTCGGCACGTTGACCCTCTTTTACCGGAGCATTAGACTGGCTGGTCGGCTGGCCACTGTCAAATAATCAGTGTCAAATAATCAGCGTCAAAGAATGCCAGCCTGCAAGGCCCCGCGAATACATTCATAATATCCTGTGCCCGCAAAAAGTGGAGCCTGGAGGTTGTCGCTCTCATGCACATCGCATTCGTCGCATCCGAAGGCGTTCCATTTTCGAAGACTGGCGGGCTCGCCGACGTAGTCGGAGCGTTGCCGCGCGCCCTCGCTGCTCTGGGCCACCAAGTCAGCGTCTATTTGCCGCGCTATCGCCAGACCAAGCTCACGGAACCGGCCACAGTCGTCCGCAGCATCACCATCCCCTTCGACGATAAATACCGTTTCGCTTCTGTCGTCACCGGAGGCAGCCAGAACGGAGTGCGATTTTACTTCGTCGAGTATCCGCCGTACTTCGATCGCGACGCTCTCTACGGAACTCCTGCCGGCGACTATCCCGACAACGCCGAACGTTATGCGTTGTTTTCCCGTGCCGTAATCGAAGCTTCCAAAATTCTCGGCGTGCCTCACGTCTTCCATTGTCACGATTGGCAATCCGCGCTGGTGCCTATTCTGCTCCGCACGGTCTACGCGGAAGACCCTGCGCTCCGCGAAGCCGCCACGGTGTTCACCATCCACAACATGGGCTACCAGGGCCTGTTCCCGCCCGAAACGCTACCTCTGCTGATGCTGCCCTGGGACCTGTTCACCATGTCGAAAATGGAATTCTTCGGCCAGGTCAATTTTCTCAAAGGCGCGCTCACTTATTCCGACTACATCACCACCGTCAGCCGCAAGTACAGTCAGGAAATTCAAACCGCCGAATATGGTTTCGGCCTCGAGGGCGTGCTGCACGACCGCGCCTCCACAGTCAGCGGAATTCTCAACGGCGTCGACTACGACGAATGGAGCCCGCAAACCGACAAATTCGCCGTGGCGAAATTTTCCCCGCAGGATCTCGCCGGTAAAGCGAAGTGTAAGCAGGATTTACTCGCCGCTTTCGGCATGCCCGCCGCCGACGCGAAGCTGCCCGTCATCGGCATCGTCTCCCGTTTCGCCGCGCAAAAAGGTTTCGACCTGATCTCCCAAATCGCCGACCGCCTGGCCCGCGAAGAAATGATCATGGTTGCGCTCGGCTCCGGAGATAAACCCTACGAAGAAATGTTTACCCGCCTCGCCAAGCAATTCCCCAAAAAGATCGCAGTGAAAGTCGCCTACGACAACGTCATCGCCCATAAAATCGAGGCCGGCGCCGACATGTTCCTCATGCCTTCGCGCTACGAACCCTGCGGCCTGAACCAGATTTACAGTTTGAAATACGGCACCGTCCCCATCGTCCGCGCTACCGGAGGCCTCGATGACACCATCGAACCCTGGGACGCCCGCACCGGCAAAGGCACCGGCTTCAAGTTCACCGAATACATCGGCGAATCCCTGCTGCTCACTATCAAGCAGGCCCTGCAAGCTTTCAGCGACCAGACGTCGTGGCAAGTCCTGATGCGCAACGGCATGAACAAAGATTTCTCCTGGAACGCCAGCGCCCGTGAATACGGCAAAATCTACGAGCGCGTGCGCCAGATGCGCGGAGCTCCCGCCATACCTGAAAAGGCTTTGGCAGGTTCCTGAGCGCAGTCGAAGGATCCCCACCCAACCATCGATGTGCAACCGGGGATTGGCCCGTGCTCTTCATGGTGGTAGCGCTGCTGCAAGGAGTGCAAAGGATTCGGGCGCGGACAGTGTTGCACGCCGCGTTCGTTTCCGGAAGTCTAACCTGATGTCCGTTTTCCAAAGGCCAACCGTGCGTACCCCAACGTAACCCCGAGCGCCCCATACGCCGCCGCGTTCATAGGCGCGAGCATGAAAAAGACGGTCACGAGCGAGGGATCGAACGCCAACTTCACAAAATAAAGCGGACACAGCGAAAGCATGAGCGTGGGATTGAGATCCCAGCTGTGCGGAGCGAGATAGGCGAGCAGCGCCAGAAGATATGAAATTGCCGCGAAGCCGCCGAGCCATTTGAGGGGCGCTGAAAACAACTGTCTATCGTCCCGATCTCGCTTGCATGCTTTCGCGATCCACGAGCGGGGCAGCACGGCAACCGTCACACTGAAAAGTCCTACCACCCCCAGCGCGACCGGAAACAGGAACCATGCCCGATGAACCGGCATGTCGGTGCCCTGCAGCATCAGGTAAGGAAAGCCGGTGAAAAGCGAAGTCGCTCCGCAGAGGAAAAACACAATACGAGAAATAGTCCTGAGAGCGCGTCCGGACATGAAGCGGATTCTAACAGCGGTTCCGAGTTTGAGCACGCCGGATTAGGTCGCCCGGACCACCCGTCCGAAAAGTCTCAATTCATTTAGCGAAGTTCATTGAAACGTGCTGGTAGTAGGGAGCGATTGGCGGGCGGGGGAACACGTCCTTTTGCAGCGTCTGCCGCACACAGGCAAAAATGTTGGTTTCATGATCGATGTATATCCGCAAAACACGACCATCTGCTCCGATTGCTACAACGAACGAGAACGGCGATGTGTCGGCGTGATCGGTCGACTTTAGACAAGACTGAAAAACAGGCATGTATTTCTGTTGGTAGTAGTCCTTCAAATCAATGTCGGAATATATACGAAGTGCGCGATCCTTATCTTCTGCATCCGCCAGCGCGACGGCTTCTTTGAATGAGCTAGCGAGTGTGCCTGCAATGCTGGAAGTGGTTAGCAGAGAAATTAAGACCATAGTATAGAGCTTCTTCATGAATACAATTCCAGCACCTAAGGAGGAAGAGCCACAAGTGACGTTAGTCGCAGGTCTTAGTGAACGAGCGGGTGGCCTGCTCCGCTGAATCGCCACCTCTCCTGAGCCGTCCTCTCGGCTGCTAAAATCCCCTTCAGCATGGCCGCCGCCCACCAGCCCGCGTTCCCCCGCACCATCTTCCACGTCGATATGGACGCCTTCTTCGTCTCGGTGGAAGAGCTTTACGATCCCGCGCTGAAAGGTAAGCCCGTGGTGGTCGGCGGACAGCGCGACGAACGCGGCGTAGTCTCCGCCGCTTCCTACGCCGCCCGGAAGTTCGGTGTGCACTCCGCCATGCCGCTGCGCACCGCGGCCAAGCTCTGCCCGCAGGCCATCTTCGTCAACGGACATCCCGAGCGCTACCGCGAGTGCTCGGAAAAAGTTCACAAAGTTCTGTGCGCATTCTCCCCGCAAGTGGAAATGGCTTCGATCGACGAAGCCTACCTCGATATGACCGGCACCGCACGCCTGCATGGACCGCCGCTGAAAGCCGCACACGCCCTGCACGCCCGCATGAAGTCGGAAACGCTGCTGAACTGTTCGGTCGGAATCGGCAGCTCGCGCCTCATTGCCAAGGTTTCCTCGGGACAAGCCAAGCCCAACGGTTTGCTCTGGATCGTCTCTGGCGAAGAAGCAAAGTTCCTCGCCCCGCTCGACGTGCGCGAGATTCCCGGCGTCGGCAAAGTGATGGAAAGCCATCTGCACGCGCTCGGCATCAAAAAAGTCGCTGACCTCGCGAAGCTGGAAGAATCCGAACTCGAAGACCGCTTCGGTAAATGGGGCTTGGCATTAGCCGGTAAAGCCCGCGGCGAAGATGCCGGCGGATGGTTCGACACCGAGGTCGGCGAAGACACCGGAGCCAAATCCATCAGCCACGAGCACACCTACAACGAAGACACCGCCGATGTCAGCCAGCTCGAAGCCACGCTCATGCGGCTCTCCGAAATGGTCGGCCGCCGCCTGCGCGAAGCGAATCTTCACACTCGCACCGTCCAGCTCAAACTGCGCTACAAAGATTTCTCGACCATCACCCGCGCCCACACGCTCCCGGCCCCCACGCAGCTCGACACGGAGATCTTCGAGCAAATCCGTGCGCTATTCCGCAAGAACTGGAAGAAAGGCATGCAAGTCCGCCTCCTGGGAGTGCAGACGTCCTCGTTCGAATCCCAACCCGAACAGCTCAGCTTGCTCGAAGATAGTCGCCAACAACGCTGGAAAGATGCGCTCGCCGCCGCCGACCGCCTGCGCGATAAGTTCGGGGAATCCAGCGTGAAGCTCGCAGCCGGCATGCGCGGCACCTTCCGCGAACGCACCCAAGAAAATCCCGCAGGCCTGCCCGGCAAAGGCAAACGCGAGTCGTAGGTGACCGGTTCCGCCGCAAAAACGAAGGCCGGGTGTCCCGGAAGGATGTTCCGGATCCCAGCCTGCGTCTTCCTTCAACTTGTGAATGAGAGAGCGAATTGCCCACTGGGAATTCGCTCTCGTCTGAGTAGATTAGCCGAGTGCCCCGCCCGAGTTAGTTGCTCGGATTCGGGCTCGGGGTGGTGTTGGCGGCAGCGGCGCTGGTCGGAGCAGCGCCCGGCGTCGCGCCGAATCGCGACAACCGCGGATAGAACGGCGTAACTTCAAACGGCATCTTGTCGCGCGCCGAAGTGATCGCCACCGGAGACGTCTTCACCATCTCCGCCTTGTCGTCCCAGGGATTGATCTTGATGCGGCCGCCCAGCGGCAGCGCCGCGATCTGATCCAGCTTGTTCACATCCAGCGCCGGACCCTGCGTCTCGAGCGCCGACAACCGGGTGACCGTGCCACCCGACGCCAGCGGATTGCCCAGGTGCGTGGTCAACAGAGCATTCAGCGAGCCCGAGCGCTGTTGCAGGATCTTCAGGAACAGTCCAACGTTGTCCAACTTCTGCGCGTAAGGCGAATTCTTCAGCAGTTCCAGAGCTTTCTTGTCCGCCGCCGCTTCTTCTTCCGGAATGTGCCGGAATCCCAGGTTCGAGTAGGTTGTGTCGTCAGAGAACAGCATGCGATCGTTGAACGCGTACTGGCTGCCCAGGTTGTGGCCGAGAACAATGTGCGCCAACTCATGCGCCAGAACCGCCGCCAGGCTGGCTTCATCCGGCAGCACGTCAATCAACCCGCGGCTGATGACGATGGTGTTCCCCACGCTGAAGGTTTCAAGGGGCGCCGTCAGCAGCACGCGCGTGCGTACCGGCCGCGGCAGGTCGATGTTGTTGGTGACTTCCAGGTTGTTGACCACGGTCTGCAGAATCTTGTCGACGTCGCCTTCCGGCGCCAGCAAGCCCGCGCTGGTCAAGCGCTCCACAACGTTGTCTTCCGCCTGCTGCTGCCAGACCCGCTCCGCCTGCAGCGGAGACGCATCCTGCGTCGACGACGTTTCATCTTTCACGCTGTCCACACGGATCTGCGTGAGTTCGTCGTCCTTGCCGCCCTTCTTCAAGTCGTAGCCCCAGATGCGGGTCTGCGCTTTGAATGCGATCCGGTTATGCGCGCCCGCGCTGAAGTCGCCTTCTTCGCTGTAGATATAAGATGGCACCCAGTAGCCCGGGATCAGGTTCAACCGCCAGCTGTCCATGTGAAAGAAGTAAGTGTTCTTCACGCCCTGGGAATAAGTTCCGTTCAGGCGCACGATGTTGAAGTCCTGGTCTTCCACCCATATGCGGCCCAGGAAGCGGCCCCGTCCGGATTTCGGTTTCGGTTTCACGTCAAACACCAGGCAGCGCACATCGCCCAGAAATTCGCGGCGGATGTAGGTGAAATCGTAGTGCTCGCGGTCAAAGTCGGTGCGGTCAACGTACACCATCCACGAGAAGCCCACGGGCTGGTACTCCACCTTGTAGAGCTTGTGGAAGCCGCCCAGCAGGCGAGCCTGCATGCCTTCTTTTTCGTCGCCCTTCAGATAGTCCTTGCGGTCGATGGTTTCTCCCATGTCGAGCCGGCCCAGGAAATAATGATCGTCGCTCGGAACCGGCCCCAATTGCGGATCAGACGTCAGATTCTGCAAATAGGTCTCGACCACGGGCGTACGGTTCGACAGCATCTTGATCAATCCATGCTCGCGCAGGATGAACAGATTCACCACCTGATCCATAGTCACCGGCGTTGGTTCGACGGGCGGTGGCGTAGGCTCCGCCTGGGCTGGCGCCGCGGCCTGGCCAGACTGCGTGGCCGCTGGCTGGGAACCATCCGCCGGTCCTGCGGCAGCCGCAGGCTGCTGTGAAGCATCCGTCGGCGTGACTGCGGGCGCGGGTGACTGTGCGGGTGGCTGCGCGGACTGCGGATCCGCTGCTTGCTGTGCGGCGGCGCTCATGCTTACCAGCAAGGCCGCGGTGATCATCCATTTCGAAGTGCGCATAACTCTCTTCTCCAAGCTCCTGTTACCCAGGTTGCAATTCGCCAATTCGTTTATTCCTTACTTCGGCCAATTTCGTGAGAACTTGCTCACCCTCATCCAAACTTCGGTACGTCCTAACTTCGGGTACGCCTGTCTCAGTACGCCATCTGAAACACCACGTGCACCACCGCCGTCGAATCCACCGGCTGTCCGGCCCGCATCGCCGGCTTGAAGCGCATCTTGTTGGCGGCGGCAATGGCAGTCTCGTCCAGCCCATGTCCCAGCCCGCGCACTACGTGATTCACGTGCAGCGATCCGTTCGCCCCGAACATTACTTCCAGCAAAACCTCGCCCTGCAGCTTCAGGTTGCGCGCCTCGTCCGTGTAAGCCGGATTCGGTTTGTACGTGATTTCCACCGGCGTAGTCGCCGCTCCCGCCTCCAGCAGCTGAACTTTCGGTCCGCCGTGCACCACCTGCTCCGCTCCAAACCCTCCGGTCGCCACTCCCGCGCCGTTGCTGCGCCCGTCGCCTTTGCCCGCGGTGGCAATGCCGCTTCCGAAATCCGCGCTGGCTACCGTTCCTTTAATTCCTTTTGCCCCACCGGACCCGTTGCCCTGTCCCGGACCCACCGGCATGTCAAAACCGCCGGCAGCCTGCGCATAGAGCTTCGCGCCCGTCTTGCCCGTACCCTTCAATCCATTGGGATCGCCAAACCCGCCGGTCTGCACTTTTTCTACCGGAGCGTTCACCGTCGGTACCTTCGAACTCCCGCCAAAATCGCCCGTATGTACCAATTGCGGACGCGCCCCGCCCGCCGCCATCTTGATCTGCGGCGCGGCAAACTGGTTCACCACCACTTTCGGTGCTTCCACTGGCTTTTCCACTTCATGACGCACTTCGCGCGGAACCACCAGCTTCGGCGTGTCGAACACCGGCGCCTTCACGGCCGGAAGCAGCTTCACCTTCTGAACTTGCGGTTTTACCTTGATCGGCTCCGGCTCTGGACTCAATGACGGCGTTGGGATCAGTTCCACCACGTGATACTGCCGCAGAGACATCTTCTCCGGCAGGATCAGATTCAGGTTGATCAATAGCAGCAGCACGATCACCACGATGCTGTAGCTGGTGACGAGCGCCCGCCTGTCGATCTTGCGTTCGGGCAGAATGCCGAGTTGAAAATTCCGTTGAGCTGTTGCCATTTCTATTTTTCTCCGAAGGTACCCGGCTGGGAGGATTACCGGGACTGGAGTCTTCAAAATAAGGGAATCCGGACAGGGGGTAAACGTGTCCACGGCTCTTGACCTTAGGTAACCAAAAGAAGTTCCGTTCAGGTAACGGGTGCCGAAACGGGCGAAAGACGCCCCGTGGGTCGCGAAACTCGGCGATTACGTCAGAAACCCTAAGAAAACCGCAAATAACCGGCGGGAATGGAAGCTTGGGTGGCCCATTCTAAGCGCGCTCTTTGCTCTTAGAGTGGGGATTTTGACGTTCGCTGCCGGCAGAAACGGTCATTGTAGATTGCAGATTTAAGATTTAAGCTTTTCAATCTGCAATCTGACTTCTGAAATCGCCGCGTGGCCCACTCTAAACGCGTTCTTTAGCCTTTAGCGCGGGGAATTCCTCCGCCGCGCAAAATAAGCAAACAGCGGAATCCCCGCCAGAATCACCAGCACTCCATACCCAGAATTCGGCCAGTTATCCGCGAACGTGTAACACAAAAACGCCGCCGCCACGATCACGAAAATAGCAGGCACAAACGGATATCCCCACGTCCGGTACGGACGCTCCGCCCCCGGCTCTCGCACCCGGAACACAAACAGCGTGCTCCCCGTAATCATGTAAAACAGCCACTCCGCAAAAATGGCCAGCGAAAACAACTGCTTGAAATTCGCGCCCAGCAACAGAAGAAGAATCGACAACACCGCCTGCACCATGATCGCCGCCGACGGCGTATGAAACCGCGGATGCACCTCCGCCAGCTTATGAAAAAATAATCCATCCCGCGCCGCCGCATACGGCACCCGCGCCCCGCTCATAATCGTTCCATTCAGCGTAACCAGCATCGACAACGCCATGCCCAGAGAAACAATCCCCGCGCCCACGCTTCCCAGAATCAGTGCCACCGCATCCGACGCCGGACGCGGGGACGCCGCGATCACTGAAGCCGGCAGCACATATTGCACGCCCGCATTCATCAGCACATACAGCACGCCCACCGTCGCCACTCCCGCAATCAGCGCGATCGGAATGCTGCGCTCCGGCCGCTTGATCTCCCCCGCCACCATGTTCAGGTCGTTCCATCCGTCATAAGCCCACAGCGCGGCCACCAGCGCCGCCATGAAACCAGTGATCCCGCCCTTCGCCCCGGAAAACGTCCCGGCAAAATTGTGCCAGCCCGCTCCTAAAGAATGTCCCGCCGCGCTGCTCCCTCCGCCAAAGCACACCACCACAATGCCCAGAATGATCACCACCTTGAGCATCGTAAACACCAGCTGAAACTCTCCCGCCTTCTTCACTCCGATGTAATTCAAAGCAGAAATCAGAATGGCGGCTGCGATAGCGACCACTTGTCCCCACGTAACCGCAATCGGCGCAGAAATAACCTTGCTGGAGAAGAAAGCAAAAACCGAAAACGTCCCCAGAATTCTCACCAGCCCCGTCACCACCGTAGCCACCGAAGCCGGCTTGGCAATCACGAACCACGTCCACGCGTAAAGAAATCCGGCAAGCGGCCCATACCCATCGCGGACGTACACATACTCCCCGCCTGCCTGCGGCTTCATCGCGCCCAGTTCCGCATAAGTGAGCGCCCCAAAAAACGACAGCGCCCCACCCACCACCCACGCCAGATACACCAACTTGGCCGACCCCACCGCCTGCATCATCTCCGCCGGAACCAGAAAAATCCCGCTGCCAATAATCGTTCCCACCACAATCGCGGAAGCATGGCTCACCCCCAGATCGCGCGAGAGTTCAGGACGGCTGGTTGTGTTGTGTGTGAGCTCTGGCATGTTCGAAGCGTGCCAGTATACTTCAGAAGCGTCGCCGATCCAGAAAGATCAAGAGCCTCTAACCGCAGAGACCGCAAAGAAATTCCGCCGAGATCGCAGAGGAAATTCACTTTTCTCCGCGTCCTCCGCGGCCTTTCTCCGCGCCCTCTGCGGTTAGAAGCTTTTCCTGTCCCTGGGCAAGGAAACTTCCATGTCAGTCTCCGGCCGGGGGCATTCCCAGAGCGGCTCCCGGTAATTGTTCACCATGCGCTTTATGCCGTTCTTGAGCATGACCACGTGGAAATTAATCAGCAGCCCGACAGGAATGTTCAGCAGACGTAGATGGGAGAGCAGTTGCGCCTCGTCCACCGGATGCAGCGCCTCCTTGCACTTCAACTCGACCGCAACTCGGTTTTCCACCACCAGGTCGGCGCGAAAACCGCAATCCAACTTGACCATCTCATAAATCAGCGGCACCGGCTTCTCCCGCTGTACCTGGAATCCCGATTTATCAAGCTCGAAAGCCAGGCACGCCTTATACGCGGACTCTAGCAGTCCCGGTCCGAGCTTGCGGTGAATCTTAATGGCCGCGGCAATGATCTCGCGAGTGACGATGTCCGGACTGACATCCGTTTTGAACATGGCGCTCTCCTCGCCAGCACTCTACTCCGCGGCGAACCACGAACAAACAGCCAAAGCAACAAAAAACATAACCCGTTCCCAAAACGAAACCGGCGGCCTTACAACGAGAAAGCTCTTAACCGCAGAGACCGCAAAGAAAATTCCGCAGAGACCGCAGAGAAAACTCGTTCTTCTCCGCGTCCTCAGCGGCCTTCCTTTGCGTCCTCCGCGGTCAAAAGCTCTTTCCGTACCGACTCAAACTATTCCCGCAGAAGGCAACTAACCCCATATCCCACCGCAAACGTCACGCAAGTCCCAATCATCACCCACCATGTCCACGGCACCCGCGTCCCCAACCACAAATAAATTTCCACTCCAAACCCGAACACCATCCCCACCATCGCCCCGCGCTGGTTCGCCCGCCGCGTCAGCACTCCCAGCAGAAACACTCCCAGCAGCGCTCCATACGCGATCGACGCAATCTGCAGACCCACTTCCACCACGCGCCCTACTTTATTCAGCGACAGCACCGCCAGCGCAAACAAAAGCAGCGCCCAGAACAAAGTCGCCACGCGCGAGAGCCGCATCTTGGTCCGCTCCTCCGCCAGTGGACGGAAGCGCACATAGAAATCCATGATCGAACTCGACGACAGTGAATTCAGCGCCGCGCTCAGGTTCGACATGGCCGCCGCCAGAATCGCCGCAATCAGCAGCCCCGAAATTCCGTGCGGCATGCGGCTCACAATAAATGTCGGATAAATCCGGTCCGCGCGCCCAAAGCTCGCCGAAGGCACCCGGTAATAAGCCCACAGCATCACACCCACAATCAGAAACAGAGCAAACTGAAAAAACACCCACACACCGCTCGAGAGCAACGCCGTCACCGATTGCTTCTGTCCGCGAGCCGCCAGCAACCGCTGCACAATCAGCTGATCGGTTCCATGACTCGCCGTCGTGAGAAACGCGCCGCCAATCAGACCCGCCCAGAACGTGTAAGGAATCCAGAAGCTCCACCTGAAATCGAACACCTGCAATTTCCCCGCCCCCGCCGCCGCCGCATGAATCGCCGCCCATCCCCCCGGCACCAGATGCAGAATCGTCACCAGCCCCACCAGCGTGCCGCCCACATAAATCGCGGTCTGCACCACATCCGTCCAGATCACCGCCGCCAGCCCGCCTTCAAACGTATAGACGAGCGTCAATGCACTGATGATCGCAATCGACGCCACCTCGCCCGTCCCCAGTGCGATCGACACTACAATCGACACCGCATACACGCGCACGCCCTCCGCTGCCGCCCGCGTCAGCAGAAAAAGTCCCGCCGTCAAAGACCGCAGCCCGCGCCCGAAGCGCCGCTCAATCAGCTCATACGCCGTGTAAAGATCGCCGCGAAAATAATGCGGCAGCAGCACAAAGCTGATCACCACCCGCCCCACCACATATCCCATCACCAGCTGCAGAAACGTAAAGTTCGTGTCGTAAGCAATCCCCGGCACGCTGATAATGGTGAGCGTACTGGTCTCCGCCGCCACGATCGAAAGCGAAATCGCCCACCACGGAATATCGCGTCCCGCCAGAAAATAATCCCGCAGCGACCGCTGCTTCTTGCGAAACCGCAGCCCAAACAAAGTGATCCCGGCAAGATAAAGCCCAATAATCAGGAAATCAGTCCGGTTCAGTCCCATAGTTTGAATGCGAGACGATTCAAGTCGCGCGCTTAGTCTCTGCGTCCTCTGCGGCTTTCCTCCGCGACCTTTGCGGTTAAAAGCTCTTCTGCCACGAGGCATCCATTATCGAGGCATCCATTATGAAGAGAACGAAACCACAACGCGAGTGAGACTCTATGAACCTGTGCAATCGTCGCAGCGCGCAAAAGTAACCAGAAAGCCCGACGCCGAGAACCGAAAGCCGACCCCGCTGTGATAAAAATACCCGCGTGGCCTACTTCCTCGGCATCGACGGCGGCGGTACCAAAACGCTTTGCGCGGTGGGAGACGAATCAAAGCTCCTCGCCACCGCAACCGCCGGACCCAGCAACGTCCTCCGTGCCGGCGAAGCGCAAGCCCGCGAATCGCTCCATCAATCGGTACGCCAGGCCTGCGCCGCCGCAGGAATCGCGCCCGCACAAGTTACCAACACCTGCATCGGAGCCGCCGGAGCCGCGCGTCCCGAAGTCGCCGAAACAGTTCGCCGCTTCCTCGCCGAAATCCTGCCCTCCCACATTCACGTCGTCGGCGACATGCAGATCGCCCTGGAAGCCGCATTCGGCGCCGGTCCTGGCGTCCTGGTCATCGCCGGCACCGGCTCCATCGCCTACGGCCGCGACCTCAAAGGCAACACCGCGCGCGCTGGAGGCTGGGGATTCGCCATCTCCGACGAAGGCTCCGCTCACTGGATCGGCCGCGCCGCCGCCGCCGCCCTGGTCCGCGACATGGATCGAACTGAAATGGATCGAACTGAAATGGATCGCACCACAGGGGATTCCAAATCCCGCGCCGCGCTGCAAGCCTCGACTCTCGCCGCATCCCTGCTGAAAGCCTGGAACGTCACGACGCTAGAAGATTTCGCCCGCGCCCCCGCATCGGCCAACCCTCCCGACTTCGCCGCGCTCTTTCCTGCCGTCCTCGCCAGCCCGGAAGATTCGGCCACACAGATTCTCGCCTCTGCCGGCGCCGAACTTGCCCACTTGGCCTCAGTCGTGATCTGCCGCCTGTTCCCGCCCAACCGGGCGTCAGGATCGAATGTCGCCGCGACAGCCGCATCCGTCCCAGTGGCCATGGCCGGCGGCGTCTTTCGTCATGCCGCACTCGTCCGCCAGGTTTTTTACAATCAAGTTCGCTGGCTCGACCCCGGCGTGCAGGTACAGCCGGAAATCGTCGACCCAGTCGAAGGCGCCCTGCACCTGGCGCGCAAAGTGTAGGACGGACACTCCCTTCGGCTTCGCTCAGAGCCTGCCGAAGGGGCAGGCTTTGTCCGTCGCTTTTGACCTTGATGTCGATCTTGTTGGGCTGTTGAATCTGAATTCGTCCCTATGAATCCCGAACCATCCCAACTCGAAGTCGCGTCAACTCCTCCAACCGCATCTTCCCCCGACGACCTCGCCCGAGCCTCCGACCCCGCCCTCACCCCAGACCTCGCGCTGGCCCTGCTCCAGCGCCGCGACTTGCCCCCGGACGCCGTCGAGCAAATCACCCGCAATGCCGGAGTCATGAAATCGCGCAAAGTCCGCATCGCCGTTGCCGCGCATCCCCGCGCCCCGCGCCGCATCGCGCTGCGCCTGATCCGCGAGTTCTACACTTTCGACCTGATGCAGTTCTCTCTTCAGCCCGCAGTCGCCGCCGACCTGAAGCGCGCCGCCGACGACCTCCTCGTCAACCGCGTCGCTTCAATCACGCTGGGAGAGCGCATAGCGCTGGCCCGCCGCGCCTCAGCCAGCGTGGCCGCCGCCTTGCTGCTCGACAAAGAAACCCGCGTCTGGCAAACCGCCCTCGAAAATTCGCGCCTTAGCGAAACCGCCATCGCCCGCGCGCTCCTCAAGACCGGAGCCACGCGCCCTTTCGTTGAAACCGTTTGCCACCACCCCAAGTGGTCGCTGCGTCCCGAAATTCGCATCGCCCTGCTGCGCAACGAAAAAACTCCACTCTCCCGCGCCCTGGAATTCGCCCGCCGCCTCCCGGCCGCACAGTTGCGCGACATCCTGCACGCCTCGCGCCTGCCAGAAAAAATCAAGAACTCTCTACGGAAAGAATTAGAGTTGAAGTCGAAGTGAGATTAAATTGCCTTTTTTCTACCAATCCGGAGAGCAAATCGAAAAAGGAGATCGAGTGACGTACCACGGCGAACCAGGAGAGATCGACTTCGTAGCCGACAAGATCGTGGGCGACAGCGCATTCGATTGGTATGTCACAGAGCAAGGTGGAGGAGTGATGATCATTGAGCCAAAAGTTTTTGGCAGAGTTTTCGTGCACGATACGGAAAATGATGAAGACCTGATCCTGATCGCGAGGCAAAAGTCGACATGAAAGGCAATCAAGGCCGAGAGCTTGCAATCAAGAAACCGGAAACCAGAAACCGGAAACCGAGAACCGAGAACTGACCTCTGGCCCCTGATCCCTGACCCCTGCTCTCCTACCTCCCGCCCCCAATCTCCAAAATAGCCCCCGTAGTATAAGAAGCCGCTGGCGACAGCAGCCACAAAACGCCCTCGGCAACCTCCGCCGGCAATCCGGCTCGACCCATGGGAATACTCCCCATCAACCGCTGCAGCCGGCCCGGCTCACCATTCGCGGCATGCAGCCCGGTTTCAATCAGTCCGGGAGCGATAGCGTTCACGCGGATTCCCTCTGTCGCCACTTCGCGCGCCAGTCCAATCGTGAAGCTGTCAATCGCGCCCTTCGACGCCGCGTAGTGCACCCACTCTCCCGGCGATCCGGTATGCGCCGCCCGCGAAGAAATATTCACAATCGCTCCGCCCGTCCCGCCGTGCCGCGTGGACATCCGCCGCACCGCTTCCCGCGCGCACAAAATCGCGCCGCAGACATTCACCGCCATCACTTCAGTCAAAGCCTTCGCCGTCACAGAATCGACGCGCGCAAATCCCCCCGTGATCGCGGCGTTATTCACCAGACCTTTGATCGGCCCCAGTTCGCGTTCCGCCGTCGCGAACATTCGCACCACGTCTTCTTCGCGTGCAACGTCTGCCTGAATCGCAACCGCGCGCCCTCCCACGGAAATAATCTTCCGCACAACTTCGCGCGCCTCGTCCGCCCCCGTCGCAAAATTGACGGCGACACCATATCCTCGCTCCGCCGCCAGCCGGGCCACGGCCGCGCCAATCCCCCGGCTCGCGCCCGTCACGATGACGGTGCCCAACGCATTGCTGTTAGTCATAGACCGAGCCAACCTCCGAATCGGCTTCCAACTCTCTTCGGTCTGTCATTCTGAGCGAAGCGAACAATCCCTGCAACCCCGCACGAGAAACCATTTCAGATTGCAGAATTAAGATTTAGATTTTCAATCTGCAATCCGACTTCTGCAATCTGAAATTCGACTTCTGACTTGCCTTCCCGTACCCGCCACGCCCGCACGTTCGTAACCTTCCCCCACCGAACTGCTGCCCTAAAATCAAACTGCCCATGCGCGAATACCTGCAATCCCTTTTCGACCAACTCTGGCCCAGCAAGCCCTGGAAGCCCGTCTCTCGTCCGGAAATCGTTGCCTGGCTGGTCTTCTACGTCGGATTCCTGATCTACGCCTTCTGCGCCCACGGCGGATTTCTTTTCATCGACTCGGCCAACCTGGTCGTCCACGAAGGCGGGCACAATCTCTTTCGCTGGTTCGGCGCCACGCTTTGCCTTTGGGGAGGCACGCTGCTGCAATGGCTGGTCCCGTTTCTTCTGGCCGTATACTTTTTCAGCCAGCGCCAGGTCGCCGGCTTCGTCTTCAGCGCATTTTTCTTTTTCGAAAACTGGCTCTACACCGCGACCTACATGGCTGACGCCCGCGCCATGGATCTGCCCCTGGTCACCACCGGCGATCCCGATTTCGCCGAGCACGATTTCCACGCCATCTTCTCAAGCCTCGGCGTCCTCGATCACGACACCCAGATCGCCACCGTAGTCCGCACCCTAGGTTGGATGGGAATGTTAGCGGTGGTTGCATGGCTGGCGTTCCGGCTGAGAGCTGCAGAGGCGGAGAGCAGGCCCGCGATAACGTTTCCGCCCCCGGCGATCCCTCTTCGGCAGCGCTATCCTGGGAAGCCGCGCTCAACTGCCCCGGCTACGGTCTCCAACGCGAACCCAACGCAACTTGCCCCCAAGCCTGATTTGGGTAAGTGAAAGCAGACTCTTTCCGAACAATCGATAACGCCAAGTGGCCGGGTTAGAATATGCGCTGCCATCCAGGAGGCCGCATGAAAATATTTCTGACTGTTGTGGTGGCCGCGCTCCTCGCAGGCCTGATCGTTCTTGCTCAGGCACACCCCGCAGCGTCCGCACCGCCGCCAATCACCGCCGACACGCTGAAGCAACTCGAAGGCGCGTTCATGAAGGCCGCGGCCGAGAAAGGCTCCGCGGGATACATGTCCTACTACGCCGACGATGCCGTGGAAGTCCCCAACGGCGGCCCGCTCATTCAAGACAAAGTAAACATCGCGAAGGGCATGGGCTTTCTCGACGATAAGAACAACAGCCTGACGTGGGCTCCGGTGGGCGCGGATATTTCCGCCTCGGGCGATCTCGGCTACACCTACGGCACCTTCGAGTTCCGCTCGAAAGACAAAGACGGCAAGGTCGTGGTCGATCATGGCAAGTACACCAGCATCTGGAAGAAACAGAAAGACCGCAGCTGGAAAGTAGTCCTCGACATGGGGAACGCGAGCTCACAACCGAAATAAGCAGCTCGTGTGGGGACGGGCTGAGGACCCGGCAGCAGCACCGTCCCCACATAAGCCGCAAACTCTTTTGTCCCAATCGCTTGCGCAGGCTCGCATGCGTAAACCCGCGCGCAGAGCGGGACACAGCTTCTTACCAGCGCGTTTCCGGGAGTAGTTCCTGATTTATTTCTCATAGCTTTTCGCCCGCACGTGGAATCAATCGGTTACAGGGCAAAATCGAGTGCGGGGAGCAATCCATTGCGAATCAGAGAGTTCGCTTTTGCTCGTGGAGTGTGGTGTATAGCATTAAGATATAAATCGACGGCAGGGCACTTTCCCGTCGTTCTGGCGCAGTTTCATCCCCAGATGACCTTCGGGTCCAGCCTGCCATCGGTCGTCGCTCCTGCGGAATTCCAGGCCTCCTGGCAGTCGTTTCAGGAGCAGAGCGAAGGCCACGTTTTGTTGTCTGCAGAAAAGCTCTTAACCGCAGAGGCCGCAAAGAAATACCGCAGAGTTCGCAAAGAAAACCTCTCTTGGTTGTTTTTGTTCTTCTTTGCGTCCTCCGCGGCATTTCTTTGCGACCTCTGCGGTTAGAAGCTTTTGAACTCTGCGGGCAGCATCACCTATCTCCGAAAGTGATTGCGGATCGCATCGGCCTGAACCCGGGTCACCACCGCCGACAACGCGGCCGCGTCGGCCTGCTTTACTTTCTGCACGCTGCCGAAATGTTCCAGCAGACGTCTGGTCGTGCTCTCGCCTACTCCTGGAATCTCCAACAACTCAGTGGAGCGGTCGCGCATCTGCCGGCGCTTGCGATGAAACGTTACGGCGAAGCGATGCGCTTCGTCGCGAATGAGTTGAATCAGATGCAGCACCGGAGAGTGATGATCGAGAGCGATGGGATCTTTCTCTTGTCCGTAGACGTAGAGAATCTCTTCCCGCTTGGCGATCGCGGCCAGCGGCTGGTTGATGATTTCGAGTGAGTCGAGTGCTGCGGCCGCGGCGTGCAGCTGCCCCAGGCCGCCATCGATCAATACCAGGCTGGGCATGTTGTTTTTTCCTTCAGGCTTTTTTTCCTCCCGCAGGCGTTTGTAGCGGCGCGTGACTACTTCGCGCATCGACGCGAAGTCGTCTACGCCTTCGACGGTGCGGATGATGAACTTGCGGTAGTCGGACTTTTTCATCCGGCCGTCTTCCCACACCACCATCGACGCGACTGTTTCCGCGCCCTGAATGTGCGAAATATCGAAGCACTCGATGCGCTTCGGCAGTTCGGGAAGGCTGAGGGCGTCCTGCAATTCCTCCTGAATGGCTTTCGCGTTGGGCTTGAGCACCCGGAAGCGCTGATCGTAGGACTGCTTTGCGTTGTTTCCCGCGAGGTCGATGAGCGAGCGTTTGTCGCCGCGCTGCGGCACGAAGATGTGCACGAGCGCAGGGCGGGCGCTTTTGTCGGCCACTTGCTCGGAGAGTAAATCCTCGAGAGCTTCGCGATCTTCGAAATCGACGGGGACGTAGATGTTGCGCGGCACGTAAGGCTGGCCGATGTACAGCTGCTTGAGCAGGGCAGAGAAAAACTCGCCGGGATGAAAATCTGAACTAACCGGCTTGTCATCCTGAGGCCCGCGTTCTTTGCGGGCCGAAGGACCTATGGAACCGTCGGCAGCTTCGGTGCTGCCGGCAAGTTGCATAGGTCCTTCGCTTCGCTCAGGATGACAAGGGACAGGGAAGTTCGACGGCGCGTGATCCGTCGAAGCTTCCGAATTGTCGTCGGATGTGAACTCCGGCAGGTCTTCCCAGAAGAATTCGCGGCGGTCGACCATTTTTCCGGCGCGCATGTGGAACAGATTCACGGCGAGCATTCCGTTTTCGGAGTGGTAGCCGAAGACGTCGGCGTCGTCGCCTTCGGCGGCTGCGATGCGCTGGCGTTCCTGCAACTGCTCAACGGTTGAGATCAGGTCGCGGTATCGGGCGGCGCGTTCGTATTCCTGCGACTCGGCAGCTTGCTCCATGCGGGCGTGCAGCGAGCGCGCGAGGTCGGTGGGACGGCCTTCGAGGAACAGCTTCACGTCGCGGACGGCTTCCTGATAAATCTCCGGCGTGGTCAGATTTTCTACGCAGGGGCCGAGGCAGCGCTTGATGTAGTACTGCAGGCAGGGGCGCGGATGAAAGCGCGTCAAGTCGACGCGGCACGATGGAATCAGGAAATTCCGGTGAATGAGATCGACGATGCGGTAGGCGAGGTTGGCGGGGAAGTACGGGCCGTAGTAAGCAGCTCCGTCTTTCAGCAGGCGTCGGGTGACGTAGACCCGCGGCCAGCGCTCGGCCAGCGTGAGTTTGACGTAAGGGTAAGTCTTGTCGTCGCGCAACAGGATGTTGAAGCGGGGCTTGCGCTGCTTGATCAGATTATTTTCGAGCGCGAGCGCTTCTTTGTTGTTCGCGACCACGATGTAGTCGACATCAACGGCTTCGCGGACGAGCGTTCCGGTCTTGGAGTCTTCCCAGCGGCCTTCGTGGAAATAGCTGGCCACTCGGCTGCGCAGGTTCTTGGCCTTGCCCACGTAGATGACTTCGCCTTCGGCGTTTTTGTAGAGATACACGCCGGGCTCGGTGGGAATGGAACGAATTTTGGCGAGCAGGTCCATGGGGGCGGGATAGGGTCATTCTATTCGATCGAAGGGAAGGTGAATGTGCCACCGTCGGAAGGCAGACCGCGCGGCGCGGGGTCAATGAGCGCTATGGCCTGATAGCGCCAATCAAGCACAGTGAGGGCCCATAGGGTGTGTAGAATGAGCGCATCTGATCCGAAATGAAGCATACCCGCCTCAAGCTGATTGTCTTGCTCCCTCTGCTGATGGGTTGCCCCCTCACCAGCCGCCTCGAAGCGCGCCAAAGCTCAACCCCGCTAGCGATGCCGCGAAACGACAGGCAGCAGGAAGATGCGATTGTAAAACTTTTCAACCAAGTGCGAAAAGACTCCAAACTGCACCGTCTCAGCCGAATTCACGACAGAACTTCACTTCAACAGCTCGTCTGTACGGTTGCAGTCACCGATAAGGTTCCTCGATTCCGCCCCGGCGTTCCGGTCCTCGGCAACGATTCGATAGACGGTGTAACAGACGGAAGTGCCGCAAAAGCCGATCGGCCAAGCGCGCTGTACAAGACAACCAATCCCGGAGAAATTACGCCGGAACTAAAGCGGGTGGCGTTGTTTGAGAGGCCACGAGGTCGCCAAGGGCACTCGCCCGGATACGCACGTTACTCTGTTGCCGTGTGGCCAGCTCATCAGCGAGCCACTAACGAGAAAGCGGAATACTGGGTTGGTGTCGAACTATTCTGGAGCGCGGGTGCCGAGTTCTTTCTAAACCACTTTTCCGACGCGATGGAGTGGAAGAACGAATGGAAAACCTTTGTCACGCCGGAATGCCGAGATGTGAGATAGCCCGTCAGTTCTCGAAATATCGCCATTACATTCAAAATCCCTGCATGAGCGAACTCGGCCAGGCCGCGGAGGGTGCGGAGACGAGCGATTGGCGTAGTTGAGGCTTGTGTTACAATATTCGCATATGGGTCATACACTCACAATTCGTCTTACGGAGGAGCTTCTCTCCTGGCTGAAGGAAACGTCTCGCCGGACCGGCATACCCATGGGCAGGCTGGTCCGCGAGCAACTGGAAAGTGCCAAAGCGAATGGAGGGAAGCAGAAGTTTATGCGCCACCTGGGAGCAATTCGCGGAGGACCTCCGGATCTTTCATCGCGCAAAGGATTTTCCAAAGGATGAAGGGGATTGCTGATACCGGCTTCATTGTTGCGGCTGGCAGTCACGAGGATACCTACCATCGATGGGCTGTGGATGTCGCGCGGAGGCTGACCGGGCCTCTGCTCACCTGTGAAGCTGTCCTAGCTGAGGCGGCATATCACCTGGGGTCGAGTTTCTACGTGTTGTCCCTGGTGGAAGACGGACTGTTACAGGTGGCGTTTGACTTTTCCGAAAACTTGCCGCAGTTGCGGGACCTGGCGCGACGTTACGCTGACCGTAAGCCTGACCTCGCTGACCTATGCGTGATTCGCATGAGTGAGATCTATCCCCGCCATACTGTGATCACGGTGGATGAGAGCGATTTCCGCGTCTACCGGAAGAACAAACGGGAGACGATCCCTATTCTCTGCCCGCCCCGGCACAATTGAAGTGTCCCGGATCATCCCCCTCACGCCAAGTCCCGAATCTGAGCCGGACTGTATAAAATTTCCATTCCGGATGTGGGGTTTGCGTCCGTGGAGGCGCGTCCGGGGAGTGGACTGGGTTGATATCCCTGCTGCAAGTAGTTGAAAACGTATATACTTAGGGCGCCAGTCATCCACATGGGAAACTGGCACGTCCCGTGCACTGGAGTAGGGTGTTAAGGGCCGATTGCAGCATTTTCTCAGGGGCGTATTCTTTAGGGCCCAAGGCCAATTTTCAGGTTTCCGGCGCGAACGTACAGAGCCGGGCAGGATTTAAAACTTAAGGAGCCTCTTTCTATGACCCGCACTTCGTTAATGATTTTCCTGGCGGCCAGCATGCTGGCGTCGGTAGGTTGCGCCAGCAAGAACTACGTAAAAGAACAGACCACCCCGCTGATCAACAAAACCAACGAACTCGACGACCTGACCGCGAAGAATACCAAGGACATTAAGGATGTCGATGCGCGGGCGCAGGCCGGCATTGCGGCGGTGAACGCCAAGACCGCCGATGTTGAGCAGAAGGCGCAGACTGCCGGACAGAACGCCGCTGCAGCGCAGCAGGTGGCGGATGCCGCCAATGCGCGCGTGGGCGTGCTGACTGATACGGTTGCAAACCTTGACAACTATCATGCTGTGGCTGAGACGTCGGTGAAATTTGGTTTCAACCGGGACGTCCTGACGCCGCAGGCCAAGGAGTCGCTCGACCAGCTGGCGGGCAACCTGGCGACGACCAAGGGCTACATCCTGGCGCTTGAAGGTGGAACGGATTCGGTGGGCTCGGCGGATTACAACTACGATTTGAGCCAGCGCCGCGCGAATTCGGTGATCCAGTACCTGGCGTCGAAGTACAACGTGCCGGCACATAAGATTTATGTGATCGGGCTGGGCAAGGATAAGCCGGTCGAGGACAACAAGACCAAGGCGGGACGCGCGGATAACCGTCGCGTGGATGTGCGCCTGATGACCAACACCACCGGCGACACGACTAAACCAGCGGCGATGACTGGGACGAACCCGTCGTCGATGTAAGGGTGGGGAGCGAAGCAGATCCTTCGCTTCGCTCAGGATTTCGGCGCGGCAGTTGCCGCGCCTCAAGTTTACCCTCCTCCCCGGAGGACTTCGCCAAACAGGCCGCTCAATTCTCCCCCCTGAGCGGCCTGATTTTTTTTTGCTGCAAGCTGAAGAGGTACGCTGTGCGTGACTTCGCGTCAGCCGGTCAAAGGACCAGCGTTCCGCTTGTCCGGCGTTTTCCGGGAAAAGAAAAAATAACGCTAGTTCAAGACGCCGGCTTTACCAACCAGGCGTTGGAACTCAGGGTCATCGTGCAGGCAGGCGAGGTCGGGATCGCGCAGCGCCCAGGTGATATTGCTGTAGCCGGCGTCGCGAGCGCGTCTGAGAAGCGCCAAAGCGTTCAATTTTTGTCCCAAGATGCCATAGGTGCAGGCGGCATTGTAGAGAATGTTGGAGTCTTTGGGTCGCATGGTGACGGCCAACTCCAACTCGCGCACGGCCGGCTCAATATTCTTACGGGTGGCATAGAGGTTGGCGAGGAAGATGCGCGCGCGAACGTCTTCCGGGACCAGTTCGAGCTGTCGCTGGAGCACGTGGACCCAGCGATCCTCGTGAACGGCGGCCTCCGCGGTTCGTCCCAAGATACGCAATGAGTTGAGATAGGGCGGGAAGATGTTGTAATCGTCGCCGTTGACGGCCACGGCACGGTCGACGAGATCGGCAGCTTTGGCGCACTGTCCGGAAGCGAATAAGGCGCGGCCGAGCACGTCGTAGACGCCTTCGCAGTCTGGCTTGCGCTGGATGGCTTGCTCGGCGCAGCGGCAGGCTTCATCATATTTTCTTTCGGCGAAAGCCAGGCGGGCGTAAGCGACGAGCAATTCCGGCAGGTCGGGCTGCAAGGCCAGACCGCGCTCGCAGGCGGCCAGGCCCTTCTCAATCCATCGCGGATGCTGCTCGCGCCATTCGTGGTACTGGCCACAGGCGTTGGCCAGGCCGGCGTGGGCGAGTGCGAAATCAGGATCGAGCTTGATGGCCTGCTCGAACATCTGGATGGCGAACTCCAGGCTGAGCTGGCGGGCGTAGCTGCGGCCGCGCAGGTAGAAATCGTAGGCCTGAAGATTTTCAGTGGGCTTGCTGGCGATAATCTTCTCTTCTTTCGGGGAAAGCGTGATGCGCAGTGCCTGGGCGATGCTGCGAGCGATTTCTTCCTGGATGGCAAACACGTCTTCCAGTTGGCGGTCATAGCGTTCGGCCCAGACGGAATGCCGGGTGGAGGCTTCCACCAGCTGTACGGTGATGCGGACGCGGTTGCCGGCGCGGCGGATGGAACCCTCGAGCACGTAGGCGGCGCCGAGTTGCTGGCTGACCTGTTGCGCGGTAACCGGCTTGTCGCGGAAGGCGAGCATCTCGGAGCGGGGAAAGATTTCCAGCTGCGCGATTTTTGAAAGCTCGGTGACGATGTCTTCGGTAATGCCGTCGCGGAAGTATTCATCCTCTTTCGCGCCACTCTGGTTTTCGAAGTAGAGCACCGCGACGGATTTCTGCCGGTCTGCCGCCGGGCTGGCCGGGGAAGGCGAAACACTTTTCTCCACGGAGGGCCGGCGGCCGGATTCGGTGTCCCGCTTGAGGCGCTTCAGGTCGGCGCGGAGCTCCGCGGCCGTCTGGCAGCGCAGGTCGAGATCCTTCTCGAGCGCCTTGCTGAGAATGTTTTCCATGGCTGCGGGCAGGCGAGGGTTGAGCTGCTGCGCAGGCTGCGGCGTGGAGCGCAGGATTCCGTCGAAAATGACCGCCGAGGTTGGGCCGGAGAATGGAACCGAGCCGGTAGCCATCTCGTAGAGCAGGACACCGAGAGAAAACAAATCCGAGCGAGCGTCCAGTTCTTCGCCGCGCGCCTGCTCCGGCGACATATAGGCGATGGTGCCGATGGAGCTGCCCGGGCTGGTCAGTTGCTCACGATCGAGGACATGGGTTTGCGTGCGCAGGGATGAGGATCCCAGCGATTCGGAGGGATGGCGGACTTCGGGGGACAGCTTGGCCAAACCAAAATCCAGAATTTTTGCTTGCCCCCGCACCACAAGAAATATATTTGCGGGCTTGATGTCGCGGTGCACGATTCCTTTGGAGTGTGCGGCATCGAGCCCGTTGGCGATTTGAATGCCGATCTCGAGGAGTTCCGAGGTTTCGATGGGTTTGCCGGCGATGCGGTGCTTGAGAGTCTGGCCCTCGAGCAGTTCCATGGCGATGAAAGGGCGGCCTTCGAATTCGCCAATGTCGTAGATGGTGCAGATGTTGGGATGATTGAGAGCGGAGGCGGCGCGGGCTTCGCGCCGGAAGCGCTCAATCGCCTGCGGGACCTGAGAAATGTCGTCGGGGAGGAATTTTAACGCAACATTCCGGCCGAGGCGCGTGTCCTTTGCCTTATAGACCACGCCCATCCCGCCGCCGCCCAGTTTCTCCTGGACTTCGTAGTGGGACAAGGTGTGGCCGATGATGGAAGAAGTTTCGGGCACCGGGGGAACATATTACGCTAGCGCCTGCATCCTCGCAATCGCGCAAGGGTGCCACTTATCTGGTTTATCCGCCACAGAGACGCAGAGACGAAGAGAAAAAGCCAACCGCTGGTTGCGGGAGGCGAGTAGCATTCTGGCATGACTTCGATACCCCTCTCTCGCCGGTCGTTTCTTGGGATGTCTGCTTTGCTGCCCTGGGCTTTTCGCAACTTTTCTTTTGCGGGAAATGCCGCGGGTGGGATTCCGGTGGGGCTGGAGCTTTATTCGGTGCGCGATGCTTTGAAGAAAGATGCGGAGGGCACGGTGCGTGCCGTCGCGGCGATGGGATACCAAGGCGTGGAATTTTATGCGCCTTATTTTGAGTGGAACGAGGCGCAGGCGAAGCAGATGCGGAAGGTGCTGGATGAACTCGGCATCTGGTGTTATTCGACGCATAACGACGAAGGTTATTTCAGCGCGAAGAATATTGGGCACGTTCGCGAATTGAATTTGATTTTGGGTTGCAAGTACGCGGTGCTGGCGTGGTCGGACCCGAAGGGCAGCGCGGATGGGTGGAAGGCTTTGGCCGACGAGCTGAACTCGGCGGCTGAGCAACTGGAGCCGGCGGGGTTGAAGGTGGGATATCACAATCACGACGCGGAGTGGAAGGCGGTGGGCGGGCAGCGTCCTATGGATATTCTCGCCAAGAATACGAAGCCTTCGGTGATGCTGCAGCTGGATGTGGGGACATGTCTCGAGGCGGGAGCGGATCCTGTGGCGTGGATTCGAGCCAACCCGGGGAGGATAAGGTCCATCCATTGTAAGGAGTGGTCGCCGCAGCAGGGGTACAAGGTTTTGTTTGGCGAGGGCGTGGCCGATTGGAAAGGAATATTTCAGGCGGCGGAGAGCGTGGGCGGAGTGGAGTATTACCTGGTGGAACAGGAAGGCAGCCGGTTTCCGGAGATGGAGACGGCGCGGCGATGCCTGGAAGCGTTCCGCGCGACGCATGGAGGGCGGTAGAATAGAGATATGCGCAGTCGAACCCGAGAGCTTTTAACCGCAGAGGACGCAGAGAAAAGCGGCGGAGATCGCAAAGAAGAAGATCGGCGAGAAGAAAATCGCAAAGAAAACGGTATAGAGCGTTTTTCTTCTCGACGTTCGCGGCATTCCTGGATGGGGTCTGGTTCGCTTGTTTTATTTTTGGTGCTGGCCTGTAGCGTGGGAATTTGGGCGCAGAGTTCGCCTGGGTCGCAATCGGATAGTTCGCCGTCGACTGCTCCGGCGGGGAAGTCGCAAAAGCCGGATACTTCGTTTCCGACACCGACGCCGGCCAAGCCGGATCTCAGTCCGCCGCGGTCGGATCGCGTGAATGCGAGTGACTTGGGAACGGACCTGGGAGAAAGTTCGAGCAAAGACACGCAAGTGGATGTGGATGCGCCGGAAAATGATGCGCGCGCGCATCCGAAGAGCGCGGAGGCGGTGGCGGACGAGGCTGTGGCGGCGGGGGACGCGAACTCGGTGGGAGAATTCCATCCGTGGAATCCGCATAAGGCGGGCAAGGATGTGGAGGTTGGCGACTACTATTTCAAGCGCAAGAACTACAAGGCTGCGGAGGATCGTTACCGCGAGGCGCTGTTTTACAAAGAGAATGACGCGGAGGCCACGTTTCACCTGGCACTGTGCCTGCAGAAAATGGAACGGCCGCGGGAAGCGCTGGAACAATACGAAACTTATCTGAAGATATTGCCTTCGGGGCCGCATGCGCGAGCGGCGCATGACGCGATTGATGAGTTGATGGCGCCGGCGAAGGCTCGCGCGGCGAAGTGATGCGGGACTCGCGCGGCGATCATGGAATATGGCGGCTTACGAGCTTTTAACCGCTAAGGTCGCAAAGAACAGCCGCGAAGGACGCGAAGAAATTCTTTTTAATTTTTTGTGATCTTCGGCGGGCGGCGCTGGGCGGGGCGTTTTTTTGACGGTTTGGGCGCCGACTGCTTTGCGCCGTTGCGCGGGCCTCCGACGCGGCTTTGCGGGCCTTCGCCGAGGATCAGGTTGGACGGCCACTTGGGGCCCGAGTGAGCCTTGCGACCCTTGTGGTGGACGAGATCTTCGAGAGCATCGAGGCAGGCGTGGAACATCTGGGTACGGAGCGGGCCTTCCACGCCGCCGCGGATCATGAGCGTGGCGGTGCCATGCATCAGCGACCACAGCGAGAGCATGAGGCGAGTGTGCTGGCGGGGCGTGCCACCGAGGCGCTGGGCCACGCGCTGGCGCATGAGGTTGAACGAGGGCCAGGGCTCGTGCAGAGACGGAGGCTTGGCGAAGCGGTCAAAGAGCATTTCGAAAGCGTGCGGATGATCGAGGGCGAAATCGAGGTAGCGTTCGCAGGTCTGGGCGATGGTGCGGGAAGGGCTCATGGCGTCGAAGAGATCGCGGCGAGTCTGCAGGCGCACGCCGCGAAGAAGGTCTTCGCGGTCGCGGTAGCGCTCGTAGACCGTGGGAGTGGTGGTGCCCGCGGCGCGGGCTACGGCGCGCATAGTAAGGGCTTTGGTTCCGCCGCGGGCGAATAAGCGGCAGGCGGCTTCGAGAATGCGCTGTTCGAGTTCAGGATCGGGATGCCTGGGCAACGACTTGCCTCCTAGGCTTTGCGTGACGTTAAACTAACACTGTATAACAAATCCATCCGAACAACTTAATGGGAGTGCCTCGGTTGAAACTGAGGCGCTCCCAAATCTGCCAGGGTGTTTGGGCCGCGGTGGTAAAGCAGTGGCCGGGTATCAGTTGCCAGTGGCCAGTGGTTATCCCTGAAAATTGTTCCGGAAATTATTTTTCTACGCGGATGAATTCTCCGGTGGAAGCGTTGACCGCGACCGTCAATTTGGCGTCCTCGCGGCTGGCGCCATAGATCACGTGCCAGATCAGTTCGTTGGTGTTGTGATTCCAGTCGCAAATGTAGGTGACGGGAGTTGCGGAATCTTTTTCGATAATCTTGTCGCCGCCATGTTTCTGCGCGGTGGCGAAGGCCTGATCGGAATCGACCTTGAGGAAGTTGACGTCGAAAACCTGGGTGGAGGAATTTGTGGGATTGTAGCTATCCTCGGGATTGGGATTGACGCCGCGGGAGGGAGCGCCGTCGGCGCTGCTGCCGGACCAGGTGTAGGACTTGGTCGAACGCTGCGCGGCGGAGGCGAAGCTGCCGCGCCACAGGGCCCACTTGCCATCCTGGCCGTTACCGCCATCGGTCGTGACCATGGATTCGATGCGGTAGGGCTTGGCGTCCGGCGCCCAGCCGCGAGCGGCGACGAACGTTTTCTGGAACGCGGAACGTCCGGCGAGCAGTTCGGGACCTTTGGGTTGGGGCGCGGATTCGGCGGGCTTAGTGGGCTCCGAGGTGCATGCGGTCAGCACAGCCAGCAGCGTTATCGCGGCAAACATGGTTGCGGCGAGAATTGGTCCGAGGCGGCTGCGGCGATCGCGGACGGAAACTGGCGGCAACTTCTCACGGGCGAGTGCGACTCGGGCAAGGCTCCGCTTCTTCATGGCATCCTTCCTGTTCCTGTTATAACTTCGGTAGTTTGGCTGGTCGGGCAACATTCTAACTGAAGCGGGGGAAGCGCGAGAGAAGCAAGATGGATTCCCACCTCAAGAAGCTGCAACAAGCGCTCAGTGAAGCGACAGAGGGCATGTCGGCGGAAGAACGGAGCTGGCATCCGCCGGGGAAGTGGTGCGCGGACGAAGTGCTGGAGCATCTCTACCTGACGTATACAGGGACGATCCGGGGATTTACGCGCGCGCTGGAGGCGGGAAAGCCGCCGGCGGGGCGGGCCACGCTGAGGCAGCGTGCGCGCATTCTGCTGGTGGTGGGGCTGGGTTACATGCCGGAGGGGCGGAGCGCGCCGGCGGGGGTAGTGCCGCGGGGTGTGGCCGGTGTGAGCGTGAAGATTAGTGAGAGGATCGCGGAGATGGATGAAGTGATCGGGCGATGTGAGCGCGAACTGGGCGACGGGAAATTTCGCGGGCGGGCGATTTTGGAGCATCCGATTCTGGGGCCGCTGACGGCGGGGCAGTGGAGGAAATTTCATCTGGTGCATGGGATGCATCATGTGAAGCAGATCCGGCGCTTGCGGGAAGAGCAGGGGTCAGGGGGCAGAGATTAGGGGTGAGGGGGCGGCCGTGATGGTGGGGTGAAGTTTGTGTGGGGACGGGCAAGAGTGCCCGTCCCCACACCCGCGCGATGCTTTCTTATTGCTGTGGCGCCGGAGTTGGAGCGGCTGCTGGAGCTGGATTTGCGGGTGGCTCGGCGCCGGCTTTGCGAGCGCTCTCCTGAATATCGTCGAGCTTGGTCTTGGCGTCGTCCAGGGCTTTTTGCTTGTCGGCGATCTGCTGTTTGTATTGCGCGTCTTCTTTATCCCATTCGGCTTCATTTCGCATGCGGTTGCCGGCGTCGGCGTACATGGCGGCGGCGCGCAGCTGATATTCGCGCTGGGTTACGTCGAGCTCGCGCGCTGCCAGATCAATCTGGCCCTTTTGCCCGTCGATCTTGTCCTGCCACTGCTTGGCCTCGGCGGCTTTCTTCTCGGCGGCTTCGTCCGCAGCAGACTTCGGCGCGGCCGGCGGTTTGTCGCCGGAAGCGGCGCTGCCGTTCGCCTGCGCGGGCTGGTTTTCGGAGCCGTTCTGCGCTGTGGTGGCGGGGCGAGCCTCGCCGATCACCGAGAGCTTGTCTTCCGTGGGCAGATTGTCGTTGTCAAAAACTTTGGGGCGGGCTTTGGCCGGAGCGCCGTCTTTCTTGACCTGGCGGGCGTAGTCGCCCAGCGAAGATCCAGACTGGCCTTGTGCATTGGTCGGCACAGTCGAGGAATCAGTTTGCGCCAGCGCCGGCAAGGCGAGCAGGCTTGCCAGCAGGGATCCGAAGCCCAAGTATGCGATGCGTTTCATGTTTCCACCCATAGGTCCCACCTTTTTTCAGAATTACTTTCTTGCGGGCTCGCCATTCTGCGGCTTGCCCGCCAATCTGTTTGCTACGACTGGCTGGCGGAAGCCGCTTGCGCGGTTCCGTTGCCGGTTGAACTTTTCTCGGTCAAAAATCCGCCCAGGCTGCGATCGAGCCGCGCGGCTTCTTGTGCAATGTCGGCGGCCAACTGTTGGGCCAGCTCAGGATCTCGATTCTTCGCGAGCTGCTGCGCGTATCCGGAGATGGTGGTCAGCGAAGTGCGTAGTTCGAGCGCCCGCAATTCCTGTTGCTTGCGAATCTCTGCGAACGCGCTGAGGTCATTGATGAGGCAGGCGGCGCCGAGCAGGCTGCCGTCCGCGGCGGGCACCGGAGATACGGTCACGGCGATGTGACGTTTCTCGCCGCTGGGGGTCGTGTAATCGGTTTCCAGTTGGCGACGAGCGCTGCCTTCGCGCAGAACGGAGCGCACTTCGGCGGCGATCTGGCCGCGGAAAATGTCGTCTGCACCCATGCCGGTGCTGGAAGCGAAGCCAAGAATTTGCTTGGCTGCGGGATTCGATTGCGTGACCAGCCCGTTGGTTCCGAAGACCAGCACGCCGCAGGAAAGATTGGAAAGCACGGCGTGGCTGAAGTTTTCGCTGGTGCGGGCGCGGCGCTGCTCGGTCTCAGATTGCGCCTGCAGTTCGTTCTTCTGCTGCTTCAGCTGCTGGATGACGGTGTTGTAAAGGTGCAGCGGCAAAGTCTCGAGCGAGGGCGCGCCTTGCGAAGGGATGGAGGCTTCGTCCTCAATGTTCTGGCGCAGCTTGCGCATGAAGATCACGACGATCATGAACGCAAAAGCGGAGAGAAACAGCACGACCGCGGCATGCAGCACGATGGGATTGGCGAGGATTTTCACCAGAGCCTCCCGTACCAGCCGAGCAGGCGGTTGCCGAAGAAAAATGCGAACAGCGCCATGCTGCCGAGGAAGACGCCGAACGGCATTTGATAGTTGCGATAAACCAATTGCGCCGATTGCCATCCGCGGCGGCGGGCGGCTTGCGCGTTGGCCAGGCTGCGCATGAAGCGATGCGTGCGCTTGATCCAGACCGCGAAAACCGTGGCGAGACCGAAGAACGATCCCGCCAGCGAAGCAGAAAAAACTGTGAGCACGGTCAGCTTCACGCCCAGGAAAGCGCCGACCATGGCCATAAGCTTGACGTCGCCGAATCCCATGCCTTCGGTGCCGCGCCAGCGCAGATAAATAGCTCCGGCGCCGTAGATGAAAGCGGCGCCCACGGCCGCCCCCAGCAGGGAATCGAACAGGGAAAGCAGACGCACCGTGAGATCGTCGCTGAACGGCAGGCTCACCATTCCGGGCATGAACTGCGAAGCCACGTCGTGCACCGGAACCAGCAGGCTGAAGAGCACGCCCAGAGCCAGGCCGGGTAGAGTGAGCTTGTCGGGCAGGAGCTTGGTTTCCGCGTCGGTGAAAATGAGGCCGAGCAGGAGGAATGCGAAGACGCAATATTTCAAGGTGGCCAGCGTGAGTCCGAAATGCCAGTAGCAAGCCAGGAAGAGCACGGCCGTGAGCAACTCGATGAGCACGTAGCGCGAAGAAATTTTGGTTTTGCAGTAACGGCAGCGGCCGCCGAGAATCAGCCAGCTCAGCACTGGAAGGTTGTCGTAAAACGCGATCCCATGTTTGCATTTGGGGCAGGCGGAACGCGGCGTAACCACCGACAGATCCAGCGGCAGGCGATAGATACACACGTTCAGAAAGCTGCCGAAGCACAGCCCGAAGAGGAAAATCGACGATGCGAAGAGCGGGTCCACGTTAGGTTGAAAAAGTGCTGTCACAAAAAAGCCCGGGCCCAGTCGTTTTTTGACGGCGCTGATGCCAGTCCTAAGTTGGATTATAAGTCGATCGTGCGGGGTCGGACTAAGGTACCGAAGTCACTGTCCGAAAGGCCGATGGGGGTTGTGCAGCGGGCGGCTAATGGCAATCGGCAAGTGGCGTTCACCACTGAGCCGTGACTGGTCCCTGCGAGAATCGGCAACGTCGTAAATTGGGTCAAGTGCTAATTGCCAAAATCGAATTGCTGGCTTTCAGGGTTGGAGGAAGCGCAACAGCGCGCCTTCCAGGGCGATGGCGGAAGGTTCTGTGGCCGGGAGCAGTCGTTGCCAGCGGCTCCAACCGCGGGGCACGAGGCGAGTCTGGGGTGTGGAGCTTACCTTCCAGCCGTCTGAAGTTTCCTCGCGCAGGAAGACTGAGAAGGCTGTGGTTTCTGGCAGGGACTGCGATTGCGGCTTCCACTCGGCTTTCCATTCGAACAGGCTTGCCGCCAGCGCTTCGGTGAGGGACTCGCGCGGTTCCAGGCAGAGAATCCAATCGTGGCGGGCGAAGTGCAAGCATCGGCTTGGGGTTATGTCGGGGCTTGCCGACACCACGCGGGCTCCGTATTCGCGGGCGATCCGGCGAGTCGCGTAATTCAAGCCATGATCCACCACCACGATTTCATCGCAGGGGAGAAGGGTTTCCAGGGCGCGGCCCAGGCTCAGAGCGTCATTCCGGGTATGCAGGAGCGCGGTGATGGCGGGCATGGGGTGTGAAAGGTCGCGAAGAGAAACGCCGACAGAGAGTTTACGCGAAGGCGGGGCAGGTCCGCTCTCGGCTCGAGGCCTTATCCGTAGAAAAGCCTTTAACCGCAAAGGTCGCAAAGAAAAGCCGCGAAGGACGCAAAGAAGGGCAACAGCAATGTGGGGCCGCTGTCTGGCTTTCTTTGCGACCTTTGCGGCTAAGGGGTTTTGAGTTTTTGCCGTCTCCGGGTGGGAAAACGGACTCACAGCAGCTTTTCTAGTGGATGAACTTGTAGTCGACGATGGAAGCGGCCAGGACTACGCCGTCTTCAACTTTCTTGACTTCTTTGGAGCGCATGATGCGGCCCTGGCACACTACGTTGCTGTTCTTCTGGCCGGAGATTTCTTCCGGCATTTCGAAGACCATTTCAATCAGGGCGTTGACGGGCAACTGTTGCGGTCCGGTGAAGAGGACGCCGGTCTGGCTGATGTTTTCGATGATGCCTTCGTACCAGGTCGCGGTTTTGTTCACGCGGAAACGCAGTGGCACATCGAGTTTCAGGCGCCGCGCACGAGGTACCCAGGACGGCCGCTTCTCGCGGGTGTGGCTGCGCTTGATGCCGGTCTCGGGCTTGGCATGCTCCACGCGCTCGATGCGGCGCATGGTAGTCCAGTCATATTTGTACTCGGCGGCACAGATCATGCAGACCTGGTAGTAGTCGCCGTCGTTGCCGCGCCGCGGCCAGGAAAATTCGTGGGAACAACGCCCTAGCATTAGAACATCCATTAATTTTTGCGGCATGATGGTTACTTCCGGAGCAGGTGCCTCGGTCGCAAGGCCATCATCGCTCGAAGGACTGACTTTGGGTAGGTTACTTTCGTGCAGTGGGGGAGCGGAGTGCGGCGCATCGTGGCGAGGTTTGAGTGTTCGGCATGCGGATTGAGAATTTGCAAATGCCTGCGCTGTGGTGTGCCCTGGAGCGGAGCAAGACGTGTATCATCGCCCCATGGACGGCCCTTCTGCCGATGTGGCGGCTTTTGTTCTTGCTGGCGGGAAAAGCACGCGCATGGGGGCGGACAAGGCGTTTGTGATACTCGATGGGCGCACAATGCTGGCGCGGGCGCTGGAGCTGGCGCGGACGGTCTCCGACAACGTACACATCGTGGGCAGCGCGGAGAAGTTTGCGGCGTTTGCTCCGGTGGTGGAAGATGTGTTTCGGGGGTGCGGGCCGCTGGGAGGGATCCACGCGGCGTTGCGGGCGTCGCCGGCGGAACTGAACTTGATGCTGGCGGTGGATGTGCCCTTTGTGCCGCCGGCGCTGCTGAGGTATCTGCTGACGCGGGCGCGTGGTTCTGATGCGATTGCGACCGTGCCGCGCGCGGGCGGAGGCTGGCAGCCGTTGTGCGCGGTCTATCGGCCGGAATTCGGCGATGTTGCGGAGAGGGCTTTGCGGGATGGGCGTTACAGAATTAATGTGTTGTTTGAGGTCGCTAACGTGCAGGCCGTTGACGAGGAGGAATTGGCGCGGGCAGGTTTCGCGGCCTCTTCTTTTCGTAATTTGAACACGCCAGACGAACTGGAAGCGGCACGAGAAGCAGGATAGGGCATGCAGGATGGCGATTGGAAAGCCCTTTTGAGGCTTGCCGCACGAAGAGCCTAAAGGGATCCTTCGACTTCGTGGCATCTTCGCGAAACGCGAAGATGCCACTGCGCTCAGGATGACAAAAGTAAGAAGTAAGAAGTCAAAGTAAGAAGTCAAAAGTTCAAAAGTCAAAGGCTTTAGCTAAGAGCTAAGAGCTGAGAGCTAAAATCTAGAAACTAGAAACTAGAAACTAGAAACTGTTCCCTCATGCCCGATAACCCGCAACCGAGTCCGTACATACGGTTCAACGAAGTCTCCAAGGCGTTTGGGGACAACGTGGTGCTCGACCACGTTAACTTCGACGTGCTGCCGGGCGAGACGGTGTGCATTCTGGGACGCAGCGGGGTGGGCAAATCGGTTTCGCTGCATGAAATCATGGGGTTTCTCAAGCCGGATTCGGGGCGTGTGATTGTGGCCGGTGAGGACATCACCGATTATTCCGAGCAGCAATTGGAGTTGATCCACAAGAAAGTTACGATGGTCTTCCAGAACGGCGCGCTGTTTGACTCGCTGACGGTCGGCGAGAACGTTGCGTTTCCTCTGCGCGAAAGCCGCGAACTTTCGGAAGAACAAATTTTTCAGATCGTGGACGGGTTGCTGCAAATGGTAGGTGTGCAGGAGATGCGCGACCTGTTGCCCTCTGATCTGTCCACCGGGATGAAGCGCTCGGTGGCGATTGCGCGGGCGCTGGCGGCGCGGCCGGAGTGCGTGCTCTACGACGAGCCCACAACCATGGTGGATCCGCTGATGGCGCAGTTGCTGGGTGATCTCATCAAGCGCCTCAGGCTGCAGCTGAATCTGACCAGCATCGTGGTGACGCACGATATGCGGCTCGCCAAGAAACTGGCCGACCGCGTGGTATTTCTGCACGAAGCCAAAGCGATTTTCTTTGGCACTTACGCTGATATGGAGAAATCGACCGCGCCGATTATTCAGGAATTTCTGGAACTGGATGAACTGAGAATCGAGGCGTGAGTATAGCAGGGGTCAGGGGTTAGTGGACAGTTGCCAGTACAGTCAAAACCCTTGTTCTACCAGGTCTTCGATGGTGAGCGAGCCTTCCGCGGAATTTCCCTTCATCATTTTTTCCACATACTTTGCAATCAGGTCGGCTTCCAGGTTCACGGGATCGCCGGGGTTGAGCGAGTGCAGATTGGTCTGTTCGACGGTGTGCGGAATTATTGCGATGGTGCAGCGGTTTTCTTCCAGCTTCGCGACCGTGAGGCTGATGCCTTCGATCGAAATCGACCCTTTGTAGACGGTGTATTTCTCGACTTCGTGCGGCAGTTCGATGTGCAGCCACCAGTTTTCTGAGTCGGCGATCCGGTTGAGCGAGATCAGCGTTCCGACTCCGTCTACGTGTCCCTGAACAATGTGACCGCCGAAGCGGCCGTCGGCTTTCATGGGAAGTTCGAGGTTGACCTGTGCGCCTTCGTGGATGCGTGAGAACGAAGTGCGCGCCCAGGTTTCCGGAGCGAGGTCCGCGCAGAACGAGGCTGGCTTGATGTCGAGCGCGGTGAGGCAAACTCCGCTTACTGAGATGCTCTCGCCGGTTCTCAATTGCTTTGGCGCATGTTCGGCGGCGATAGTGATGCGGCGGTTTTCGCCGCGCTGCTCAATGCGGGTGACGCGTCCGACTTCTTCGACGATACCAGTGAACATTCGAGCCTCCGGGAGGAACGGAACATCATAAACCAACTGCTAATCACGACGGAGTCACTGAGCGGGCTTCGGCCATCGGGTTTCAGCGAACCTTCAGGCGAAACGTTGGTTGGTGAAAAGGCTTATTCCCCGTAGGGGTCGCGGAGATATCCCTCGACTGCGAAGTCTTCGCCGAAGCGATGCATGTGCTTCACGTTGACTTTTATTTGTTGCAACGCTCTGTCGGGCGCGAAGGGAACAGCTTTGGGGTCGCCGAGGATTTCCGGCGCGTAGTAGAGAAACACTTTGTCTACGACGCTGGCTCGGAGAGCGGCGCCGTTTACGGTTGATCCACCTTCGATCATCACGCTGGTAATTTCAAGTTCGGCGAGGCGACGCAGAACGACGGCGAGGTCTAGGCGTCCGTCGAGTGCCGCGAGTGGAAGCGTTTCGACGCGCACGCCGTTTGACTCCAGTTCCGCTTTCTTCGTGGCCTCGGCGGCGGTAGTGAAGACCACGACGTCGCGGTCGTCACTGGAGTTGGCCGCGCTGGATTTCGCGCTACGAATCAACTGTGAGTCGAGCGGCAGGCGGAGCTGCGAGTCGAGGATCACGCGCAATAGCGGCCGGCGGCGGGGACGTCCGCTGCGGTCGGTGAGCAAGGGATTGTCGGCGAGAACGGTGCCGATTCCCGCCAGGATGGCGTCGTGTTGATGGCGGAGTTCGTGCGCGTGGGCGCGCGCGGCTTCTCCGGTGATCCAATGTCCTGTAAAGCCGCTTGCAGCGTGGGTTTCGGCTGCGCTACCGAGTGCTGCCGGCGGAGCGATCTTGCCATCGAGTGTCATGGCGGATTTCAGCGTGACCAGCGGGACCCTGTGACGAATGTAGCGGGCGAAGTTTTCGTTCAGGCGGCGGGCCGGATCTTCGAGTTTTCCTACGTCGACTTGCACGCCAGCGGCGCGCAGCTTTTCGAAGCCGAGTCCGCTGACTTTGGGATTGGGATCGGGCATGGCGGCTACGACACGACGAATTCCAGCGGCGATCAAAGCATCGGTGCAGGGTGGCGTGCGGCCCTGATGGGCGTGGGGTTCGAGGTTGATGTAGAGCGTTCCACCGCGAGCCTTGCTGCCGGCCGCTTCCAGAGCCAGGACTTCGGCATGCTTCACGCCAGCATAAGTGTAGATGCCGGCGCCGGCGATGTTCCCCTGCGCGTCGACGATTAACGCTCCGACGTATGGGTTGGGCGATGCCAGGCCGATGCCCTGGCTGGCGAGGGCGAGAGCGCGGTGCAGGAACTGTTCGTCGGTGGACATTGAGAGTCAGTATCTACCACGGAGACACTGAGACACGGAGGAAAGCAGAGAAACGAATTCCTATCGCTGGCGCGGAGGAAAGGTTTGGTAGGAATCGTCTTCGATCTCCGCGACGGCTGCGCCGCTGCGGCCTTTCGGGCCGCGTCGCACGGGAGCCATGCGGTAAGCGTAGGGGTCGCCTCCCGGCGGCGGCGATGGTTCGCGGCCGAGCAGACGGCGTATGGAATCCTGCAGCCTTTTTACCAGAGACTTTTTTCCCTGGCCGTCGCGCACGGACCCTCCTTGTCGAACACTCCGATTCGAACACTGTGACTCGGACTCCCGGTCTTACTCAAACAACGAATCCACAAATTCCTGCGGGGCGAAAGGCAGCAGATCGCCGGCCTTTTCGCCGACTCCGACGAAGCGCACGGGCAAACCCAGTTCGCGGCAGATGGCGACTACCACTCCGCCTTTGGCAGTGCCGTCGAGTTTGGTGAGCACGATGCCGGTCACGCCGGCGGCCTGAGTAAACAAGCGCGCTTGCTGCAAACCATTTTGCCCGGTTGTGGCGTCCATTACCAGCAGAGTTTCGTGCGGCGCCGAAGGAATAATGCGTTGCGCGGTGCGGCGCATTTTTTCGAGTTCCGACATCAAGCCGGTTTTCGTGTGCAGGCGGCCGGCGGTGTCGACGATGACGTAGTCGGATTTTCGCGCGACCCCAGCTTGCAGCGCGTCGAACAGCACGGCGGAAGGATCGCCGCCGGGCTTGGTCTTGATCACTTCCGTGCCGGTGCGCTGGCCCCAGATTTCGAGTTGCTCGATGGCCGCGGCGCGGAATGTGTCGGCCGCGCACAAGAGCACGTTCTTTCCCTCCGAGCGAAACAGCTGCGAAAGCTTGCCGATAGTCGTAGTCTTGCCGGTGCCGTTGACGCCGACCACGAGAATCACTTCCGGTGTGCCTTCCACCTTCTTGACCGGACGCGAGTTGGCCGCGCTCAGAATTGCCAGCAGTTCTTCTTTCAGCAGGCGCTTGAGTTCCTGCACGTCTTTGATCTGCTTGCGGTCGGCTTTGTCGCGAAGTTTTGCGAGGACTTCCTGCGTGGTGGTGTTGCCCAGGTCGGCGGCGATCAGCGTAGCTTCGAGGTCGTCGAGCGTGTGGCGGTCGATTTCCTTGCCGAAGGAAACGACTTCCTCTATGCGCCCGGCGAGGTTCTCGCGGGTGCGCGTGACCGCCTGCTTCATGCGGTCGAAGAGGCCGGCTTTCTTTTCTTCGGTGCTGCCGAATAAGGTCTGAATCATAAGAGGGTAAAGATTAATTATACGGGTTGTGCGCAGAGCATTCGGGCAGCGCCGGGCACGAGACGGGCCTTTGACAAGCTCAAGGCAGGTTCTTGGCGCAGCCGGCGGGACGACGGCGCTATGCTTCGATTTTGGTTATAGCTGGTAGGGACTGCGCCAATGCCTGCTGCATTTGGGAACGAGCTCGCGGGCGGGGCGCCGGCGGCCACATGGGCTTGTGGAGCCACATGGCTTTTGCCTGCCGGCTATTTTTTAGACGCGGGTTCTTTCCAGCTCAGCGGCTTCGGAGGCGATGGATGCTGCCGGAGCGGTCAAGGGCGCCGCGGGAACCGGGACAGCCGTTGCGGCTGCGGCCGCGGTTGCATTCGATGCTGCGGCTACCGGGCGGCGGATGGTGAACCGCTGCAGCTTGATTTCTCCTCGCGCGTAAACCGCCAGCAGCGCGGCGACTACGATCGGATCGAGTCGCTTGCCCGCCAGGTTTTGAACGATTTGCAGCGCCTGCTCGGGAGTGTGCGCATTCTGGTAAGGACGCGTGGTGGTGAGCGCGTCGAAAGTGTCGGCCACGGCGATGACTCGTGCCAGCAGCGGAATCTGATCGCCCTGCAATCCGTAGGGATAACCGCGGCCGTCGAGCGACTCGTGATGCAGCTCGATGCCGGGCAGCATTTCCGCCAGTTGCGTGACCGGGCGCAAAAGGTTGGCGCCGCGGGTGGTGTGGGTCTTCATGACCTCGAATTCCTCGGCCGTGAGCGCTCCCGGCTTTTTTAGGATGTGATCTTCGATGCCGATCTTCCCGACGTCGTGCAGCTGCGCGGAAATCTGCAGAATCTCCACGAAGGGAGTGGGCAGATCCATTTCGTGTGCCAGCAGCAGGGAATAGCGGGTCACGCGGTCGGAGTGACCGCGAGTGTAGGGATCCTTTTCGTCGACGGCTCCGGCCAGCATTTGGATGGAGCCCATAAACAGGGCTCGATTCTCGTCGGCGGCGCGTTTCAGGTCTTCAACGTAGTGCTCGAGTTCTTGGGACATGCTGTTAAAGGTGTCGGCCAGTTCTCCAATTTCGGTGCGGCTCCGGATGTGGGCGCGCTGGGAAAAATCTCCGCGTGCGATGGCGCGGCTGAATTGTGTGAGCACTTCGAGCGGACTGGTAATGCGTCGCGCCGCTATAATGCTGGCCAGGATGCTCGCCAACACCGCCGCCAGAGCCAGCAGGCGGGCCGTGTGCTGCATTTCAAACACTCCGCTATAGGCTTCCCGCTGCGTCTTCTGCACTACGACAGCCCAGTCCAGTGCCGTCACCGGGCAGTAAGTGCCGAGCATGGCTTCGCTGCCCTTGCTGTCGTTCATGGTGAATTCTTTGGTGGCAGCCAACTGCCCTTTATTGCCGCTATCGACGAAGTTGCGCACGATTTCCAGGTTTTTCATGTCCTGGCCGGTCGCGAACCCTTGTGTGGCCGCAGCCACCAGCCGGCCCTGTGCATCCACTACGTAGGGCGTGAGTCCGCCGCTGCTGGCGTCCTGCAGGCGGCGAATCAGGAATTGCAGGTCTACCACCGCCGCGATCATGCCGAGAAATCGCGGCCCGTACATCACGGGAGTGCTGACCAGAAAAATCGTCCGGGAAGACGTGCCTACGCCCACTGTCAGCGCCTGTCCGTTATAGGCGCGTCCGTCGCGGGCGGCGGAAAATGCACGCTCCAGCTCGCGCTGCAGAAAAATGTCAGGCGCAATGCGCCCGGCCGTTATGCCCTTGCCTTCCGAATTCAGCAGCGTGGTATAGGCGATTTCATTGGAGGAAGACACAAAATTCTCAAGGAGCGCTCGCAATTCCGGGCTTTGAATATTCTTTTCGCCGATGTCACCGCCGCTGGTCACCTGCACCGCCGACGACAGATTCGCCAGCATCATCCGGAGGGACCGCTCGTTCTGTGAGAGATCGTCGGCCAGCGAACGCGTCACCGTGTTCTGCAGCATCTGCTCGTTGCGCACCAGGGCCTCGCGGTTTTTCGATTCCACATATGTGGAATAGAAATACATCGGCACGATGCTGATGACGAGAAGCACTCCGAGGATTACATACAGAATCGGGATGCGCGCGGCGGTGGATGCCTTGGAAGACAAGTCTGTCCCTTCACGTGGAATCGCGAGCGCCGTGGTCGAAGTGGCGGCGTTTTTCAAGCTGTCCATAAAATTCTAACGGGTAGGTGCAGCCCGGAGCTGGAAACCGAAGGACACCGCCATTACCAAAGTACCTGAGCTGAATCCGGCGTCTGGCAAGGGTTTGGCAAGATAACGCGCGGAGCGAGGACTACACGCTCGTTTCCAGGCAACTTACAGAAAGCGAAAGCCTTTAACCGCAAAGCTGGCAAAGAAAACATCGCAAAGAAGAGCCAGAAACTGGAGCTTTGCTTTGCGTTCTTTGCGAGCTTCGCGGTTAAGAGCTATTTCTCTCGCCGCCGCGAGTCGCGCTTTCGCTCTTGCCGCTGCGTGTCATCAGGTCGTGGATGGCTTCGCGGGGAGCTTTGCCCTGGCTGAGGATGGCGTGCATCTGTTCGGTGATGGGCATCTCCACTCCGCGGGCACGCGCCAGGCCGACCGCAGCGGTGGTGGTGAAGATTCCTTCTGCGACCGCGCCGTGCATACCGGCGACAATTTCGGGAAGCTTGCGTCCGCGGCCCAGTTCTACCCCTACGCTGCGGTTGCGAGACAAGCCTCCAGTGCAAGTGAGCACCAGGTCGCCCAGGCCGGCAAGCCCCGCCATGGTTTCGGGGCGTCCGCCGCAGGCCACGACCAGGCGCGTCATTTCCGCAAGGCCGCGCGTGATCAGCGCGGCAACCGAGTTATGGCCCAGGCCCAGACCGTGGCAAATGCCTGCCGCGATGGCAATAATGTTCTTCAACGCGCCCCCGAGTTCCACTCCCACCACGTCGGGGTTGGTATAAACCCGGAATGTAGGATCGCTGAACTCGTCCTGCACCGTGCGCGCGAGTTCCGCGTCCTGCGACGCGATGGTGATCGCCGTGGGATCGCCGCGTGCTACCTCTACTGCGAACGTGGGGCCACTGAGCGCGCCCACACGCGGCGCTGGGGCGCCACCGCTCGTCAACATCTGGGTGATGATCTCCGTCATGCGGAGCAGAGAGCCTTCTTCCAGCCCTTTCGTTGCGCTTACGATCAGGGCGTGCGGCGGCAGATGCGGGCGCATCTGCTCGAACAACCCGCGGCAATGTTGGGACGGCATGACGCTGACCACTATCTGCGCGGCGGCAAGCGCCTCGGCGAGGTCGGTTGTCGCCGTTACAGAATCTGGAATCGTCTGCCCGGGAAGAAATGTTTCGTTGGCGCGGCGCTGCGCGATTGCCTCCCTCACTTCTTTTTCGTGAGCCCAGAGGCGGACGCGATGCGATCCTTTCCGCCCCAGCACTACGGAAATCGCGGTGCCCCACGCGCCCGCGCCAATGACCGCAATCCGGCTCACGCGCGTTTTGCTCCCAACCGGTTTTCCGTTCCTGCCAGCAGGCGCCGGATGTTTTCGTGGTGCTTGGCGATGATGATGAGACACGTGAGTGAGATCAGCCACAACGTGAGAGCGCTGTGGCCATAGTCATGCACGACGAGTGCGATAAGGGGAAGGGCCGCGGCCGCGGTGATCGATCCCAGCGATGAGTAGCGGAACAGCAAAACGATGACGATGAAAATCACGGCCGCGATCAGCACTGCCTCGGGAGCGATTACTGCGAACGAGCCGAGTCCGGTTGCGACTCCTTTGCCGCCGCGGAAATTCAGCCACACGGGAAACATATGGCCGAGCACGGCAACCAACGCTGCGACTGCCGCGTGGACGGAGATCGGCGGCATGGAAGCGAGCAGAGTCTCATGCCCCAGAACTGTAGGCAGAGACACGTCCGGAAAAACTTGTGGGCTCAGCAGAATGGCGATGGTCACGGCCGCAAACCCCTTCAGAGCGTCCAGCAGCAGCGTGAGCACTCCAAGCGCGGGTGACTTGCGCGAGACGTTGGTGGCGCCGATATTCCCGCTGCCGCTCAGCCGCACGTCTTCACCGCGAAACATGCGCACTAACAGATAGCCGAAGGGGATTGACCCCAGCAGGTAAGAGATTGCGACGGTGAGGAGAAGTGTGGACATTACGTTGTTCGACAATGCTTCCGACAGATTGCCTGCCACAGCGCGGGCGGGATGCCCTTCGACAGCCGGCGATACGCCGGCGCTACTTCAACGCAAAGCGCGACAACTTTGTATATCGCGATCCACCTCGTCCCAATTCGCTCTGATACAAAAAGAACTCGTGGGCCGTCATGGTACCAAACTCGGGGTCGGACAGGGCAGCCAGCTTTTCCTGCAAACGTTGAAAACCGCGGTTGGGGCCGTCTTCTTTTCGCCTGTGCGGCGATCCTGAAATATGGGTTCCACGGGCGCCTCCCCGAGCCAGCGTGAGGTGCGGACTGAAACCGCGTTCTTCTCTTGGAATTCCGAGCAGGGCGGTTTGCTGATCGACTGCCGCGGCCAACGTTGCGAGCTCAGGCCCAGCTTCGATTCCGATCCAGAAAACCCGCGGAGCTTTCGCCGTGGGAAAGAATCCATATCCGCGAAAGTGCAATGTGACACCGCCGGCCACGACAGCTCCCAGCGCACGCTTGATTTCTTCGAGCATCGGCTCCGGCTGTTCCCCGATAAACTTCAGCGTGACGTGGAGCGACTCAGGCCGGGCCCAGCGAGCGTCGGCCGCGAAGCCGCTCACCCCTTCCACAAAGCGAACGATGCGCTCGCGGATGACGTCGTTGATGTCGAGAGCGATGAAGAGGCGCATAATGCAGCTCTCAGCTATCAGCTCCTAGCTTGAATCTCACGGTTGCCGACTACGCTCGTGCTGGTTGTTTGCATCTTTGGACTGTACGCACCGCAAGGCGACGACGAGAAGCTGACAGCTGATAGCTGACAGCTGTTTCACATCAGCTTTCTCCGCACCATATCCAGCGCCATGGTTGATGCGAACCAGCGGATGCGTTTGCGGTCGCCGGGAAAGTTTCGCTGGACCACTTCGGTTCCGCGATCGCTGGCCACGGCATGAAACACCAGGCCGACAGGCTTATCCGGCGTGCCTCCGCTGGGGCCGGCGACTCCGGTGATGCCCACGCCAAGAGTTGCCTCGCAGCGGTAACGAACTCCTTCCGCCAGCGCCGCCGCTACTTCGCGACTCACTGCGCCGTGGCGTTCGATCATCTCTCGAGGCACGCCCGCGAATTCTGTTTTCAGTTGGTTGGAGTACACCACCGCCCCTCCCAGAAAATAACGCGAACTTCCGCCGATGGATGTGATGCGCTCCGCCAGCAATCCCCCGGTGCAGGATTCTGCCACGGCCAGCGTGGCGTTGCGCATTTGCAGCCAGTAGCCGACGATCTGTTCCAGCGACTCGCCGTTGCGGGAGAACACTGCGTCATCCAACTCGTCCTCGACCTCTCCCGCGACTTCGTCCACGCGCCGCTGAGCCAACTCGAGACTCTCGGCGCGTTTCGTGAAGTGAAGCTGAACTTCGCCCGCGCCGGCCAGGATGGTGGTGTCCACATCGGTGAAACGCTTGTAGATCGGCGACACGCGAGCGTCTACCTGCGATTCTCCGAGCATGGCGATCTTCAAAACGCGGGTCGCAAGATGAGCGGTCGGAATTTTTGCACGCAGCCGCTCGCGCACCTCTGCATCGAACAACGCTTTCAGTTCGAACGGAGGTCCGGGAAGCAGTACGATAATGTGCTCCCGCCCGTCGAAATTTCCGCTCAGCCACTGGCCGGGCGCAGTGCCGTTAGCGTTGGGCAAAACCGTCGCGCCTTCCAGGACGTCGGCCTGCTTGGCGTTGTTGGGCGCCATCTTCCAGCCGCGCGCGGCGAAGCGTTCTTCCAGGCGCGTGAGAATCTCGGCATCGCGGCGCACTGCCAAGCCGAGAGCTTCAGCCACGGCTTCCCGCGTCAGGTCGTCTTCGGTGGGGCCCAGGCCGCCGCTGAAAATCACAATGTCAGAGCGGAACAGCGCATGCTGCGCGGCCGCAACCAGCCGCGGCAGATGGTCGCCGACGATGCTCTTGAAGATTACTTCCACGCCGAGCTGGTTGAGTTGCTCGGTGAGGTAGAGCGAGTTGGTGTCGCTGCGGAAAGGCGTGAGCAACTCGGACCCGACCGCGATAATTTCGGCGTTCACGAGTAAAAGTGTAAATGAAAAGCGGAAGTAAGAAGCACGGGGGACGCAGAGGAATGAACGACTATTCCGGCAGCAGCGGCAGCCCCGGAATGTCCCATGAAAGATGATGCACGGCGCTGGTGGTCGCGAGAATCACCGCGCGCCCCGGGGCAAACGCCAATCCCACCAGGCCCTGCCCTGCGACCTCGATCCGCGCTTTGCCGTCGGGGGAGATCTTCACGATGCCGCGCTTGCCCGAGAGCGACGCCGCGACGTACAGATTGCCGGCAACATCGAAAGCCAGTCCCTGCGGCCTTCCCAGGCCGCGATAGAACGTGCTCACCGTTCCGTGCGGATCAATTTTATGAACGGCATCGAAGCTGGAAGTAGTGGGCCCGGTGACGAAGAGGTCGCCCTCGGGGCCAAACGCCAGGTGATAAGCGGAGACGCTGGCCTCGAGTGTGGCGAACACAAAGACCTGTTGATCGCGGCCAATCTTGAAAACCGTGCCGCTGCGGTCTCCCACGTAAAGATTTTGTTCGCGGTCAAAGGCAATTCCGGTGGCGACGCCCATGCCTTCGGCGTAGGTTGTCATTGCGCCGTTGGGCGCGACGCGGTAGACCGAACCGTCATAACGCGAAGAAACGTACATCTGCCCCTCGCGGTCGAACGCAATGGACGTCGCGTTCATCATCTCCGCCACAAACGGCTTCATGGCATAGTTGGTATCAATCTTGAAAACCGAGACTGGCACTTTCTCGCCGCGCGGACCCGAGAACGTCGCGTAGATGTTGCCTTCCGCGTCCAGCGCTGGGTTGGTCACGGGATGGAGATTCTCGGCGATCGGCACCGCGACCCTAACGGTGTGAGCATTGCTGACGTGCCCATCGCTCGCCACCACAACCGGACCCGATGTGGCGCCCTCGGGCACGCGCGCTACCAGAAACGCTTCGGAACTCACGATCAGCGAGCCTTCTACATCGCCGAACTGCACTTTCGGACGCCGCAACTCGTGGGGGCGCAAGCCTGTGCCCGTGATGCGGACTTCGCCGCCGGCCAAGGCGAGCGCCGGTGCGACCGCCTCAATGTGCGGTCCGCCGTTTACGCTCTTGCGTCCGAGAATGCGGTCTGAGAATCCCATGAAGAGGGCCGAGTCCTGATTTCCGAGTTGCGAGAACCGAGGATCGGCTCTCGGCCGTTCTACTATCTTAGAACGCCAAAGTGCAGCAGAAGATGCATCACCGCAAATGCATATAATCCCGCCGCGACATCATCCACCACAATACCAGTTCCTTCTGGAAGCGCTTCCAGTTGCCGGACCGGCGGAGGTTTGAGGATATCGAATCCCCGAAAAAGTATAAAACTCGCCAGAAAAGTTTTCCATCCAAAGGGAACACCAATCAGCGCGATGAGCTGTCCTGCGACCTCGTCAATCACCACAAACTGGGGATCTTTTACCCCGGAGCCTCGCGCCACACGGGTGGCAGCGGGAATGCCGACGAGCACCACTAAGGCTGCGAGAACGATGGCGACCGGAGTGCGCAGCGCGGGCGCAACGCCGTAGGCAATCGCGCTCCAGAGCAGAACGGTCGCTGCCGATCCCCAGGTTCCCGGCCCCGGATGCAGGCGGCCGATGCCGAAGAATGTGGCCACCAAAGTTGCCCATCGCGGCGTTGGCGTCACGACTCCTCTTCCGAGTCTTCGGGGTTGCGGTCGCGGACGCCTTCGTCGGCGTCGGTCACCGGCGAGGCAATCACGTACGCGCCGCTTGCCCATTTGCCCAGGTCGATGATGCGGCAGCGGTCGCTGCAGAAAGGAAAATCCGCGTCGGTGCTCTTCACGTTCTTCTTGCAGATCGGACAACGGAGTTTGACGATGCGCTTGCTCGGCATGGCAGGAAGTATTGTAGTTCGCGCCGGCAAGGGTGAGCGACTATTGTTGCAGCGTGGCACCCGCCCCGGCGTCAAGCCATCGTCGCTACGTAATCTTCGCTAGACGATCTTCGATAAATGATCTTCGCTAAACGATCTTCGCCACCAGATCGTAATCGTGCGCCTCGGTGATCTGGCAGCGGTAGAACTGGCCGGGCTGCGGCCCAGATTCCTCGGAGAAGTCTTCGGCAGGGAAATCGTTCACGAAGACTTTGCCATCGATTTCGGGCGCGTGCATCGCGGTGCGGCCCTCCAGCAGGAGATCGCTTTCGTCGGACGTGCCCTCGAGCAGCAAATCGAATTCCCGCCCCACCAGCGCCTTTTTTTTCTTTTTGCTGATCTGGCGCTGGATGCCCATCAGATGTTTGCGGCGCCGCTCAATCTCGCGCGGCGAAATCTTTTTGTCGAGGCCGAACGCACCCGCGCCATCCTGATCGGAATAGGCGAACGCGCCCATCCAGTCAAACTGCGCTTCGCGCACAAAATCGCAGAGCTCTTCGAATTCTTTTTCAGTCTCGCCGGGGAATCCCACAATGAACGACGTGCGCAGCGTGACATCAGGAATCGTGCGGCGCATCCTGGCGATCGAGCGCAGGAAAACGTCCGCCCCGCCGCCGCGTTTCATGCGCTTCAGCACGCTGGCTGACGCATGTTGCAGGGGAACGTCCATATACGAGCAAATCTTTTCGTGAGCGGCGATGGTTTCCAGCAACTTGCCGGTGATCTTGTTCGGGTAGGCGTAGAGAAAACGAACCCAGTGCAAGTCTTCGATCGCGGCCAGCTTTTCCAGCAGCAGCGCCAGACCGTCTTTCAAGCCGAAATCCTCGCCGTAGCAAGTCGTGTCTTGCCCGATGAGTGTGATCTCGCGCACGCCCGACTGCGCCAGGCGTTCGGCCTCAGCGACCACGGACGCAAAGCGCCGTGAGCGGAATTGTCCTCGCAACTGCGGAATGATGCAAAAGCTGCAGGGATGATCGCAGCCTTCCGCGATCTTGATGTACGCCATGTGCGGCGGCCCAGACAGAATGCGCGGCGTGGCGTCGTCGTAAAGATAGTTCGGCAGGTCGCCGATGGCTCCCGTCCATGCTTCGCGAGCCCAGGCCTCGCGCGAGAATCGTCCCTGCGCGGCACGGGCATCGCCTTCCGGGCGGGACTGCAGCACCACAAATGGCGAATCGCCCTGCGTGTTATTTCGAACTGGCGCCGGTGCGACTCCGGTAGCGGCCAGGATTTTTTCTAGTTCGCCGGTTCCCACCACGGCGTCGACTTCCGGGATGTCTTTGCGGATCTGATCACGGAAACGCTCCGCCAGGCACCCGGCAACGACGAGCTTCTTGGCGCGGCCATCGGTCTTGTGACCGGCCATTTCCAGAATCGTGTTCACCGATTCCTGCTGCGCGCTTTCGATAAACGAGCAGGTGTTCACTACAATCACGTCGGCATCTTCGGCGCGCGTGGTCAATTCGGCGCCCGCTCGGGCCAGCAGGCCCATCATCACTTCGCTGTCGACCAGGTTCTTGGGACATCCCAGGCTGACAAAGCCCACTTTGGTGGGTTTCGTCAGGGGTTTCGCTATAAGTTCCGCGGGACGGACGGGTGTCTCCTCGCCCAGATCGACAATAGGATCGTCGACGGGAACGTCAGTGGGAGCGCTGATAGTGAGGTCGGTCACAGGCATGTAATCTCACTATTTTAGCATCTTCAGCGGGCACTCCCGAGCCGGTTTGGGACCGGGTGCCGGCCTCACGAATGCCGGACCAGAAAAGATAGTAGTTGTGGATTCAAAAGGATACAGGTCGTGCTAGGCTATTGCTTACCGCCACAGTGACAAACTCCCACTTCTCCGGAGGGGAAATGTCTGAGAGACGATTATTGGTTGCGGCCCTGGCAGTGGTGACGATTCTCGCCGCCTCGGCGGCCGCCCAGGACGAGAAGAACGAATTGGTGGGTATGATTGGCCGCATCTTCATCAGCGACCAGGGAATTCAGAACCCGCCCGTGCCCAATGCCGTCATCCGCTCCGGCGCCGGTCTGACCTTCGAGGCCGCATATGCCCGCCACTTGTGGGTTACCCCGATCTACGCGATTTCCGGCGAGCTCCCGGCGGCGTTCAATCTTGACGAGAAACTGAACGCGCCGCAAGGCACGGTGCCCATCAACTACAAACAGTACTTCATCACTCCGGCGGCGCGCCTGAACCTGTTTCCTACCACTGCATTTTCGCCCTGGGTGAGCTTCGGCGGCGGTTTTGCTTATTTCAGTCAGAATCAGAATACGGTTTATGGCGGCGGCCCCAATCCTGGGAAGTCAGGCGCGACCAGCGCGATTGAAGGTGGCGCCGGTTTGGATGTGAAGGTCAGGGGCAAGTTCAGCATTCGCGGCGAAGTGCGCGATTTCTGGTCGGGTGAGCCGGACTTCCCGAACGCCCCGACGGGCCACACAAGGCAGCATAATTATTTCGTCGGCGGCGGCGTGGTTTATCGCTTCTAGTGCGGAAAGAAAAAGCGTTCACCACAGAGGGCACAAAGTATCACGAAGGTTTTGCTGGTAGGGTTTCCTTCGTGTGACTTGGCGTTCTTCGTGGTTCAGGCCTTTGATCTCTCTCGTGGCTACTTCTTTGTTGCCAGTTCCACTTCCTCATACAATTCCGGCAGGCGCTGGACGTCCTCTTGCGATTGGCCAAACCGTGCCGATTCATAGGCTTCCGTGAATTGCTGCACCCGCGCCCTTAACGGTTCTTCAGAGATGATCCCGGCAAACTCCCGCGGCGTTTGTGCCGTCAGCTTCTTTACTCCGCGGCGCGCCAGGGAGCGTGCCATGCGTTCGTACCACATGGTGGCGGCTTGTTCCGGCGCATCTTCGGGATGCTCGCGCAGCCGCTTTTCGTGGAGCCACTGCGCGATCCGGCGCAGATTCGCCAGTACCAGGGATACGACCAGCAGGACGAGACCAGCGCCCAGGCCGAGGGCAAACCAGCGTTTGGGCGAGTGTTCGGCGCGCTCCTGGCTGCGGCGTGCCCATCGCAGCATTGCGCCATAATGTTGACGCCACCACGCGCGTCCCCGTTCCCATACGCCGCGCGTCCCGCTGACCGCTGCGTGGCCCAGCGAGAACTGGTGAGCGGCGTCGTAGCTGATCACCCACTCCCGCCAGAAGGAAGACATCGCGTCCAGGTAGAGCATGGCGCGGTCCCAGCCCTGCGGCGTGCCGCTCGCGCCCGCCGGAGTGGGATCGAACGTTTGCCATCCGTAGGCGGGAAAGTAGGCTTCCACCCAGGAATGTGCGTCCTTGGCGCGGACCACGTAGTTTCCCGTGAGGTCGTTGAACTCATCACTGCGGAATCCGTTCACTACGCGCGACGGAATTCCCAAAGTGCGCAGCATCACGGCCATCGACGAAGCGAAATATTCGCAGTGGCCCTGCTTGCGCTCGAACAGAAAATTTGCAAGCGGATCGCGCATCGCCGTGCGTGGCTGTTGCAGGGTATAAGCGTAGCGCGTCTTCAGGTAGATTTCAATTTTCGACGCCCGGTCATAGTTGGTGGACGCGGACTTTGTGATATCCGCCGCCAGGCGCGGAATGCGCGCATCGAGCGCACCCGGCAACTGCAGGTACATGGGCGCGACCTGCGGAGGGTAAATCTGCCCCGCATTGCGTAACTGATCGGGAGACGGAACGGAAATGTCCGATTCCGCTTCATAGCGAGTGATGGGATGCTGAATATCCTGATCGTAGACCGCGCTGCCCGGATCGACCGCGAGGTTCCTGAAGTCTCCCTTCACGCTTTGTGCCCAGGGCGCCAGGAAGAAGACGTTTGTTCCGATCGGTTCCATCAGGACGCGATAGTGAATCATCTGCTCGCGCGAGTTGGCGGGTGTCGCCGCGCTCTGCGCCGTGTGTTTCGGCGGGACGCGGGTTCCGAACGACGGAATTGCGAAGGCACCGCCCGGTTGTCGATCGAGCACGAACTGCTGGTGGGCATTCGACCAGCCATGACCGTCGAAGTCCGACAGGGAAACGCCGCGCCAGTGCAGATCATACCGGCCAAGATTGTCGCCTTCGATCTGCACATGCATGACTACTGCATTTGACTGCTGAATCTGCCCGATCTGCCCCAGTTGCACGTGGTCGCTGAATCCGGTGGAGAGGTCGGCGCCGAAGGAATACCCGCCCAAATATCCAGCCGACATGCGGGGCAGCAGGAAAAACACCCCCGCCGCGCCCACAAGGATCATGGCCATGAGCGCAGGCGCCATGCGCGCCAGCGCGAAAGCCAAGCGGCGATGCTCCTGAGGATCGGTGGAATGCCGGGCCTGAATGCTCGCGGTGCGGCCGGAGCGCTGCATCTCCATCAATACAAAGGCCGCAACGGCTGTGAGCATGAAGGCGGCGAAGAAGAACAGGAAGACGCTGTCGACGGTGAGAATAGCTGACGCCAGCACCATGAGAAAGGCGAGAATGGCGAGCATCACGTGATCGCGGTCGCGGCGCAGCGAAAACATCCGCACCACCACCGCGAACAGCGCCAGATGGACGGTTGCGTTCAGGAAGCTGCGCGAAAGAAACAGGAAATCCGCAGCGAAAAAAAGGACATAGGCTGCCGAAAGGGGCGCAGTCCAGCGCTCCGACAACACGAAATGCTTGCGTTCCGCCAGAATGTAGCCGCGCACGGCGAGCGCCGCTCCTACCAGAGCGATCGTCGGTAAATCCAGGCCTCCGGTGCTGGCTAGCGTTCCAAAGCCAGTCAGAACAAGCAGATACAGGGAAAGCTGGAAGTAATAGTCAATCGCCTTGGGCATCGGAATTACTCCGGGTTGTGGAGCCTTAGGCGGCATAGGCGTTGGTGCGGCGCTTGAAACTTCTATTGTTCGACAATCGGCCCTAGAAGGGAAGGCCTTGTGATGCGGTTCTTGCACCAAAAGTCACATGCCTTCCGCGGTTTGGAAACGCGTGTTGCTTTTGGTCTTGTTGTTGATTGTGTAGGACGGACACTCTTGTCCGTCGCTTTTGACGTTGATTTTCCTCTCGAAGTTCAAGAACTAAGGACAATTCTTGCAATTCAAAAACAACGTCAAGAGCGACGGACAAGAGTGTCCGTCCTACATAAATCTTGCGGATGCTAGAATCATTCAGGTCAGGCATCGGTCTTACGCGACGCACTCCCGCCAACCCCGCCAGGTCCGGAAGGAAGCAACGGTAACGGGCTCTTGCGTGTGCAGTGAGGCGCCGGTGCCTGGCTTATTTGTTTTTCGGACCGTCCTCGTCATGGAAGGGGCGAGCTCGCGGAAAGACACAGTCCCTCGTGCTTCTTCCAGAGCGGCTATGGAGCTTTTAACCGCAAAGGCCGCAAAGAAATGCCGCAAAGAGCGCAAACAGGAACGAGACGCTAGTGCGTCTTCCTGCTCTTGACGTCGTGCTCTCTTAACATCGAACTTTCTCGCTTCAACTCTCTGCACAGAACACTTCGGGCGGAGGTTCTGTGCGTCCTTGCAAATCTTTACAGTTTATTTACCAACTCTTTGCGCAAGACTACGCTCCGAGAGCGTCCAATAGGTGGAGGCTTGGCAGGAATTCAATTGCCGCCGCCAGCGAGGGAAAAAATGAGCCGAGTTCCGTCCAGTTCGAGCGTTCCTAACATAACGATTCGCGTCTCCGGCAAATTATTTGAGGGCCATCTTTCATACCTGGATCAACTCGTGCAAACGGCGCTGGCCTGCGATTTGTGGGCCTTGCTCGATCTGACGCAACTGGAGGAACTGGACCGGGCGGCTGTGCTTTATCTCATGCGCGGGGAAGGGAACGGGTTCGGGGTGGTCTCGTGTCCGAATTTTGTTCGGGAGTGGATGTCGTACGAATCGGCCGCTCGCGCTGCGTGAGCAGTAGGGCCCTGGCTTTCGGACGAGCGATTGTGCTTTCTTGCGTTGTGTGTCGCACCAGAAGATTTGTCATCCTGAGGCCCGCGCCTTTGCGGGACGAAGGATATATGCAACCTGCCGGCGCCGAGACGCTGCGGGCTAATTGCAGAGGTCCCCTTCGACTTCGCCCGGGGCAGGCTTTCGCTTCGCTCGGATGACCAACGATATTTTGGGGACCTCAAGCATTGCCCAGCCGTCGCTCCATGTTAGACATTCTGCTGCCAATCCTTCACAATACTCAGTTTCATCCCCAAAGCCCTTCTTCAGGAGCTTCTCGTTTGAGCAAACCGATTCGCGCCAAGATCAGCGCCTTGGGCACGTATGTGCCGCCCCGCCTTCTCACTAACGCCGACCTGGAAAAAATGGTCGACACCACCAATGACTGGATCATGACTCGCGTGGGCATCCGTGAGCGCCACATCGTGGAGAAGGGAGTGGCCACCAGCGACCTCGCGGTCGAAGCGGCAAAGAAGGCGCTGGCACAACGAGGTTTTGCTCCTACTGACATCGAAGCTCTGATCGTTGGCACGGTTACGCCCGATATGCTTTTTCCATCGACGGCCTGCCTGGTGCAGCACAAGCTGGGCGCCAAAGGTGCGTGGGGTTTCGATATTTCCGCAGCCTGCTCGGCGTTTCTCTACTCTCTGCAGACGGGAGCGCAGTTCATTGCTACCGGGGTTCACAAGCGAGTGTTGGTGATCGGTGCGGACGTGATGTCTTCGGTGATCGACTACACCGATCGCGCAACCTGCGTGATTTTCGGCGACGGCGCGGGCGCGGCGATTCTGGAGCCGGCGGAAGACGATTCCGTGGGCTTGATCGATTTTATCCATGAGGTGGACGGCTCGGGCGGATGCTATCTGTACATGCCCGGCGGGGGCAGTTTGAATCCGTCGTCGCACGAAACTGTCGATAAGCGGATGCACTACGTTCACCAGGACGGGCAGCAGGTGTTCAAGTTTGCAGTTCGCAAGCAGACCGAGACCTGCGAAAAACTGCTCGCGCGCAATGGTCTCAAGGGATCGGACATTGACGCTTTTATTCCCCACCAGGCCAACCTGCGTATCATCAACGCAACCGCCGATCGGCTCGGACTGCGGCCGGAGAGTGTGATTGTCAACATCGAAGAATATGGCAACACCACGGCCGGCACGATTCCGCTGGCGATGAATACGGCGATCGAGCAGGGCAAGTTGAAGAAGGGAAGCCTGGTGTTGCTGGCGTCGGTGGGCGCGGGGTTTACGGTTGGCGCAACGCTGCTGCGCTGGGCGTTCTAGGGGAGGGCTTCGGGCTTCAGCTTTCGGGCTTCGGCCAAACATCTTTGATGGGCGCAATACGCCCGAGCGTTTCTGAATTCGAAGGTAAAAGTGCTGACCCCTCCGCAGTCGGAAAGCCGAAGCCAGAAAGCGAAGCCTGGAGCCCGCCTCCGTGACCTCCGTAACCACCCATTTTTGCATTTCCGTGGCACGAAACGGGGATGGACTGCTATGTTTTCGCAGTGTCCGCTTCACGTGGGGATGAGGCGGGTACGTAAGGCTATGATTCGAACTTTCTTCTGCTTTCTTCTGCTGGCGCTGGGTTCCGCTGGGCAGGCCTTTGCCCAAACTTCGGACGCCGAAAATAAACTGATCGTGCTGGAGCACGTCTGGAACGAGGCGCAGGTGAACCGCGACGCGCCCGTCCTCGATGCCCTGGTGGCTGACACTTTCACCAACACTGAGTTTGACGGCGAAGTCAGCGACAAGGCCAAGTTCCTGGCCGACATCAAGGATCCCCTGTTCAAGCCGACCGCTATGAATGTGCAGGGGATGAAGGTCAGGTTCTATCAGACCACCGCCGTCGTGATTGGCGAATACCACACCAAGGGCAGTTATCAAGGCAAGGCCTACGACCACGTGGGCCGCTTCACCGACACCTGGGTATTCCAGGGCGGGAAGTGGATGTGCGTGGCCAGCCATGCCAGCCTGCTGAAGAAGTAAGCTGCGCGTTGTACCAACCATATAAGCGCATCCCATAAAAACATTTAATAGCCGGACTCTGCATCGGCTGCGCCGGATTGGTGATCTACTGAGGCGCGGGGGTGATGCGGCGCGGGGACGGTTCACCATTTCGCGTGGCGATGCTTCTCGTGTGAAGGTCACCATCTCGCGCAAGGTTCCTATCTACATGGAAACTACGACGCGTCCTCCGGCGTGGAAGACTTTGCTGGCGTTCGCCATTATTTACTTCGTTTGGGGATCGACGTTTCTGGCGATCCGCGTGGGCGTGCGCGAAGTGCCGCCGTTTTTGATGGCCGGCTTGCGCTTTCTGGCAGCGGGCGCGATTCTCTACGCGTGGATGCGGATGAAGGGCGACGCATCGCCAACGTTTCGCGAGTGGCGAGCCACCACGTTGCTGGCCGTGCTGATCTTTGTTTTCGATTATGGGCTATTGTTCTGGGCGGAGCGCCGCGTGCCGTCGGGAGTGGCGGCGGTGATGATGGCGACGATTCCGGTTTTCATGACGCTCTCGGAAATCGTTTTTCTGGGCACGCAACGGCTTTCGATTCGACTGGCGGTTGCTCTTCTCGTGGGACTTTGCGGCGTGGCCGTGCTGGTCAGCCATTCGGAACGCCTCGGCGCGGGTGCGATTGATACTGCTGGAGCGGTTGCGCTGGTGATCGGTGCCATCAGTTGGTCGGTGGCGTCGGCGCTTACTCGCAAGTTGGCGCTGCCGGCTTCGAAGGGTATGAGCTCCGCGGCGCAGATGTTTGCCGGAGGAATTTTGCTCGCGCTGGCCGCAGCGGCGATGGGAGAGTTCAAGGGATTTCATCCGCAGGCGGTGTCGCGCGACGCGTGGATCGCGCTGGTGTATTTGATTGTGGCGGGATCGATCGTCGCGTTTACGGCTTATGTGTGGTTGATCCATCACGAATCGCCGACGAAGGTGGGCACGTATGCGTACGTGAATCCGGTCGTGGCGGTTGCTTTGGGATATTTCTTCGGCGGGGAAGCGGTTGGGTCGCGCACGCTGCTGGGGACGTTGCTGGTGCTGGTGAGCGTAGTGGTGATTACGACCACGCCGAAGAAGAAGTCGGATCCCAAGCTGGTGAAAGAACCTGAACTAACGGAGCGGTAGCCCAAGCCGCTATTTCGTCGGCACGGTCGAACCGCAGCCGAGTCCGCTGCGGAAGGTAGCTTCGGCGACTGCCACCGCTTCGGCTACGGTAATGGTGTAGACGCCTCCGCAATCTCTTTGCCACTCGTCGTATCCACTCTTGTAGTCGGGAATTTCCGAGTTTTCCTTGAGTAGTTTAGAAACGCTGCGTTCTATCGCGTCACGCGTGAAGGGCATGTGCTCAAACTTGTCAGGTTCCGGGCCGCCCGTGCAGTTCCTGAGCCGAACATTATCCACTCGAATGTGAATGATCGTCCCGCTCTTCGGCAGGAATTCGACCCTCAAAATCGTGAGGAAGGATTTCTCCTCGCCGCGGCGGGCTCTATATTGCCACACTTGCCCCGGATGGAATTTGGAATCCTTTACCGTTTCCGGCGATGGGCACGTCTTGTCTTTGGCGAGGCAGAGCATTGTGGAGAGGAACAAGAGGAAGATCGGGATAGAGAGCTTCATAGTTGTGACTGGGGCGCAACTACCTACGGTCTTGTCATTCTTTCCGGCTTCATCAGCAAATCAAATTCCTCGCCCGTCAGGTGCCCTAGCTTCAGGGCGGCTTCGCGGAGGCTGCTGTGATCTACGTGGGCGGTGTGCGCGATTTGCGCGGCCTTGTCGTAGCCGACTTTTGGGGCCAGGGCGGTTACCAGCATTAGTGAGTTCTTCACGTACCAGTCGACCTTTGCGCGATCGACTTCGATGCCTTTCACCATGTAGTCGACGTAGCCGTGGCAGGCGTCGGTGATGAGCGTGACCGAGTGCAGGAAGTTGTAGATGATCACGGGCTTGAAAACGTTGAGCTCGAAGTTGCCTTGGGAGCCGGCGAATCCCACGGCAGCCGTGGCTCCGTGAACCTGGACGCAGACCATGGTCATGGCCTCACACTGCGTGGGATTCACTTTGCCGGGCATGATGGAAGATCCCGGTTCGTTTTCTGGAATCGAAATTTCTCCCAGGCCGCAGCGCGGGCCTGAGGCCAGCCAGCGGATATCGTTCGAAATCTTCATGAGAGATGCGGCCAGCGTTTCCATTGCGCCCTGGGCGAAGACGATTTCGTCGTGCGCGGAGAGGGCGGCGAACTTGTTGCCGTGGGAGCGGAAGGGAAGTCCGGTGAGTTCGGCAATTTTCCTGGCGGCGCGTTCGGCGAATTCGGGATGCGCGTTCAGGCCTGTCCCAACGGCAGTTCCGCCGATGGCGAGATCGTAGAGGCCGTCGAGGACCTGTTCCAGGCGGCGGATGTCGCGCGCCAGCAGGCTCGCCCATCCGCCGAACTCCTGGCCAAAGGTCAGGGGCACGGCGTCTTGCAAGTGGGTGCGTCCGATTTTGACTACATCGTGGAATTCTTTCGCTTTGGCGGCGATTGCATCATGCACGCTTTTGATCGCGGGAATCAGCGCGGTCTTTACGCGTTCCGCGGCGGCGATGTGCATGGCCGCGGGGAACGTGTCGTTTGACGATTGCGACATGTTCACGTCGTCGTTGGGATGAATCGGTTTTTTCGATCCCATTTTTCCACCCGCGATCTCGATGGCGCGGTTGGCGATGACTTCGTTGACATTCATGTTGGTCTGGGTGCCGCTGCCGGTCTGCCAGATACGCAGCGGGAACTGATCGTTCAGCTTGCCGGAGATGACCTCGTCGGCAGCTTGCACGATCAGTTTGCATTTGTCCACGGGAAGTTTGCCGAGATCCTGATTCACCAGCGCGCATGCCTTCTTCAACGTGCCGAAAGCGCGGATTAATTCGGGAGGCATGGTGTCGCGGCCAATGTTGAAGTGCAGAAGAGAGCGTTGCGTCTGCGCGCCCCAGTAGACGTTGGCGGGGACTTCGATTTGTCCCATGCTGTCGGATTCGGAGCGAGTCGTGGAAATGATGGTCTCCTGTGCGTCGGACCTGGGGCGCGAATAGGCGGGTCCGGAGCGTGTATGACTGAACCGACTATTATACGGCGGCGGTGAAAAGAGAAGGCCCATGGTGCGATCGGTCTGCTTCCCACCCTAGCGCCAAAGGCGCGCTAGGATGGGGCACCCTCTTCATGCTGGAAGCGAACGGAAGGCTGAGCTCGCGCTACACGTTTTTCCCGCATGCTAGAATCATCGATCTCTGACCGTGCGCCGGTGCGCGCGGAAGGGGTGCAGATTTCTCGGAGGTCCATGCGCGAATCTCTTGCTGCCGAAGACGTGCTGACCCTGCCCAAGACCAAGGCGCTGCCCAGTGGAGAGGTGCACGCCGACGTTCTCGTCATTGGGGCCGGGCCTACGGGGCTGGCGTGCGGCATCGAGGCGCAGAAGCTCGGGCTCAAGGTGGTCGTGCTGGATAAGGGATGCCTGGTGAATTCACTTTTTCACTATCCGCCGAACATGGTTTTTTTCACCACGCCCGAGCTGCTTGAAATTGGCGATATCCCTTTCACTACCGCGCTGCAGAAGCCTACGCGCGAAGAGGCGATGGAGTATTACCGCAAGGTCGCGGAGCATTACCACCTCGACGTGCGGCAGTATGAGTGGGTGAAGACCGTGCTTGGAGAGGACGGCAAGTTCAGCATCACGGCCACTGACCGCGCCGGCCGGCCGCACGATTATCGCGTGCGAAAAGTGATCGTGTCGACAGGCTACTACGATTTGGCCAATCAACTCGGCATCCCGGGCGAAGAGTTACCCAAGGTTTCACACTATTACGGCGAGCCTCACCCTTACTACGACAGCGAAGTGCTGGTGATCGGGGGCAAGAATTCTGCGGCCATCGCCGCGCTCGACTTGTGGCGGCACGGCGCCCGCGTGACGCTGGTGCACCGCGATGCGCAACTGCACCACCACGTGAAGTACTGGATCAAGCCCGACATCGAAAACCGCATCAAGAACAACGAGATCGTGGCTTACTTCAACAGCAGCGTGCAGGAGATCGGTCCCGACTACGCGATGCTGGTGACGCCGCGTGGCCAGTTACGCCTGAAGAATGATTTTGTGCTCGCGCTCATCGGCTACCATCCTGACTACGATTTTCTGCGCAGCATGGGGATTGAGTTGTCTTCAGAGCAGTGCCGTCCGGTGTGCGATCCAGTGTCGCTTGAGAGCAACGTGCCGGGAGTTTATGTGGCAGGCGTGATCGTGGCGGGATCGCGCACCAACGAAATCTTCATCGAAAACGGACGCTTCCACGGCAAACAAATCGCCGAAGACCTCAAGCATAAGTTGCAGCCGGGGTCGTAGCTCGCTGCTGGATCGCGTGGTTCCCAAAGGTTGTTTCTAAGAGAAGATCAAAATCCCCATTTCTCGCAAAAGACGCGAGAAATGGGGCACCCGTCCCTCATATCGAGCGCAATATGGAACCGCAACCGGAGATCGCGATACCTTCCATTTCGCTGGCATCTTACGGACGGCTGCTCGGCGGTAACCGCAATTTTCGCCGCTTGTGGATGGCGCAGATCGTCAGCGAAATTGGCGACTGGTTCTACACGCTTTCGATCTACACGTTGCTGCTCCAGTTGACCGGGCGTCCCAGCTCAGTCGCGCTGGCGCTGGTTCTGCAAGTGCTGCCGCAAACTCTGGTCGGTCCTACGGCGGGCGTAATCAACGACCGGCTGCGGCGTAAGCACGTGATGATCGCCGCGGACCTGGTGCGCTTCGTGATTGTTCTGGCTATGTTGCTGGTTCGGTCGCAGTCGACGGTGTGGCTGGTGTATCCGCTGTTGTTGGGCGAGACGATCATGGCCGCGTTCTTTGAGCCGGCCCGCAGTTCTGTGCTTCCGAATATTGCGGCGCGGGGAGAAGTGCTCATCGCCAATACGCTCTCGTCAGCGACCTGGTCGGTGAATCTCTTGATTGGCGCTTCGGTGGGTGGACTGGTTGCTGCCTTTTTTGGCCGCGACGCGGTGTTCATCCTGAATGCATTGTCGTTCCTGGCTTCGGCGATCTTAATCAGCGGTATGCATTTCGCCGAGCCCCACGCGGAAGTGGCTGCTCCGCTTCGCCCGCGCGATCTGGTCGATTTTTCGCCGGTGCTGGAGGGCATCCGCTATGTAAGGAACCATCGCATGCTTTTTCCCACGATTTTCGCGAAGGCCGGTGAACTGATGATTGGTCCCAGCTGGGTGATCTTCACGGTGATGGGCGAGCGCGAGTTCGCACTGCACTGGCGCGGCATGGATGCCGCGCGTGGAGCGATGCTCGGCATGAGCATTCTTCTGGGCGGACGCGGGCTCGGCGCGATGATAGGGCCGCTGGTGGTGGCGCGCTGGGCGGCCCGCAACGACCGCCGGCTGCAACTCGGCATCCTGTTGGGATATCTCACTGTGGCGGTTGGCTACGGAATTCTTGGCAGCGCGCGCACTGTGTGGCACGCCGCCGCCTGCGCAATGATCGCGCATGCGGGAGGCTCGACGGTGTGGGTCTTCTCGACAACGCTGCTGCAACTTCATACGGAAGACCGGTTCCGCGGGCGAGTCTTCGCCGCCGACCTGGGACTCTCGATGCTGACGATTGCCGCGGGCGCGTATTTCTGCGGGCGCTTCATGGATTGGGGAGTATCCGCACGGACGGTGGCCAGCGGCACGGGATTGATCATGCTGGCGCCGGCCGCACTGTGGGCATTGAGTATGAGGCGCGCGATGAACGCGGACCGGGATGGAGACTCGAGCCTTTCGGACTTGAAGGATTCTGGCTAGAACCTGGCTGGATAGTTGCTCTGTGTGCCGTTTTCGCCTAATCTGCATGGCACGGGCTTGCCTGGATACGCTCATCCAGCATCGGCTGCTGTAGGACGCAATGGGCTTCTACGAATTTCGGCTCCCTGTGAAGTGCCCGGTCGCAACTGCCTTCGCCATTTATACCGATACCGATGCATGGAAACGCTGTACGGAGGTTTCGGAGGTCCAATGGGTGGGCAAGCCCTGGGTAGAAGGAAGCCGCATCCGCATCAAAGGATATGGCAGCATCCGCGATACGATTGATCAGGTGCTGCTGCATTTTGAGCCTCCGCGCAGCGTGGCCTACATCAGCCATTTCTTCGGAATCACGCTTGAAACCCGGCAGACATTTCACGCTGTTTCCGATTGCGAAACCGAGGTGCAGGTGCGCGGAGAGTTTGTGGGCATCGCTTCCCGGGCCTTGGGCTTCGCGCTGGGGCCGGCGATCGAGCGCGCGACGCGCCTGACTACGGAAGGCTTGCGCAGGGAATGTGAGCGGGTCGCAGCGTTGCAACCACAGCCTAACCGGCCCGCGGAGAGTGCAGCAGAGGGAAGCAGTGCCGGCACCAAACCTTGAGCGGCAAACCTTGAGAGCGACGCCTGAACCAGCGAACCGCCGAGACGGCCGCGTACTCTTCCTGCCGCTTGTTAAGCGCCGAAAACGCGGTCAATTTTGGCGGCCATAATGAAGTCGCTTTCGGTGAGGCCGTCGATCTTGTGAGTCCACAGCGTGATTTCGGCCTTGCCCCAGGCCAGCAGAATGTCGGGATGGTGGCCTTGTTCTTCCGCCACCGCGCCCACTTTGTTGACGAACTCGAGCGCCTTGGCGAAGTCGGGAAACTTGTACTCGCGAGTAAGGTGATGTCCGTTCGCCACGGTCCACTTGGGGACGGACTTGTGCAGCGTCTCGAGCTCCTTGCCCTGCAGCGCCGGAGTGCCACCCCGGCAGGGGACGCATTTCTTGTCGGCTAGTTCCGTCATCGATCAATCTCCTTGCATCTTGTTTCCGGTTTAAGGGGACAGTATCAGGCAACGCTTCCGGATGGCGCCTGGGGAGGCGTCTCCAACCCGAAACTGCTGGAATCGGTTGGGACGGCGAAATAGCGCTTGATCCAGATCAGGTATCCCAAAAACAAAACCGCAAAGGCCAAACTCCACCACAGCATCGTGCCGCTGCGGAAGACTGGATTGGCGCTCATCTGCTGCAGTTGCGTTTCGGACCACCCCATTTTCGCATAGAGTTGCAGCAGGTCGGCGTGGCGAAGCGTGAGAGTAGAAGAGATCAAACGAAGCCCCAGAGCGCCGACCGCAATCCACCACCCGGCCACGCGCAAACGGTAGAGGGAAATGGCAAGGAATCCATCGATGCCAGCGACCAGCGTTAAAGCCACAACTGCGGCCAGTCCGCCAAGATAGGTTCCGAAGAAGGGCATAACGGGAGTTGTAACCGCCATCAAGAGATCATAGACAGCGCCGCAAGCAAAAAGGAGACTCACGGCCAGCACCGGCAGCGGACACAGGTCGGTCCAGCGCACGATGGGATCGCGCCGCCAGCAAGTTTCCTCCACATCTTTCCGGTGGAAAAACAAGAGGAAGGCGATAGGCAGGACTACCAGGAAGATGGATGCAAATACAATAACGATCGTGAGAACGACTGCCGCCACGCCAGTGGGCATGGATGGCGCGTCAGGATTCTGCGCCGCTGCCTGCCGGAAGGAGGCTGCAAAAACCGAAGGCATGAAGACGGTCATCGCCACAGTGGCAGCAACTCCGGTGATCAGCCAGACCCATGACAGGATCAGGTTGAGCGCGCGCGCCCATCGCCTTGCGCGAATCGAACCGATGCCCAGGGTCACCAAGGCAGCCGCCGCAAACGAGTAGGAACAAATAGTGCTCACATAGGTGCCCGCTGGCATTGCTCCGCCAGGGAGCCTTCGCGCGAAGACCGCGCCGAGCAGCATAAAGGGAATCATCAGCGCAGCCAGAGCGCCCAGAAGAATTTCGACGATGCCGTAAATCGCCAGCCCGGTGCTGCGGTCTTTGTAGGCGAGTTCTGAGGAAACGATGGCTGTGTCGTGTGCAGGTGGAGATGCGGGGCCTGATGGCGGTAGAGGTTCCATAGCGGGCCTCCCGGGCGAAAACGCATCTTAGCACGGGGGCCGGGAAACGGCGATGTGAAGCTTTCGGCCGGATTGGGACTGCTCGCTCACGCGCGACGGGGAGGGGCCGTTTCGCCGCGACTGGTCAAGCCATATCTCCATCCGTCCGCGAGCACGCGTGTGGCTCGCGGCTAGAAGGGAATATCTTCGTCCGTGATGGGGCCCGAGGCTGCGGCTTGCTCAGACTCGGGCACGCGCTGGTCGAAATGACTTGCGCCGCCGCCGGAAGACGCTGCGCCGCGCGAATCTCCACCGCCTTCGCCGCGTCCGCCCAGCAGGATGAGATCATTGCCGACGACCTCGGTCATGTATTTTTTCTGGCCGGAGGTCTTATCGTCCCAGGAGCGGGTCTGCAGGCGGCCTTCGATGTAGACCTTGCCACCCTTCTTCAGATATTCGCCCGCAATCTCGGCAAGGCGCTGCCAGAGCACCACGTTGTGCCACTCGGTGCGGTCCTGCCACTCGCCGCTCTTATCTTTGAAGCGCTCGTTGGTGGCGATGGTGAGCTTGGCCACGGGCGTGCCGCTGGGCGTGTATTTCACTTCTGGATCTTTTCCAAGATTGCCGATCAACTGAACCCGGTTCAGACTTTTTCCTGCCATAGATGCTCCTTTGCAGGGGTTCACTATAGCAGAATCGCCCGTGCGGAAATGGTGAGGTCGGTCACAAACGCCGGACGGAGTATCATTTTGGGCAGTTTCGGAGCAACAGACTAAAGGCTTAGAGGCAAAGGCTCCTTACGGTATAATCCCTGCATGCCTGCCGCACCCGGCGCCACTAAAGCCGTTGGGATGGTTCCCGACGAGATGAAGTCCGAACCCCGGTCCAAAGGGATCGCCACGCCGCGCAAGAAAAAGCCGAAAGAGCTGGCGGTGATCACCGAGTGCTGCACCGGATGCGCCGGATCGCCTGCCTGCGTGGAATATTGTCCGGTGGAAGACTGCATGTTCTGGGTGGCGGACGAAGACAGCACGCCGTTCGGCCGCATCGCGATCGACCCAATCCTGTGCATCGGCTGCAAGAAATGCCTCAGCAAAGGGCCGGATGGCTGCTTCCTTGACGGCTGTCCCTGGGACGCTATCGCGATGGTTGATACGGTGGAAGTGGAAAAAGAAGTCGGACCGATGGCGATTTGAAGGCCAGCTTTTAGCTCTTAGCCATTAGCTCTAAGCTTGAACCCTCCGCCGTCTGCCCATCGCTTCATTTACGGCTCGGTTACAGAGCTCCCTACACCTTGTCATCCTGAGCGAAGGTGCGGAATTCGTGAAGCGAATTGCGCGCCGCAGTCGAAGGATCCCTACCCGTGCGATGCGCCAAGCCCGGATTCTACGCAGTCCTGGTTTTGCTGAGGTCCGACGTCCGGCGGGGCTGAGGCCTACTTCGCCCGCAGCTGTATCGCTTTTTCCGTCTCCTGCGCCTGCTGCCGCACATCGTTCGAAATGTCGGGAAGATCGCGTTCGTACGGGCGGATGGCGGGAAGATCGTCCAGTTGCCCGACGAGATACAGCGCCCGCAGAGCCTCCCAAACTTGCTCCGTCCCGGGATCGACCACCGCGATCTCAGCGCCCACCAACACATTCGCTCCGGTTGCTGCCACCGAATGAATCCGCCCGGGAATCGGAGAACGAATCTCGATCACACTCTGTGAAGCCCCGGAGTTGGACGGCGCAAGCTTCGCAATCAGTCCGCCCTGGTGGATCGCCGTGCCGGGACGGTCGGAATCTGCGATGCGGCCGGCTTGCGGAGCGGTAATTTGTGCGGGCTGCAGCAGGGCTACGATCTGCGGACGCCCGGTTGCATCGCCGAACCGCACCAAAGACAACGCCGCATTTCCTCGCACCATGGGCGACGAATCGTTGAGCATCTTCAGCAATGTCTCGTGAAAACCCGCGCCCGACGTGTCCTGGCCCATGACCCAGGCGTCGGTATTGCGAACCTCCTCGACGGGATCGGCCGCCAGCGCAACCAGCTCGGGATACCATTGCGCGACCGCGAAATCGTGACGGGAAATGCGCTCACTGATCTGCACCAGCGCCTGCTGGATGTGCCGCGGCTTCTTGTCGTCGTGCAGGTAAGCGGTCAGTTGCTGGTTTGAAAGTTGCCGCCCGAACCACGTGTTCCACCAGAACAGAAACGGCATCAGCACGATCAGCCAGCCCGTGACGAAGAAAAGAATCTTCTGCGTGCGGGACATGCCGCGCTTGGGCGCTGGGAGGTCGGCCTGGGGAATCTGCACTGGTTCGGCAGGGATGGGATCGAGCGCGTTTGGGCCGACTGACATAGACAGACTATTTCACCACAGAGTCACAAAGGCGCGGGAACAATTCTACGCCTCAGCCTTCCACATCCGCGTCCAGCACTCGCTCCTGCTCCAGGTAGTGGGACATGGCGTATTGCGCCAGAAGCGGCGTCTGTAGCCGGATTTCGGCGCCGATCCATTCGCCCTTGGCGTGCGGGGCGTCGGCGGCGTGATTGCAGCGTCCGCCGCTGCCGAACTGCGGACCGAAGTCGGCGCTTTGAATCTGATCGAACTGGCGAATCTCTCGCCAGGCCTCGTCGCCGATCGTGCCAGAGACGTCGATTTTAAGTTTCAGTACCGACATAAGAAAATGCGAGTTACGACGAACCATGAAGTGCACGTGACCCTCGGAAAACGCATTCGGCAAGGATCACGCAGCGGGCCTCATGTTGTAGAGGATCTGGTGCGGCGATTGGCCATCAGCAAAGCGAGGCCGAACATGACCAGAGAGAACAGAGTCAGGGTCGCAATGGCGGACGAAAGCGGAAACACAGACACAGCATCGGGATAGAGCAGATCGCGCAGCGCCTCCACCCCGTAGGTGAGCGGATTCAAGCGCATCAGCACGCGAATCCAGAGCGAAGCGCCGCCAAGCGGAAACAGCGAGCCAGACAACAGCCACAAGGGAATCAGAAACAGATTGACAATGCCGTGGAAGGCCTGCGAAGAATCCATGGGCCACGCGATGGCGAAGCCCAGAGCCGTCAGAGCGAACGAAACCAGGAACACAACGACCGCAACCAAAAGAACCTGGACCACGTTGAGATGCACACCGGTGAACGGCGCGAAGATCAGGAAAATCATGCCCTGGATCGCGGAAAGTGTGGTGCCGCCAAGAACTTTGCCGAGCACAATTGCCGAGCGCGGCACGGGCGCGACCAGCACCGAAAGCAAAAAGCCTTCTTTGCGGTCGTCGATTACCGACATCATCGTGAAGATGGAGGTGAACAGCACCGTCATGATCAGCGCGCCGGGATAAAAATAATCCAGATAGTGCTGCTGGCTTGGCCCGCCGCCCGAGCGGAAAGAGGTGCCGAATCCCGAGCCGATTACCAGCCAGAACACCAGCGGTGAAGCCAGCACGCCGACCACGCGCGTTTTCTGCCGGTAGAAGCGCACGATTTCGCGCCACCATAAGGTAAACGCGGGCAGCAGCAATCCCACGGAGGGAGCCGCAATCGGCCGCGCCAAAGCTGTGCTCTGCGTTGCCATCAACCTCAACTCGCTTTCGGGGCCGGCGCCGACGTCTTGGGAGGTGCGGGCGCGGCTGCTGCTTTCTTCTTGTGAAGGAAGCCCAGCATGCCGTCGTCGTTCATCTCCCAGTAAGCGTTAAGGAAGAAACAACCGGCGAGCGCGAGCAGGATCAGGCTCATGAAGAGCCCATCGACCGTGGCCGAAAACGGCCACAGCGTAATCATGCCGCTCGTCAGAATCCAAACCACGCCCAGGAGAGGAATAATCCCAAGCACGAGAGAAAGCACAAGCATCATTGCGCGCAAGCTACCTCCCTTTATCTATGGACTGATCTTTTCCTGAACGACTTTTTGTGTGATCGATCTCGGGGCCGGGTGCCGCTTCGGTCGTCTCGCTCCAGAACTTGTGTCCGGTGCGGCGAATAAATACGTCCTCGAGCGCCGGCTTGCTCACCGAGACGCCCTCGATCTCTCCCGGGAAAGCTTCGACCACATCGGTCACAAAGCGGTGTCCATTCTCGCGTTCGATCCGCACCTGGTTTTCCAGAACCGTGGTTTCCACCAGGAATCGCGACCGAATTCGCTCCGCCAGCAAAGCCGCGTCCCGCGTGGCTTCCAGAATAATCACATCGCCGCCGATCTCGCTTTTCAATTCCGCCGGTGTGCCCAGCGCCACCAGATTACCTTCGTTCAAGATGGCCAGCCGGTCGCAGCGCTCGGCTTCCTCCATCAGGTGCGTGGTCACCAGCACGGAAACATGTTCTTCATCGCGCAGTGTCTGCAGATATTGCCACAGGTCGCGGCGGGCTCCGGGATCGAGACCAGTCGTAGGCTCGTCGAGAAGCAACACTCCGGGATGGTGCAGCAATCCCTTCGCCAGTTCGATTCGCCGCTGCATTCCGCCGGAAAACGTTTCGACGCGTTCTTTGGCACGGTCAGCCAAGCCAACGCGACCCAGAATTTCCGTCACTCGCTTTTTCAGCATTGCACCGCGCAGACCATACAAATGTCCCTGATGCCACAGATTTTCGTATGCCGTAAGTTTGGGATCGACGCTCTGCGCCTGAAACACGACGCCGATGAGCCGTCGCACGCTGGACGGATCTTTCGATGAATCCTGGCCCATCACCAGCGTGCGCCCGGCGGTTGGAATCATCAATGTAGAAAGAATCCGGAACAGCGTGGTCTTGCCGCTGCCGTTCGGACCCAGCAGTCCAAACAACTCCGCCGGCCGCACATCGAATGAGACTCCGTTCAGTGCAGTCCGGTTCTCGTAGCGGTGAATCAGGTCTTGCACAGAAATGACCGGCGTCGCGGAAGTCCGCTCAACTTCCGAGCCAGCATCTGCGAAGGCAGCGATCTTAGAAGCCACGGCGATCCTTGGGCATAGAACCGATGAACACACTTCCAGTTTACGACATCCGGTCGCACATCTTCATGAGGAAAGCGCGGCATTTGGCTTGCTCATGCGACTGAAGTATCGGGTCGTGTCTGCCGCACCGATTCTTCGACGGCCACCGGGACATGCCGCCACACTTGAATCGACAGAATCACGGTGGTTGCGAGCAGCAATGCACCCACCGCAACGTGCGCGACGGTGGAAACCACCATGGGAAGCTCGGGCTGTGCCGCGCTCTTGCCCCAGGCGACGCGAGTGACGAAGGCAGCGAAGCCCAGGCACAGCTGCGTGATCAAAAGTGAGAGCATCAAAATTGCTGGGCGCCGCACGGCGTCAAGATTGGAATACACTGAGATCGCGCGGATCGCGGTCCAGGCCAGCACGAATGTTACGACCGCGGCATTCGCCACGTGCGGCCACCAGCTCATGCCGTGGTGGCGAAACATCCCGCCCAGGATCAGTTGCACGTACAGAACGAAGATAGATAGCAATGTGAGCGTGAACAGGCTGGGGCGGTGAGAATCGAACTCGGCGCGCGGCTGTTCCTCCACCCATTTGCGTCCAGTGAAGAGCGCGATGGCTACGGCGATACAAAAAAATGTCTGCGCCACCGTGGCGTGCGCCGTGGAAACCGCTGGCGGCTGAAAGAACAATACCGTAAGCCCGCCCAGAATGGCCTGCGCGATGACCGTGCAGAATGCGCCCACCGCCAGCCATCGCATCCAGCGCCGCCGCTCCACTAAGAGGGTCCAGATGGCGATCGCCAGCGTCAGCGACACCAGCGTGCCGGCCACCATACGGTGGCTCCACTCATAGCGTATGCCGCCCACAAAATGCGGCGCCTTCACCAGGTAGCCAAATGAGGTTGGCCAGTCGGGAACCGACAGGCCTGCGTCGTTGCTGGTGACCAGCGCACCGGCGGTAATCACGACCAGCGTGGCGCACGCCGTGAACACGGCGAACGCATGGTGGGCCCGGTTGTACGTTATTTCAACGGCTCTCAGAATCGCGCTCCCAGGGATCAGGAAGGTTCGGAAGACAATGCGGACGTTCCGAATTTAGAACGGAGCACGCTGCAACGCTCGGGCAGCCTGCCCCGTGAACAGTTCGTCTTATCAAATCAACATCCAGTCAGTTTCTCAAATCAGCTTGCCAGTTCCTTAGTCGGCGGCGGGTTTGAAGGTTTGGTCTACGGTCTTGCTGTCTTTGGCGGCGACCGTAATTTTCTGGTCCTGCTCGCCCAGCTTTTCCTGCACGAAGGCGATGGTATAGTCGCCCGGGGGCAGTCCCTTGATCTCGTATTTTCCGCTCTTGTCGGTTACCGCATAGAACGGGCTCTTGACCACGTTGATGTACATCTTCATCCAGGGATGCTGGTTGCACTTCACCGGCAGCATGATTTCTTCGCGGGCGAAATTCTTTTCGATTGCCGGAGAAGATGGCGGCTGCGATTCGTTCCATTCGCGATTGTCTTTCGGCGTGGGATGAATGTTGTGGGTGGTCTGGTCGTCGTTCTTGATCTGCACGGTTTGTCCGGCCATCACACCCAGCACGTGCGGGTGATATTTGCAGCCGCTCTGGTCGAGCACGGCGGGAGCAGTGGGAACGTCAAACGTGCGGGTGCCCAGGCCATCTTTCACGTACACGAATACATTGGCAAGATCGCCGTTATCGACGACGATGTTTTCGGCCGCGTTCATGCCCTTGCACGCGGGGTCCTGGCTCATGTCGATCTTCGCTTCTTTGGGGGCGGGTCCGTCAAATTTTACCGTGCCGCTGACTGTAGCCACCGTTGCCGGATCGATCGGGGTCGCCGCCGGTGCTGCCGCTGGCTGTTCCGCCATGGAGTTGGAAGGCTGCTCCTCTTTTTTGTTGCATGCAGACGCGAATAGCAAGAAGCACAACGCCAGCACGCTGACGGTGATCATCGTCCAACTTGTTTTCTTATTCATGATGTCGCTCTCTCCTTAATAGTTGATGCTTACATCTCTTTCTGACATGACGCGGATTTATCGGACACTTGCCCGAACCCGCCATTCTACCGCGATCCACCGCCCGCCGCTGGATGCGACTCCACCACCGCGGCATGTTTGCGCCCAGTCGCGGGCTGAACGACGGCCGCGCGCGCGTGCGGCATCGCCGAAGCCACTCGGCGCTGCTCTTCGGGAGTGAGCTGGAAAATATAATCCGTCAACAGTTTCCGGTGATCGCCCGCGTAGCCCTGGAACGATGGCGGAGTCGGCCCCGCAAAGACCCACTGGCTATTCTGTTGCTTGAATAGTCCAGAGGGCATCGACGTCCCAGGACTGACGGCCTGCGGATCGGTAATCCAGCGCTCGACCCAGTCCGGCTTCAGGCGTTCCTTCGCGAGCAGGAAGTTGGGCGCGGTCGCGATCTTATCGTGCGCGGGATCGCCCGTGGCATGGCACTTCAGGCAAGGTGCCGCCGTACTCGAAAACAGGCTGCGCGCCATGTCGTTTTCCTTCGCGGTCAGCGTCGGGACTTCTTCCGGGATGTAAGGCATCGGTTGCTGCGACAGCGCCTGGAAGAATCGCACCAGCTTGCGCAGTTCGTTGTCTGAGAACGAGAAGGTGGGCATGCGAACTTTCAAATAAGGCCGCACGCCATTGCGATTCGTGTCGGTCGTACTCAACGCCGGATTCGACAGGAACTTGCGCAGCCATTCCGGATCGACGCGAGCGCCTTCGGTCAGCAGCTTCGGCGGCAACTGCTCCTGAATATCCTGATACTGCTTCATCCCCATCAGGATCGTCTGCTGGCCGGGGATGAACTGGTGGCAGCCCATGCAGTTGTATTTCTTGACGACCCACCAGCCTTCCTGAATGTCGTGGCGCGCATCGCCTGGCTTGAATTGATAGCTTGCAGGCAGGGAAGTCTCTTCGCTTCCCATCAGGAATGTGGTCAGGTCGAGCACCTGCTCCCTAGTAAGGTGCAGGTTGGGCATGCGCGAAGCATCGAGTTCGCCCTTGATCTTGCCCTTATCGTAAACGTCGGGCTCCGCCAGCTTGTGTTCGAAGAATCCTTTCTGGTTGTACCAGGGCGCTTCCGCTGGGCCGTCCGGCAGACGCGCGAGGTCCTCCTTATTCGTAATCGGTTCGGCATCCTTGCCGCCGCGCTGCGCCACCGTAGTGAACAGCGCGAAGTCCAGACGCTCAATCGGCTTGCTGCCTTCGTAGGTGAGTTCGGTGCCGATGCGCCCTTCATCCTGGAAGCCGGAAATTTCGTGGCAGCCGGAGCAGCCAAAGTGGCTGATCCACTTCCGGCCTTCCGCTTTCAGTGCGGGATCGTCCATGAACGGCGCATCTGGATACGATGATGGCTCTTTCGTCTTCTGCGTCATCAAATAAGTCGCGATGTCCTCGGCGTCTTCCGGAGTGAGCCGCAGGCTGGGCATCACCGTCATGTTCTGCACTTGCAGTTCGTGGCCGTCGTTGGGGCACTGGCTGTGGTCGAGATCGAACTGGTAGGGGAGTCCCTTCTTGGCGTAATCCTCGGGACCAATGTCCTTCTTCTCGTAGGGACAATAGGGACGCGTTCGCTCCCGTGCGTTGTGAATCCAGCGCACCAGGTAGTCATAGTTCGCTTTCTCGCCGACGCGCGACAGATTCGCGGCGAAGGTCCCACCTTGCATCTGATCGCCCTCGCCGATCGAGTGGCAGGCGAGGCATCCGCGAGTTTCGAACAATTCTTTTCCATGCGCCGCATTGCCGGGCTTGTGCTTGGGCAGTGCGTCGGTGAATCCAGATTGCCAGATGTAGGCCGAGATTGCCTGAATCTGATGATCACTCAAGCGGAAGTTCGGCATCTTCGTGGTGGGACGGAAATCCGACGGCTTCTTCAGCCAGACCGGAATCCAATTCTTGTTCAGCTTGAGCCGAACATCTTTCAGATTCGGCCCAACCTTCTTCATATCCTGCATCAGGTTGTGCGACTCGAAATCGAGTTGTTG
>Ga0302324_100000862_pt1 | contig 76300 bp, 62 predicted proteins | sample Palsa_T0_1_FD_201949 | JGI IMG/M metagenome (GOLD analysis project Ga0302324, IMG submission 201949) | Peat permafrost microbial communities from Stordalen Mire near Abisko, Sweden - Palsa_T0_1 | ecosystem: Environmental > Terrestrial > Soil > Palsa > Peat permafrost | place: Sweden: Abisko...
TCCTCTGTCTTCTCGAAAATCTGGCCTTGACGGCAAACCCTGATTATATCGCAGGTTGAGCCCGGAATCCAGCCCACCCATCTTCGCGACGCCTACGCTGCTCAGCAGGGCACGCATTTCCTCCCCGAGCGAGGCGCGAGAATAGCCAGGGTGAAGTCCATCGCGACGGAGTGAACCCAGGGGACGCGTGCCTGCGCTTGATTGCCGCATTTCCTCCTGGAGGGAGGCGCGAGAATAGCCCAGGGTGAAACCATGGGGAAGCATGGCGGCCGAGACCATTCGCCCCGGCGGAGCGAAGCGAGCATGAGTGCAATCGCCCTCGTCCACAATGTCGCGCGCCGCTCCGCGCGCCTATGACTCTGGTAACATTTTCGAGTGTTGAAGCACCGCTCGGAGTGACCCTCGCATTGAGTTTCACCACCATTGGTGCAACTCACGACGACCACAAAAAAGTATGTTAATGAGACATTGCAAACACCGCTGGATGTGCTACCATCGGGACCGTTCAAGAAAAGTTTCCCAGCGTCCCACGGAACGGTTTCATCCTCGCCTCAAGGAAATATTCAAGGGGCAGACCAGCGGCAACCAGGCACTCGGCCAGCAGTTGTTGGGCGTAGAGCAGACAGCTCTGTGCCAATAGAGAGCCATTGCCCGAATCTCACGGATGAATCGTTTCGCGCAAAAAACTAGGCGACGCAGGCAAGGAATAGATCGATGGCATTTGCAACCTCTACGGCAACCGTCCTCAACCCCTGGATTCAAATCCTCGCGGCACTCGAAAAGAAAGTCATCCGCCAGTCATTCGAGACCTGGCTCAAACCCACGCGCTACAGTCATGCCGCCGGCCGCACACTGTATGTCCGCGTGCCCTCGCCTGAGTTCCAGCACATCGGCGACAAATATGGCGACCTGATTCAGGAGGCCATCGACCTGCAGTCGCTGGAGTTTGACGACGTCAGCTTCGTCACCGCCGAGGAAGACCCATCCATTCCTCCGCAGCGCCGCGATGGCGGCTTCGGCCCCGTGCCCTCGCATGCGCCCACTGCGCCGCCCCCGGCCCCCGCGCGCAATCCGCAGCAGGAACGCTTCGACTGGTCGACAGCCGCGCAACTCAACCAGCGCTACACCTTCGATGGCTTCGTCATCGGCAATGGCAATCAATTCGCGCGTGCCGCCGCGCTGGCCGTAGCTGAGCGGCCCTCGCGCGCCTACAATCCGCTCTTCCTCTATGGTGGCGTCGGTATGGGCAAGACCCACCTGATGCATGCCATCGGCCACGAAGTAAAGCGACGCCAGCCCATGTCCAGCATCTCCTATGTCTCCGCGGAGAAATTCACCAATGAGATGATCACGTCCATCCGCAACGACCGCATGACCAGCTTCCGCGATCGCTTCCGCACCGTCGATGTGCTGCTCATCGACGACATTCAATTCATCGCCCAGAAAGAGCGCACCCAGGAAGAGTTCTTCCATACCTTCAACGCTCTGCACGAAAGCATGAAGCAGATCGTGATTGCATCCGACCGTCCGCCCAAAGAGCTCACCGAGATTGAGGACCGTCTGCGTTCGCGGTTCGAGTGGGGCTTGATCGCCGACATTCAGCCGCCCGATCTCGAAACCAAGGTCGCCATCCTGCAGAAGAAAGCAGAGAGCGAGCAGGTTCAGCTCCCCACGGATGTCGCGCTCTTCGTCGCATCGAATGTCCGCACCAACGTCCGCGAGCTTGAGGGCGCATTGGTGCGCCTCATCGCCTGGTGCCAGCTCAACCGCATGGAGATCACGCTCGCCTCTACGCAGCAATGCCTGAAGCAGTTCATTGACATGCAGGTGCGCAAAATCACCATTGAGGCCATTCAGCGCGCCGTCGCCGAGCAGTTCGGCATGAGAGTCGCCGACCTCAAGCAGAAAAATAATTCGCGCAACGTCGTAGTGCCGCGCCAGATCGCCATGTACCTGGCCAAGCAGATGACCGAAGCCAGCCTGCCCGAAATCGGCCGCCAGTTCGGCAACAAGCACCACACCACCGTGATGCACTCGATCGCCAAAATCGATGAGCAGCGCCGCGCCGACAAAGACCTGCACCGCACGCTAAACAAGCTGCAAGAACAGCTCAACGGCTAGCCACCTTCGGTCGGGCAGACGCCTTCGGCGCGTTCCGGGTCAAGATGTGGGCGCCCCATCGAGCAAGCGGGGTACCCTCTGGGCCGGGGTCACGCAGGCTCATCGCGCAAGGGTGGGAAAGCATCAACCCGCGAGCGTCCCGTAGGGACCGCAGGAAAATAGCCCAGGACAAGCGCAGCGCAGGGTAACGGGCCAAAATGAAGCTCGCGTCCCGTAGGGACGCAGTGAAATGCCGGGAGCCAAGGTCTCGATTCTGACACCTGGGGTCCCCCGGATCATCCTGCGTCAGCTACCGCTGGCTTGCCTCGCCCGCCCACACTCTCCGATTAAACTCCGCGGAACTTCCCCGCGGCACGCTCAGGGATTTCCACTCCCCGGCCTTCAAATGCTTGGCCAGAAATACAATCTGCCCGCAGTGATAGCTGTAATGCGCCACCTGCCGGTTAATCGCCTGCATCACTGAATGCGCCTCCCCGCGAATGGTCACCGTCTTCTCCAGATCGCGCACATCAAGCGGCTCAAGCGCAGCAAACACGCAAGCCCAGCCCGCTTCCCACGACGCCATCAGCGCCTCGCGCGTCGCCAGCGGATCGACAAACTCCAGATCCCGTCGCCGATCCGGCTTCTCCCCATCCCTGGTCAGGAAATCCGTAAACCGCGAACGCATGTTCCCCGTCATATGCTTCACGATCAACGCAATTGAATTCGACTCCGCGTCGATCGCAACCAGCAGTTGTTCGTCTGTCAACTGCGCCAACGCCCGCTCTGCCAGCCCTTTGTAATAGCGAAACACCGCCAGGGAATCCTTCAGATAAGAAGTGGTAAATTCCAGCGCCATGCGGTAATTCTCGCACCGTCTCCGAAGACTTCCAACCCAAACACAAACAAAATCGATCTGAAAACTCGACCCTCGAAGCATTACTCTGGAAGACACAATCGGTTGCGTCTTTACCACGGAGAATCATGCCTTCCAGCCCTACCCTTTCCCGACGAGGCTTCCTCGGCGCATCCGCAGCCGCGGTTGCTACGCTCAGCGCATCGCAATCCCTCGTTGCCCAGTCCACCGCGCCGATGCCCTCCGCGATCACTGCGCTGCCGGTTCTCTCCGGCCAGGCCCGTCCCTTCACCAACGCCGAACGCCTCGCCCGCATCGAACGCGCCCAGCAGCTCATGTCCGCGACTAAGATCGACGCCATCGTCCTCGCCAACTCCACCACATCGTCCGTCTACTTCGCCGATCTGCGGCTCAACGGCGGCGAGCGCCTCTGGGCCCTCGTCATCCCCGCCAAAGCCAAGCCCTTCCTCGTCTGCCCTGCCTTTGAAGAAGGCCGCGCGCGCGAACTGCTCGAAGCCGGCCCCTTCGGCAAAGACGCTGACGTGCACACCTGGCAGGAAGATGAGAGCCCCTTCGCCACTCTCGGCAAGGGTCTCGCCGGCCGCGGGCTCACCAGTGCAACCATTGGCCTCGACGAGAACATGAAGTTCGTCTTCGCAGAAGGCATTCGCGCCGCCAATCCGCATCTCAACCTCGTTTCCGCCTCGCCCATCACCGCCGGCTGCCGCATGATCAAGGACGCGCACGAGATCGAGTGCCTGCGTCTGGCCTGCCGAGCCACGCTGCTCGTCTATCGCGCCGTCGCGCGCTCGCTTCAGCCCGGTATGACGACCGCAAATGTTCACTCCCTCATCGCCGCAGCCTACCAGCGCGTAGGATTCGAAGGCGAAGCCAGCCTCAACATCGACGAGTTCACCGCGCTGCCTCACGGTTCGCGCCAGCAACAGACCCTCCGCGAAGGCAGCATCCTCATGCTCGACGACGGCTGCGAAGTCGAGGGCTACACCTCCGACATCACGCGAACCTTCGTCCTCGGCAAAGCCACGGACAAGATGAAGTCTGTCTTCGACATCGTCCATCGCGCGCAAGCCGCCGCCGTCCAGACCGCACGCCCCGGCGTGCCCACCGCATCCGTGGACGCAGCCGCGCGCAAGGTCATCGTCGATGGCGGCTACGGCCCAGGATTCACCTACTTCTCGCATCGACTCGGCCATGGCATCGGCATGGACATGCACGAGTGGCCCTACTTCGTGAAGAACAACATGTTTGGCTACGACCCTGACCCGCATCTCAAGGCCGGCAACCTGCTAAGCGACGAGCCCGGCATTTACATCCGCGGCGAGTTCGGAATCCGCCTTGAAGACGACCTGCTCATCACCGAATCGGGCTCCGAGTTACTAACTCCGCAAAGTCCGTCCCTCGAAGATCCGTTCGGTAACATGGAATGAAGATCATGCAGCCAGGTAGCGGCGAGGCTCGGAATTCAAAATCGCGGCGCGACGGACTGCTGCTGTTGATCCTGGGCAGCATCGTGTTTGTTCTGCTGGGCGTGGCTCTGGAGAACTCCGCACCTGCCCCGTCCGCGGATTTCAGGGCGCTTTACTATCCCGCGCGCTGTCTCGTTCATAACTCTGACTTATACCTTGTAAGCGATGTGTTACCCATTTACCAAGCCGATAGCACCCATTTCCCGCAGGATAACTGGAAGAATCGCGAGATTGCAACGCGCAATGTTTATCCGCCCACCGCATTTACCTTCATGCTCCCCTTCGCCACGTTGTCGTGGGTGCCGGCGCATATCGCGTGGCTCACACTCACTCTGTGCAGCATGCTCGTGGCCTCGTTTCTCATCTGGCATTTCAGCGCCAGTTACTCTCCGCTCGTCTGTGGCGGCTTGATTGCGTTGTTTCTTGTCAACAGTGAATTGCTCGCCATCTCCAGCAACGCCGCCGGAATCGTCGTCAGCCTATGCATCGTCGCCGTCTGCTGTTTCCTTCGCGATCGCTTCGCCACCGTTGGCATCGTGTGCCTCGCCATCAGCCTCACCATCAAGCCGCAGGAGACAGGCCTCGTCTGGCTCTACTTCCTGCTTGCCGGCGGAACCTACCGCAAGCGCGCGCTGCAAACTTTTCTCGCAGCCATCGTTATCAGTCTGCCTGCTGTTCTGTGGGTATGGCACGTCTCGCCGCACTGGCTCGCCGAGTGGCACGCCAATCTCGCCACTTTCTCCGCGCACGGCGGCATCAACGACCCGGGCCCAGATTCCGCTGGCGGCCACGGCCTGGCCATGGTCATCAGCCTGCAATCCATCCTCAGCGTCTTCCGCGATGACCCGCGCTTCTACAACTTCGGCAGCTATCTCATCAGCGCCCCCTTGCTGCTCGCCTGGGCCATCATCACTGTGCGTACACGCACCAACCCGACCAGAGCTTGGCTGGCCCTCGCCTCCATCGCAGCTCTCTCCATGCTGCCGGTCTATCACCGTCAATACGACGCCAAGCTGCTGCTGCTCACGGTTCCCGCTTGTGTCATCCTGCTGGCCGAAGGCGGCCCCATTGGCCGTCTCGCGCTGCTCATGACGACCGCAGCCTTCGTGCTCACCGGCGATCTGACCTGGGCGATTCTTCTCGGCCTGATGAATCATGTCTATCCGGCCGCAACCGGCGTCTTCGCGCAGATCCTCATGGTTGCGCAGGTCTTCCCGCCGCCCCTAATTCTGCTGTCAATGGGTGTTTTCTATCTATGGGTCTACGCACGCAAAGCCCCACAATCCACCAGTGAAACTGAAATCAGCGCCTGAAGCCCCCATCGCGGGCCGCCACGAGTCCAGGAAATCAATGGTGGGCCCGGAGGGATTCGAACCCCCAACCAAGGGATTATGAGTCCCCTGCTCTAACCGTTGAGCTACAGGCCCTTCAATGACTTACAGACGCTGCCCGCGTGAGTGTAGCGGATATTGTAGCGGGTGGCAGTCTTTTAGGCCCGATTGTAGCGAAATCGCCCGACAGTTGAAGCCGCTCGAATGCGTGCTCGACTGCCTCAGGGGTTGGATGGATGTAGCGCTGCGAAACCACGATGCTGCTCTGACCCGCAATCCGCATGATTGTGAAAGCATCCACTCCCGACTCCCCAGCCTAATCAACATTGTATGGCGTAGGGAGTGGAGCACAAAATCGCCTGGGAATAGCGGCCGGCGCTTGCCCTTCACCTTTGGAGCAACAGCGTCCCGATGCAGGTGGTTGACCGAGGTTCCCACGTAGGGCTTGCCTTCTCCGTTGGCAAAGACAAACCCGCTCGACTCGGACTTCTCCCGCACCGGGAGCATGGAAACCACGCGATCCGTGAGCGGGATTTCCCGGCGAGCATTCTTGCTCTTGCCCTGGCGGACGCGCAGAAACCGGAACTGGGTCCCAGTGATAGGCGAGAGTGTAATGTCCGACCACTCCAGATGAAGCGCCGCACCTGCCCTCGCGCATCTCTCGACTACGGCATGGACGCAGAGCCTTTATTCACCCGGGATGGAGAAGACCACGCTAACCTCGGTTTCTACCTCCACCGGTTGCTGATTGAACAGATATGGCTTGTACCGCCAGGTGCTAACGGCATTCATGGCGGCTTGCCTCAACATGACCGGGCCGGAGACGACGCGCAGGTTTTCGATCGTTCCCCACTTGGAGATGTTGGCGTGCAGCACTACGGTGCCGGCGACGTGCGCCGACTTGGCGATCGCGGGATACACCGGCATCGTCTTCTGCACCAACAGGCCCGCAGCAACACCGCTTGTGATATTGACCCTCGCGGGAATCTCCACTGTCACTTTGGGCCCCTTGTTACCGATGCCAAACACAGAGCCGACACCGCCGCCCCCGCCACTGCTCAGGCCCTCAGTGCCGGCTACCGCAAAGCCTGAAGTCGGCGGTGCTTCCGGCTTCGGCACAACATTAATGTCATGGGGGATCCGCTTCGGCGCGGCCAACTGATCGTTCATCATTGTCGGCTCCACCTGCTGTGGAGTTTCTTCTACTATGTCGGTGGTCGGCGGCGTCGCAGGCTTTGCAGGTTGCGTCGTCGGCAACGGCTGCGTCGAAGGCGAGAGCTTGAGCGTATTTGCCTCCGGCTGCGCAGCCTTCGCCAGCAATGTCGCCGGGGACGGCTTGAGGTTGTTCGCTGTGGAGTTCATTTCCGGCGACGCAGGCTTATTCGCGATCGACTGCTTCACCGAGTCCAGCTTCTGCCGGAAACTGGAGAAACGCAGCGGAACGAGGATGATTAGAACCAGAATCGGAATGACGACCGCAAGCGTCAGCAACACCTTTTTCCTTCTGGCGCGCCTCAGAGCTTCGCGCTTCGAGCGCGAAAGATCGTCGTGGGTCGCGTAGAAGCCTGTTGCAGAGAACGGAGGCGCTGGTGTCGACCCATCCATCACCGCCAGCACTCTGATCTGCTTGGCCGCGGGCCGTTCGGGCGGCGCCGTCTCGACCGCATGAACTGCATGAACTGCATGATCGGCCGCAGCCCTAAAGGGGTTGGAGTTGACCTGTACAGTCGCCGACGAGTGTCCGCCGTCCCATTCGCTGAAATCCTCGGGAAGCGTATCGGGAAGTGGCTGCATTATTTCTGCTGGAGATGCCATTGACCGTCCTCTCCTTTCTCATATATCGCACCTTTGTAAGTGCGCGTTTCAAGTTCGTCTTTCTGGATGGGGGTGCTGATCGGTACAACGCTCTGTTTCGCTTCTTGCCGGCCGTTATCGTCTTCGCTGCGCACAGGCGCGAATGGCGCGTTGGTGCTTGCCTCGAGTAGAGAATCCAGGTTCGATACTCCCTCGATCTCAATTACCTCCATGGCTTGTGCCGGCGCATATTTCATGGTGTCTGCCGGGGTAAAAGCGACATAGAGCTTATGCCTTCCTGGGATGAGCACGTCGCCTGCGGCAGGAGAGTAGACGAAGGTTCCAGGGACCAAAGAAGTGGCATTGAGCTGGGTGGCGCTGAGTGCGGAGCCATAGGGAATCGCCGCAGGAGTCTCCCACCTGATCGTCGTTGGCATTGCCTTCGTCACAGCAATCGATACGGTGGCCTGCACGGTGGTGTAGTTCTCCGTATCCATTGGAGTGAAAACGGCAGAGAGCAAATGCTTGCCAACCGGCAGCGTTTGGCCAACCGCCGGAGTGTAGACGAACGTTCCTGGAACGGATGCGGCGGCATTCAGCTGGGCGAAAGTGAGCGGAGTACCATCAGGAATCTGCGCGGGTGTCTCCCACATCACGGCCGGGTCTGCTTTGTTCACTGTGAGCGATACCGCGGCCCGTGCGGAAGTGTACGCAGCGCTATCTGTCGGAGTGAAGGTCACAACCGGCGTATGGGTTCCCGCCGCAAGCACAGCGCCTTCGCCAGGAGTGTAGGCAAACGTTCCCGGCACTGATGCCCTGGCGTCGAGATGAGTCTTGCTGAGCCTTGTCCCGTAAGTAATTGGTGCAGGTGTCGGCCATGCAATGGCCGGTACCGACTTGTTGACGGTCACCACCACCGTGGCCTTCGCCTCCGTGTAACCGGCGGTGTCTGTCGGATTGAAGGTCACTGAAAGAGTGTGTCTCCCAACCCTGAGTTGATCTCCCGCGCCTGGCGTGTAAACGAAGGTTCCCGGAACCGATGCCGATGCGTTGAGCTGAGCGTCGCTGAGCGGGGTTCCGCAGGGAATGGGTGCAGGCGCGGACCATGAAATTGCCGGAGTTGATTTGGCGACTGTTACCGATACCTCGGTCTGCGCAGTGGTGTAATTCGCGAGGTCGGTCGGCGTGAAAATGACTGCGAGCTTGTGTTGCCCCGGGGACAGCACCTCGCCTGCAGCAGGGGTGTAAACGAGTGTTCCCGGAACCGATGCCGTTGCATTGAGATGCTTGTCGCTGAGCGCGCTGCCGCAGGAGATCGCTGCAGGCGTTGGCCAGCTGACGGCCGGTGTTGCCTTGCTGACGGTGATCGAAACGGCGGCCTGCACCGGAGCGCCGCCCGCGCCATCCATCGGCGTAAAGGTCACCCATAGCGTATGTGTTCCCGACGGCAACAGGTAGCCCGCTCCGGGTGTATAGACGAATGTTCCCAAGGCCGATGCCGTGGCATTGAGGTGGCTGGCGTTGAGTCTGGTCCCATAAGTGATCGGCTCGGGCGCTGGCCAGTCGATGACAGGCGCCGCAGCGGTGGTTTGAGGCTCCTCTATGGTTGGAATCTTCCCCGAATTACTCTTGCCCAGGCCTCTCAGTCTGAACCCCGTCGTCTTTTCCTGAATCGGAGGCAGCCCGCAACTGGATCGCGCCATCTGACGAATCAGCCGTGAAATGGACGAATCCGCAGGCGAAGATGGAGTGGTGGAATTCTGTACCTGGCGTGCAGCCGCATAGTCGTCGGGAACCTTCCACTGCACCGGCCGGTTAAGGGCCTTGGTGATATGTTCATCCGTGAGTCCGAGCGAGTTCGAATCATATCGGTTGATCACGACCTCGAGTTTGGGACTGTCCATATTGAAAAACTGCGTGATCACGCGATTTGAGTTGCGCAATTCAGAGATGCCTGCCTGGGTGACCAGATAAATTGCGGAGGCATCTTTGAACAGAGCCGTGTCCATCAAATCGAGTCTCGATCCCACGTCGACAATCACGTTTTCGAATTCGCTGCGTGCGGCATTCATCAGTTTGTCGATGGCTTCATTCGAGGCCTGGACCTTGGGAACCTTGCTGGGCGCGGCGAGAACGGATATTCCCGAGCGGTGCTTGACCAGAAGCCTGGAAAGAAAAGTCGCATCCAGCCGGTCCACATCCTGAAAGGCATTGTCAGTCGAGTACTCGGTGATGATGCCAAGATTGAGCGCGGCATCTCCAAGCGGAAGCCCGAGATCGATCAACAACGTGCTTTGACTGGACTCCTGGCCCAGCGTTATCGCAAAATTACAGGCGATGGTGGTGACACCGGAGCCTCCCTTGACTCCGAGAAATGGCAGCAGCCTGCCTCGAGGCTTTTTCGCCCGGCGAGTTCCAGGGCGCGGTGCTGAGGAGCATCTGGAGAGAGCCTCGGCTATAGTGCCTGCATCGAAGGGCTGAAATAGAAACTCGCGAGCCCCCGCACGCATGCAGCGAAACACCAGTTCCTGATCGGCCTTCGCCGAATAGACCATCACCGTCGCCGACTCCTCGGCGCAGATGCTCTCCACCAGTTCAAGCGCATATTCCAGGTCGCTGTCCAGGTCAATGATGATGACGTCGTAAGACCGCTCCAGCATCTTCGGCACATTGTCGAGAGCTGGGGGATACGAAGAGAACTCGCGGACTTCGCCTCCCGGGAATCCGGCAAGAGCGCTGACCAATGCCCGGCGTCGTTCTTCGTCCGGACCAATCAGGGCAATGGACATGTTGGCCGTTTCAACGGAGTTGGACTCGCGGCGGTGGACAGGCGTGGAAGAGAAGGAACTCCGGCGCATGCTGTTCGATGGCCGTTCCAACTGTGCTTCACGCTTCAGGCTGAACTGATAACTCTCGTATGCTTCGGACATGGCGTACACTCCAATTTGCAAAAGGGAATAACCAAATCAACATTCTGATCGCGATGCCGGAGTTGATGGCACTTCGCGCTTTCTTAAACCGCTTTCTCAAACCGTTCCCGAGATCGACAGGTCTCATGAAAAGCATTCCGAGAAACCCACCCAATGCGAGGAGGCCCAGAACAAAAACCTCCCCGTCATACCTGCGATCTCCATTTCGACGAACAATTGTTCTGAACCAATCCCAATGCTGCCATGGCGCCAATCTGAGACCGCGATCCTCGCCCGGAATAGCAAGAGCACCAACCATCTCCGGATGCTGCGGTTTTGCTGATCCTTCGAAGTCGCCAGGGCGAAACAAATGGGGAGTTGGCCAACACGAAAACTAGTGGATCTCTCTTGCTCCTTCTCTTCGCATTCGGAAACGATTCGACGCAGATGCCTGTCAAAGCAATTATTGAGTGGGCTCTGCGGTAACCTATTCCCGCCACCAAAGTAACCTGTAAGAGTCATAAATCTCAGAAAGAAGGGTCAATGTCCATGACACCTTTGTGTTACATCGATTTTTAGAAGATCTGACTCCAGCAGCTTTTCTGGCTGGCAGTTCAATCATTCGGCAGTCGCCTAAGCCACGATGACCGGCTGAATTCGCGCATCCGGGCTTCGACAATTCGGCCTGGAAAGCGATGGAGGCCCATCAGGAAGCTTCATGCTCTGGAAAATTCGCCGGCTGAGGAGAATCGTCACCTAACCCACTGCAGCGGAGAGTGAATCGCTTCCAAAGAGCCCGATCCGGTCGAAAGTGCATCGTCACCACCGTCGGCAACAGCAGCAACAACCACCAGAACAACCTCCGCATCAGCGCCGGCGTGGTCGTGCGATTCTGAAGCAATCGTTGCGCGCATGGCTTCTCTGCGAAAATAGAACTGCATGCTCTCGCTTCAAAATGCCGGCAAGCGGTTCGGTCCGCGCGTTCTCTTCCTTGAGGCCAACTGGCTCATCCGCGCGAACGAGAAAACTGCGCTGGTGGGCGCCAACGGCACTGGCAAATCCACCCTGATGAAGGTGCTCGCCGGCCTCGAATCGCTGGACTATGGCTCGCTGCAACAAACTCGGGGAATGAGCTTCGGCTACTTGCCCCAGGAAGGCTTGCGCCTCACCGGTCGCAGCGTCTTCGAAGAATGCCTCACCGTCTTCGATGAGTTGCGCGACATGGAAAAGGAAATCGAGCGCCTCGCCGGTCAGCTTGCGATTCTGAATCACGCAGGCGCCGATTACGAATCTGCCGCCGAGCGATTCTCCGTGCTGCAGGAGCGCTTCCAGGTTCTCGACGGCTACGCTCTCGACGCGCAGGTAGGCGCCGTGCTCACCGGCCTCGGCTTCAGCAAGGAGGACTGGGCGCGGCAGACTGACGAGTTCAGCGGCGGCTGGCAGATGCGCATCGCGCTGGCCAAGCTGCTGCTCGCCAAGCCAAATCTTCTTCTGCTCGACGAGCCTACCAACCACCTTGATCTTGAAACCCGCAACTGGCTCGAGGACTATCTCAAGAGTTACCCCTTCGGATACATCCTTATCTCGCACGACCGCTATTTTCTCGATGTAACCATCGATCGCACCGTCGAGATATGGAATAAGCGCCTCAATATCTATCAGGGTAATTACACAAAGTATCTGAGTCAGAAAGACGAGCGCCGCACGCAGCTTCAGTCAGCCTACCGCAATCAGCGCATCCAGATCGAGCACCTTGAAGCCTTCATCAACCGCTTCCGCGCGCAGGCCACCAAGGCCAAGCAAGTGCAGTCCAGAATTAAGGAGCTCGAAAAGATTGTCCGCATCGAAATACCCGAAGAAGAGCCCGTCATTCACTTCAAGTTTCCCCAGCCGCCGCCGTCAGGGCGGATGGTTGTTGAAGCAGCGGACTTATCCAAAAGTTATGGATCAAAGCAGGTTCTCAACGGTGTCAACTTTACGATCGAGCGTGGTGACCGCGTAGCTCTTGTCGGTGTCAACGGCGCTGGAAAATCCACACTCATCCGCCTGCTCACCTGCGATGAAGCGCCAACTTCGGGCCACGTCAAGCTCGGCCACAACGTAGTCAGCGAGTATTTCGCGCAGGACCAGTACAAGGTGCTCAACGGAGATGCACGCATGCTCGACGACATCAGCCGCGCCGCGCTCAAGGTGCCGGAGCAGGCGCTACGCTCGCTTCTTGGCTGCTTTCTCTTCACCGGCGACGATGTATTCAAGCCCCTTGGCGTGCTCTCCGGCGGCGAGCGCAATCGCTACGCGCTGGCGCGCATTCTAGTCTCGCCCTCCAACTTCCTGCTCCTCGATGAGCCCACCAACCACCTCGACATGCGCGCCAAAGACGTGCTGCTCGAAGCTATCGCTGCCTTCTCCGGCACGGTGGTCTTCGTCTCCCATGACCGCTATTTCATTGATCGGCTGGCAACGCGCGTGCTTGAAGTTGAAGGCGGGACCGTCACCAGCCATGAGGGCAATTACGAAGACTATCTCCGCCGCAAAGAGGCCTTCACTTTCAGCGCCAACAGTTCCCCAGAAAAAGTTAGCCTCGGATACGCTTTGAAAGGGCACGACTTCAGTCGTGCAAATTCCGCTGGTAGAAAGGCTGGGGCTTCAGCCCCTGCTGACTCATCGCCGGCTGCCGCTGCTGCCAAAACTATCGTCATTGAAGGTGGCCCCGACGACGCTGGCAAGAAACGTCGCCTCAATCCCATCAAGCTGAAGCAGATGGAAGACCGCTGCGCCTTTCTCGAAGAAGAAACTCCGCGCATCGAAGCCGCCATCGCACACACCGAGCAGCAACTGGGCATCTTCGTCTCCATAGCGGAAACCGCACGCCTCACCGCTTTGGCCGAAGATCTGCGCAGCCAACTCGCCGCCTCCACTGCCGAGTGGGAAGACCTGATGATGCAACTTGACGCGCAGACCGCGATCTCCTGAGACGTTCCTTATCGCCCGTCGTGCATAATCGAAATGAGATGGCCCTTTTGTGGAATCCCGAGAGCTGGTCGCAGCGGCTGGCGGAATTGGAAGCCCAGTCCGGCGACCTGAAGGAAGCTCCGCTGCGCCGCGACGTGCGCTCGCTCGGCATGCTGCTTGGCGACGTGCTGCGCGAGCAGGCCGGCGACGACCTGTTTGCCCACGTTGAAGCGCTGCGCCAGGGCACCATCCGCCGCCGTGACGCCGAAGTCCGCGGCAGCGAGGAAGAAGCCGCTCGTCACGCCGCCGCCGCGCTGGAATTGGTCCACTCGCTTCCCGCCGAGCGTGCCATCCTACTCACGCGAGCCTTTGCTTTCTACTTCGAGCTCATCAATCTTGCCGAGACCAACCATCGCAAGCGCCGCCGCATCGCTCTGCGGCTCAGTGGCCAGGCCGGGCGCCAGCGTGGTTCGCTCGCCGGAACGCTGTCGGAGATGCGCCGAGTCGGGATCAGCGCCGAGGAAGCGCTGGACTGGCTGCGCCGCGTGCTCATCGTGCCCGTCTTCACTGCTCATCCCACTGAGGTGGCGCGCCGCTCCGTGATGTTCAAGCGCCGCCGCATTGGCGATTTTCTCGCTACGCTTGACCGCATCCCCGTTCCCGAGCAGGATCTCGCCCGCCTCGAGCAACTCGTGCTCGCCGAGATCACCAGTCTCTGGCAGACCGACGAAGTCCGATCGCGCCGGCCCACGGTGTACGACGAAATCAAGATGGGCCTCGACTACTACGATGTCTCCATCTTTGAAACCTTGCCCAGCCTCTACCGCGAAATCTCCGAGGCGCTGCACGCGTCCTACGGCATCGAAGTCGACACTCTAGCATTACCGCAGGTGCTCCAGTTTGGCTCGTGGATTGGCGGAGATCGCGACGGTAATCCCTTCGTTACGCCGCAGGTCACACGCGACTCGATCCAGCTTGCCCGCGGACATCTGCTGCTCTACTACCAGCGCCAGTTGCAGGAGATCATCGACCTGCTCACCACCAGCGCCCAGCAACGGCCAGTGAGCGATGCGCTGCTTGCGCGCCTGCAAGCGTACGTGGCTCAGGTGCACACACCCGAGTCCCAGGTCTTCGGCGAGCAGTATGAGTTCGAGTATTACCGCCGCTTCGTCATCTGCCTCAAGGCCCGCGTGCAGCGCACGCTCGAACATGAAAGCAGGCCGCATCCCGGCGGCAATGGCGAGCCGCTGCCCATCACCTCATACACGCTTGCGCAAGGCCAGGAACAGCTCGCCCAGGTGCTGCCCGCCTACTGCTCGGTCGATGAGTTCCTCGACGATCTGGAAACTCTACGCGCCTCACTTGCTGAAAATCGCGGCGTCCGCATCGCCCGCACGCTTATCGATCCGCTCATTCTCCAGGTCCGCACGTTCGGCCTGCATCTGCACACGCTTGATATCCGTCAGCACGCCCGCGTACTCGCCGCCGCACTGCAAGAGGCCATCACCGACACCATGGCTGCTTCACTCCCTGTCGGCTTGTCGGCTGAAACCGCCAGCGTGCTTGAAACCTTCCGTGTTATCGCGGAGGTCAAGACCAGCTGCTCGCCGGAAGCCATTCGCCAATACGTCATCAGCGGAGCCGCAACTGTTGAAGACGTTCTCACCGTCGTCCGCCTGGCGCGCCTCGGCGGAGTAAAAGTCGAAGGCTCCGAACGTGACCCGGGTCTGATGCCCGTCCCCCTCTTCGAGTCCATTGAAGACCTGCGGCAGGCCCCCGCCGTTTGCCGCGACCTCTGGTCCCGCCCCGATTATCGCAAGCTCATCGCCACCTGGGATAACTGGCAGGAAGTCATGCTCGGCTACTCCGACTCGAATAAGGACGGCGGCATGTTGACCTCGACCTGGGAGATATTCCGCGCCCATCGCGATCTACACGTAATGGCGCGCGATGCCGGCATCAAACTTCGTTTATTCCACGGCCGCGGCGGTACCGTCGGCCGCGGCGGGGGGCCCACGCATCGCGCGATCTTTGCACAGCCCATGGATTCCTTCGACGGCCAGCTACGCATCACTGAGCAGGGCGAGGTACTCAACTTCAAATACGCCGACGAGGTCCTCGCCGAGCGTAATCTGGAACTCATGATCGCCGCCTCGCTCGACGCATTGGCGCGTCCCAATGCACGTGACCCTGAAGGCCACTTCACGGGTGTCCTGAAGCCAGAGTGGGAGGCCGCGCTAAACGAGCTGTCGGATCTCAGTTTCGGCTTCTATAGAAAACACATTCTCGAAGATCCGGATGTACTGACGTATTTCGAGCAGTCAACGCCCGTCAGTGAATTGGAGAATGCAAAAATCGGCTCACGTCCCTCGCGCCGCAAGGCCTCGCCCTCATTGGCCGATCTGCGCGCCATCCCCTGGGTCTTCGGATGGACGCAATCGCGCTTGCTCGTCCCCGCATGGTTCGGTGTCGGCTTCGCTTTGGAGGAATATTTGACCCGGCCCGGATCGCCCTCGGGCTCGAATCTGGGGCTGCTGCACATCATGGCCCGCGAGTTTCCTCTTTTCATTGACCTGCTCCGCAACGTTGAAATGGCGCTCGGCAAAGTCGATCTCGCCACGGCCCGCCTCTACTCCTCACTGGTTGAGGACGCAAAACTCCGCGAGCGCATCTACGACCTCTTCGACGCCGAGTTCCATCGCACCGTCCGCTCCATCCTGGCCGTGCTTCGCCAGACTGAGTTGCTCGAGAAAAATCAGGTGCTCGCCCATTCCATCCGGCTCCGCAATCCATACGTCGATCCCATGCACCTCATCCAGGTAGACATGCTGCGCCGCAAGCGCGCCGGCGAAGACACGCCGGAGGTGAATCGCGCCATCGCCGCGACGATCAGCGGCATCTCCGCCGGCCTGCGCAACACGGGATGAGCCGGCGCCGATCCATTGGCTCAACTCGGTGGTCTATTGTGCCGTCTCCAAAGTTCATATCACAAAACAGCTTGTCATCCTGAGCGAAGCGTTCTTCAGCGGAGTCGAAGGACCTGCGTTTCGGAAGCCGGACGAACGCCAATCGGCCTTAAGCAAATGCCACGAACTTCTGAGACACCACACTAGATTCGTCTCCACATCTGAACTTGAACCTCGCCTAGCCGCTTTCCACTTGGCCCGCATCGAACTGAGCTGAGGACCGGAACATGAGCGAAAACGAGCAAAAGCCCGAACCCAATTCGCCCCCCAAGGCAAACGATCAACCCGTTCCGAAGATCGATTTCGGCACCGACGAGAAGCCCAATGCGGCGCCGAATTCTGGACAAAGCAAAGACACGGGACCTGAGAAAGACTCTGGCAGTGATACGAAATCTCCACAAGAAAAAGACGGCGCACCAGCCAAGAACTCAGAATCGAGCCAGAACGTCGAATCGATCAAGGACGCTGAAGCGAAGAGAGACACAGAGACGAAGAAGAACGCTGCACCGAAGAACGAGGGCGAGTCCATCGAGAAGCTTTCATCGGATGTGGAAGAACGGTTCGAGCAGCAGCTGAATGTGAATCGAAAACTTGCTGCCATGCTCGAAGAGCAGCTTGACATTCTGCTCTCTGTGCGGCAATCCGTGCTGGCAATCCAGAAGACCCTCGAAAGCAATGCCGCGTCGAAAAAGAAACTGGAGCAAGCTTTTGAAACTGTGAAGAATGGCGCGGAAGGCTTGCCTGATATCCATTGGATTAACCGGGTGCGCGGAATGCTCGCCATGTTGCAGCGCTCCGGCATGGTCTAGGGCGCGGTCTGGTGCGAGCTCACATTTCAACCGGTATGCTGGATGAAGGTCGATCTTCCATGAAACTGACCTGGAGAAGCTCCCGGTATTGGCGCGCAATCGCATGGCTTGTTGCAATCGCGTTTTCGACCCGTCTTCCGGCGCCCAGCCAGCAACCGGCTCCCGCAGCTGAGCCGGTTCCCAGCGCGCCCTCCGCCAAGACACCCGAGCGGGAAAGCTTCTTCGCTCGCTGGGCACACTTCTATGCGCAGGACTGGGCGCCTTCAACGACCGCTTCGTCCTCACCGGCACCTGCGCGCCGCGGCCTTCCATCTCCGCTCGATTCGCCGCCATTTCCAAACGCCGACTGGTCCTATGGTGGCTCGCCCGTCATAGGAGAGCCGGATACCAACAGCTATCCGCTGATGACCGCGATCAACAACGCCTCCAGCCGAAGCAAACTCTATGGCTGGATCGGTCCATCGCTCAACTTCAGCACTTCCTCTCATCTCAACTTGCCGGAAGCCAATGATCTGTACTCCAATCGCTTTGAACTCAATCAAGTCGTCCTCTACGCCGAGCGACTCCCCGATTCCGTTGAGCGCGGTCACATCGACTGGGGCTACCACCTCACGGCGCTCTACGGAACCGATTATCGGTTTACTTTTGGAAAGGGCTATTTCAGCGGACAGTGGCTTGATCACCACCGCCAATACGGATTCGATCCCACTCTTGAGTATCTCGATCTATATATTCCGAACTGGTTTCAGGGAGCGAATCTGCGTTTGGGTCGCTTCATCTCCGTGCCTGGCATTGAGGCCCAGCTTGCCCCCAACAACTACATCTTCAGCCACTCGTTGCTTTATTCCATTGACCCATTTACAGACACCGGCCTCATTTCAACGCTTAAACTCAACGATCAGTGGCTGCTTCAGGCAGGCATAACCGCCGGACACGATGTTGCACCATGGACCCCGGATGCCAAGCCCTCCGCCACCGCATGCATCAGCTATACAACGCGCTCAGTCAATGACAACCTCTATGCCTGCGCCAACGGCATCAATAGCGGCAAGTACGCTTATAACAATCTCCAGCAGTATGACTCCACGTGGTACCACAAGTTTTCAAAGTCAGTGCATATGGCCGCCGAAGCCTGGTACATGTACGAGCGCGATGTGCCTGCTGTCGGAGGCAGCATACCTCCCGAAAGCGGCGCCAATGCCGCATATTGCTTCGCGGGCGAGCAGCGGTGCACTGCTCCCGAGTACGCAGCGGTAGGTTATCTCCAGAAAGAGCTTTCGGCGCACGATTTTCTTTCTTTTCGAGCCGACTTCCTCGATGACAAGAAAGGCCAGCGCACCGGCTATGCGACTCGGTATTCAGAGAACACCGTCATGGTTTGTCACTGGGTCGGCTCGACGGTCCAGATTCGCCCCGAGATGCGCTTTGAGCGCGCCTGGGACAGGCCTGCTTACGACACCGGCCGCCATCAGAATCAACTCACCGTCGCCAGCGACTTGATCTTTCACTTTTGATTCATTCTCCAGCCAGCGGCCGGCCAATCTCCCAATGATGCCCGTACGGATCGGCAACGCGCCCCACCCGCCATCCATAGGCTTCGGCGACCGCGTAAACTTGAGATGCCCCAGCCTTCACTGCCCTCTCGAACATCGCATCCGGATCGGCGACCGTGAAAATGATTCGCACCGAGGAGCCCCCGAGCGATGCAGGGCTGAAGTTGAAATGCTCCGGCGACTCGTCGGCGACCCAGAACTCCGCACCATCTACGGAGAGCCGCGCCACCACGCTGCCGCCGGGATCTTCAAGACGATATGCTTCAGCCGCTCCAAATGCAGCCTTGTAAAACTCGACCGCCTGCGCGCTGTTCCGCACAGAAAGCCACGGAACAATCGACGGTGAAACGGGAACTGCCGGCGCATCGTTGCCCATTCAACCCTCCTTTTTGGTCGCAGTTACCAATGCAGGGTAAAATGCACCGCGACGTGCAGCGCCATCACCAGCCCGGTGGCCAGAATGCCGGCTGCAATCGGCCCTTTTTTCCGCCACAGCATCACGGTTGCGGCCACAAAGATCGCTTCCGGAATTGCCATGACCGCCAGCCAATAAGCCCAGCTCGAGTGTTCGAGCCCCGGAAACAAAATCCCAAGTATGCGCAACGACGCAAACGCGCATCCCACCAGCGCCAACGCTGACAGCATCCCCAAACCAATGCCGAGCACTTTCTTCCCAGTTTTGTTCATTCTCGTCTCCTTTTCCGATTTTCTCTGCAACCACGCACGCCAAACGCTCGCCGCATGACGCAAAATCGCCGCTGCACTGCCGAGCGCCCACAGCAACGCGGCCAAATCCCCCTCAATAAAATCCAACTCACGGAGCATCGCCGCCGCCCAATCGCGGCTCTCCGCCGGCGCCAGGCGCACCACGGCCCGCAGCAGCTTCGCAGCCAGGGTGCGCGGCGCGCCCATCAGCCCTCCGCCAGTCCCAAGGCCACCTGTCCAAGACTGGCGTCGGCGCTGCCAGCCGCATTGGCCCGCGCAAATCTCAATCCATCCGGCGTAAACCGGTACATGTGCCGCGGAGGCTTGCCCGGCTCACCAGCCTCCCACTGCGTCTCCAGCAATTGCTTCTCAGCCAGCCGCATCAGGATCGGATAGAGAGTCCCCGACTTCAGCCCGGTAACCCGGCTAAGGTCGTAGCCGTATTTCCACTCCTCCGCCCGCTCAAGAAAAGCGTCCAGAACCAGCAGCGTTTGTGGTGACAATCGAAGCTTCATTTGGAAAACTCTACATATGTAGAGTTTCTTTGTCAAATACTATTTTTGTACCACCCATGCGTCGCAATTGTTGCTGGTCAGCCCGCGCAATCACCACACCCTCAATACATAAGCCGCTTTGTTTCTCGTCTTTTCAGCGCCCGCCCCTTGCCTTTTCCGGCGATTCCGGTCTAGGCTATTGTGTATGCGTCGATGTCGCTAACGCCGTCCTGGTGAGAAGCTCCGATGCAGACGCGCGTCCGATTCGCGCGTAGATTTTCTAGCTTTGACAGCTCCACCGCACCCCAAAACATCTTTAACTCGATGGCCGGGGCCCATTCGCCCCAAAAGAGGAGATCATCATGGCGCGCATTGCCGCGGATGTAACTGAAATCATTGGCCGCACCCCGCTGGTTCGGCTTAATCGCGTGGCGGCTGGCCTTCCCGGCACCGTCGTGGCCAAGCTGGAAAGCCAGAACCCGCTCTCCAGCGTGAAAGACCGCATCGGCCTGGCGCTCATTGACGCCGCCGAAAAGGCCGGCAAGATCACCCCCGGCGAGACGGTGCTGATTGAGCCCACCAGCGGCAATACCGGCATCGCGCTGGCGTTTGTCGCGGCTGCCAAGGGCTACAAGCTGATCCTCACTCTGCCCGAAACCATGAGCCAGGAGCGCCGCGCCGTTCTGCTGGCATTTGGTGCGGAGATCGTGCTCACCCCGGGGCCCAACGGCATGAAGGGCGCCGTAGCCAAGGCCGAGGAGATCCTCGCCAAGACTCCTAACGGGTATATTCTGCAGCAGTTCAACAACCCCGCCAACCCGGCTATCCACTACGCCACCACGGGCCCCGAGATATGGGATGACACCGACGGCAAGGTTGACATCCTGGTCTCCGGCGTCGGCACCGGCGGCACCATCACCGGCGTGGCCAAATACATCAAGGAGCGCAAGCCCAGCTTCAAGGCCATCGCCGTCGAGCCGGTCGATAGCCCGGTGCTCTCCGGCGGCAAGCCCGGTCCGCACAAGATTCAAGGCATCGGCGCCGGCTTCATCCCGCAGGTTCTCGACACCAGCGTGATCGACGAGATCATCCAGGTCACCAACGATGAGTCCATCGCCGCCGCCCGCCAACTCCCCCTCGAAGAAGGCCTGTTTGTGGGCATCTCTTCCGGCGCCGCAGTCTCCGCCGCGCTCAAGGTCGCTGCGCGTCCAGAGAATGAAGGCAAGCTGATCGTCGTTGTGCTGCCCGACTTCGGCGAGCGCTATCTATCCAGCGTTCTCTTCGATTCGCTCCGCCAAAAGGCCCTGGCGCTACCCACCGAAGCGATTGCGGTGTAGCGTCCGTCAGCCTTAATTGCTGGGTGCCCCATCCTTGCGACTTTGTTCCGTCGCAAGGGTGGGAAACCTCAAGCCGTCATCTGTCCTTGAGCTCCGAACTTTGTTCCCTGTTCCCTGATCCCTGTTTTCCATGGCCCTGTTCGCCCGCGTCCGCGAAGACATCAACTCCATCATGGAGCGCGACCCCGCCGCGCGCTCCTGGCTGGAGGTCTTCCTATGTTATCCGGGCCTGTGGGCCGTCTGGTATCACGCCGTCTCCCACGCGCTCTGGCGCGCCAGGCTGCGCCTCCCCGCCCGCATCCTTTCTCAGATCGCCCGCTTCTTCACCGGCGTCGACATTCATCCCGGCGCGCTGCTCGGCCGCCGCCTCTTCATCGATCACGGGACCGGCGTGGTGATCGGCGAAACCGCCATCGTCGGCAGCGACGTGACCCTCTACCAGGGCGTCACCCTCGGCGGAACCGGCAAGGGCCACGGCAAGCGCCACCCGACGGTATGCGACGGCGTCTTCATCGGCAACAACGCCAACGTCCTGGGCAACATCACCGTAGGCGCCAACTCCCGCGTAGGCGCAGGCTCGGTGGTGCTGTCTGACGTGCCGCCCAACTCCACAGTCGTCGGCGTCCCCGCCCACATCGTCTACCGCAACGGCCAGCGCGTCCTCATCACCGATCCCCACGACGTCAAAGACCCGCTCTCCGACGCGCTCATCGCCCTCTCCGGGCGAGTGCAAGAGCTCGAAAAATGCCTCTGCGTCGATGGCGTCCAGCCCCACCCCGGAATCGAGCCCTTCGCCGCCGAAGAAGCCGAGCGCGAAGCCTACCGCAAAGAGCTCGAACGCCTCGCCGAATACGTCTCCATGGGCGAAGGCATCTAGAATCTCTCAGGCGCCCCCGGTGCTAAAGTGGTCAGGTCCCCACTTCGTCACCGGAGCCTCATCTCTTGCCGGGTTTTCGTTCGCTCCTCGTCGCCCTTTTCGCGCTTCCCCTCGCCTCCCATGCTGCCACGCGCATCCAGGCCGCGCCCGTCCCTCCCGAGATGAAGTCGACTGCGTTCACCGTCACCGTCAACGGTCAGCCCGTCGACGTAGCCCACGCCGCCGCCAGCTACGACTGGGTCTCATTCGACACTCTCGGTCCCGTCGACATCGCCATCACCGCCGATGAAGCTGGCTTCTGGGACCGTGGCGTCGATATTCAACCGTGGCGTCTCGGCATCCGCCCAACACGCGAAGGCAAAACCATCCGCTTCCATCTCGCCGCGCCGGCAAAGCTCTCCATCTCGCGGCCCGGCGACTTCCTCAACCACGCGGCCATGCTTTTTCTGTTCGCAGGCACGCCACCACCCCCGCCGCCGCCCGCGGGGCCAAAAGTCACCATCATCGCCGCCGGCATCCACCGCGAGAGCCTCAATCCCAAAACCGGAGATACCGTCTACCTCGCTCCCGGTGCATACATCTTCGGCAGTTTGAACCTCTTCAATGTCAGCGGCATCCGCATCCTGGGCCGCGGCACCGTCGTCTACGAAGGCACCCAGGACCCCAACACCGACGAAGGCTGGATGCAGAAGCCCGACTGGCACTGCATCGGCTCCATAAATGCGCGAAATGTCCAAATCGACGGCCTCACCTGCATCGTCCGAGCCCGCACCTGGTCTATCCAGATGAAGGACTCGTTCGACTTCACCTTCGACGATCTGCGCGTCATCGGCGGCAATCCCGGCAACGCCAACCAGGACGGCATGGACTGGCTCGGCGGCGGCGACACCATCGTCCGCGACGCCTTCATCCGCGCCTCTGACGACGATCTGGCCATGGAGGGGAACTGGGACGGCTACACCGACGAGGAGATGCTCCGCCCCGGCAAAGACGTCCAGAATATCCTCGTCGAGCACAGCGAGCTCTCCACCAGCATTTCAAACGTCGTCCGCTCCACCTGGCCGCGCAAGATCTTCAACTCCCGCAGCTTCACTTTGCGCGATTCCGACATTCTTCACGCCGGCATTGGCGCATGCGGCCAGACCTTCGGCCTGCTAGGCATGTGGGGCGCTGATAAAGCCAAAGGCGACCACTCCAACTACACCTTTGAAAATCTCTTCCTCGACGACTGGTACTCCCTGGTGCAAATGCAACTTGACCAGGATCTGAGCCAGCCCGGCCTCCACGGTTTCACCTTCCGCAACATCTGGGCCCCCGACCAGCCCCCGCTCGCCGATTCCACACTCTCGGGTGACGTTTCCAACATCACCTTTGACAACGTGAAATACGGCCAGACCGTCGCCACTGCCGACGCCGATCTACCCCTGATTGTCTCCGACGGCGCCGAGCAGCCCATCTTCAATCCCAAGCACACCCCCCAAGCCCATTTCACCTTCGATCCGCCGGTCTTCGCCCCAGGGCAGAACGTCACTTTCACCGCGCAGGTCGCTGCCGGAGCCCGCTACACCTGGCTCTTTGGCGACGGCGCGACAGCCCACGGTCGCATCGTCAGTCACAGCTTTCCCGACGCCGAGGGCACCCAGCTCGACGGAACAGCCACCGGCGCAGGCCGTTTCCGTGTTCTGCTCCACATCGAAGCCAATCCTGCGGATCCGGATTCGACCAACCAGGACTGGGCTGCCCAGGGGCTGGTCGCCGTAGCCAAATGGCGCGACGCTCAAGAAGATCTGATTCCCGCAATTCCCGGCCTCACCTGGCAAATCTTTCCCGGCGTTTGGACGGAGCTGCCTGACCTGACCAACCAGCACGCGGTCTTCCACGGCGAATCGCCAAACATCCAGGCCGACCCCCAGGGATTCACCCGCTACGCCGCTGCCTGGGATGGCCTGATCGACATTCCCGCTGACGGCGGCTACACCTTCCACTTGCTCGACCGTGACGGCGCGCGCCTGGTCATCGACGGCATCGAAGTGGCCAAAACCGGCCCTCCGTTTGCCCAGGTTTGCGGCTCCCCTGGCAACGCCATGCGCTACGACCGCGGCTCCCTGGGCCTGCGTGCCGGCAAACACAAGCTTCATCTGGAAGGCTTACATTCCGTGAGCCAGGACGCGCCCCGGCTTCTTTGGGAAGGCCCCGGGCTCCCGCTGACCGATGTCCCGGCCGCGGCATACAGCCACCCGCGCCAGGACATCCTCATGCGTTAACCCAGTGTTCGGCCAGCAGGAAACTCAAGTCACTGAGTCACCAAGCCGATTAACAATCCAGGTGAGCTGCGTGGCAAACCAACCTGGATCCGAAACAGGCACAAAGACAACCGCTGAGGAAGACACTGGCGAGGTGCGCTATGTTGCGCGCCAGCCCATCATGGACGTGCATGGCCGGGTTCACGCCTACGAGTTGCTCTTTCGCGACGGTTCCGATTCGGTCTTCCGCGGCGACGGCGCCGTTGCCTCGCGCACCATTCTCGACGATACGGTGCTCTTTGGCCTGGATCGCTACACCAACGGGCTCCCCGCCTTTATCAGCTGCAGCGCTGAGACATTGACCGAGCGTTTGGTAATGGTTCTGCCGCCCGCCAAGACCGCTCTGCTGATACCCGCAGGCGCCCAGCCAACTCCCCAGCTGATTGATGCGTGCCAGGAACTTAAGGCCTCCGGATTCCGCCTGGCGCTGGACGATTATGCAGGGAATCCAAAGCTGCAATCATTGCTCGAATGCGCCGACTACATCTGCGTGGATTTCTCCTCGCTCGGGCCCGAATCGCGACAAAATATTCGTGAACAATTCAGCCGGCTATCTGTTTCGAAGATCGCGAGGAGGGTTCAAACACAGGCTGATTACGAGCAAGCCGCCGCTGCGGGATTCACCCTGTTTCAAGGCGACTACCTTCGCCAACCGGTACTTATGAAAGACCGCAAGGTACCGAACAATCGCTTTCTGAACTTCGAGCTTCTGCGCTATCTGAACCGCGAACCGGTCGACCTGCACAAGGTGAGCGAGCTGGTGCAGCGAGACCCCTCTCTCACTTACCGGCTTCTTCGCCTGGTCAACTCGCCATTCTGCGCGCTCCGCCAGGAAGTGCGGTCGATTGAATCCGCGCTCCTCATCATCGGCGAAGCCATCTTTCGCCGTATCGCTACGCTGGCCATTCTCAGCGAACTCAATACCGGCCAGCCGGCGGAGATCCTGCAAATGGCCCTGCTGCGCGGCCGTTTCTGCGCATTGGCTGCCGAGCGTTGCCCGCTCGACCCCGCTGAACAATATCTGCTCGGCCTTCTAAGCCTGCTGCCCGCCATGCTCGGCCTTCCCATGGAAGCTCTCACCCCATCGCTCCCATTGCGTGCCGAGATCCGCGAGGCGCTTGAAGGCGCTGCCACTCCCGAGCGCAGCCTGCTGGCCTGGCTTGAGTCCCATGAACGCGGCGACTGGCCAGCCTGCGATGCCATTGCACAGGCCAATTATCTAAGAGCTGATCAATTGATCTGTTGTTATGCCGACGCCGTCGTTTGGGCCCGGACCACGCTCCTCTCCGCGGCGTAGGCTCACAATCCATATTCGCGAATCTTTGCATAAAGCGAGCTGCGGTGAATGCCGAGGCGCTTTGCGGAACGGATAATGTTGCCGCCCTCCGCTTCAAGTGCCTGGATGATGCACAGCCTCTCCACTTCCTTCAAAGTGAGGCTGGCAAATTTCGCATTTGCTTGCGAAGCCGGATGCGCGGGCGCTTCAAACTCAAGTCCGGTATTGTGAATCACGCCATCGTCTGACAGCAGTACGGCGCGTTCCAGCACGTTACGCAGTTCACGAATGTTTCCCGGCCACGAATAGTTCCTGAGCGCCGCTCTCGCATTGTCTGAGATCTGCACCGGGCCGCGCTTCATGTCGCTGGCCAACTGCTCCACCAGGCTGTCGGTGATGATTGGTATGTCCTCCGGCCGCTCCCGCAGCGGCGGAATGCGCAGGTTGAGCGTATTGATGCGGAAGTAAAGGTCGCTGCGAAAATGCCCTTCGTCGGCCAGCTTCCGCAAATCGCGATGCGTGGCCACAATAATCTGCATGTCGGCTTTACGCTCCAACACGTCGCCTAGCCGGTAGAAATGCTTCTCTTCCACCACCTTCAAAACCTTCGCCTGGATCTGCATGTCCATATCGCCAATCTCATCCAGGAAAAGCGTGCCGCGATTGGCAGCCTCAAGAAATCCAACCTTGTTGGCCACCGCGCCGGTGAATGCTCCTTTCTGGTGGCCGAACAACTCTGACTCCAGCAGCTCGCGCGACAATCCGGCGCAGTTCAGATCCACAAAGGCCTCGTTGGAACGCGGCCCCATCTTGTGCAGCGCACGCGCCATCACGCCTTTGCCCGTACCGGTTTCTCCCTGGATAAGCACCGTTCGGTTAGCTTCTGAGACCCGTTGTGCCGCCTTCTTCAACGCCTGAATCGCTGGACTGTTGCCGAGAAATGGGTCCCGCTCATACCGCGCTCGTTCCAGACGGTTGGCCACGCTCTTTTGCAGGTTGCTGAAGTTCTCCAGTGTGCGCCGCAAAATGGTAGTCAGCAGTCCGATGTCGACGGGTTTGGGAATGAAATGCTCTGCGCCGGCCTTTACAGCCTCCACCGCCAGATCGATGCGCGCATGCCCGGTCAACACAATCACGGGAATGCGGAAATCGCGAGCTTTGAGCCAGTTCAGCAAATCAAACGCTGTGCCGTCGCGTAACTGATAGTCCGCCAGGATGATGCTTGGCTGCGCTTTTTGCATCTCCAGAATGGCCCTGGATACACCGTCGGCCTTTACAACCTCGAATCCGTGAACATCCAACCCGATCGACAGGACTTCGAGCAGGGAATCGTCGTCTTCCACCACCAGGACTTTTTCCTGCATTGCTCACCTCTTGCCGCGCACTTCCCACCGAATCCGGTGTTCAGAATACCGCTCGGGCAGCCTTGAATTGTCGCGAATCTAGACAAAAGTTGTCTAAAAACTCGACAAAGTGGCGAGAAACGCAGGCCTTCCAGCGCCTCGATGTTGACATAACAAATTATTTATCAACTGGTTACGCGGTTGACACAGTGCCTTGGCTCGTTGGCACCCGGATTGCCAATAGTTCCCTGTGAAACCTCGTCCAAAATTGGTAGCTTGCCGGCAGGCAGTGGCAGCGGCAACGGAAACGAGGTTCCTCCGCTTGGCCCAGGCGATCCAGGTGATCGGATGCCTGGGCTTCTTTTTTCTCTTGAGCGGTTGCGGCGAGGTCGTCACCAGGCTTTCCGATGCAAGCGCTTCCGAGACAATTCAACCCGCCAGTCCTCCGCCGTCCATTACGTCGCAGCCCACGAGCTCTACGGTAACTCTCGGCCAGGCGGCCACCTTTTCCGTAACCGCAACCGGCACGGGCACGCTCAGTTATCAATGGCAGAAGAACTCCGTGAACATCGCCGGGGCGACAGATTCGAGTTACACCACGCCTGCAACCAGCGCGGTCGACGATGGAGCCACATTTGACGTGGTCGTCACGGATACCGCAGGCAGCATCACGAGCACCTCGGCCACCCTCACCGTCACCACACCGGCCGTAGCCAGTTATTACGTCGCCACCAACGGCAACGACACCGCGGACGGATCCGCCTCCGGCCCCTTTGCGACATTGCAGCGTGCCCAGCTTGCCATGCAGCAGTCTTCGGTAAAAGTAACTCAGATTTATGCCGGCACTTACTATCTATCGAGCCCACTGACGCTCACCGCGCTCGACCAGGGAGAGACCTGGGAGGCTGTTCCCGGCGCGACAGTGATCCTGAGCGGCGGCCAAGTGATCAGTGGTTGGACGAGCGAAGGCAACGGCATCTATTCGGCCATCGCAGCGCAGCCCGTGGGTCTTGACCTGGCCATCTCGGGTGTGCGCCAGACACCGGCCGACTTGGGCTACGATCCCCAGCAGCCTTTCATCTCCGGCTGGCGCGTATTGCCCGCCACTCAAGCAAAGAACTTCGGCGTCACCTTCGCCATCAATCCCGCCGACATGACTGCCTCCGTCAAGCCCGGAGCCACGTTGCAGGTGCTCGATCACCTGCGCTACACCGACCAGATCACCAGGATCGTCAGCGTTGACGCAGCCAATTCGACCATCACCGTTACCGACCAGTTCAACACCGGAACCAGCACGCCGGGAGTTACCGGTAGCTGGCGCGTGCTTAACGATCCAGCCGACCTCGGCGAGCAGGGCGAGTTCGCATACGATGCCGCAACCTCAAAGGCCTATCTTGATCCGGTGAATCCCGACAGCCTGGCATCAGGCACCGTGGTCGCCGCGCGGTTAAGCACGCTCGTCACGCTCAACAATGTCTCCGCAGTTACCATAAGCGGACTCACCTTCTCCGACACCACCTCGGATATACACCCTTACACGGGCATGTTCACCGACAAGCTTGCCACTGTCATGGCCACCGGCTTGACCAACAGCACCATAACTGGAAACACCTTCCTGAACGTCGGAAACGGTATCTCGCTCAGTAACTCGTCCAATAACTCGATCGCCGGCAATGGCTTCGAACAGTTGGGCGGATCGGGAATCTTTGTTACTGCCAACAGCAATCACAACCAGGTCACCGGCAACACCATGAACGGCCTGGGCAAGATCAATGTCGGCACCAGCGGAATCCATCTCGAAAACAGCGCCAACAACCTCATCGACAGCAATATCATCGACGGGTCAGGCCGGTGGGGTGTGGATCTTTATCCCACCGACGGCGTCTCCCTGGTCGGAAACACTGTCTCCAACAACGTGATTCGCAACACCAGCCAGCAGACCGCCGACACCGGCGCAATCTACTCCTACGCCGGAACCAGCCCCGGTTATGTGAACGAGAACACCACCATCACCGGAAACCGCATCGAGAATCTCGGCGGCCTGCTGCGCGACGCCTCGGGTAACTACAAGCCGGGCCAGACTCAGGGAATCTACATGGACGACCAGGTCAGCGGCGTAACCATGACTAATAACGTGATCGAGAGCAACGGCAACGGCATGTTCCTCTGCCACGGCTGCCAAAGTAACTCGGCCAGTAACAACGTTGTTATTCTGCAACCGCCCGCGTATTACGATCAGGGCGCCAACGGAGTAACTTACTCAACCGGCGACATGAGCTACAACGGGGCCACGCGCGTCGACCTGATGCCGTCCTACTTCCCGTCGAGCACGGCCACAACCACCATCGTGGTCGAGCTCTCCGGCACAGCCTCAGGCGATACCAGCGCAGCCTTCAACGTGCTGGCGGACGGCGTAGTCATTGGCACCGGCACAGCTTCAAGCACCATCGCCGACTACGTATTCACAGCGCAGCTCACTCCGCATCAGATCCATCGCATCGCCATCGCGCTCACCAACGGCGCCACTACAGGCAGCCCGACCACAGAGTTACACAACCTGGTTTTGTTCGTGAATAACACGGCCGTAAATCTGGTTGCTCCCGAAGCGCAGGGAAACTACGGCGCCTATGGCTTCGTAGTGGGTAACGATGCTCTTCAGGTAACTAACTTCTCCTCCACGCATAACATCGTCTATCGCAGCGCAGGCTCATCCCAGGACCTGATGGACTGGACTGACTGGGCCGACCCCACTTATCGCGATCCGAATCCGGGAACCATCAATTACAACGTGCTGTTCCAAAACGTCGCCAAAGCCGGCGACACCGTCCTCGGAGCCCAGGGCACAGACGCACAATCCGTGCTCGCCAATCCCCAGTTCAACGACGTCCAAACCGGCGACTACACCCTCGATCCAAACTCCTCCGCACTCACGGAAGGATTCAACCCCAACGGCGTCCCCCTCGCGCCGTAGCCATGCGCAATTCCCATATCTGGCCTGAGCAATATCGCTCCAGCATCACCCCGAGCAATGTGAAGAAATAGCGATCCTGCGTTTCCGTATCGCCAGCTCTCTTGAACAAATCGGTTGAAAATCCCTGCCGCATCGCTTAGCCTCAGGCTTATTCCGCCTTCCAGATTCGCGGATTCTGGAGAACCATGTCGAAGGCTTCCCGCCTCATGAAGTTGATTCACCCGTTTACGCGCAAAGGCTGGGGGCACTGGCTGCGCTTTGCTTTGTTGCTAATCGCTGGAGGCTATGCTGGACATCTGCTTAGCAAGAGCACTTCCCTGACCCAATTCCGTTACTGGATCTACCACCGCCAGTTGATGATGCGCGACCATTCTCAAACTTATCCCCAGCGCACCGCCCTTGTGCTGCTCAACGACGATGACTACTGGGGCGATTCCTATCAATCGCGCACTCCACTGAAGCGCGGTCAGCTTGCCGATCTGATGGATAAGCTCGGTGAGGCGGGCGTGAACACCGTAGCGCTCGACGTCGATTTGCGTTCCCCGCTACCCGAAAAACCTGAATTCGAGTTCCCCGACTACAAAGCCGAAGACGCGCAGTTGTTTACGGCGATCCGGCGCATGTGCGCCGGTGGCCGCCACGTGGTGCTGGCTTCGTCGGTAGCCTTCGGCGACGCCGGCTATGAAGAAATACCCTCGATCTACACCGATTCACTGAAAGAATTGCGCTGCGTGAAAACCGGCTACATTCAGCTTCCTTTCGATATGCGGCGGATGCCGGGCACGCTTGAGTTGGCCGGCGGCGGCCATTTGGATTCAATGTCGCTCGCCGTGACTGGCATAGCGGACCCAATAGCCCACGACCAGGCTGCGGCAAACACTGGCGAGGGATTTCGCTTTTCCGAGTATCTGACCGAAGCCGACTTCAGTCCGCCGAATGGACCCCAGTTCATCTTCAACGCGCAGCAAATCAAGACAATGGATACTGCCAAGCTTCGCCACCAGTTGGCGGACAAGCTGGTTTTCGTGGGAGCGAAATGGCACGCCAATGCGTATGGCGTCGGTCCGTTCGTCGACGTGCACAATTCACCCGGCGGCATGGAGCCAGGCGTAATGCTCCACGCAAATTACGTTGAAGCAATGCTCGATCGGACGGGCACTTTTGCGCCCGTCTCCGATTCGACTGCAGAGATGCTTGAAGTTGGCCTGGCGCTGATCCTCGCTATGATCGGTGTGCTCGAGATCCATACCGCGTGGAAATGGGCAGCATTCGTGATCGGAATCGTCTTGAGCATTCTGTTCACCTATACTTTGCTTCAGAGTCTCGGGTTATTCCTGGATTTCCTCGTCCCCATACTGATGATGATCGTCCATGCCATTGTGGAGGAGACAATGAAGGCCTGGCATGAGCTTCGACACCTGAAGCGGCACGCAACCCATAAGCCGGAATTGAAAGCTGCAGGAGGTAAACCATGAGGGCGATGTGCGTAACGACATTGATCGCGGTGGCCGCGTTTGCGTTCGTGCCGGCCGGAATGCCGTCGCAAGCAGCGCAGACGCCTGCAACCCAGACAGGAACCGCACCCAACGCCCAATCGCAGAGCTCGACCGCGGCAAAGCCCAAGCCCAAGAAGCCCGACGAGCCAATCGATCCGGATGCTACAGCCGGCGTTCGCGGTACCGGCGCCATGCACACCGTTCGCGTGTTGCTGAAGGGTAAGCCAGCAGTAGGGGCTCACGTGGTGGTGAAAAACACCAGCGGCACGCTGGCGGCTTCATGCTACACAAGCGACTCCGGGGAATGCCAGGTGGAAGTGGGGGCGGACAGCTATATGATTGCCGCAACAAGGAATGGACGCGCCGGGTCAGTTTCCATGCCGGTCAACGACTCGACTGGGCCGATTGTGATCAAGCTGGTCAAGGTCAAGTCTCAAGGCAGCGCCCCCAAACCGCAGGCGCCCTGACTCGGGCAAGTGCCGCCCGTGCGTACATTCGCCTGGCACGGAAGGCACTCGATCTCTTGAACCAGAAGCAGCCTTTCTGACGCGCGATGGGTAGTCGCGCCGGGGCGGAGGAGTACGCTCCTAATGCAATGAAGACGCGGCGAAGATGCGAACGAATTCACTTCCAAGCATCGTCTGCGTATGCTATTTTGGTTTTTCCTCGTCCAACAAGGCGGTTCCTCATGTTTCGACACGAAGATCATCGTCTTTGTAAACGCGCCAGCCTGCACGCAATCTGCGCTCTCATGGTTGTAGCCGCCCTTCCGATCCACCTGCACGCTCAAGACCGGCCCACCAGCCATGCCCTGCTCATCGGAATCGATAATTATGACCCGCCGGCCGGGAGCGCGATGCCGGCGGCCGCGTCGGGCCACGCAATCGATAGCCGTTTTGCTCCGGGTGCATCCTGGCATAGTCTCAAAGGCCCGCTGACTGACGTTGCAGCCATGCATTTGCTCTTGAAGGAAACCTACAACTTCACCGACGTTCGCGAGTTGAGAGATCAAGAGGCAACGCGGCAGGGCATTCTGGACGCAATCAACAAACTGATTGACGACACGCAGAAAGGCGACCGCGTGGTGATTTATTACGCGGGTCACGGTTCCCAGCGCCTGGATACGAAATCATCAAAGAATCAGCGGGACCAAACTATTGTGCCGGTCGATGCCTGGAAGGGCGTGAAGGACATTCGCGACAAAGAGCTTGCGGTCCTGTTCGACAAAATCGTTTTTGACAAGCAGGCGCGCCTGACTGCAATTTATGACAGTTGCAACAGCGGAACCATGGCTCGCGGGATAACGGAAAGCGTGCAGCGGACGCTACCGTACGATGATGACGACGTGGCCAAAGAAAAAGGCGCGGTGCTGGAATCCGATCTGAAGCGTATTCCCCAACAGGGCGACGCAATTATCCTGGCTGCGACCGGTCCCACTGAGTCTGCTGAGGAAGCAAGATACCCTGACGATGGTGAGATCCACGGAGCATTCACGCGCGCTCTGGTCCGCGTCCTGCGGCAGAACTCGCAGGCCATGAACGCCGAAGATGTAGTGTCAGCGGTCTCCAGCATGTTACACGCCGATCAGCTTGGTTTTCAGCAGCCTTCGGTCGAGGGCCGCGTGCACGAAAGCCTGTTCGGTGATCCGGTCGCATCCCATGAACTTCATGTTCGAGTTACAAAGGTTGGGCAGGGCAAGCTGACTCTGGATGTTGGAAGTGTCGGTGGATTCGATGTCGGAACAGAATTCAAGTCCACCAAAGCGGGGGACGACGGAACCCCGACCATCCTTGAGGTCACCAGCATCGATAGTCCCACTGCCTCCACCGCAACCGTTAAGAGCGGCCCGGCAGCCGTGAGTGCGGGAGCGATCTTTGAGGCCTCGAAGATGGTTTATCCGCAGGCCGCGCGGCTGGTGGTCTTTCTGCCCCCGCCGGGACCCATTCCCAGCGCCGCGGCGATAGCAACCACCAAGGCGCTCTTCCCCTCGTTCACCTGGGTCAATGACCCAACCCTGCAGCCGATCGCCTTTCTCGTGGTGCAAGAATCGAAGGGCTGGGTTGCCTATGGACAAGATGGCCGTCCCGTGAAGCCGGGCAAAGGCCCCAAAGGCGTTGCGTTTCTGCTTCTCGGCCCCCCGCAATCCGTCGTTGATCGCATTCGCTTGACCGAGCCGTTCAAGCGCGATGCATTCAAGTTCACAGCGGATCTGGGCGAAGCGAGCTACTTCCTCACCATACGACTGCAAGCGGATGGATCGCCGGAATATGCACTCTTCGATCGCAGAGTTCTGGCTGCGCACAAAGCGGAAGACTACGTCCGCAGCGAGGAAAACGACTCCGCTGAAGCTGAATTAAACGCGGGGAAAAACCCTGAGGTCGTCTGCCGGAACGATCTCTCGTTCCCGGTGCGGACGGCCTGGCTTCACGATGGCCGCGCCAATGCCACCGAGGACAGCATCGCTCCCGTCATCGCCCGCAGAATCCTGCGTCTCGGCAAATTACGCGTCTGGCAGCAGACGCCCGCCATGGTTTCAGGAGTTACCGACTGGCCCTATCACCTGGCCATCGTTCGCGCCAACGCAACGGCCAAAGACCCGCTGCATCCAAGCGAGCAATACGATATCCGCCTGGTTGCAACGCAAGATGAAATTTCCAGGAGGGCGATCTCGCCCAAATACATTTATCTGTTCGGATTCGATTGTGCGGCAAACCCCTATCAGATTTTTCCGACCGATGAGACTAACGGCATTGCGCAAGGCCCGCCGCTGAACTCCGATGGCGCCTTTCCAACAACCTACGAGTTGATGCAGGAGAGTGTATCGCCGCCCTATGGGGCAGACACACTTTTTCTCTTGGCAACCAAGGAAAAGATCAATAACCTCAATTTGCTCACCTATGATGGAGTCATCGAGAGCGGTAGCCGCGGCGCCGGTGTCGATCAGCTCATGATCAATCTCAATGATTCGGGCACCCGCGGGGGCACGTCCGTCGTCACCACGTGGCAGGTACAGCAGGCAGTTGTCGCTAGCCGGCCTTAGCCGTTACTCGGCGTGATTGGCCGTGAAGGCGCAAGAGCATCATAACAATCCGGAACAGTCATCAGAGCCGCACGACGCCGGCAAACCCATTGAATACCGCAAGGAGAAGAGAATGGATCGTAGAAGCTTTTTCTCGAACATGATGGTCGCGGCAGCTTTTTCTTCAGCTCTTGGAGAGATCGTGTCACCCAGGGAACTGCTTGCCGCGGCCGAAGGCGATGTGCCCCAGGGTGACCATCAACAATTCTGGGATGACTTCTTCGATGATGTAGACCCGACCAAGCCGCACGCAGTTGGCGCCCGGGGTCCGGGCGGGGAGCCAGTGGATCAGCCGTTGTCAGAGCATGTCGAACCGGAAAAGCTTCCTCGCTTTTTCCATTATGACGACTCCGCCGGTCTGCGCTACGCTGACAAGATCGACCGTGCCGAACTTCCCAAGCTGGACGGCGCAGCGGTTGTAAGCTTGAGCTTGGCGGGCTTTCACCCCAGCGAACAGGATTCCAAGAAGATTGGCGATGCTTCGTCGGCGCAGTTGCAGCTCCATGCCTCGCAGACCCAGCCCTTCGCGCAATTCATTGCGCCGCTGGCATGGGCGACGATGGCGTCGGTGTTCACCAGTCAAGCCAAGAAGCTCCCCACCGTGCAACAACTCAACTTCATGGACGAAAACGGATCCACCGGCACCTCTGGCAGCAATCGGATTCTACTGCCCGGTGCGGAGGGCAAGCTGGCATTGAATCTGACACTGCCTGACAAGCACTCGGTCTTGCACAAGTTGATCTCGTACGGGCTGCAGGGCGCCAGCCTTACCGCGCCGCTGTTTGCGCTGCCGGCCATAAGCGTTCCGGCCATCAAGGCCTTTACCAGCTTCTATACCACGCTGGTGCAAAATGCGGGCTTTATCATCAGAAGCCCGCTGAAGGATGTAGTCGCTTCCTACGGCGCCGTGGACTCGGGAAACATGCATGCCGATGCTTTGAAGCTGGTTACCGGTCAGTATGTCATCGTTCCCGCCAGTTCCACAGCCGCGATCGCCGACCAGATGGATAACCTCAAAATGGTGAATGGATACCTGGTTCCAAAGACGATTGCGAACAATGCCGACCCCATGACCATTGCGCAGAGTGCCTTGCCTGGCGTGACGTATGCCACACTGAAAGTGAACGTGCAGCCTGCCAGCGACGTAGGCATGCCCGCCGCGCCGAAGAGCAACGGCGGTGGCGCAGGAGGTTCGGGTGGCTCCGGGGGCGGCGACGAGTCCTCTCCCAAGACTGAAAAGAAGGCCGAAACCAAGAAGAAGCCGAGCTAGGTCCAGGTCTCAACGACCGCGAGCCGATCTGTTCAACGACGAAGAGGAGCCGTGAGCACCAACGACCCGTCGCTCTCCAATCGAGATCTGGCTCCGACCACGCCCGCGCAGCGCACCTGGGGCACATACAACTACATTGCGTTGTGGTTCTCCATGTCCATGGAGATCACCACTTACAAGCTTGCCTCATCGCTGATCGCCAAGGGCATGGATTGGAAGCAGGCAGTCGGCACGGTACTGCTCGGCAATCTCATTGTGCTCGTTCCCATGCTGCTGAACGCACATGCCGGCGCCAAGTACGGCATTCCATTTCCGGTCTTCATTCGTGCGCCGTTTGGCGTGCGCGGCGCCAACCTGCCCGCAATACTCAGGGCTGTTGTCGCTTGTGGCTGGTTCGGAATTCAATCGTGGATCGGCGGAACCGCCATCCATTCCATGCTGGCAATCATCTGGCCGTCGGTCGCGTCGGCGGACGGCGTTCTGTGGGCCTGCTTCCTCGGCTTCTGGCTTCTCAACATGATCGTCGTGTGGCGTGGCGTCGAGTCCATCCGGCACCTGCAGGCCTTTGGCGCGCCCTTCATGTTCGTCATGGCCGCGGCGCTCCTCATCTGGGTGCGCCTCAAGGCGGGCAGCTTCGGTTCTATGCTGTCCACGCCCAGCCAGTTTCACTCGACGAGCGAATTCCTCGCCGTCTTCTTTCCCTCGCTGACCGCCATGGTAGGTTACTGGGCCACGCTCGCGCTCAACATCCCCGACTTCACTCGCTACTCCAAATCGCAAACTTCGCAGGCCTGGGGCCAGGCATTCGGATTGCCCGTCGCCATGACCCTCTATACGTTTGTTGGAATCGCAGTGACTTCGGCCTCCTCGGTTCTTTTCGGCAGGCCCATCTGGGATCCCATTGAACTCATCGGCGCGTTTCATCAGCCGATCATGGCTTTTGTCGCCATGATCGCCATCCTCATTGCCACCCTCAGCGTAAATATCGGCGCCAACGTAGTCTCGCCTTCAAATGACTTCTCAAATCTCTACCCGCGCCTCATCAGCTTCCGCACTGGCGGCCTGATCACTGGCTTCCTGGGCCTCGCCATGTGCCCCTGGAAGCTGCTCGCCACACCCGACGCCTACATCTTCGGCTGGCTGGTCGGTTACTCCGGCCTGTTAGGCCCGGTAGCCGGAATCATGATCGGCGACTACTTCTTCATCCGCAAGACCGTGCTGGATGTGAACTCGCTTTATCACCGCGAAGGCGCTTATCACTACACCAGGGGCTTCAATCCGCGCGCAATCGTCGCTCTCGTTCTAGGCGTAGCTCTCGCGCTCATTGGCCTCAAGTTCCCGCCGCTGCACTTTCTCTACGACTACGCCTGGTTTGTCGGTTTTTTCACATCAGGCATTATCTATATCGCGCTAATGAAGCTCGTTTCACCCGCAGCCTATAGGCACACCCCGACGTGATCGCTTTCCAATCAGACCTGTCATCCTGAGCGAAGCGTACTTCAGCGGAGTCGAAAAGCCCGCCTTTGAGAAGCTCGTATCGAGAAATGAGCTGTCATCCTGAGCGAAGCGCTCTTCAGCGGAGTCGAAGGACCTGCTTTTGTTCGACGCCCCCACGCCAGAGCACCTACGCCTCAATCCACCAGCGCATCCGCAATCCCCAGATGCCGATCCAGCGCATCGATCCCCAAATCCAGCTCTTCCTTCGTCACAATCAACGGCGGCGCAATCACGAAGTGGCTCACCCACGCCTGCTGGGCAACCCCATCCGCCATCATCTTAGCCGCGATCTGATCCACGACCAGCGGCTTGCCCTCCACCTTATCGAGCATGGTGTTGAAAGGCTGCTTGGTCTCGCGATTCTTCACAATCTCAACCGCAAAAAACAGTCCCAGTCCACGGACATCGCCCACAGACGGATGCTTCACCTTCAGCGTTTCAAGCTTCCCGCGCACATATGGCTCCAGCTCCGCTGCGCGCTCCACAAGCTTGAGCCGCTGCATTTCCTCAATGGTGGCTACAGCCGGCCCAAGCGTGATGGGATGCGCCTCGTACGTGTGCCCATGCGAGAAGTAGTGATCCTCAAAATAGTCCGCAATCTTTCTCGATGTCGCGCACAAACCCAGTGGCACATACGCAGAAGTGATCCCTTTGGCAGTGACCAGAATATCCGGCGTTACATTCCAGTGGTTCACGGAAAACCACTTTCCCGTGCGTCCCCAACCGGCCATGACTTCATCGGCAATCATCAGCACGCCGTAGCGGTCGCAAATTTCGCGCAGCCGCGGGAAGTACTCCGGCGGCGGAACCAGCACGCCGTTTGTGCCAACGACGGGTTCGAGAATGATGGCCGCCACATCGCTCTCATTGCGAATCATGTGCTCGATGTAATCGGCGCAAGCGATGTTGCAGCCCGGATACGTGTGCTTGATAGGGCAGTTGTAACAGTTCGTCTCTGGCGCAAATACAAAGCCCGCGCCCTTGCCGCCCGGTTCCATCGCCCAGCGCCGTGGATCGCCGGTAGCCGCGATGGATGCCATGGTCGAGCCATGATACGACCGATAGCGCGAGATGATCTTGGTCTTGCCTGTAACCATGCGCGCAATCTTGAAAGCCGCTTCGTTAGCCTCAGTCCCGCTGGTCGCAAAGAAGAACTTGTCCAGCCCCGCAGGCAGCACTTCAAGCAGCTTATTGCTCAGCCGCGCACGCGCATCCGTTGCGTAGCCCGGCGCAACATAGGCCAGTTCGCGCGCCTGCTCGGCAATCGACTCCACAACCCGCGGATTCTTGTGCCCCAGGTTCACACACATCAGCTGCGAACTGAAATCGAGGTAGCGTTTGCCCGCGCCATCCGTAAACCAGCAGCCCTCGGCGTCGACAATGTGCAGCGGCTTCCACGTTTTCTGGAAGCGCCAAGTTCCGTAGTTGGTCTGGCGCGTAATGGCGCTGATTTCTTCCGACGTCAGTGTCTTCAATTCCGCGGTCTCGCTCATTGCGCGCTCCCTTTAAACAATCTTCCAAATGCTATCATCGCCGAGTTAAGCCTCGCACAGCCTGGGTGCCCCATCCTTGCGACGTTGTTGTTTTTGTCGCAAGGGTGGGAGACCACGAACCTAAGCGAGGCCGCCTCTCATCGCACCTGCGGAAACCCCAGGTCCACCTTGCTCGCGTCGGGATCGGGCCAGCGGCTGGTCACAACTTTCGATCGCGTGTAAAACTGTACGCCCTCCGGCCCGTACATATGCAGGTCGCCGAACAGCGAAGACTTCCATCCGCCGAAGCTGTAATACGAAACGGGAACCGGGATGGGAACATTGATGCCGACCATGCCAACCTCAACATCGAATTGAAACTGCCGCGCCGCGCCGCCATTCTGCGTGAAGATCGCCGTGCCATTGCCATACGGATTCTCGTTGATGAGCCGAAGTCCCTCCGCATACGTAGCCACGCGCACCACGCTAAGCACCGGCCCAAAGATCTCGCTGTCATAACAGCGCATCCCAGGTTTTGCATTGTCGATCAGCGAAGGCCCAAGAAAGAATCCATTCGTCTTCATCGCCGGATCAGCGCGCCCATCAATCGCGAGCGTAGCTCCCTCGGCAACTGCGGTGTCAAGGTGCCCGGCCACACGATCGCGATGTTCCCGCGAAATAAGCGGGCCCATCTCACTCGCCGGCTCTGAGCTCGGCCCAACCTTTATCTGCGCCACGCGTTCGCGAATTGCCTCGATCAGCGGATCGGCAACATTGCCCACGGCAAGCACGACAGAAATAGCCATGCAGCGCTCGCCTGCCGCTCCGTAACCGGCCGATACCGCTGCATCCGCGGCCATCGCGACATCCGCATCCGGCAGCACCATCATGTGATTCTTTGCGCCGCCCAGCGCCTGCACGCGCTTGCCGTTCCGCGTAGCCGTCTCATAGATGTATTTGGCCACCGGCGTCGAACCAACAAAACTGATGGCCTTGATATCCGGATGCTCCAGCAGGCGATCGACAGCAGCCTTGTCGCCATGCACCAGGTTAAAAACGCCATCAGGGACGCCGGCCTCCTTGGCCAGTTGCGCAAGAAAGCCACTCGCTCCCGGAACCTTCTCTGACGGCTTGAGGATGAAAGCATTCCCACACGCGATGGCGGTTGAAAACATCCACAGTGGCACCATCGCAGGGAAGTTGAACGGCGTGATGCCCGCGACTACTCCGACAGGCTGGCGAATCTGATAGACGTCAACGCCGCGGCTGGCCTGCTCCGTGTAGCCGCCCTTCAGCAGGTTCGGAATTCCGCAGGCAAACTCGACATTCTCCAGACCCCGCGCCACTTCACCCAGCGCATCGGCCATGGTCTTGCCGTTTTCAGTGCTGATAATCTCCGCCAGCCTGCTGCGATTCCGCACAATCAAATCGCGCAGATGAAACATCACCTCCGCACGGCGTGAGAGTGGCGTAGAACGCCATTCGCCCGCAGCGGCCTTGGCTGCCGCAACCGCGCGATCGACATCCTCAGCGTTGGCGAACCCAACCTCCGCGATTACCTCGCCGGTTGCCGGGTTGTGCACAGCACCCTTGCGCCCGGACGTTGCTGCTTCGGGCTTGCCGTTGATCCAGTGAGAGACTTCCACCGGGATCAATGTCTCGATCGCACTCATATCTCCTCCAACCTACGCCGTCCTCATTGCGCGCGAATCCAATCGATGGTCTTCGATGCCAGCTTGTCAAACGCCGTAAGGGCCAACTGCAAATGGTCTTCACGCGTGTCTTCAATCCTGTTATGGCTGATGCCTTTGAGAGATTGTACAAACATCATCGCAGTAGGAATCCCCGCGCGCGAAACTTCCGCCGCGTCGTGCAGCGGCCCGGATGGCATGCGGTGCGAACTGCCAACAGTCTCGCGAATCGCCTCTTCACAAAGCTCGATCAGTTGCGGATGAAAAGGCTCCGGCGCAATGTTCCAGATGCGCGCCCACTCCACCGTGCAGCCTTCTTCCTCCGCGAATTGAACGCTTTTCTCCTGCGCCTCACGATACATTTGGGCCAACACGCCCGCATCCAGGTCGCGCTGGTCCAGTGTTACCTCGCAGCGGCCAACCACAGCGGTCACAATTCCCGGAAACGTCTTGACGCTTCCAATGGTGCACACCGCGTCCGGGTGCCGTTTGGCGATGGTGCGGATCTCAAGAGCCAGCTTGGCGGCCGCGGCCAGTGCATCGCGGCGCGCCGTCATAGGCGTCGACCCTGAATGCGCCTCCTGCCCGTGAAACGTGATGCCGTGGCGCTCCACGCCTTTGGTGCCGAGCACCGCTGCCAGCGGTAAACCCATGCTCTCCAGTATCGGCCCCTGCTCAATATGCAACTCAAGATAAGCCGCCGCATTCTCCCTCTCACGGCCTGCGTTGCTAATGGCTTCTACATTTACGCCGCACGCAGCCAGCGCATCTTCAAGGCGCAATCCGCCGGCATCGGCCCGCGCGCGATCCTGATCGATGCTGTGCGTACCGGCAAACGCCGAGGACCCAAAGAGGCTGCGCCCGAAGCGCGCGCCTTCTTCGTCCGCCCAATCCACAAGCCGAATTGTGATCGGAGGCTTGCCATCGTATTCCTCGGCAATCCTGCGCAGCACTGCATATGCGCCAATCACTCCCAGGCAACCGTCAAGCCAGCCGCCATTGGGTACGGAGTCAAGATGGCTGCCAAGAATCAAGGTTCGCTCAGAGCTTCCGGTGAGCGTAGCCCAGCTGTTTCCGGCCGCGTCAAGATGATGCTCCACAGGCAGCGCACCCAGCTTCGATTGAAACCACTCGCGCGCCTTCAGCCACACTGGGCTCCATGCCAGCCGCTGCGCACCGTGCTCATCGGCAGTCAGCGCGCGCAACTCTTTGAGCAATTCAATCGCGGCCTGTGCATCAACGGGCATTGCTCACCTCGCACTTGCCATATTGTGGCTTGCGACGAATCATGCGCCCGCGGCCCGGCTCGCCTACGAACTCTCCATCGCGCACCTGCACCTTGCCGCGCACAATGACCAAGGATGGCCGCCCTTCGATCGCAAAGCCTTCGAATCCGCTGTAGTCGTTGTTGGTGTGCTGCGTGGCAGCAGAGATGGTGCCGCGATACTCCGTGTCATAGACAACCAGGTCCGCATCCGACCCAACAGCGATCGTACCCTTGCGCGGAAACAGCCCAAAGAGCTTTGCCGGCCGCGTGCTGAGCGCGTCCACAAAGCGGTGAATGTCAAGCCCGCCGCGCTTGACCCCGTAGGTGTACATCAGGTTCACGCGATCCTCGATGCCAGGTATACCGTTGGGAATCCGAGTGAAGTCGTTCTCGCCGAGAAGCTTCTGCTCCATATCAAACGGACAGTGATCCGTGCCCACCGTGTCAATCAGTCCGGCTCGCAGCGCGTCCCATAGCGCCGGAGGATTTCTCTTGTGGCGCAGCGGCGGAGACATCACGTGCTTCATACCCTCCACACCCTCGCGTTCCGCGTAGCTTTTGTCGAGTAGGAAGTGGGGCACCACCGACTCGATGTAAAGTTGAACTCCGCGCAGCTTGGCCTCCACTGCTGCGTGCAGCGCCGGCGCACAGGAGAGATGAACCACGTAGCCCACGGCTCCGGTCTGCTCAAGAAAAGTCGCGAAGCGGCCTGTCCCCTCTGCTTCAACGGCCTCTGGACGGCTGGGTTCGTGCCACTCTGGACCGGTCTTCCCATCCGCCAGCAGCAACTGCTGCAACTGGCTCACCAGATCAGCATTTTCGCAGTGAGCCGTCGTGATCACGCCCAGCTCCGCGGCCAGCTTCAGCGTGTGGAACAACTCTTCGTCGGTCACTCCGAAGAAATTCTTGTACGCGAGAAACACCTTGAACGATGCGGTCCCGTCGGCGACGATCTCGCGCAACTGAGCTTCCGTACCGCTATCCCAGCGCGTCACGGCCATGTGGAAAGCGTAGTCGCATGCGCTGTTGCCCTCCGCTTTTTGTTTCCACGTACGATAGCCCTCCAGCGCATCTTCGTTGCGCGATGGGCAACACATCTCGATAATTGAAGTTGTCCCGCCAATGAGCGCTGCCTTGCTTGCCGTTGCGTGAGTATCCTTGGCAAATGTGGCCATAAACGGCAAGTGAATGTGCACATGCGGATCAATGAATCCGGGGAAGACCAGCTCGCCCACCGCATCAATTACCTCGGTGCCGCCGGGAACAGCAAGCCCGCGACCAATCGCGCTGATGGTCTCATCTTCAATATAGATATCGCTGTACGAGCGGCCATCGGCCGTTACAATCTCTCCGCCCTTGATCAGAAGTCCCATGCGAACGTGCTCCCTGCGTTCTTAAGCCCCATTGCGGAGGTTGCCCTAATGAATGTGGATTCCCACCTTCTCACGGTAGGCCTTCATAGTTTCCCAGTCTTCGGTCACCTGGGGTTGCTGCTCCGAGAGCTCGCTCCACGTAACCGCGCGTCTCCCCGACGGGACCTCGACCATCGCAATGCAATCGTCAACCGGACACACGTTATAGCAAAGCCTGCAGCCCACGCAATCCACTTCGCGAACCTGCGGCTGCGGGCGCGTCTCCGTCGCTTCGAGCATGCCGTTCGAGCGTACATTGTAGGCTAGCGGCTCAACCACCGTGCCCTGCGGCGAGATCAGGTCGATGCACTGATGCGCCGTGTCGTTGCAGGCCACGTAGCACAGGTTGCACTTGATGCATTTGGTCGCGTCGATGCGGGCCACGGCGCGATACGAAAGATCGAAGTTCTTGAAGTCAGAAACGCGGTGGAGACTGTGGCCGCTGACATCGGCAATGGTCTTGAAACCCTTTTCATCCATCCAGTTCGACAGCCCATCACAAAGATCCTCGATAATGCGGAAGCCGTAGTGCATCACCGCGGTGCATACCTGCAGGCTCGATGCACCAAGGAGAAGAAACTGCGCCGCGTCTTGCCAGTGGGCGATGCCGCCCATGCCAGAGATGGGAATGCCGGACTTGGAGACAATTTCATCCGTCCCCAGTTGCGCCAGCATGTTCAGCGCGATCGGCTTCACGGCCGGCCCCGCATAGCCGCCGTGTCCGCCTTTGCCGCCAATGCTCGGCGTCAACTCCAGCGTGTCCAGATCCACGCCGACAATCGAGTTGATGGTGTTGATAAGCGACAGAGCATTGGCCCCTGCGGCAACCCCGGCGCGCGCAGGCAACACAATGTTCGTGATGTTCGGCGTCAGTTTCATAATCACCGGAATCGTTGCCGCTTCCATTACCCAGCGCGTGATGCGCTCGCAATACTCCGGCACTTGGCCCACTGCACTGCCCATGCCGCGTTCGCTCATGCCATGCGGGCAGCCGTAGTTCAACTCGATTCCGTCAGCGCCCGTGTCTTCAATACGCTCCACAATCTCGCGCCACGCCTCGGGCTTCGAGTCCACCATTGCGGACACAATCACCGCGCGATCAGGCCATGCGCGCTTGACCTCGGCGATCTCGCGCAGATTGATCTCGATGGGCCGGTCCGAGATCAGCTCCACGTTGTTAATAGCCAGCATGCGCTGCCGTCCGTAATGCCACGCGCCGTAGCGGTTCGAAACATTCAGCACCGGCGCACCAATCGTCTTCCACACCGCCCCGCCCCAACCTGCTTCAAACGCCCTGTGAATCTGCGCGCCGGTATTAGTGGGCGGCGCCGACGCCAGCCAGAAAGGGTTGGGCGACTTGATGCCGGCAAAGTTGATGCGAAGGTCTGCCATAACTAACTCACCTCGACTGACGCAAGCAGTTGTGTGAACTGTTGATGGATTGCAGCAGAGGCCAGCTTTCCATCCTCAACGGCCATCACCGTTGAAGCAGCGCCGGAAGCGCGAATGCAATCGCCGATTGCATAAACGCCGGGCTGGCTGGTCTGAAAGCCGGCGTCTACGGCGATAAATCCCTTTCGTGTTTTCAAGCCCAGCAAAGTTGCCAGCGCCGGCTTCTCTTGACCCACGGCCTTCACAATCTGGTCGGCGGCCAGAACAAATTCCGTTCCGGGAACTGGCTGTGGCGAAGGCCGGCCCGACGCATCCGGAGCGCCCAACTCCACACGCAGGCACTCAAGCCCAACAGGAACGCCGCCTTCCAGTAACACCCGCGAAGGCTGCGAGAGAAAGCGAAACTCGATGCCCTCTCTACGCGCAAAATCGTATTCGTGCCCATAGCAGCTCATCTCGCGATCGGTGCGGCGATAGACCATGGTCACCCGCTCAGAGCCAAGCCGCCGCGCGATTGTGGCACAATCAACCGCCGTATTGCCCGCGCCAATTACCAGCACGTTGCGGCCCACGCTCATGCTCGCCGGTGCGGTTTTGCTGGCCTCAATGAACTCCAGGCCATCGACGATTACCTCTTCACCTTCGATTCCCAAGCCGGGCGTGCTGCCCAATCCAATACTTATCACCACCGCGTCGAATTGTTTGTGAAGATCGGCGAGCGGAAGATCCTTGCCGATTTCAATCCCTGTCTTGATGCGAACGCCGAGACTCTCGATCATGCGCGTCTCCTCCAGCGCAACCTCCACCGGTTCGCGCAACGCAATGATGCCGTATGTCGACAGTCCGCCGGGCAGCTGCCGCTTCTCGAAGATCGTCACCGCATGGCCCAGCTTCGCCAATTCGCCCGCGCAGGAAAGCCCCGCTGGCCCGGCGCCAATCACCGCAATCGATCTTCCAGTCGGCGCGGCATTCACCACCGGATAGCTCTTGTGGTCGCGAGCGTAGTCCATCGCAAACCGTTGCAGGCGGCCAATCGCGATGGGCTTGTGGTCCGCGCCCAGCACGCACGCTCCTTCACACAACTCCTCCACCGGGCACACACGCGCACAAGTGGCGCCCAGCAGATTCGACGCAAAGATCGTCTCCGCCGAACCGCGCAGATTGTGCGACGCAATTTTCTTGATGAAGCGAGGAATATCGATATGGGTAGGGCAGGCATGCGTGCAGGGCGCATCGTAGCAATACAAACATCGATCCGCCTCCACTGCCGCCGCATGCGGAGTGAGAGGAGGCAATTGCTCGGCAAGCGCGTCCCCGATCTCTCGATGGGCCGACTCCATCCATTCACTCCTTGGCGCGACAGGGAAAGCCTGTCGGTATTGTTGGGGCGATCCCCGACCTCGCCAGAGTTCATATTCTAGTGCAATTTCAACTTGAAGCAACAGCCAGCCTGCAGGAACAAGTGTTCAGCTCGCGATTGTTACCGCCGATCCGCGCACATTCCGAAGCGGTAACGCAGTGGCTTCTGTGCGAAACTTCTGAATCTCCGCCAATACCGAAAGAGCAATGGTCTCGGGCGATTCGGCACCCAGGTCCAGGCCGGTTGGTGCATGCAGATGCGCTAGCCAGCGATCAACTTGAGCAAGAGTTGTGCTTGCTGAGAATCCAAGCAGCTCCGCAGCTTCGCCAAGCAGTTCGCGGGTCCGGCGCTGCGGACCAAGCACGCCAATGTAGCCGGGTCCGGCGTCAAGGGCAAGCAGGCAGGCAAGTACCTTTGCATCCTGCTCAAAGCTATGGGTCATCACGACAGCGGCGTCCTCGGGATGAAGATTTCCGAATACTGTGTCCGCTCCCCCCCAATCAACCCTTGGCAAATCTTTGACCGGCAATATGCTCAACTCATCGGCCAGCGGGAATCGTACACGTGTAGACAGGTGCGAGCGGCCATCTGCCACGGAAACAAACCACCCCAGTTCCTTCGCCATGCGCACAAGCGGCTGAGCATCGTCGCCCGCACCAAAAATCCCCAGCGCCGGTCGAGCAGGCCGGTAATCCGCCAGCACTTTGGCGTTGTTTCCGTCGACCTCGATCTCGGTCTCCATCGATGCATTGCGAGCCAGCGACTGCTCCGCGAGATCGTGAAGCAAATCGCGGCCGTCGGCTTGCTCTGGCATCTGCCGTTGAGCCTCCGGCAGTCCCGACTCCAGACCTGCGAACGCGCGCTGCCCCGTGTGCACGCCTTCGAGAACGATCGCCACAGCCAGCGGAATGCGCATCTCGAACGCTCGATCCAGCGCCGTTAGCATCGGGCTGGCGGTTGCTCGCCGCTCCAGAAGCAGAAAGACCACACCCCCGCATCCGGAGCCAAACGGCCGGTCGCCGTCGTCGTCGGCAGTGGAGTAGCGCTGGACGGCTGGGCCGTTGGCTGTCAGCCACCAGGCGCGGCTTACTACTTCGGCCTCAAGGCAGCCGCCGCTCACCGTGCCGGCTCGCCGCCCGTCCGCCGTAATGAGCATCAGCGCACCGGGCTTGCGATAACTGGGACCCTGGACCGCAACAACCGTGGCCAGCACGTAGTCCGCCCCGGCCGCTTCCAGTTCGCGCCACAGGGCCAGGATGCGTTCCAGGTCGGTCATTCTTTCATTGTCGCTCAAGCGGCAAATATCTGCGCGGACAGACCATTCTTGCCGCCGCCTACGGCACAAATTTCAGCGAGTAGGTCGTAGCCGGGTCGACCGGCCCGCGCAGGATTCCCAGAGCCTTCAACTGCTCATAATTGGTCTGCCAGCGCTCGGCATTCATATGTCCCGTCTGCACACCGCCGGGGTCGCCGCCGGTGATGAATCCCCCATCGCGCATCGCCTGCGCCGAGTAAGCCTCCTCGGCCGGATTAAGCGCCGGGTTCAGCTTCAGCAGCATTGCATTGGTCGCCGCAGGGTCGTTCAAATAGGCCTGCCAGCCGCGAATGCTGGCGCGAACAAACTTGGCTACCAGGTCAGGGTGCTGCGAAACAAAGTCGCGCGCTGAAAATGAGACGCGGTAAGGGTCGTAGCCCGACGAGCTGATAAGCAGCGTGCGCACCTCAGCGCCAGCCTGCTTTGCATAGAAGGGCTCGCTGGTAACAAAAATCTGCTGCACATACTCTGGGTCAGCCAGAAAGTTGGCAATCGACAACGTGCTGGGAACCTGGCGCACCTGGTGCAGGTTGTAGCGCAGTGTTACATACTTCAGCCAGGTAGCGCCGGTCTGCGCGGCAATGGCGTGCCCCTCGAGGTCCTTGAAATCGAGGATCGGTGAGTCCTTGTGAACCATCACGGCTTGCGGATCATGCTGCATGGTCGCTGAAACTGCCTCCAGCGGCAAGCCATTTGAATTCCACTCCAGAATCTGGTCGCTCGATCCCAGTCCGAAATCCGCCTTGCCCGAAGCAACCAGTTGCGCGACGCTGCCATACTGCGGCAACGGCAGCAGCGTCACATCAAGCCCCTCGGCCTTGTAGTAGCCCAGAAGCTGCGCGGCAAAAAAGCCCCCTTGCTCCGGTTGCGGGTACCAGTCCAGTTGCAGGCGGATCGGTGTGAGGCCGTTCGCGGGTGCAGGTTGGTTGCCCTTGCATCCGGCCAGTGCGAAAGCGCACGCCGCCACGAGCACAAACGAGGCAAAGGGAGAAAATATGCGTGGTCTCAACGCTGACCTCATCGGGCGAAGAAATGACAATCCTTGCAATGAACGTTATCACGCGCGCGATCGCCGTTCTTCGGCTTTCTTTCGATCATCGGCGAAGTTTTCTGATCTCCCCGCCAAACGCGCCGCAATCTGAAGCAGCGCCTCGTCGCAGCCACGCTTGGGTGCCCCATCCTTGGCAGGTTCTTGTACTTCTGCCAAGGGTGGGAAAGCACGAACCCCAAATGTCAGAAACGCTAACTCGTCAGCCGCGCCGCGATCTGAAGCAGCGCCTCATCGCAGCCCCGCCCGGCCGCCAGTTGCATGCCGCCGGCAGCGCAGGGGATCGTCACTACTGGGACGCCCGCCAGGCTGAATGGCGTTGTGTAGCGCAACAGGCGGACGCGCGTCTTGCTGTGGTCGGCACTCGCGGCCAGCCGCGCAACAGGCGTAGCAGGAAGCAGAATCAGCTCGTGCGTGGCCAACAGGGCGTCCATCCGCTCGCGAAAAATTCTGTGCCTTTCGCGCAAAGCGGAAATCTCCGCTGCGCCAATTCCCGCGCCCCACTCAAGCCGCTCCCGAATGGAAGGCTCAAACCGGTCAAAATGCCCTGCGTGGATGCGCGCCGCCTCCCACGCCTGAATGGGAGCAAAGATCTCGAACGAATCTGCCCACCAGATGGCATCGATCCTGGAGCTTTCGAGGCCAAGCGCTTCCAATTCGCGAACCGTCGTGCGCAGGCTGTCGATGATCTCCGCTTCGCAATCATAGAAGAAGCTCTCATCGATCACTGCAAAGCGTGCCAAGCCTTTGGAGGGATCAGCAGCCGGCTTATCAGCGAAGATTCCAGACAGCAGCGGCGCGTCGGCAAGATCGCGGAAGAGGCAGCCCATCGTGTCGAACGACTGAGCCAGATGCGCACCACCCCGCCAATCGCCGCGTCCCAGCGACGCACGGTAACCAGCGAGGCCACACAGTGCGGCAGGCGCCCGAATAGATCCGCCCGTATCCGTCCCGATGGCCATCACGGCCGACCCCTCCTGCACACTTGCCGCCGCACCCGAGGACGAACCGCCCGTGAGCGCACCGGGGTCGCGGGGCTGCACACAGTCGCCGAACTCCGGATTTTCGCCGGTAATTCCATAGGCTAGCGGGTGCAAATGCGTCTTGCCCGTAATCACCGCACCGGCCCCGCGCAGCCGCTCCACGAGCCATGAATCCCGCTCCGCGTTGCCGTGCAAACCGCGATAGAACTGCACACCGCAACTGGTAGGCGTGCCGGCCAGGTCAAAGCAATCCTTCACGGAAACAGGCAGTCCCCACAGAGCCTCGCGTCCATCGCCAAACGGCCCGCCTTCGCCGCGTGGCATGGCCCCTGCGCGCCCCGCTTCAGCGCGCGTCCAAGCCTCGTCCCGCCAAAGATAAGTATTGCGACCGGCGTTTCCGTTCGTTCGCGCCATCGCCTCATCCGCCAATGTGGTGGGCTGCTCATTTCCGCTTGCCAGTGCTGCGCGCAGGCCGCGAATCGTCCAACGGGTACGGTCCATAGAGAGATTGTATGGGTTGAAAAGCGCTGCATGCGCCGGCAAGCATTTACGTCCCACCCAAGCCTGCCGCCGTGCTAAGTTCGAGTATGGGAGTTGCCTCCACAACGCCGCGCCGCTCAGTGAGAGACCGCCCCGGCACTGCCGCAGACCCGGCACTCGATGAGCAGCGCATGGCCGCTCTCGCCGCCTTCACCGCCCGCTCCCTGCGCACCCCGCGCCCGCGCCCATTCGGCGCTTCCATCATCCACACAAAATCCGGAAAGCTGCTGCTTCGCGCGCTTAACGCAGTCGCGCAGGAGTTCGATCCCAGCTCGCACGCTGAAGTGCGCGCCATTCGCAAGGCCACCAAGCGGCTCAAGCAGATTTCGCTTGCCGGCTACACCCTTTACACCACCTGCGAGCCCTGCCCCATGTGCATGAGCGCTGCGCTGTGGGCCGGGCTTGATCGCGTCGTCTACGGAGCCACAATTGAAGACGCAAATCGCCATTGCAATCAGATTTTGATTCCTGCGACTGAAGTGGCCGCGCGCAGTGATATGACCTGTGTCGTCGAGGGCCCCATTCTGCGCGAAGAGTGTTATGCTCTTTTTACCCATCCCCTGATGCTGCGGGCATTTCGTCAATGGCCAACCCGCAAACGCAAATAGTCGAACGCAAGCCCGATCGGGTTTCCGAGAGGTCTCTTCCTATGCTGGCCGCAGTTGCAGCGGAACTGTCTCAAGTCGTCGCCGATCCCGCCCGCGTGCTGACCGCGCCGGCCGTGCTCGACCGCCTCTCCCACGACTTCTACTGGTATTCGCCCATCCTGCGCCCGTTGCTCGTAGATAAGACCGCCGAAGCAGCCGTTCAACCAATAAGCGTTGACGAGGTGCTCGCCGTTCTGCGCTTCGCCGGCAAGCACGATACCCCCGTCACGGTCCGCGGCTCGGGGACTGGGAACTACGGTCAGTGTGTTCCGCTTCATGGGGGCATTGTTCTCGATCTTTCGTTGATGGACAAGCTTGAAGACATCACACCCCAAGGCGTTGCGGTTTGCCAGCCTGGACTGCGCCTCGCCGTCCTTGAAACTGAAGCCAGAAAAAAAGGCTGGGAACTGCGCATGTACCCGTCAACCTTAGCCAAAGCCTCGGTCGGCGGCTTTCTCTCTGGCGGCTCTGGAGGCATCGGTTCCATCGCCCATGGCCAGCTGCGCGACTTCGACAACGTGCGCGCCTTTGAAGTGGTCACCATGGAAGATCCGCCGCGCCTCGTGTTGCACGAGGGGGCGGCGGTGCATGAGATTTTGCACGCATGGGGAACCAACGGAGTGCTCACCCGCATCTGGTTCGCTCTCGCTCCCGCAGTCGAATGGACACAGCTCACCGCCGCGTTCTCGACCTATGGGCAAGCCTTCCGCTTCACCCAATCCATCGCCGTCGAAGCGTCGTGGACCAAACGTCTCGCCACCGTCTTTGAATGGCCCATTCCCTCTTTCTTCACTCCGGTCAAGCAAATAGTACGCGCAGAAAAATCCCTGGCCCTCATCATGATCGCCACGACGCAGGCCGCCGCCCTGCGCACCGCCGTTGAAGCAGCGGGAGGCGAAGTCACCTTTGCCGGAGAGTTCACAGGCCCACGTACTCAACCCCTGCTAAGCGACTACACCTGGAACCACACCACGCTGTGGGCCATGAAGGTCAATCCCGCCTACACCTATCTGCAATGCGGATTCTCGCCGGACAATTGCGAAGAGCAATTCCGCCTGCTGCGCGCGCGCTACGGCGACGAGATCCTGTTCCACATCGAGTTCATGAAGAACGGGGATGGCATCGTGATTCCCGGCGCAATCCCTATCGTCCGTTTCACCACGGAGGAAAGATTAAATGAGATGATTGCCTATTGCCGTGAAATAGGCGTCTTTGTTGCCAACCCGCATGTGAATTACCTCGAAGACGCAGGCCGTTTTCGCGCCGACAACATCCAACTTCTGGCCAAGCAAAAGTACGATCCCCGCGGCCTGCTCAATCCGGGAAAGATGATCAGCTTTCGCAAAGAGACGGTAACCCGATGAAGACGTGGATTCCCGACGAGCGCAACTTCGCCTACCTCACCTGGAAGCAGGTCGATGCGTTACCGCGCGAGTCCACGTTGCTGGTGCTGCCGACAGCCGCCATCGAGCAGCATGGCCATCATCTGCCCCTCGCGACTGACACGCTGATCAACAATCTGCTGCTGGGCAAAGCTTTCGCGCATCTTCCTGCTGAGTTGCCCATCTACGCACTACCGCCCGTCTGCTACGGCAAGAGTAATGAGCACATTGGATTTCCCGGAACCCTTTCGGTGAGCGCGCAAACCTTTCTTGCCGTGGTGCGCGACCTCGGTGCAAGCATCGCCGCAAGCGGATTCAAGAAGGTCGTCCTCTACAACACCCATGGCGGAAACACATCGCTGGTCGACGTGCTGGCCCGCGATCTGCGCGCAGAGTTCGGACTGCGCACATTCTCGCTCTTCGGCTCGCCCGGCGTCGCGTTTGAAGGCGTCAGCAAGCAGGAGCGCACTTACGGCTTCCATGCCGGCGAGATCGAGACTTCATTTCTTCTGCACGCAACGCCGGAGCTGGTCCATCCGAATGAGTACACCGCGAACTACATCGCGCGCATAGATCCGACTGACAAGCCCGAGCTGCTCAAGCCCGAAGGCTCCTCGGCAAACTTCGCCTGGCTCACCAGAGACATCGCGCCCAGCGGCGTGATGGGCGATCCATCGCCGGCCACAGCAGAGCACGGCGAGCAGTGGTCCAATGAAGCGGCTGCGCGCATCGCTGAAACACTCGTTGCCATGTACAACTTCGAGCCGAGGCACGGAGCTTGACGATGCAGCGTGTCGACTGCGGAAGCGGCGTCCGCCTCGAGCGCGGAGTTGAATGCCGGCTCACAGATGGAACTACGCTTGTCTCCGATCATTACTACCCAGCCGGCAGTGGTCCCTGGCCTACGCTGCTGATGCGCCAACCCTATGGACGCGACATCGCCTCGACCGTCGTCTATGCCCATCCGGTGTGGTTCGCGCGCCACGGATATCACGTAGCCATCCAGGATGTGCGAGGCCGCGGCGAATCGACGGACATCTTCTATCCGTTTCGCCACGAAGGCCGCGACGGCGCCGAGACCATTGCCTGGCTCCGCAATCATCCCGCTTGCAACGGTCGCGTCGGCATGTACGGCTTTTCCTATCAAGGCGCCACGCAGTTGCTTGCCGCCGCGGAGCAGCCGGAGGGCCTGCAATGCATCGCACCGCACATGACCGCAGCGGATCTTTATCACGGCTGGTTTTATCATCATGGCGCGCTGCGGTTGAGTTCCGCGCTCGGTTGGGGAATTCAGATGCTGCGCGAAGATGCGCGCCGCCTGGGCTTGCGCGATGCATCCGAAAAGCTTGAAACCGCGTGGGCCAGCATCCGCACACAAGCCGCATTTGCTCCCTATGCGCAGCACCCGGCAATCGCCGACCCCGCGCTCCCAATCTATGTGCGGGATTGGTTTGCAAATCGCGAGCCCGGCGAGTACTGGAGCAGTCTCGATATCAGCACGCGTCTCGATCGAATTCGCATTCCCGCGCTTCACATCGCTGGCTGGTTTGACACTTACCTTGAGGGCTCCATCGCCGGCTATCTTGCACTGCGCAACCATGCAGGCAGCGAGGTCGCGCGTGACAACCAATACCTCATTGCAGGCCCGTGGGTGCACATCCCGTGGGGAGATCGTGCAGGCGACACCAACTTCGGCGAAGCCGTCAATCTCAACACGGACGAGATTCTTCTTCGCTGGTTCGATCACTGGCTCAAGGACGCCGCAATCTTCAGCGCCGAGCCTCGTATTCGCTACTTTTCCCTCGGTGCAAATGAATGGCGCACTGCCGAGGAGTGGCCGTCCGCAGCCACGTTTCCGCTCTATCTGCACAGCCGCGGAAATGCCAACTCGCGCAAAGGAGACGGGACTCTGGCGCAAGTTCCTCCAAGCGAAGATGAGCCTCGCGATGTCTTTGTCTACGATCCTGAGGTGCCTGTGATTGCACCCGGTGGCCCACAAGCGCTGAGCGGTTCATTCGATCAGTCATTGCTGGAGATGAGCAACAATTTGCTCGTCTACACCTCGGCTCCAGTATCGCGCGCGATTGAAATCTTCGGCCATCCGCGCATCAAGCTTTTCGCGGCAACATCGGCGGCCCACGCTGACTTCACGGCAAAACTCGTGCGAGTTATACCCGGCGGCCGCGCAGAGTTTCTGTGCATTGGAATCGCGCGCAACACCTTCCTCTTTTGCAACATCGCCTACACGGCAAATCAAATCCATGCGTGGGAATTCACGCTCGAGCCGATCTCGTTTGTTCTCGCTCCGGGCGAGCGCCTGCGTCTGGAAATCGCAAGCTCCGCATTTCCTCTCTACGATCGCAATCCGTCCACACCAATTCTCCCGCAAGACGCAGACAATTGGAATTGGGCGCGATCCACTCAGCAGATTCTCCATTCTGAAGACTTTCCTTCCGCGATCTATTTGCCAATCACGGGGGAGCCTGTATGGTAAGCGAGAACAATAAGGTCGTTCCCGAGATTGAGCTGCAAGACGTAACCAAACGCTATCGCAATGCTGCCGTCGCGGTCGAAAGCGTTTCACTCGCCGTCGAGCGAGGCGAGTTTGTCACCTTTCTCGGCCCCTCCGGCTGCGGCAAATCCACGCTCCTCAAGCTGGTCTCAGGTCTGAGCCCCGTCAGCGAGGGAACCGTACGGGTCAATGGAAAGACGCCCGAAAATGCGCGCGATATGGTCAGCTTCATCTTTCAGGACGCCACGTTGCTGCCCTGGCGCACCGTGGAACAGAATGTCGGACTCGGCATGGAACTGGAGCACGCGGCCCGTCTCGACCGAAAACAGCGCGTAGCGCAAATGCTGGATCTTGTCAGCCTCTCTCATGTTGCCAAGCGCTACCCGCGCCAGCTCTCCGGCGGCATGAAAATGCGCGCATCCATCGCGCGCGCCTTGGTGAGCAGGCCGCGCATTCTGCTCATGGATGAGCCCTTCGCCGCACTTGACGAGATGACGCGCGATCGCCTCAATGAAGAACTGCTGCGCCTCTACACCGAGCAGAAATGGACCGTTCTGTTTGTAACTCACTCCGTCGCAGAAGCCGTCTTTCTTTCCACGCGCATCGTGATCCTCGCGGCCCATCCTGGACGCCTGGCGCATGAGATCAAATTAGACCTTCCCTGGCCGCGCACGGTCGAGACCCGCGAATCGCAGGCCTTTGAAGAGCAGATCACGCATGCATCGCGGCTGCTGCGGGGGGTATATCAGCCATGAAGAAACGATGGCTCGCCCTCAACAGCGTCGTTGTGTTCGCGTGCCTTCTGGCCATCTGGTCCCGCGTAGTTGCTTTCGCACATCTGCCGCTGTATATCCTGCCCGGCCCGGGTGCGGTCGCGAATGCGCTGCGCCAACAGTATCCATCGCTCCTCAGTTCGCTATGGATCACGACTGGCGAAGCGGCCGGCGGCCTTGCCGCCAGCATTGTTGCGGGCATCGCCATTGCCATGATCTTCGCGCAATTGCGCTGGCTTCGACAGCTCGTCTTCCCGTACACAATTCTTTTGCAGACTGTTCCCATTGTGGCCATTGCGCCCCTGATCATCAACTGGGTTGGTCCGGGCATCTTTGCCGTTACCATCGTCACGTTCATCATCTGTCTCGCGCCCATCATCGCCAACACCACGCAGGGCCTCATAAGCGTTGACGAAAATCTGATTCATTTATTCCTCATGCACAAGGCAAGCCCCGCGCAAATTCTCTTTAAGCTCCGCCTGCCTCACGCGCTGCCCAATCTCTTCACCGGCATTCGCATCTCGGCAGGCATCAGCGTCATCGGCGGACTGACCGGCGAACTTTTTGCCGGCTCCACGCGCGTAGGCGAGGGCGGATTGGGCTATGCGATCAATTACGCCAACAACCAGATGGAGACCGCCTATCTGTTTGCGCTGGTATTCGCCGCGACGGCTCTTGGTTTCAGCTTCTTTTTCATCGTGATGTTCCTGGAATGGCTGGCGCTGCACAACTGGCACGAGTCCAGCCGCCCGCACACCGCAGAGTAAGGAGAATACCCGGTGCTTCGCATGGAATCAGAAACAGGCTGGTGGCTCATCACGCACCCCGACCACGCGCACCTGGCGGGAGACTTTGCGGCAGCCTGGGGCAATGCGCAATTTCGCAGGCCGGAGCCGCGCGCGCGTGTGCTCAAGGGTATTTTCTGTCACGACGACGGCTGGGCCACGCGCGATGCGCATCCCACCATCACCCGCCAGGGCAAGCCCTCGGCATTTTCAACTGAACTTGTCGGCAAATACTCCGCATTCGAAGAGATCGATCTTGAGGAGTATCTTGCGGTCCGTGATCGCGCCGTCCGCATTATCGCGGAAGAGGACCCCTATGCTGGCCTGCTCATTTCCATGCACACTTACAATCTGCTCACTGCGCATGCCGACCGCTCCACAATTGCACCCGGGGATCTGGTGCTTCTCGATACATTCCTCGATCGTCTGCGCGCTTACCAGTGCGAGTTGCGCGCGGCCATCGCTGCGGATAATTCTCTTGCAGGAGTTGAATCAGCAGAAGAAACAATTCTCGATCACTTCCGTCTATTGCAGGCATGCGATAATCTTTCTCTGCTTTCCTGCGTCGCCTACCAGTCGCCGGCTCACCTGCTGCATCCGTTGCCACTCACCAGCGGCGGAACGGCCGAAGTAAAGGTCGAGCCCATTGAACCGCGCCACTTTCGTCTTGCTCCATGGCCGTTTGCAAAATCGGAATTGAGCTTCACCTTCCCGGCACGTCATGTTGAAGGCAAGTTATTCCCCGATTCGGAGAGTCTTGGGAGCGCATTCAATGCGGCCCCCATCGAAGAGTTGACCGTCAAGCTCTCGAAGTAACAGTGCGTGTCCTGCAATCCACCTCGACACTCATTGTCTCGGCAACAGAGACACATGAGCTTGCACGATGCGCCATCCCTCCGCAAACCGAACCCAAACTTGACTTTGCCGCCCGCGCACCATTCCGGTAGCTGCCGCCCGCTCAAACTCCAGCGTAATACTCGCAAAGTCGCGTTCGAAGCTCACGACGTCCATGCGCGTGATGGTGCGCGCCAGGTTCGCAGCGGGGCGAGCTTTACGAAATACCTCAAGCTCTTCAGGCCCGTAAAGATTCTCCGTCGCACCAAATCGCATCACCTGTGGACCCGCCCAGAACATGGCTACCAGCGTTTTCACATCGTTGTTGACCAGCGCCTCTTCATAACGCGAATAGAGCGCGCGAAGCTCCGCTACAACTTCGGGGTCGTTGATCGTCATTGCGTTAGGAACAACTCCCGCTCGGGCAGGATCTGTTTGCTCAATGCCGCGCTTACGGTGTAGACCGGCTCATTCACCACCTGGCTGAGCCTCAGCTTGAGAGCCACGCTGCACAGAATGTATGCGTGCACATCTGTAAATCCCCAGCGGCTCACCAGCAGATCGATCATGCGGCCGGTTGCGGCACGCGCAGCTTCGGTTAGATCGGTTCCCGTCTCCACCACCACCCACGCATCAGCAGTCGAGTCCGCCGCCGCAGCTTCGCTGGCTTCCACAATCGGCCCAGAGAGCGGCTGCCGCTTGTGCAAATGGAAGCGCAGCGTCACATCCAGCGGGCACTCGATGCCGTTGATGCATACTTCGCCATCGCCTTGCGCCGCGTGGCCGTCGCCGCAACTGAACAGCGCACCATGGTTGAACACCGGCAGATAGAGCTTCGACCCAGCGCACAACTCGCGCACATCGAGATTGCCTCCGAATGGTCCCGGCGGCCTGGTGCGAAAGGCGCCATCCTCCGCGCGCGCTACGCCCATCACCCCCAGAAACGGCCGCACCGGCACCACCGCCGGGACAAGGGAGCTTGTGGACTCGCCGTCCAGTTGCCAATGAAAAAGATACGGCTCTCGGAAGCGAGCCTTTAGAAAGCCAAGGCCTTCGACGACACTGGACCATCCCCAGCCTGCGTGGCGCGTGGCCAGTACGTCGATCTGCAGCACATCTCCTGGCTCCGCGCCTTCAATCCACACAGGCCCGGTGAGCGCGTGGATGCGCGTCCGGTCGATGGCCAGAAACTCCTCCGTCGTCATGCCTGGCCGCACCTGGCCGCCGCTTGCGTCCGTGCATTCGAACGCAACTTGGTCACCTGGCTCAATGCGCAGCCTTGGAGGAAGCGAGCGGTCCCAAACAGAGTGTGTCGGATCGGCGGAGAGCGCGTATTCCGTCATGACTCCTTCACCCTCACGGTCATCTGGATCTCCACCAGGGCATTGCGCGGCAATGCGTTCAAACCCACGGCCGCGCGCACATGCCGGCCCGCTTCTCCAAACACCTGCACCAGCAAATCGGATGCTCCGTTGATGATCTCCGGGGCGTTTGCAAATCCCGGCGCGGCATTCACGTAGCCGTTCACAGTCAATACCTCAGCCACGCGATCGAGCGAACCCAGTTCGCGCTTGAGAACCGCCAACTGGGTAAGTGCGCAGGCTCTGGCTGCCGCATACCCGTCTTCGACAGAGCGATCCAGGCCCGCGGTTCCCGTGATAATTCCCCCGGCCACGCTTGAAATCACGCCGGAGAGGTAGAGCACCGAGCCTACCTTCTTGGCCGATACGTAGTTACCGCCCGGTTCGGGTGCCGGAGGCAAAGTGAACCCAAGTGCGTCGAGATTCTGTTCCGGAGAAAGTTGCGTCGTCATTTGCATTTGAATTTAGCATGCGCAGGCTAGAATTTCTTTGGTCTTCTTTTCCAGCCAAGTTAGCATGAGTCCATGATGCGAGTTTTTTTGCTGTTGTTGGCGGTCGCCGCGCTGGCTCCAGCGCCGGTAACCAATTCCCAGATCATTCTTCATGCGGAGCGGTCCTCTCCTGGCGATCTTGAAGTTGGCGGAGAGCTCACAGACGCGCCCACCCGCTCCATTCGCTACATTCGCTACAAAGACCTGCTGAGCCTGCCGCAGGAATCCTACACAGTTAGCGACGACTCGAATCTTCCCACCAATACGCAGATCAGCGGCGTCGCTCTGGAGACCCTGGCGCGCCTGCTTGGCCAGTCCTCCGACACGTTCATCGATGCCATCTGCGATGATCGGTATCAAGCCAACTATCCGCACGACTACATCGCCGCGCATCATCCTCTGCTGGTGTTGCGCATTAACGGCAAGCCTCACGATCAATGGCCGCCGGTCAAAGATGGTGGAAGCCTCGGGCCCTACCTCATCTCGCATCCAATCTTCAAACCAGCTTTCAGAATCCTGTCCCACGAAGACGAGCCGCAGATTCCCTACGGCGTCGTCGGGATCGAGTTCCACCGCGAAGCCGTCGTCTTCGGCGCCATTCGCCCACCGGGCACATGGCCTGCGAACTCGCCGGTGGAGCAGGGCTATTTAATCGCGCGTCAAGATTGTTTCCGCTGCCACAACATGGGCGCCGTAGGCGGTTCAAAAGCCGGCCGCTCGTGGCAATCGCTGGCCAGGCGCGCTGCTCAAGATGGCCCGCGCTTTCGCCAAACCATCCGCGATCCGCAGTCCGTCAATCCAAAGGCAACCATGCCCGCCCACCCCGCGTATGACGACGCAACACTCAACGCTCTGACCGCCTATTTCAAGACATTTGCAATTGCTCGGAGGAATCCATGATCACGCGCGCGGCAAAGGTGCTGCTGCTGGCAGGGGTCGCCCTGTACTATATCCTCGTCGTCTTCAACAACCTCACCGACTTCGACTCAAACTATCAGTTCGTCCGCCATGTCCTCTCCATGGACTCCACCTTTCCCGGCAATAAGGGCCTCTGGAGAGCCTTGCCCTCACCTGCGTTTCATCTCGCGTTTTACTGGGGCATCATCGCCTGGGAGATTGCAACCGCCATCCTGCTCTGGTGGGGAGTGGTGCGGTTACTGCGCGCGTTGCGGCTTCCGGCCGTCGCATTCAACGCGGCCAAAGGCGTGCCAATCATGGCGCTCACCCTCTCGCTCCTCATGTGGCTTGTCGCATTTCTCTCCGTCGGGGGCGAATGGTTCCTCATGTGGCAATCGCACACGTGGAATGGACAGGATCCCGCATTTCGCATGTTCGTAGTCATCGGAATCGTCACATTGATCGTGCTGCATCCGGATGCCGAGGGTCAGCCATGAATGCCTCCATTGCAGCCATCGTGCTTGCAGCCGGAGCTAGCCGCCGTCTAGGCCAGCCGAAGCAACTGCTCCTGCATGGCGGAGAGACACTGCTTGCGCGTGCCATCCGCTTGGCTGGCGAAGCGGGCGCGGCGCCCGTGCTCACCGTGCTCGGCGCAAACTTCGAAATCATCCGCGCTTCAGTCGCATTGAATCAAACAGTTCTTGTGATCAATGACAAATGGCAGCAGGGAATCGCCACTTCAATTCACGCCGGCCTCAAAGCGCTGGACGTTGTCGCCCCCAAAGCCAAGGGCGCGCTGATCCTGAGTTGCGACCAGCCGCGGCTGACTGCCACGCATCTAACCGACTTGATCGAGACATTCGCCGCACAGCCCGAGCCATCAATCGCAGCCTCAGGCTACGCGGGCGTGCTTGGCATTCCAGCCGTGTTCCCTCACTTGTCCTTCACGCATCTTCGCGCGCTTCGCGGAGACAAGGGCGCGCGCGCGTTGCTGGTCAAGCCGCCATGCCCATTGATCGCGGTGGCGCTTCCCGGCGGCGAAATCGACATCGACACTCCTGCCGATCTCACCCAGCTGGAATAAATCTCACCGCTCGATGGTTGCTTCGATGTACCCGTGTGGTTCATCGATCGGCACAAAAATGTGGTTGGGATTGTCCTGCCCAAACGGGCTCAGGTCCGCCGGCAGGTGGTGCAGATTGGGCATGGTAAGCGTAATCCGTTCGATCTCCGGCGCCGCTGCCAGTGCGGCTTTCCCCATGTCGAACAGCGTATGCTGCACGCTCATGCTGTCGTGTGCGGCAAACTCCTTGAGCAGCGCGGCGACAATGCGGGTGCGCACCTGCGCGTAATCCGGCGTCGCGCCCTCCGCAAACGGCCAGGTGACCGTGGCGTTTGTACCGAAGATTCGATCCGTGGCCGGCTTGAGCGTCGTTAGCTTGTCCTTGATATAGCCGGTAAATGCGGATTTGGTCGTCTTCAGAATCACCAGTCCGTCGATGCCGGAAGTGATCGACCACTCGCGGCCCTGATCGCGAACCGCGCGCACTGTGTGCACCTCAGGGCCGCCGAGTTTGAAAGTCGTTGCTTCAGAACTACCCTCGGTAATCATGCGCTCCCAGGCCTTCTCTTCGATCTCGACTTTGACGCCGCTCACCTGCGCATTGTTGGCCAACAGATAATCGCCCAGCTCCTTCGCAAAACCCTCGATCGTGGTCGCGCTTGAAGCGCGGGCCCGCGAATAGACAGTATTTTTCATTGTGTCGGTGGGCAAAATCTTGCTGTTGTCCGCCTCGGTGAAGCTGGATTCGAAGTCGCCTTCCAGCAGCACGTGCACGGTCCACTCATTGAATTCGTGGTGGTCTCCATGGCGCGTGATGCGCGACAGCCGCACGCGCGATTTTCCATAGCTATTCTCACCAAGTCTCGCCATCCGTCAGCTTCCTCGATAGGTTGTGTAGCTGTTGTCGCTCAATAAAAGCGGAAGATGGTAGTGCTGCTCATCGCCGCATTTGATCGTGATGCTGATCTCCGGAAAAATGCTTCTGCGGCCCAGGCGCTCAAGATAAGCGCCCGTAGCGAAGACGAGTCGATAGTGCCCGGGCCCCGCGTCGTTCGCCAGGTCGCGGCAGCGTCCGTCCGCATCGGTCGTGCCTTCCCGAATCACGATCCACGCAGAGTCTTCGCGTCTTTCCAGTCGGACCGCAACTCCCGCTGCCGGTTTGCCCAGGACAACATCGAGCACGTGCGTCGTGATTCCACTCATTCTACTAGCCACTTTCCCAGACGAATCTGCGTAATCTGCCGTTGCTGCTCCGCCGCCTCGCGCAACTCGACCGCCCGGTCGCTATCCAGCCGCCGATTGAGAATGGTCAGCATCTCTTCGGCGCTCTTGCCTGTGGCGCAAATAATGTAAGTAAAGCCGAATCGCTCCTCATAAATCGTATTCCCTGCTGCCAGTTCCTCCAACACCTGTTCCCTCGCGGTACTGGCCGACGACTGTTCCTGCTTTGACCACGCAGCAGACTTCTTAGAGGCATTCGCAGCCTTGTGTTCGCCAATACGCGGGTGACAAGCAAATGCCTCAAGCCAGTCAGCCTCCTCCATCTTGCCCCATATCCGATCCGCTGCCGCGCTCAGTTCCTGGACGCTCCCAATGGGTCGCAGCTTCACCATGGCATCAGCCCATCGCCTCGCGCCGCAACAAGCAATCATCGCATCCAGCGCTTCGCTCACGCTTGCCCGGTTCCAAGTTGCGAGCCTCGCGTTCACGAGTTCAAGCCCTCACCGCTCAGTCTGCGCAAGAACTCTTCCAGGAGATTGCAGCCCACGCGCCTTCGGTATTCGGCCGTGGAGCGAATATCGTCAATCGGCTTTGCCTCCGCCAGCAGCGCATCGCGCGCAGAATTAATTGCCTTCGCGTCAACGGGGCGGCCGAGCAGCGCGGCCTCAGTCCGATAAAGCCGCGCCGGGAAGGCCGCCAGGCTCGCCGCCGCCAGGCGAATCTCTGTGACCACTCCAGCTTCAATCAATGCTGTCGCTGCCAGTGCAACCTTCGAGATAGCCATCGCGCGCCGCGTACCCACCTTGCGCAAATACTGCCGGTGCCTCGCAAACCGCAGGGGCATATGCACAGCGAAGACCAGCTCGTCGGCAGTCATCGCATTGCTCTTGTACCCGGTATGGAAGTCCGCATACGGAATGCGCCGGCTACCACGCACTGACACGAGTTCAATTTCAGCATCGTAGACCAGCAGCGGCGGCGATGAGTCCGCGGCCGGCGACCCGTTCACCAGATTTCCGCCGACTGTCGCGCGGCTCTGGTTCGCGATGGACCCGATCCAGCTTGATGCTTTGGCCACCAGCGGCAGATTCGCCGCGATGCCTGTATGTGCGCGCAGATCGCGAAAGGTTGTACCCCCGCCGATGGCAATGCTCTCCTCGGTGGAGTGGATGAAGCGCAATTCGGGAATGCCCCACAAGCTTACGAGTTTGGCCGGCGCCAGGCGGCCTGCGGCATGCGCAACCATCAGCTCAGTGCCGCCTGCAATCGGCGTCCACTCGCCCGGCGCGGATGCAAGCAGTTCCAGCACAGCAAGCAGGCTGCCCGGCGCGATCATCGCATGCGCCTCCGGATTACCGCGCATGAGCCGCCTGCCGCGTTGATGGCTGGTCATTCGCCGCAGCCGCGATCACCGAATCAAAGATGCGCTTGAAACCGGTGCAACGACAAAGATTCCCGGCAAGCCCTTCGCGAATTTCCGCCATGCCCGGGTGCGGATTGATGGAAAGCAGTTGCGTCGCAGCCATCAGCATCCCCGGCGTGCAAATGCCGCACTGCGCGCCGCCGCAATCGAGGAATGCCTGTTGCAATGGATGCAGAGCGCCGCCCGCGCAGAGCCCTTCAACGGTCTGAATGTCGGCGTCCTCTGCCTGCAGCACGGGGACTAGGCAACTGTTCACAAGCTCGCCGTTCATACGCACCGAGCATGAACCGCACTCGCCTTCGCCGCATCCCTCCTTGGTTCCGGTCAGGTGCAGGTCTTCGCGAAGCACATCCAGGAGCCGCTTCATCGGCGCGGCGTCGATCGCACGGCTCTCGCCGTTGACGCGAAAGCGAATTGTGCCATGACGATGACTCATAAAGCAGCAGCTTCCGCAACCACCGGCTGAGTTGCCAGTTGCGCGAATAAGTCTTCAGGCAGCAGCGGGATCGCGTTGAAGCTTACCCCCGTTGCGTCTCGAATAGCATTTAGAATTGCCGGTGCGGGCCCGTCGTGCGGCAATTCGCCGATGCCTTTCGCACCGAAGGCTCCATGCTGAAACGGAATCTCCTCGAAGAAAACGTGAATCGGCGGCACATCTTCGGCAGTGGGCATAATGTAATTGGTCATCTGGTTGTTGGCCATGTGGCCGTTCTGCAGGACGACCTTTTCGTAGAGCGCATAGCCAATGCCCTGCGCGATGCCGCCTTCGATCTGCCCGCCCGCCAGCACCGGATTCAGTACACGCCCCACTTCCTGCACCGCCCAGAAATCTTCCACCTCCGCGGAGTAAGTGACCGTATCCACCGCCACCTGCGCAACCTGGACTGACCACGCAAACGCCGGATAAGCCTCACCGCGATACTTCTGATCGTCCCAGAAAACATTGGGCGGTGCCTCGTACCTACAAAGCGACACAACCTCTCCGTGCACGGAACGATAGCGCTCGCATGCTGCAAAGAACTCATCGCTCTCAAAATGCTCGCCGAGTCCCGCATCCTCGCGCAGCATTGCGACAAGCTGATGGCTCGCACGCTCTATCAATCGTCCCACCACCATGGATGTGCGCGATGCCACCGTCGGTCCGCTATTGGGAACAACATGCGTATCCACTGGGGCCATGATCACATCGTCATAGCCAATGCCGATAGCCTCCGCGCAAATTTGCGATAGAATCGTGTTCGTGCCCTGGCCGAATTCCGTGTTGGCCACCAGCACCCGCACCTTGCCCTCCGGCGTCACATCGATGCCCGCCAATGAGTTCAAATACCGCTCTCCCGAACCGGTGAATCCGGAGCCATGATAGAAAGCCGCGATTCCCATCCCGCGTTTCACGGCAGAGGTTGCATTCTCACGGGCGAATCTTTTTCGCTTGGCGTGATAATCGCTCTCGAGCAATGCGCGATCAAGCAACTGATCGAGAATTACCGGGTCGCGCATCATCTGTTCCGTCGCTGTTGTATCCCCATCATGAAGAAAATTCCTGCGCCGCAATTCAATCGGATCAAATCCAATGGCCGCAGCAATCTCATCCATGTGGCGCTCAACAGCGAATATAGCCTGAGGCGCGCCGAAGCCGCGAAATGCTCCGTACGGAACCGTGTTAGTAGCCCATGCGTGCGAACGAACGCGGACATTGGGACACACATACGGTCCAGGCGAATGCAGCGTCGCGCGCGAAAGCACAGTGGAAGACAGCGTTGCGTACGCGCCGCCATCCGTGGCAAGTTCGATGTCCATGGCCAGCAGCTTTCCATCTTTGTCGAGCGCGGTGCGGTGACGCGTACGCGATGGATGACGCTTGGTTGTCGCGGCCAGATCTTCCATGCGATCGTAGACCATCTTCACCGCATGACCGCTCTTCATCGCCAGCAAGGCCGCATGGGCAGCGAGCGTGGATGGATAATCTTCCTTGCCGCCAAAAGCGCCGCCGGTCTCGGTCTGAATCACGCGGACCTTATCTTCGGGCAAATCGAAAACCGAAAGCAAAGACTTGTGTACGTAATAAGGGCACTGCAATGATCCCCACACTATGATGCCGTCGGTCTCGCTCCACTCAGCGATCACGCCGTTGTTTTCAATGTAGAGGTGCTCCTGCGCGCCGGTGCGATATTCTCCCTCAACAATGTGCGCTGCATCGGCCCACACCGAATCTACATCGCCCTTTTCGAGAAGAAAGCTCTTCAGCAGATTGTCCGCGCCCCAGATGATCGTCTCCTGCCGCTCGCTCTCCTCAATCGTGTGGACGGCCGGCAACAGTTCATATTCAATTTGCACCGCCTCCACTCCGTCGCGCAGTTTGTGCTTGTCCGGATGCGCCAGCAAAACAATCGCCTCGTCGCAGTGGTTTACGATTCCATCCGCAAGACACGGCTGGTCCGCGAAGATAAGCTGAATGCAATTGGTGCCGGGAATGTCAGCCGCGGTGACGATCGTGAATTCTGTCCAGTCGATGCGCTGATCGAAGTTGATGGAGCGAATGAGTCCCCGCGGAATCGTACTACGAACAGTGGCGCCAACCCACATGCCTTCGCGCTCAATATCGTCTATATAGCGGGCGCGGCCCAGCAATTTGTCTATCCCTTCCTTGCGCGGGACAGGGGCGCCGACGATGCGAGTTCTTGCGCTCGTGGTCATAGTTGGCTAAGCCTGAAAACTCGTACGGGTTGAGGCCTAGGATACAACGGCGCGGCCAAGATTCCAAAAGATTCAGCCGGACAATCGAGCCAAAGTCCTCGCCAGCACATCGACTCCGCCGGCAATCCATTCCGGAGAAGCGTACTCGTCCGGCCGGTGGCTCACGCCGCCGCGACAGGGAATGAACAACATCGCGACAGGCGCGATACACGCCACGAACGACGAATCGTGATAAGCGCGCGCCACCATTCTCTTGTAACTCCGCCCCGCCTCAATGGCAGAAGCTTTCAGGCCCGAGAGAATCAGAACATCACAAGCAGTCGGCGGATCGGCGTTGACCAGTTGAGTTGTTATCTTCACACCGCGTCGTTCCGCGACATCGGCGCATGCCGTCTTCAGGACATCGAGAACGCCGTCGCGTCGCGGCCCGTCAATGTCGCGGATATCCGTCTCCAGCCGCACGCGCGAAGGAATGCTGTTGACCGCGCCGGGGAACACCTCGCAAACGCCAACCGTGGCCACAGTATCGATAGCGCCAGTTGACTTGGCCGCCGCTTCAAGCGCAAGAATCAACTCCGCCGCCGCGGCCAGCGCATCTTTCCGCCCAGGCATCAACTTGCCGCCGGCATGCCCGCCCTCGCCTTCAATGTGGATGCGCAAGCTTGCCGGCGCGGCAATCGCCGTTACCAGGCCAAGATCGATTCCCTCCTGCTCCAATAGGGGGCCTTGTTCGATATGCAACTCCACAAACTGATGAAACCGTCCCGCAGCCACTGCGACCGATTCCAGCGCGCCGCTGAATCCCGCCTGGCTGCGCAACTCATCCAGGGAATTTCCTTCCTTGTCGCGCAATGCCGACGCAGCAGCCGGCGTGAGCACATGGCCCATCATGCGGCTGCCCAGGCAGCCAATGCCAAAGCGCGTCGGCTCCTCGGCAGTGAAAGTCACAAGTTCAATCGACCGCCGCGGGCGAAAACCAGCGCGTTGCAAGCCGCGAATAGCCTCCAGGCCCCCAAGCACACCAACCGTTCCGTCATACGACCCCGCATTGGGAATCGCGTCGATGTGCGAGCCAGTTCCAATCGGCGCCAGTCCCGGCTCGCTCCCAGCCCATCGCGCAAACGTATTGCCGATCGCGTCCTCGCGCACTTCGAGTCCAGCATCCGAGCACAGGCCCTTCACATAGGCCCGCGCGCGCAAATCCGCATCGGTAAACACTACGCGCGTCACCACCGGGGGATCGGCCTCGGAGATCCGCGCCAGCTCTGCCAATTCCGCAATGAGCAAATCGATATCGACCTTAGGTTGGACCGCCATGCCGCGAAATCAGCCTCCCAGCGGATGCCTGCGCCAATCTTTGTAGATCAGGTACTTCGCCGGCCGCTTGCCCAGCGCGCCGAACCACTGCGGACAATACGGCGCCATCCAGATGAAGTCGCCCGCTTCCACCGGATACCACGCATCGCCAAGCCGGTAAATGCCCCCACCCTCCAGCATCAGCAGCCCATGTTCCATCACATGAATCTCCACCATGCTCAGCGCCGCGCCCGGATCGTACGTCATGGTGTTCACTGCAAAGTCGTAAGCATCCCCGTCGGGCATCAGCGAACGCACGCGCAGCGCCTCATCGCCCATCAGAGCAACCGGGCTGATCGCGTTCTCATTTCCGACCACAATCTCAGCGGCAGGCTCATCGCCGCCAAGTCGTTCATACGGCTTTTCAATCATCGCGGCGCGCGAAGCACCAGGCGCATGCACCCTATGCGCCGTACCCTGCGGAAGAAACGCAAACCCGCCTGGAGCGAGGATGTATTCAGCGTCCCCAGCTTTCAACACAAGTTCGCCTTCGAGCACGTAGATGAACCGCTGCGCCGGCGCAGGCCCCAGCGAGCCGTTTGCGGCAAACTCCGCCGTCATCTGCGTAAAGCGCGCGCCCAGTTGCGGCGCCGCGTGCACCACAAACTCCACGCCCGATGCACCAGGCAGCGGCGTGCGGATGAACGTGTTCGGCGTCTGCAGCAGGTGGTCCAGCTTCCGGCTACTCCTCGTCAGTCCCAAATGATGCAAGCATTAACCTCGTTTGAGCATTCTATCCAACATGGCTTGCAAGGCGCAGCAGAAACTCGCGCCCCGCGTGCAACGCGGCTTCAACGTCCTCTTCCAAAACCGTCTCGGAAGGGTGATGGCTTATGCCACCAGGGCTGCGCAAAAACAGCATGGCCGCGGGCACTCGCGCGGCCATCACCATGGCATCATGCCCCGCGCCGCTGGGTATGGTCTTCGCCGGATAACCGGCCGCCTCCATCGCGCCAGTCAAAATTGCCGTCAGTCTTTCGTCCATCGGCACGGCTGGCTGGTCAAGACGGTCCGTTCGCTCCAGGCTCAGCCGTCGCCGCTCTGCAATTGCGCCAGCCCTGGCCACGAGTTCTTCCACCGCGGCCACGCGCGTCGCATCGTGGCAGTGGCGCAGGTCCAGGCTCACCTGCGCTACCCCAGGCACCACGTTGCCCGCATTCGGTTCCACGCTCACCCTGCCCACCGTCGCCACCAGGCCATCGGTCTTGAGGGCCAGCGCTTCCACTGCGGTAATCCATTCTGCCGCGGCGGCCAGCGCGTCGCGGCGCAGATGCATGGGCGTCGTTCCAGCATGATTGGCCTGGCCGCCAAAAGTCAGGTTGAGCCGCGTCTGCCCCACAATCGCCGTCACCGCGGCCAGGCGCAAAGCCTCTGCCTCCAGCACCGGTCCCTGTTCAATGTGTATCTCCAAAAAGCCGATCGCGTCCGCGTCCATCGCCGCCTCGCCGATCAGCCCAGGGTCAAGACCGAAGGCACGCATCGCCGCCTCCATCGAAATCCCTTCCGCGTCTGTGAGCGTGAGCAACGCGGTGTCGAATCGTCCCGCAACTGCGCGGCTCCCCAGAAATGGAGTTCCATAGCGCACGCCCTCTTCTTCAGAAAAGGCGACGACTTCAATCGCCAGCGGCAGCTCAAGTTCCTGTGCAATTCCCACCAACTCCACTGCCAGCGTCACTCCCAGCACGCCATCGAATGCGCCCGCATCCGGCACAGTATCGATGTGCGAGCCGAGCATGAAGCGGTGGGCGCCGGCTCCGGCAGGCCGCCAAAGCCCGCGCAGATTCCCCGCCGCGTCCACATGAGCGGTCATTTCCAGCGCCTCCATGCGACCGCGCAGGTGCGCATGAACGTCACGCATCGGCGGCGTTAGAAATCGCCGCTGCGTTCTCTCCGGCAATTCGGACATGGCGGCGATAATCCTGCATTCCGCAATCGCCCCCCGCGCGCGCTCCTTCATCGCCGCACCAGCTCTCTGCCGCGCGCCCCACCCGCAAAGCCATTGGCGCCGAATACCTGCTCACCCCGCAGCCACGTTTCCAGCACCCGCCCCTCCAGTTCCGCACCCAGGTACGGCGAGAGTCTATGGCGAAAATGAAGATGCGCCGCATCAACCGTCCATGCAGCATCCGGATCGAAGACCGCGAAGTCCGCATCCGCGCCGGCCGCCAGCGCGCCTTTTCTTCCCGCCAATCCGGCCAAGCGTGCCGGTTCAGAGCCCATCCACGCGCCCAATCGCTCCATCGCGTCATTTAATCCAACGCCGCGTTTCTTCAGCGCCGTACCCATCAAGGGAAGCGCAAGTCCCAGGCTGGAAATGCCGCCCCAGGCCAGGTCCCATCGGCCTTCTTCGCGGCGTTTCATTGCAGGCGGGCAAGGCGAGTGGTCCGTCGTCACCATGTCGATCAATCCATCTTCCAGCGCCGCCCACAACGCATCACGGTTGGTCCTGCCGCGAATAGGCGGCGCGCATTTGAACTCTGTTGCTCCATCGGGAATCTCCTCCGCGGCGAACCAGAGATATTGTACGCAGGTCTCCACCGTCACTGGCACTCCCCTACCGCGCGCCTCAGCCAGCATCGGCAGAGCCTGTGCGCTGGCCAGATGCACTATATGGACGGGCGTCTCAAACTCCTCGGCCAGCCGGATAAGCAGCGCAATCGCCTCCAATTCAGCCGCATCCGGCCGCGAGGCCAGGTAAGTTGAATACCTGCGCCAGTCCGCTCCCGCCGCATTCAGCACTTCGGTTGCGGCGTTCACCGGTCTCGCAATCTCTGCGTGGGCCAACAGTGGCAGTCCGGCCTCCTTCAACCGTGGCAGCGCCATCCGCAGCTCAGCCTCGTCAACCCACGCGAAACCATCAATCCCCGAGTGAATGAGAAAGCACTTGAATCCCGGAATCCCCGCCGCAGCCAATCCAGGCAACGCCTCAGCATTCCCGCGGACCACGCCCCCCCACGCCGCCCAATCCACCCACGCTTTTCCCCGTGCCGCAATCCGCTTCGCTTCCAGCGCCTCGACGTCCGTAGTCTCCGGCACGCAGTTCAGCGGCATATCCACCAGCGTGGTCACGCCGCCGGCCGCCGCCGCCCGCGTCGCCGTCCAGAAGCCTTCCCACTCCGTGCGTCCCGGCTCGTTAATGTGCACGTGCGAATCCACCAGTCCCGGCAGCAAAACTGCATCGCCAAAATCGCGCAGCGCAGAGCCGGCAGGCACGTCATTCCAGCCGAGAACGCGGGCAATACGCTCACCCTCCACCAGCACTGCGGCCGGCCGCAGACCCTCAGCCGTCAGCACGCGGTTCGATCGGAATACCTGTGACATACTGTGAATACTTTCGCCGCTGAGGGATGCTGTGAGCAAGTTGACCCCATCCACGCCCAATCCCGAGTTTCTGCGCCGCGCCATCGCGCTCGCCATCCAGAACGTCGACACTGGCGCGGGAGGCCCGTTCGCCGCGGTCATTGTGCGCGACGGCAAGATTGTGGGTGAGGGCGTCAACACGGTTACCGCAACGCTCGATCCCACCGCCCACGGCGAGGTTAACGCCATCCGCGCCGCCTGCACGGCCCTGGGCGCATTTACCCTGGACGGCTGCGAGCTTTACACCAGTTGCGAACCCTGTCCCATGTGCCTGGCAGCGAGCTATTGGGCGCGTCTCGACGCCATTTATTACGGGGCCAGTGCCGCCGATGCAGCCCGCGCCGGCTTCGACGACGCTTTTCTCTACGAGGAGTTCCGCAAGCTGCAAGCCGCCCGCAGCCTTCCGGCCACGCAAATCCTCGCCGGCGAAGCCTGGTCCGCCTTTGCCGCCTGGATCGCGTCGCCCAACAAAGTTCAGTATTGATTGAAAATGAATATCAACTTTGTTCAGGCCAGTAGCCTAAACGGTCAATCCCCCACTGCCTTGTAACAGGGCACGACTTTAAGTCGTGCCGCAAACAGCCAAAAAGGAAGGCCGGGCTTTAGCCCCTGCCGAGTCCCTGATGCTCGCAACTGTTTCTTGCTACTTCTCGAGGCCGACGGCCGAAGCAAGATTGATATTCGTCAAACTGAAATTAAGAAGAATTCCATCCATCTCGATTGGCTGTGCGGTCCTCCGCTTTATCGCGCGGGGTCCTTCTGACGGGTGGCCTTTACAGCCGAAAGAATCCCGATCCCCAGCAGCACAACCGCGCCCGCGGCGATCCAATGAGTGGGTACGTGCATCAGATGCGCCGCGTAAACGAGCCCGCAGATCACAATTGCGTACCCAGCAGCATAGATTCCGAATGACATGAACTCTCCTTATCAGGCCAGGATCTGCCCAGAAGCGTCAGTTGAAGCGAATTTGAGCGTAGAGCCTCGAGTTCCCTGCATTGCCCCTTACACCTGCTCGGCTCGCTTGGCGGCTCGAGCCTTGCTGGGCGGCAGATCGAGAAGCTTGGGTCTCGATGCGTTCTCATCCGGCAGTTGATCCGTCAGAACCACTTTGAGCAGCGATTTGTTTACGTGTATGCGCCCGTTGTACTCGATGTAGCCCAGCTTTCTGAAGCGGTTCATGAAGAAGCTCACCCGCGACCGAGTAGTTCCAATCATCTCCGCCAGCGTCTCCTGCGTCACCGCCGGAATCATCGACACCGGCTCACCCGGCTTGCCGAAATCCGCCATCAGCAGCAGAGTCCGGGCCAGACGCCTCTCACTGGAATTGAATAGTTGATCGATCAGGTCCGCCTGCGTCCGCATGCCTCGAAGAAGCATGAAATTCAGAAAGAATTTTGATAACTCATAATCCTTATGCAAAGCGATGAGCATTTGCTCTCGCGCAATCTTCAGAGCCACGCAAGCCACCAGGGCGCATGCGGTGGACGATCTTACCGCGCCTGCCTCGGTGAGCGATTCCTCGCCCATAAAGTCCCCGGCCGCCAGCAGCGTAACCGTCGCTTCCTTGCCCTTTTTTGAAACAACGGTAAGCTTTGCCCGGCCAGTCTGGAGATAGAAGATTGAGTCGGCTGGCCCTCCCTGAATGAAGAAGGGCTGCTTTGCCTTCAGGCGGACCAGCTTGCGTCCGTCGCCTTCACTCCCGAGATAATCCGTAGCATCAAACGTCTTGTGTGTGCCTCGATCCATGGGACGGCCTCTTCCTGGTTCCGCATCCGGTGCCGGCGATCGATCTGAGCACTTGTGCTCGCTGGGAGCCGCTATGCGTTTTTCTCCAGGGTGACCAATCGTCGCGTACCAGCCAAGCATGGCAGCCTGTCGCTCAATAATCTGAGCCATTTGGCTCACCCTTCCATTTGCATCCGAAATGGGAATATCCCCGGACATCGCCACGCCTTCCCGCCTGCTTGAGTCTTCGCGGTGGAAGGAGGTGATATAGCGCGGAGTGCAGCGGAACTCTGGGAATGCGTTCGAGTCGAGCCTCCGCCCCGAAAGGTCGGTGCGAATCTCTACAACGGGCTTAATCAAACTTCAGCAATTGCCGCGATCATTTCCCCGAGTCGTCGGAGTTACCCACGTAGCACTCGTGAATGGCATCCAGCGGTGCAGTCGGCCACTTGGCCGCCACCAGGTCGGCTTCGCTCAGCTCGTGCAGCACAAAGGCGATGGAACCATCTCCGTGCACCGTTCCTTGCAGATAGCCATAAATATCGGTCTTTGACCCCTTGTCCGCGCCCTTGGGGAGCTTATAACGGTGCGCGCCGGCGCTGCCGATGATGATGCCCGGAACCACATTGTTGCTGTGCTCTTTCCAATACGGCGTATCGAAGATATTCGGCGAGTAATAGTGCGAGTGGCTGGCAAGAATGTAAACGTGCTTCCCAGCTGCCTGGGCGTCAAACAGCCAGGTATAGACCAGCTCCCCGGTGCGAATCCCCAGATCCCAGTCGTCCATCCCATGATCCGAGCTGATGGAGTGAGGCAGTGCCTCGTGCATCCCGGTCACGATGGTGCGGATTCCCGAATTGGGCGCCAGATCTCTGTCCAGCACTCCGCGCAGCCAGCGCAGTTGCGCGTCGGAAAACTCGTCGTGGCTGGCGTTGTCCAGAGTAATGAAGTCCACTCCATCGCGCGTCCAGTGGTACCACGGCTCAATCGCATCGCTCGCGTCTCCGTCCACCTTGCGCTGCGCCACAATTTCCGGCCGGGTTAGCAGGCTGGAGAACTTGGTGACATAGCCTTCCCGAGTCATAGGGTGCGCGTTCTCGTGATTGCCGCGCCCCAGAAACACCGGAAGCGGGGCGAATGAGGCCACCTGGTGCTCCAGAAAGTCGTCCCAGGCCAGCTTCAAATACTCGTCGTGGCTCAACTTGGCTCCGGCCGGCAGCATCGCCTTCATATCCTGGTCGTTCTCAGTGATCCAGCGGAAATCGCCCAGATGCCAATAGAAGGCATCGCTCTCGGCTTTAACTTTGGCCGCTATGGCCGGCATCACAAAATCGCCGCAGTTGCGGCTGTCGCCGCTCACCGCGAAAGTCCACTGCGAACCGGAAGTTTGCGCGCCGGCAAATGCCGCCGCAAGCGCGCCCAACGTGAGCAAGGGAAGGGAAGTAAAGAGCCTGAACATGCATCCAGAATAGCGCGGCACATCGAGTGCCAGATCAATTTCCGGGAAAAGCGAGAAGTGGGCCGGTTTGAAGGATACGGGCTTTACGGGCCGCAGAAAAACTCATCAGCAGCGGCAAGAAGTGTGAGGGCACGACTTCAGTCGTGCCGCAGATAGTTGAAAATAAAGGTGGGCTTTAGCCCCTGAGGGACGGCTTCCTTTGTTTCACACGAGATTCCAAGTTTTTCCGCAGCCTGTTTAGCCCCTGCGGTTCCGCTCCAACCTCCAGAATCGGCTCATTGGTTCGGCGGAGCATCCGGCCCGGCCGGGTTCGCCGAGTCTGTCTTTTCCGGCTGCGCGGCGGGCGCGGCTGGCGGTGCTGCCGCAGGCTGAACTGGCGTCACCGGAGCCTGCATCGCCGCCGTCGCCGCCGATTTGTTCTCCGCGGTCACCGCCATCGCCAGCGTTTGCGCTGTAGCCGGATCGTCGCGCAGCCAAATGTACAGCAATCCATTAGCCGGATGCGGCACGGTCACCTGCGTCCCGGTAAAATCCGGAGGCACGTCGGTCGAATCATTGTCGTCCGGCGACGTCCCAATGGATGAGATCAGGAAGAGGTTCGTTCCCGTCAGCGTGCAGGGCTTGCTCACCGCACGCGGGCAGCGCAGCTCCTTGAACCCCGGCACCCGCACCAGCGTTCCCAGCGGCAGCCAATCCCCCGGAACCCCATCTGCCGACTTCGCGCGCACCTCCAGCGGTCCAAAGGCTGAAGGGCCAAAGCGCGCCAGCGGTTCCACAGTTCCCATCGCGGTCTTCGCGTCTTCAAGCATCAGGCTGCCGTCAGCCAGCGACAGATCGGTGTGGAAGCTGCCGTCCACCGCGGCCACTTCCACGTTCTCACTGCGGGGAAAATTCGCCGGCACGCGAGACTTGAGAAAGAACACCAGCCGCCCGTCCACCGGCAAGTCGTCCAGGCTGCCAAACCGCACCGGTGACGGCGCCGCGGAGGGCGCTTCCTGCACGCCCTTGTTGAGCAAAGTTACCTGCGGCTTCGGCGGTTCCACCGTCACCGGCACCTTCAGTTCGCGGCCATCCTCTAACTGCACCTTGGCCATGTAGGTCTTTGCGGGGTCCAGATTAGCCGTGGAGCCTTCCGCATTCATTGCCAGTTGGTCAAAATCCTCCACGCGGCGCAGCTTGCCCGGTTTCAGCTCGATCCCTTCCAGGTCCGCCTTGGCCACCTCGTCAAGCCGCTTGCCGCGGAGTGACGCTACCTGGTCTCCGGTGCTCAACGTCAGCCGGTCCAGTGCTGCGGCCTCGGCATAAGCCTTCAACGGCAGCTTGTCCGGCTGATCCAGCCCCCATTGATAAACCTCCAGCGTCACCGGTCCGGGAGCCGCATCTTTGAGGGGAACGGCCACATCCAGCAACTCCGGTTTAGGAGACTTCCAGGCCAGCTTTTGAGCGCCGCCTGTTTCCGGCTGTTCCTCCACCCGCTCCACGCACACAGAGCAGTCGTCTTCCAGGTGAAGCGTGTCTTCGCGACCCACTACCAGGGCGGATTGATCCCCATTCGTCAGCGTCCACTTGCCCGCCTGAGCCGCATGCAGGTGAAAGCGTGGTCCCTCCCAGTCGTCGAAGCCCCACTTCCCGCGCAAGACTGCCGTCAAGTCCCCGCCTGCAAGCGGAGGCAGCGGATTCACGGGCATCAGCCCGCCCGTTGCCGGATCGGCCTTCACCGGCACGTCAACCGGAGAAGCCTTTCCATTCCACTGGGCCTCGATGTGCAGCGTCAAGTCGTAAGCCAGTTGCGTTGAGAACACCACTGGCGCTCCCTCGGCCGGCAACACCAGGCCTGGCTTCTGCGCGCAATATTTCTCCTCGGGATTCACCGCATGCAGCGGCGGCGGCTTGCCTGGCCCAACCGGCGGAAGCGCTACCACCACCACCGACTTGGGATCGCGAAACGACGGCGGCACATTCAGGCGCAGGTTGAGCGTGTCCTTAGTAGGCAGCGCCAGCGCCGGAATGTATTGAAAATGCGCCGTGTGCAGCGAAGAAAGAATCCGTGCCGTATCCAGGATTGCGCCCACGTACGGGCTGAACGTTCCCCCTCCGGCCAGATTCGAGTAGCTCAGCTGGTTCATCAAATCGCCGGTCGCTCCATTGGCCAGCTGCGTCACCATCGATTGGGTGTTCGAGTCGTCCAGCACCAGTCCATCCGTGTGCTGCACCAGGCACGGAGCCTGCTGATCGCTGGGCTTGTCGAAGCATTGCTGGTCCACCTTGATGCCCAGGCTCCGCGCCAGGTTTTCGGCGCGCTCTTTGAGCAGCTTCGGGTCGGTCATGGAAGTCTCTCTCACCTCCGTCAGGTACGCCTCCAGCCGCATCCGGTCCAGGCTGGCGGCTTGCAGGTCCTGGGTGGCGCGTACAAACGCCCCCGGCCGCCCGCG